>Ga0182739_1000795_pt1 | contig 36746 bp, 30 predicted proteins | sample eDN5th30CBELigBY_FD_128873 | JGI IMG/M metagenome (GOLD analysis project Ga0182739, IMG submission 128873) | Enriched backyard soil microbial communities from Emeryville, California, USA - eDNA 5th pass 30_C BE-Lig BY (version 2) (version 2) | ecosystem: Environmental > Terrestrial > Soil >... | reverse complement strand
TTTGAGGCCAAAACGGGGCTTTCGAAGAAGGCCGAATCGAGATTCGGACGCCTGAGGAAACCCGTTTTGGACCAAAAAGCGGCTTTTAGTCGCCTTTCACTTAAATTCGTAGACACGCCCTAGCCCTGGCCAAGCCCGGCATTCGCCGCCCGGTAGAGCGCGGCGTAGGCTCCTCCGCACGCCAGCAACTCCGGCCCGCTCCCTTGTTCCACGATGCAGCCGTCGCGCAACACGGCGATCTTTTCCACGTCGTGAACAGTGGCGATCCGGTGGGTGATGATCAGCGTCGTGCGCCCTTCCATCAGGTGCCGGATGGTTTCCATGATGGCGGCTTCCGTCGTCGGGTCGAGCGCGGAGGTCGGCTCGTCGAGCAGGAGGATCGGGGCATTTTTCAGGAAGGCGCGGGCGATGCCGATCCGCTGCCGCTGGCCGACGCTCAGGTGCCCGCCCCGTTCGCCGACCTGCGAGCGGTACCCTTCGGGCATCGCCATGATGAAGTCGTGCGCCTGCGCCTGTTTGGCGGCTTCGACGATCTCCTCCTCCGTGGCGTCGGGCCGTCCGTAGGCGATGTTTTCGCGGATGGTGGTTGAAAAAAGGATGGTATCCTGCAAAACGATGCTGATCTGGCTCCGGAGCGACTTTTTGGTGAGCGTCCGCACATCGCACCCGTCGAGCAGCACCCGGCCCGCAGACGGATCGTAAAACCGGGGGACCAGCGCCAGCAGCGTGCTCTTGCCCGCGCCGGTGCCGCCGACAAAGGCGACCGTCTGCCCGGGGGCGATCGTGACATCGACCCCCTTGAGGATCAGCCGCGACGCATCGTAGCCGAAGTCGATCTGTTCGAGCCGGATATCGCCCCGCGTGGAGGTGATCGCGGCGGCGTCCGGGGCGTCTTTCACGTCATCTTCGCGGTCAAGGATCTCGAAACAACGCTCGACCCCCGCAGCGGCCCCTTCCAGCGCCCATGCGGTGTAGGTGAGCTGTTCGAGCGGCTGGTAGAGCATCGTCAGGTAAGTGGCGAAGATCAGGAGCGAACCGAGGGAGAGGTTCTGGTCAAGCACGGCGATCGAGCCGATCGAATACATCGCCGCCGTCCCGAGCGCCATCAGGGTGCCGACCAGCATGGAGGAGCGCATGGAGGTCCCCGTCAGGGTCATGTTCGCCTCCAGGCTCTGGTGGGCGCTCCGGTGGAACTGGGCGACCTCGTGTTCCTCCCGGCCAAAGGCATGCACCATCTTGATGGAGGCGAGCCCCTCCTGCGCCACGGTCAGCACCGCGCTTTCGCTCTCCTGAATGGCGGTCGACTGCGTGCGGATCTTCAGCGCGTAGTAGCGGATGGCGAAGACGATGAGCGGGAGGATGCCGAGCGAGATCAGGGTCAGCTTCCAGTCCATCTGCACCATGATGACAAAGGTGCTCACGAGCATGATGCCCGACTGGAAAATGTTGGTAAACCCCTTGTTGTAGATCGTCTGGATCGCCTGCGAGTCGTATGCGACGCGGAAGCTGGAGTCCGACGAGCGGCGGGCGTCGTGAAATTTCAGCGGGAGCGACTGGAGGTAGGCGTAGAGGTCGGTCCGCATTTTCAGGAGCGCCTGAAGGCCGACGCGGACAAAGAGCAGGTTGGTGACGAGGTTGAGCACCCCGGCGAAGAGGTGGAGCAGCACCATTGCCACGGCGAGGCAGAGGATGATCTTCTGCGGTTCCATCGCCCCGAACCAATGGGCGATCTGCGCCTGCGCCGACGCGGTTTTTTCGCCCGGCGGGGAGAGAACGCCATCGACGATGTAGGCAAACGGCCACGGCTTGAGCAGGTTGAGCCCGATCGTCACCAGCGAGAGGAAGGTGCCGACCAGTGTCGAACCGAGGAACGGCCGAAAGTAGGTGAGAGTCCGACGGTAGATCGACATCGAAGAAAATGGAGAGGTCTTTAGAACAACAGAGCGTAGGGAAAGCGGGTTTCAACCGTCAATCGTCATCTTGGAAAGGAAAAAACGCGCCGCCGCGGAAGCCGACACCGCGTGTCTTCTTTCCGGACACTTTTTCTCACAGGTGAGCGAAAAGGAAAAGATCGGAAAAAATGAACATTTCCAGCGGAGGGGCGTCTAACTCAACAGTTGGAGCGTGAAAGCCGATGCCGTGGCATCCCGACTGCTAAAGAAAGACAAACCGCAGATTCACCTTTAACCACCTTGAACGAAAGGACACGAACGTTATGAAAAAGACCCCACGTAAAAACCAGAGAGTGAACATGAACCTCGGCGACCTGATCCTGGCCGTCAGCAGCGTCAGTCATAACAAGCGTGAAACGGTAGCGGCCGTGACGGACCTGATTGAAAGCGGACGTGTTCGTTTCCAAAGCCACGGCCGGACGCTCCGGGCGCGTGTCAGTTAGAAAAGCGTTCGCGAAAGAACGTTAACTCTTCAACCCGAAAATTTTGGCCCGAAGATGCCTTTGCGCGTCTTCGGGCTCTTTTTTTTAAAGGGTCGCCGCGGTTGCACGGAGGGCCGGGAATCCAAAATGGTCGCCTCTTGGCGATAAACCGGGTCACAGAACATCACCCTTATGTCACACCTGAAAGATTGAAACAGGCAGGGAAGTTTTCGTTAATTTTTAGCGAACATCATGAGCCCGCCCGTTTCCCCGATCCACCCGACAATAGTGAGAAAAATAACCTCACCGTGAAGTGGGGGATCAAAAACATGAATCTTTAAGTCAAGATGTCAGAAGGTTTTTGTTCCGGGTTTGGGATAATCTTCGAAAACATGAATCACCAGTCTTCCCCTCAAGACGGCCCGCGCACAGATAAAAAACCTTGATGGCACAAGTGGGGCATTTACGAAAACGGAGCATGGAATTTTGAAAATCAGGGAGACGATCCGCCGGTTCGGCTGGATTTTGGCGGCTTTGGCCAGCCTGCCGGTGATTTTTTTCTTTTACCGGCAAGGCATTCCCGTCTCCACGGTTCCCTTTGACTACTCGCGAGCGGAGATCCGCCAGCGGATGGAGACGGTGCTGGAAGCGACCGGCGTTTCCCTGGAGGGATACCGTTCCACGCTCACGTTTAATGCCAGTAACACACCGAAGAATTATCTCCATCAGGTTTACGGCATCGCCGGGCTGGAAGAAGCGGAGCGCCGCGGTGTCAACATCTGGTACTGGCAGGGGCGCTGGTTCAAGCCGGGAATCAAGGAGAGGTTTATGGTTGCAATGGACCCGGAAGGGCGGCTGCTCGCCTTTGCTCATACGACGGATGACTCCCCTCCCGCCCGACGGCTCTCCAGGAAAAAAGCGCTGGAACTGGCTCAACGCTATCTCCGGGCAAATGCGCCCCGGCATCCCTGGAACCGGCTCCAACTCGTCGAAGAGAGCGCCGCAAAAAAGACGAATTACTCGTTTACGTGGGAGCGGACCGATCTCCGTGAATGGGAGGCTCCGCTCCAGCTCTGGGTGGGGGTGGAGGGAGATCGTGTCACCGGTTATGTGGAGAGCTTCAAGGTCCCGGAAACATGGGAGCAGGCGTTTGCCCGGCAGCGCGCGGTCAATCAGTTCGGCAGCAGGATGGCGTTCTCTTTTTTGTACGGCATGGCCGTCTGGGCCGCCATCTTCGCCATCAGGGCGAGCGGGCGCGGGGAGCTGGAGTGGCGCAAAGCGTTGCCATGGGGATGGTTTTTGTTGATCGGCATCGTGCTGGCGCTCGACCAGGTCCATCGTCTGCCGGAGTCATTTTCCACCTACCGGACCGACCAGCCCTGGCCGGCCTTTCTGCTGGATACCCTGACCTCCGCTGCCGCTGAAATCGGCTTTATGCTGCTTATTCTCTGGTTTGCCGCTACCGTGGCCGATCAACTTTATCGCAAGGCGATGCCGGGCCGCCTTTCTTTTCGTCAGGCCCTGCGACCATCGGCGCTGGGACATCCGGAGACGACCAGGGCTCTCGGCGTCGGGATCGCGCTGGCACTGGTTGGCCTTGCCTATGTCTCTCTGTTCTATGCCATAGGGCAACGATTCGGAGTATGGGTGCCGGTCTGGGAGAGCGAGGCGCAACCCGAAGGGTGGATACCATGGATCAAACCTTTAGAGACGGGATTGCTGGCATCTTTTACAGAGGAAATGTTTAACCGGGTGGTGGTGACGTTTCTTCTCTGGAAAGCGCTCAAACGCCGTTGGCTTGCCGTGGCGCTCTCCTCTGTCATCTGGGCATTTGGACATAGTCTTTCTCCTCAGATGCCCGGCTATATCCGGGGCGTCGAGCTGACGTTTGTGGGAGTGTTCTTCTGTTGGGTATTGTTCCGTTATGGAATCGTTTCCACGTTGACGGCTCACTATCTCTACAATTGCTGGTCGGTCGGTTATCCCCTGTTGGCCGCTTCGTCGTTGCCGATCGGGTCCAAGGTGGGAGCCGGGGCGGCGTCGCTTTGGCCGGCCGCGCTTTTCGTTTTCAGTTGGTGGCGTGGGCGGCACCCGGCAGAAGTCTCCGCCGCACCTCCGGTGCCGGTTCCCCGGTCGCTGCCTCCGCAATCCGCCGCTCCCACCTTTTCGGTTCTCCCGGTCCGGCTGAGTCGATTTCAGCGGGGAGCGGCGCTGGCGGTGATCGCGATCGGTCTCCTTGCAACGGGCGTGGTCGTCGCGAAAAGCCGCAAGAGCCGGGAGGCAACGCTTGATCTTTCACGGGACCGGATCAAGGCCTGCGCCGATGCCCTACTCCGGGAGCGGGGTGTTGATCCCGGAAGTTTCAAGACCTCCATCAGCATCCAGCCGAGGAAGAGCGCCGCGAGCGATGCCTACCTGTTGCAACACGGCAGCCACGAGCGGTTCAGGGAGCTTTGCGCCAGGGAATGGGGTGATGTGCGCTGGCATGTCCGTTACTTCCGGGTTCTTGAAAACGAGGAGTTTACCGTGGAACTCGACGCCGGCGGCCGCTTGCGAAATTTTCAACACCGGATCGGGGAGAATACACCCGGAGCCCGGCTCGATCGCGCTGCGGCATTGGCGCGAAGCCGGCTCATTCTGGCAAGAGACTACGGCGTCGACTTCACCGGGGAGTCTCTTTCGAGCGAGGAATCGTTTGCTTTTCCCGACCGGCGCGACTGGAAGTTTAGCTTTAATCGAAAAGCCTTTGGCTGGGAAGCCGCCACGATGCGCACCTCATGGGGGTTGCAGGGCGATGAAGTGGTCGATTTTGAACGCGAAGTCATCCCCCCCGGCGACTGGACTGCCGGACAGGAAGGCCGGGCTCAATGGCGAAAAGTGCTAATGTCGGCAGCCTCGCTGTTGACGGCGGTGATTCTTCTGGTGAGTGTGGTAGCCACGGTCGGCGGGCTCGTCGTCAGGCAGGCGATCCCGTGGCGGCGGGCTTTCCGGTGGGCGTGGGTCCCGGCCGTTTTGGAAATGATCAGGCGATTGAACTCACTGCCGGAATTTTACGATGACTATTCCACGACCGACTCATTTCTCTTTTACGCTGTCACCCGGGCGATCGTTGAAATGATCGTGGTAGCGATCGCCTATCTGGGGAGTGCTCTTTGTATTGGAGCCGTGCTGGGGTTGATGCGTTCGGAAAAGGTTTCCGGCTTTCGGTGGGGCGATCTCTGGCCGCAGGATCGCGAGGAGCGCACCCGTTTCTGGTACGACGTCCTGCTGTTGAGCGGCGCTTTGATCGCCCTCCTGGGATTGCCGAACCTTTGGAAAATCACCAGCCATCAGGCGATCCTGCCGGAAGCCGCCGGTCTCTGGCCGTGGTGGCGGGTCTGGACCAGGACCGTCAAGTTCGGCCTGTTGTTTCCGTTGATCGCCGGGGCGCTCATCAGTTCCTGGCTGATGCTGCGGAGCCGGTTTCCCAAACTGGCGGCAACCTCGCTCGGGTGCCTCCTGCTTTTCTTGCCCCTCCCTTTTGCGTTGGATGGGGGGCGTGGGGAAAGGGTTCTCTTTTCCTATCTTGCCGGGGTGGGGCTGCTTTTTTTGATCGCCTGGCTGGCACTCAAGGTATGGCGTTTTCACCCGGTGGTGATGTTCATGGTGGGCGCGGGGCTCTTTCTGGTGGTTTCCATTGTCCGCTACCTGAGCGCGGGAGGCCCCGTCTATCAATGGCAGGCGCTGCCGCTGATGTTGATCCCGCCCGGCATGGCGCTGGTTGCATGGTGGTGTCATCGCAGAACGGGCTGATTGACCAACCACGGGTTCCACTCCGTTCTTTCCCTGGGAGGATGGAGCGGTTATCATTGTTTCAAACACCCCCTCTTTTTTCATGTTGCTGTGGGATTTTCTTAAAATTGCCTTCCGATGGATGTTGGCGTTTGTCTTCGTCGTGAGCGGTTTTATCGTGGGGATGGTTGCCATGAAGATGGGCAGTTTGCTTGCCGCGCCCCCTTTGGTTTTTGCCATGTTTTTGCTGGTCGTCGGCGTCGTTCTGATCTCGCCTGAACTGATCGACTGGGCGACAGCGCCGATCCGTTCCTTTGTCGATCATCTTTTCTTTCCCCGGACGCCGCTCAAGCCCGGCCCGCCCGATTACACGCTCGCACGCTATTACCGCCAGGAGAAGCGGTACACGGAGGCGCTTGATTGGTATGGGCGGCTGCTGCGCGCTTATCCGCAGGAACTCGACGCCGCGCTCGAAGCGATGGAGACCGCTTTTGAAAGCGGCGATCCCGTTCTGGCGCGGAAAATCCGGAAGACCGCGCTGCGCAAGCTTCGCAACGAAGCGGCGCGGCAGGATGTTTGGAAACGGTATGCTTCCCTGCTCGCGGAAAGGGAGGATTTGGAGACGGTGGCGGACGGAAACGCCGTGAAATAAACCGGTTCAGGCGGTAAAAAAAGGTTTTTCCCCATGGGGCGCTCGGGTCGTGAAGCCGTGGGATTGAATTGCCAAAACGGGGCGTTGCCGTTCATCATCGGCCTCCTATGGCTAAACGACCTGTAGTGCTCATCATTCGCGACGGCTGGGGAATCAACCCGAACGGACGGGCCAGCGCCGAAGCGGACGGCAATGCGACGCTTCTGGCTCAAACCCCGTTTCACGACGCCCTCTACGCCCGTTACCCGGGGGCGACCTTGAGCGCAAGCGGGCTCGATGTCGGGCTGCCGCCGGGGCAGATGGGCAACTCGGAGGTCGGCCACCTCAACCTCGGCGCGGGGCAGATCGTTTACCAGGATTTGACCCGCATCTCCAAGGCGATCGCCGACGGAAGCTTCGAAAAGAACGAGGTGTTGCAAAAAACGTGGGAAACCGCGCGCGGCAAACGGCTTCACCTGATCGGGCTCGTTTCCGATGGCGGCGTCCACAGTCATCAGGACCACCTGGTGGCGCTTGCCAATGCGGCGCACAAGGGGGGCGTGGAGGAGATCATGGTCCACGCGATCACCGACGGGCGCGACACCTCGCCCACGGGCGGGGAGCGTTACCTTGCGCAGGTGGAGGAGGCGTTGCGCCCGAGCGGCGCACGGATCGCGACCGTCATCGGGCGTTACAGCGCCATGGACCGCGACCACCGCTGGGACCGGACCCGCCGCGCGTGGGACGCGGTCGTTCTCGGCCTGGGCGAGCCGACGGAAGGGTTGCCGCACGAAGCCGTCCGCGCAGAGTACGACAAGGGGGTGACCGACGAGTTCCTGCCGCCGCTGATTTTCTCCCACGCCCGGGAAAAGCGGGTGCGCGATGGCGATGTGGTCCTCTTTTTTAATTTCCGGGCCGACCGGGCGCGCCAGCTTTCCGCGGCATTTCTTTTTCCTGATTTCGACGGCTTCGATCGCGGCCCGAACCCGCCCCGGGTCCATTACGTGACGCTGACCGAATACGACAAGACCTACCGGGTGCCGGTCGTCTTCCCTCCGGCGCGGCTTGAGGATCTGCTCGGCGAAACGGTCAGCAAGGCGGGCCTGAAGCAGCTTCGCATCGCCGAAACGGAGAAGTACCCGCACGTCACCTACTTTTTCAACGGCGGGATCGAGGAACCGTTCCCCGGCGAGGATCGCGAGATCGTCCCTTCGCCCAAGGTGGCGACGTACGATCTCCAGCCGGAGATGAGCGCGCCGGAACTGACGAAAAAAGTGGTGGCGCTGCTGCCGAAATACGATCTGGTGATCCTCAACTTCGCCAACCCCGACATGGTCGGCCATACCGGGGTGGTGGAAGCGGGGATCAAGGCGGTGGAGACGATCGACCGGTGCGTGGAGCAGGTCGTCGAAGCGACGCTGAAACTCGGCGGCGCGCTCCTGGTCACCGCCGACCACGGGAACTGCGAGCAGATGCGCAACGCCGACGGTTCGCCCAACACCGCGCACACGACCAACCTGGTCCATTTTCTCTACGTCGCCGACGACGCGGAAGGGGTGCAGGTCGACAACGGCATCCTCGCCGATGTCGCCCCGACGATCCTCGGTCTGCTCGGGCTCAAACAACCGGCGGCAATGACCGGAAAAAATTTGCTCCGCCGCTTGCATTCCTGAGCGCGACCCACTATTCCTACTTCTCCGCAGCGACGGGAAAGCCGTCTTACCCGATGGTGTAACGGTAGCACAGGGGCCTTTGGAGCCCTTAGTCATGGTTCGAATCCATGTCGGGTAGCCACTTTGATTCCAATGCTCAAAAGTGGCGAAAATCCGCCCGATCAGATGACGGCCACGAGCGGAAACTTGCGACCCAGTATGGGAGCGCTCTCCACGCCGAGGCATTTTTCCAGGACCGTGGCGTAGAGACTGCGGAAATCGACGTTAAACTTGAGGTCCCCCCGGTTGAGGTCACTCAGGCTGGGTTGCTTTCCATAAAGGCCCGGTTTGACCCCGCCGCCGATGAAGAACATCGGTCCGGCCGCGCCGTGATCCGTTCCGAGTGATCCGTTTTCCTCCACCCGGCGGCCGAATTCCGAGAAGGTCATGACGGTGACCCGTTCAAAATTGCCCTGCGCCTTGAGATCGCGCACAAAAGCCTGGAGCGAGTCGCCGAGATCCCCCAGCAGCCGGGCGTGGCTTCCCGTCTGGTCGCGGTGGGTGTCGTAGCCGCCCTGGCTGAGATAGTAAGCCCGCGTGCTCATGCCGCCTGCAATCATCCGCGCCACGGTGTTGAGGCTATTGCCGAGAGCCGAGCGCGGGTAGAGCGCCGTGACGGGCGCAGGTTTTCGCGTGATAGCCAGGACCTCGGCGCTGGTTCGCGAAGCATGGACCGCCGTCCGTTGCAGAAAGTCACGTGCGGAGAGCCCGGAGGTGACCCGCTCGCCAAGGGTGCCGATCGTGCCGCCGCCCTTGCCGTCCAGGGAGTCGGCGTCTTCCACCTCATTGAACTGGGCATAGAGAGCATCGGCTTCCGCGTCGAGGCCCCGTGCGGCCCAGCGATACTGCCGGGGGTTGTTAAAGGTGATCCCGCGGGGTTCCTCTGCGGAAAAGGCCTGCGGGGCGGCGTTGGCAATGGCTACCCCGACGGCGGGATCAGCCCCGCTGCAGGCGTGATCGAAATATCTCCCGAGCCAGCCGTGTTTTTCAATGACGCTCGCGTCCGAGGCGGTCTGCCAGATTTCCATGGAACGGAAGTGGGAGCGGTTCGGGTTCGGATAGCCAACGCCGCGGATCACTCCGAGCGCGCCGTCGTCGTACAACCCCCGCAACCCTTTGAGCGCCGGGTGGAGCCCGAGCCCTTCTGCGAGCGGGAGAACGTCGGCCTGCCGAACGCCCAGGGCGGGGCGGGCGCGATAGTAGAGGTGATCCTCGTAAGGAACGACGGTGTTGAGACCATCGTTGCCTCCTGCCATCTGGAGGATGACGAGGATGTTTGCGTCCCGTCCGGTCGGCGTCTGCACCGGGGAAGCCGCCGCCGCGCTCTCCATGGCGGCAAACGTTTTCTGGAGAAAGACGGGGATCGTCGCCGTCACGGCGGCACCAAGAAGGGTCTGGCGCAGGAATCGACGGCGGGTGATCGTCTGGCCGGGGAAACGCTGGGGTGTCATAAAGGGCAAAAGTTCTCCTGCTTTAAATGAGTTGAAACTCGGGGGTGCTCATCATCAGGTGGAGGAGCTGCCGTTGCACCGCGTCGCTCTGCAACGGTTTCTCTTTGAGGGAATCGCACCAGGCGGCCAGCGCCTCGCCGGAACATGGCTCCTGGAAGAGGGCTGATGCAAAATATTGCACCAGGGCGTTCTCCGAAGAGAGCGCCCTCTCCGGAATCCGCGAGAGAAGGCCCGGCAAACCTTTGCGCCGCCCGCGCTTTTTCTTCCCTTTACCCCGGAGATCGCCACCGATGCCGAGGAGCTTACCCGCGATGTTGTAACGGGCCAGCAGCGTGGAGGTGGTGATCCAGCTCTTGCCTCCCTCCCACCCTTTGACGTTTGGAGGGCGGTAAAGCGCCTGGCCGAGCTGCTCCAATAGATTCTGCGTCCGGTCGTAGGGCGGCTGTGGCACATCGAGCACCTTGAGGCATTGCACGAGCCATTCCACAGGGGCCTTGATCTGCCCGTGACGCTCTTCGTAGAATGCTGCGCTCGAAAAAAGGCGGCGCAGCATCGGCCCGGTCGCCATTTTTTCCCCGGCCAACGCCCCGGCCACAGCCTGCCGCCACGCGGGGGACGGCTCGTCACTTACGAAGTAGCGAAGGAACTTCCACGCCATGAACTCCGCGCATGCCGGTTGGGCACACAAAAGGTCGATCACCTCCTCTCCCTTCCAGCATCCCCGGTTCCCGAGGATGGTTTTTTCGCCGCTGTCATGTTGCCGCGGGACGAAACGGAACCGCTGGGTCACAGGGTTGATCCGGTAACCCGTGAAGGCCCGCGCGGCTTCCGCTACGTCCTGCTCGGTGTAATTCCCCTCCCCGAGGGTAAAGAGTTCCATCGCCTCCCGGGCGAAATTCTCGTTCGGCTTGCCGGCGCGGCTATTGGAGCCATCAAGCCAGACCAGCATGGCCGGATCGCAGAGCATGGCCTTTGCCATGGTGGAAAGGTCGCTGAGGGCGAGGCGGCGAAAGGTCTCTTTCTGCGTCCAAAGGTAGAAGACCGGGCGCACCTTCACCTGGCTGGTGGCGAAATGCCCATGCCAAAAGAGGGCCAGTTTTTCCCTCAGAGGGGTTTGACTCTCCCGCATCTGGCGCAGCCATTCGCCTGTCAACTGGAGGTACGCTTTCCTCTCCCTCTTTTGCGCCGCCCGGCGTAGCACCAGCTTCTCTTCCCTGCTGAGATGCTCCCGTTCGCGGCGCTCCTTCTGGAGATTGCGGGGCCGGGCATAGGCGGGCGGTTCTTCCGGGGGCATGTCGTCTTGAGCCCCTGCCAGCAACGATTCGACCGCTTCCTTCATCCCGAGGCGGTAGAGCGCCCCGATCTCTTCCGAAGTGCCGCCGAAACCGGCCCGATTCAGCAGATGCGCTGCATGGGTCGGACTCCAGAGACGTGGGTTGAGGGGGGCGAGCATACGGTTTCAACCAACCAATCGCGACCCGATGGGGGGAAGGCTTCCCTCGTCGAGGCATTTCTCGAAGACGACCGGGAAGTTTAATGAATTTGTCAAAGAAAGCAATAACTCAGGCGATACTCACCCTCGTTCGTTGCCTTGATTCACCTTGGCGCGGAAGCGCCATGGAGAATGGACCTCCGTCCGCCGCGGGGTTTGAGGTCGCCGGGAGAAAACGGGTGAACCCCAAGTCCAACGACGCGGAGGTCGTCCCTAAACAATTCGCCCGTGCCGCTGGCGGTACGCCGCGGGGGTCATCCCGACCTCCCGGCGAAAGGCGCGGTGAAACGCCGCCGGTTCGCCGTAACCGATCGTCTGGCCGATTTCCTTGATCGGGTTTTCGCTCTCCCTCAGGAGCCGCTTGGCCCGCTCCATCCGCCCCTGCTGGAGAAACCGCGCCGGGCTGACGCCGTAATGTTCCCGGAAAAGGAGCCGGAAGTAGCTCGGCGACATCCCCGCACGGCGTGCCATCGATTCCACCCCCCGTTCGGGCGTGAACCGTTCGGCCTCCTCCACCGCCCTTTTCAGGCCGGAAGGCTCTTTTTTCGGCGGGTGAAGCCAGGCATTCTCCATCCGCACCAGCAGCGCCTCGCCCAAAAGGGAAAGGACGCGCCCGTCGGTATCGTCCGCCCGCTCCCGCCACCGCCGGGTAAATTCGACGGCGAGCGCCCGGTCGCCATGGTGAAGACACGCTTCCCGGATCATCACCGGCGTTTTCGCCTCCCCGAAGGGCGAACCGGCGAACCCGGGGCGGTAATCGCGAAAATGGAAAACCCACATCCGGCTCTCCTGCGCCGTCGCGCGCCCCCGGAAGGAATTTCCGGGCGGGATGAGCAGGGCATCCCCCTCCTCCAGAGAAAAAACCACCTCGCCGGAAACGATCTCCAACCCTCCCCGCAATGCGACAATGATGTCGTGCCACTCCCAGCACGCGGGCCCGAAGGGAGGCCCGGTGACCTGATAGCGCCCGACGCCGTGGTAGAGGCATTCCATCGGGCGATTCTGACATAAAAAAGGCGTTTCGATCAATCATAACCGCTTTCTTCCCGGGGCATACTCATGGCAGGGTGGCGACATGGTTACTTCCGCTTCGACGCCAGAAAAAGCGCCACCGCCTCCCGCCGATCCTCCCGACCGCCTCCGCGTGGCGGTCGTCGGCACCGGCAGCATCGGTGAGCGTCACCTCCGCTGTTTTCAGGCCACGGGCCGCGCCGAAGTGATCGCCTGCGAACCCAATCCGGACCTCGGCCACGCCGTCGTGGAACGCTACGCCTGCCCCTGGTTCACCACCCTCGAGGAAGCCGTCGCCGCCCAGCCGGAGGAAAAGCCGATCGATGCCGCCATCCTCTGCACGCCCGCCCACCTGCACATCCCCCTCGCCCGGCAGTATGTGGAAGCCGGGTTGCATCTCCTCATTGAAAAACCGCTTGCGGTTTCGGAGGAGGGGATCCCCCTTTTGCAACAAGCCGCCCGGGAGCGGGAACGGGTCGTCCGCGTCGCCTACACCCTGCGAAGCCACCCGGTCTACCAGCGCCTCAAGCAACGGCTCGGCGAAATCGGCGAACCGAGACAATGGGTCTCCACCCATGGACAGCATTTCCCCACTTTTCGCCCCGCCTATCGGGACATCTACTATGCCCGCCACGCCTCGGGCGGGGGAGCGATCCAGGATGCGCTGACGCACAACCTCCATGCCGCCGAATGGCTGCTCGGCCCGTTTGCCTCCATCATGGCCGATGCCGACCACCTGGTCCTCGAAGGGGTGGAGGTCGAAGATTGCGTTCATTTGAGCGGGCGCATGGCGGGCGGCGTCCTTGCCAGTTTCGCCCTCAACCAGTTTCAGGCGCCCAATGAGACGTACGTCACGATCCACGGCACCACCGGGAGCCTTCGCGCCGACCTCGGCCGCCTGCGCGTCGGCCTTTTCCGGCATGGCGACGACGACTGGTGCTGGGAAGCGCTCCCCGCGATCGAACGCGACGAAATTTTCATCCGGCAGGCCCACTCCTTTCTCGATGCCCTCCATGGCCTCCCCGACACCCTCGCCACGCTGGAGGAAGGCCACCAGACGCTCAAAGTCAACCTCGCCGCCCTCGAAGCGGTCCGCACCCGCAGGGAGGTGACCCTCTCATGACCCCGACACCCCTGAAACTCGCCATGCTCGGGATGATCCCCGGCAATGGCCACCCGTATTCGTGGAGCGCCATCATCAACGGTCAATACGACCGCGAAGCGATGGCGCAATGCCCCTACCCGGTCATCCCGGTCTACCTCGGCGCGCAGCCGTACGAGCAGGTCGGCATCCCCGGCGCAAAAGTCACCCATATCTGGACCGACCACCCGGCGGAGGCGCACGATGTCGCACGGGCGGCGCGGATCGACCACGTGGTCGAGTGCCCCGAAGCGGTGATCGGCAAGGTCGACGGCGTCATCATCTCGACCGACGACGGGACCGACCATACCCGGCGCGCCCGCCCGTTTGTCGAGGCCGGGCTGCCGGTCTTTATCGACAAACCGCTCGCCACCACGCGCGGGGAGTGCCTCACCTTTGCCCGGTGGCACCGGGAGGGGGCGCGCCTGCTCTCTTCGAGCGGATTGCGCTACTCGCCGGACTGGCAGCCGCTCGCCGGTCGCGACTGGCGCTGGATCACCTCCACCACCGGCAAAACGTGGGAACGCTACGGCATCCACGCGCTCGAACCGGTCTTCAAGCTGCTCGGGCCCGGGTTTGAGACCGCCTTTACCACCGGCGACGACGCCTCCACCCTCGTCAACCTCACCCACCAAAGCGGGGCAAAGGCGACCATCGCCGTCCTCCCCGACCTCCCCGCCAGCGCGGGCGTCCTCCACGCCTACGGCAGGGAGGAACAGGTGAGCCTCAAAATGAGCGACACCTACTCCGCCTTTCGCGGGCAGATGGTCGCCGTCGTCGAATGGATGCGGACCGGTCGCGATCCCTATCCCTTTGAGGAGACGCTTGAGTTGATGGCGATCCTCATCGCCGGGATCGAAAGCCGCGGGCAAGGCTCGCCCATCGCCGTCACCCCCATTCTGAATTCCTTAAAAACTCCATGAGAAACAGCCGCATCCGCCGCGAAATTGCCGAAAAAGGGCTCGCCACCTGCATCAAACTCAACCTCGAAAGCCCCCGGGTGATCGAAATGGCCGGGCTCGCCGGGTTTTCCGCCGTCTGGCTCTGCCGCGAACATGTCCCGTCGGACTGGGTGGCGCTCGAAAACGCCGTCCGCGCCGCAAAGATCCACGACGTCGATGTCGTCGTACGGGTCAGCAAAGGGTCGTACAGCGATTACGTCAAACCGTTCGAGTGCGACGCGGCGGCGATCATGGTCCCGCACGTCACCTCCGCCGGGGAGGCGCGCCACATCGTGGAAATGTGCCGTTTCATGCCGCTCGGCAAGCGGGCGCTCGACGGCGGGTGCGTCGACGGCGGGTTTACCACGCTGGCGGTCGACGATTACCTTGAAGCGAGCAACCGCGAGAAGCTGATCATCCTCCAGATCGAATCGCCCGAAGCGGTGGAAGTCGTGGACGAAATCGCCGCCGTGGAAGGGTACGACTTCCTCCTTTTCGGCCCCGGCGACTATGCCCACCGGATCGGCAAGGCCGGGCAGATCAACGACCCGGAAGTGCTCGAAGCCCGCAGGAAGGTCGAAGCAGCGTGCCTGCGCCACGGCAAGGCCGGGTTCAGCGTCGGCGCACAGGGGACCCCGAAGGAACTCCACGGGCGCGGCTACCGCGTGGTCAATCTCGGCTCCGATGTCCGCTCGCTCATTGTGTCGATGGAACAGGCCGTCGGGAACTTCAATCGCGACGCCCTCGCCACCGACGCCTATTACCAACGTTCCTAATTCTCATGAATCACGCCTCCTGTTTCAACCTCACCGACCGCCGCATCTGGGTTTTCGGCGGAGCCGGTCACCTCGGCGGCCCGATCGTCCGCGTCGTCGACGAACTTGGCGCCAGCGTCATCTGCATCGACCGCGACGGTCGTGCCGAAGACTTCCTGAAGCAACAGAACCTCTCCTGCCGCGCCACGGCGGCTTCGGTCAATTTCCATGATGTCGAAAGCACCACCGGGTGGGTCCGCCAACGGGTCGCCGCCGACGGCGTGCCGCACGGGGTCGTCTTCATGGTCACCGGCGGACCGGTCCCGACGCTGGAGGAAAGTACCGAAGCGTCGCTCAATCTCTACCACGCCGCCGGGTTGACCGCGCTTTTCCTCCAGGCCCGCGAAATCGGCGCCCTCATGGCGGGCGAAGGGCGCGGCAGCATCGTCCTCTTTTCGAGCATGTATGGGCAGGTCTCCCCTGATCCCTCCATTTATCAGGCGCCGATGAACCCCAACCCGCTCGCCTACGGGATGCACAAGGCCGCGATCAACCAGATGAACCGCTACCTTTCCGTCCTCTGGGGGCCGAACCATGTCCGGTGCAACGCCGTCGCCCCCGGGCCGTTCCCGAACCCCGGCATCCAGCGGGAGGACCCGGCGTTCATCGAGCGTCTCGCCAAAAAAACGCCGTTGCAGCGGATCGGCCGCCCCGAAGAAGTCGCGGGCCCGGTCGCCTTCCTTCTCTCCGACGCCGCCAGTTACACCACCGGCCACAACCTCGTCGTCGATGGCGGCTGGACCGCCTGGTAGCCGCCCTGCGCCACCTCTTTTTTTCTTCATGACCACTCCCTCTTCCCTCGAACGTTTCTCGCTGGCCGGCAAGGTTGTCGTCCTGACCGGCGGGGCCGGGCTCTACGGGCGCGGCCTGACCGCCGATCTCGCCGCCGCCGGAGCCACCACCGTCATTGCCTCGCGCAACCTCGACGCGTGCCGGAAGGTCGCCGACGAGGAGAACCGCAACGACGGGGGCCGGGTCGTCGCCGAAACGTACGACCAAAGCTCCGAAGACTCCATCCGCCAACTGCTCGAGCGTGTTCTGGAGCGTTTCGGCCGCGTGGACGGCCTCGTCAACAACGCCGTGGCGCGGCCTGCGGCAGGCACCCGCTCGCAAAGCGAAAAATGGGCACAGTCGCTCCAGATCAACGGCACCGGCCTGCTCGTGATGCACCGGCATTTCGGCGAAGCGATGGCGCGGCAGGAAACCGGCGGCAGCATCGTCAACATCGGCTCCATCTACGGCGTGGTCGGGCCGCATTTCGATTTTTACGGAAACGCCCCTTCCCTCTACCCCAATCCGGACTACTTCTTCCACAAGGCCGGGATGGTCAACCTCTCCCGCTACTATGCCGCGCTCTTCGGGCCGAAAGGGGTGCGGGTCAACACCCTTTCGCCCGGCGGTTTTTACAACGGGCAGGAGGAAACCTTTGTCGCCAACTACACCCGGGAGACCTACCTCGGGCGGATGGGGGACCCCCGGGATCTCGGCGGGCCGGTCGTTTTCCTGTTGAGCGAAGCCGCACGCTACGTCACCGGGGTAAACCTGCCGGTCGATGGCGGCTTCACCGCGAGGTAGTGTCAAAGGATGCCAACGGCATCCCGGCTGCTCCGCTTGGATCCTTCGGGATCCTTCCAATCGCTACTTCAACGCCGCCCAGACGCGGTGCACATCATCGTGGTCGTCGAGTTCCTGGAGAAACTCGCCCACTTCTTCCCGCTGCTCGTCGGTCAATGCCGGGAACATCTTGGCGATGTAGCCGATTTCGCTCGTGATCACGCTCCAGCCGTTGGCCAGAAGCCATTGCGTCACCGCGTGAACGGCGGTGCGGTCGGTGATGAACCGCGCGCCGCAGCACCCTTCGGGCACGTCGTCGTTCTGTTCGTGCGCGAGCGGCTCCACCTCGTCGGCTCCGGCTTCGATCGCCGCCTCCTCACGGTCGACCTCCGCCCCGTCGTTCCGGTACGCTTCCACCAGGCCGACGTGCTCAAAAAGAAACTTGTTGCTCCCCGGAGCGCCGAGTTGCCCTTTCTTGAAAAGGAGGCGGATCTCGGGCGCGGTCCGGTTGTTGTTGTCGGTCAGCGTTTCGACGATCACCGGCACCTTGTGCGGGGCGTACCCTTCATAGGTCACCTGTTCGAGCACCAGCTTTTCCTCGCCGATCCCGGCTCCCTTCTTGATCGCACGCTCGATCACGTCGCGCGAGACGCTCTCCTTCCGCGCCTTTTCCACCGCCGTCGAGAGGCGCGCGTTGGCGTCGACATCCGCACCGCCGAGCTTGGCGGCTACCATGATTTCCTTTGTCAGCTTCCCGGTCGCCTTCGCTTTACGAAGCGAAGCGACGGCTCGTTTTGCGTGTAACCACTGGCGACCCATAGATTTGTGTAAAAAAGGAAAAGTGACGGAAAAACCGCCGTTTTTCAATTCACAACGCGCATTTTTTTTGCGGCCCCCGCCCTTCCTTCTGTTGCACTGCGGGACGATCGACGCTTGATCGGGTCACTTCTCTTGACTACGAATACCCTTCGACATGACGACCCAGGGAGCCGCGACACCACCGACGATGCAGACCGCACGACTGCGGCTCCGCCCCCTGAGCGCCGCCGACGTGCCGGGCCTGACCGCGCTGGTCGAAGGTGATCGCGCCGCCGCTGCCGACCTCCTCCCTTTTTTCAGCGAACCGGGCATGGTGCCCTATCTGGAACACCAGCAGATGCTTTTTGAAGAACATGCGGGCATCCTCCTCGGCGTGGAGACGGCGGCCGACCGGCAACTCTGCGGCGCGCTCGGGCTGCGGTGCGATTTCCCCAACCGACAGGCCGAAGTCCGCTTCTGGATCGCGGACGGTTTTCGCCATCACGGCTATGCCACCGAAGCGCTCCGGTGCCTGGTCGGTTACAGTTTCGGCTATTTCAGGATCAACCGCATCCATACCAGCCATCTCGCCTCCCAACCGGCGGCCGGGCGCGTGCTGGAAAAAATCGGCTTCCCGCGCGAAGGCCGACGACGGGAACACCGGTTCGTCGCCGGGCGCGGGCTCGACGACGTGATCGACTACGGCATCCTTCTCCACGAATGGGCCGAAGTCGCCCACCGGGAGACGTAGAAAAACCAAGGAAAGATGAATCAGGAATACCTCGACCAGATCCCCCCACGCCACCCTTCGGAAACCGACGCCACGGTCCACCAGCTCACCTTTTTGTGGAACGCAGGGTATCAGGATCATGACTACCTTGCGACGCTGGGAAGGGAACAGGCGCGCTGGCTTATCGCCAGAAACAAGGGAGAAGATCCCGATGCCGCTTCCTCCAAAAAACGCCGGTGGGTCTTTTCATGGAAGACCCTTCTGGCGCTCCTTCTGCTGGTGGGCGGGACCATCGCCTGGCTCGGCTTGAGCGAGGTCCCTCCTCTTCCCGGCGAGAAGGCTCCCGTTAGAGAGGAAACCGCGCCCGGAGCTGCGCCCGAAGCGGAAAACGGCCGGAGCATCATTGACCCGACCCGTTCGCGACGCCTTTCGTTCTCCTCCATCAAAGAGAACCTGCAACGCCGGTTCCGCCGCGAACCGCATGCCAAACCGACCCCGGCGCTCCGTCCCGGCCAGCGCGTCACCAGCGAAAAGATCGAAGCGGGCAAGGATTACGTGCTCAAGCGACCGGTCGGCGTGCAGGTGAAGGAGGGAGTCATCGTGCTTCAGGTCGGCTCCCGGATCGCCATCACCGAAGTCCGAAACGATCGCGTCACCTTCCAGCATCCCTTCGGCCATGCCGAAGCAGGTGTAAGGGAACTGCTCCCCGAGCCTTCCCCTTCGCCCTCGCCCGTGGCGAAAACCCGATAAACCGCGCGGGCTTCCGCGTCGACCGGGGCGCTGGATCTGGTTGAGCCGTGTTTTCCCGGCGACCCCAAACGCCACGGCGGACGCGGAGGTCCGCCCTCCAGTAACCCGCGCCTAGATCGTCTCTCTAGATCGTCTCTCTAGACGATCTTCTTACCGGTAAAGATCGCCAGGACAAAAAGGACCAGGCAGATCACCAGAAAGAGACCGAAAAGAAACTTTGCAATGGAGGCAGCCGCCCCCGCGATGCCCGTAAATCCGAGCAGGGCAGCGATCAAAGCGACCACCAGAAATGTAAAAGCCCAAGATAGCATTTGTTTTCCTCCTTTAAATAATGAATCGCCTTTCCTCGCGACTTTGAGCCTGCTTTTCCTCTTCGCGCCATTGGCCGCCGCCCCCGGAAAAAATAAAGTGAAAGTATTTCAATCGACCCTTCCTTTATTGCTTGCCTGCAATCTTCCCAATAGCTACGCAGTTCGGCGTAATTCAAACACCTAAAAAACTCCTTTTATGGAAAAAAAATCCTCGTCCCTTCACCCTCCCCCTCAAAACGGCACCATCGGTTCCCCTCGCCGCTCCCGCCGTTTAAGCCGCACGCTTTCAGCGGCGGCACTCGCCTCCCTTTTGATGGCGGGCGGCGCGACGGCTGCGGACTCGCCGACCCTTAATGTCAACGGAAGCAATTATACTCCCACCGGCGATCCAAACCCCGTGCCCACCCGCTACGAGCGCCACGATGTGGTCAATGTGACCAATAACGGCTGGATCAACCCCGGCACCGGCCCTTATGGGGACGCCTACGAGGTGGTGACTGCTTTCAATGCGAGCGACGGTGTCTCTTATAATCGCATTTTTGGCACGGCGGATTTCAACAAGATCACCGCGGATAGCTTTTGGATCAGCGGCACGTTTGACTTAACCGGAGATATCAACATCAATGAAGGGCGGCTCCGTTTCGACGAGACGGCGCAGTACACCTCTTCGAATACCATCAATATTGCTGCCGGTGCGTATCTGCTGATTGAGACCGAGGCCAACCACAACTTTGTTCTGAGCGCCACGAATGTGAACGGTTCTGGAACGCTTCGACTCAGTCATGAAGGAACGGTGGAGATCGCTTCGGCGCTCGATGAGGTAGCGTTTCATATAGTAGGAACTGATAACAGCGTGACCAGGCTGACCAGTGCTTCCGGGGTCAACGACCAATTGCGGACCGCGATCTTCTCCGGAACGCTGGTCACAGCGGCTGATGATCAACTCGGCAGGAGGCTTCTCCAGATCGGGCAAAACCCTGCCCCTGCGTATGCGGCCCTGGATCTGGCCGGAACCGAGCAGATCGTCGGTGGGTTCCACCTTTCTAATAACGCCTTTATCAACGACACAGTGGGCGGTGGCCGTCTCCTCTCGATCTACGATTCCCAGATCGTCAGCGGCACTCTGAATGTTGAGTTCGCAGGGGATGTCAAGCTGACCAAGACGGGCACGATCAATGATGAAGTGATGCTCAATGCGATCAGCACCTACACCGGAGAGACCCGGGTTCTGGGGGGTGCCCTCCGCCTCGGCGTGGGTGTGGGCAACGCGATTGCTTCGAGTTCCGGGCTCTACGTCAGTACAGAGGGAGACGTGTATAACTCGCTTGTCCCGGCTGCCAATGAGGGGGCCGAGTTCGACGTAAACGGTAACGCCATCAGCGTTGCCGGGTTGATCGAACTCGACAACGGCGGCCTCCTCAACGATTCGCTCGGCGGCGGGTCGCTCGCCGGAGTCGCGGACGTCGATGGCTACGCCTTCCATCTCCGCGACGGGGTGGTGAACGTCAGCCTCACCGGCAACAGCGGCCTTCGCAAGGATTCGACCGGCACCGTCGACCTCAATGTCACCAACTACTACCTCGGTGCGACATCAGTCAACGAAGGTCTCCTGAACCTCTTTGCCCATCATGTCCTGCCGACCGTGACCGACCTTTCCGTCGCCTTCGGCGCTCGCGTCAACTTCAACGGAACCAGCCAGAAGGTCGCCAGCCTGGACATCGACGGCTTCATCGACCTGGGTGCTGCTGTTTTCTCCGAATACGGCACGCTGGAAGTCGGCTACCTCGGTGCCGATTCGCGCCTGAGCGGTGCGATCATCGGCCACGGTCTTCTGGTCAAGGTTGGCGGTGGCACCCTTGTCGTCGACGGCGTCATCGACATCACCGACCGGACGCGGATCGTCGAAGGCGACCTCCACCTCGTCGCTAACAACGGCCGCAACATCACCGGAAGCGTGACCGTCGGCCCCTATGGCGCGCTGACCGGCAATGGCCACATCGGCGGGAATGTTCTCAACCAGGGGGTTGTCTCTCCGGGCAACTCGCCGGGGACCATCGTGATCGATGGAGACTACACCCAGCCGCTCGGCGGTTCCTACCTCGTGGAGATCGACGCCCATCAGGCGCATGACCAGCTCCTTGTCGGCGGCACGGCCTACCTGGGCGGCGACCTCGTGGTCACCAAGGACGCCGGGTACAGGCTCTACCGCAACGACCGGTTCAACATCCTTCAGGCCGGCAGCCGCGACGGCCAGTTCGACCATCTCTTCCACAACTTTGGAGATACGATGCTGGCGTTCGGCGTTGATTACAAGCCGGACGCTGTCTGGGTCGTCGTCAACCAGCGCAAGTTTGCCGATCTCAAAGGGTTGACGCACAATCAGCGCCAGGTCGCCAAGGGGCTGGATCACGCCGCGTCGCGCAACCAGCTCGACCGGGTGTTCGATACCCTTAACTATACCCATGTCTCCAACGTTCCGGGGCTTTTGAGCGAACTCTCGCCCGAGCAGCTCAGTTCGATCTTCTCGATCAGCGTGGCGACCTCGCAGATCCAGAACGTGAACATCGAGCGCCGCCTCGACGACGTGCGCAACGGTTCGAGCGGTTTCAGCGCCAACGGCCTCGCGCTTCGCAGTGAAAACGGAGCCAGCCATGCCGGAGCCGTGGCTTCCGACAGTACGGACGGGCTGACGCTCGCCGGCTGGGACGGAAAGAGCATCGTGAGCAAGGAAATGGTCGCTCCCGTCATCTCCCAGAGCCGCTGGGGCTTCTTTGCCACCGGTCACGGCGAATGGGCCAACATCAAGAGCACCGGCAATGCCGCCGGGCAGGAGTTTACCTCCGCAGGGTTCACGCTCGGCGCGGATTACCGCGTGAGTGAAAACTTCGTGGTCGGTCTCCAGGGCGGCTACACCAATACGCAGGCCGACCTGCTGCGCGGCGGAAGTCTCGACGTGGACGGCGGGCGCGGCGGCGTCTACGCCAGCGTCTTCGGCGGCGGGGCCTACCTCAACGCCGCGGTCGGCGGAGGGTACAACTCCTACCGGAGCAAGCGCCAGACGCTGGGCGGTCGCGCCAGCGGCGACTCGGACGGCGGCGAATTCAACGCGCTGCTCGGGCTCGGCTACGACCACCAGATCGGCGGGTTCAGCATCGGGCCGGTCGCTTCGGTGCAGTACACCTACACGGGGCTCAACGACTTCACGGAAACCGGCTCGGTCGCGCCGTTGCATTACGCTTCACAGCATGCCGACTCCCTGCGTTCCCTCGTCGGGCTGAAGCTGGCCGGGGCGATTGACGCCGGAAGCGTGGTCATCCGCCCTGAAGTACGCGCCCAGTGGAAACACGAGTACATGGACTCGACGCCGGGGATCACCTCGCGCTTTGTCGGGGCCGATCGTTACTTCACCGTCGACTCGCCCGACATCGGCCGCGACAGCCTCGTGCTCGACGCCGGTGCTGCGGTGGACTTCAACAACAACTGGTCGGCGTTTGCCTACTATACGGGTGAACTCGGCCGGAAGAACTACGACTCGCACAGCGTCAACGGCGGGTTCCGCGTTTCGTTCTAAGCAATCGCTGATTCCCGATCACCCATCATCACGAAAAGCCCCGCCCCGGACTTCGGGCGCGGGGCTTTTCACTCCCCGGGCGAGGCGTTTTTTTAATTGCAAGCGTCAGGGGAATGCCTACGTTTAGGGTTCATGATCCCCCCTTCGAATGATGAGGCGCAAGCCGGTGCCGCACCGGCCCCCCTTCCCGCCGCCTCCCGCACCCGCACCGCCGAGGAAGAACGCCAGCACGCCGACTGGGACGCCATCGCGGCCACGCCCGAGTTTCAGGCGCTGCTCCGTCGCAAGGCCGTTTTCATCATTTCGGGGAGTTGCTTCTTTCTCGCCTACTACTTTGCCCTTCCGGTGCTGGTCGGCTGGTTTCCGGAATGGATGAAACGCCCGCTCGGGCCGATCAACCTCGCCTATGCCTTCGCCCTTTCGCAGTTTGTGATGGCGTGGGCGCTCGCCGCCATCTACGTCAAGGTCGCCGCCCGCTGGGATGAAGCCGCCGAGGCGATCATCGCCAAAACGCGCAAAGGCTGAACGACTCCGCTCACCTTCCGCCTCCCCTTTCTGAAAAACACTTCCCCCCCTTCGACTCGCCATGGCTCTTTTCATGTTTCTCCTTTTCATCGCCATCACCCTGGCGATCACCTGGTGGTCCGCACGCCGCAGCAGCGGCGCGAGCGCCTACTTCGCCGCCGGGCGCAACATCACCGGCTGGCAGAACGGGCTCGCCGTCGCGGGCGACTACATGAGCGCCGCCTCCTTCCTCGGGATCGCGGGGATGATCGCCTTCAAGGGGTACGACGGGTTCATGTACTCGGTCGGCTTCCTGGTCGCCTACCTCACGGTGCTGCTCATCGTCGCCGAACCGTTGCGCAATACCGGCAAGTTCACCATGGCCGATGTCCTCGCCTACCGGCTCTCCGCCCGGCCCGTCCGCGCCATGGCGTCGTTGAGCACGCTGACGATCAGCACCTTTTACATGATCGCGCAGATGGTCGGCGCGGGGGCGCTCGTCTCGCTTCTGATCCCCGGCATCAGCTACCACACGGCGGTCATCGGCGTCGGCATCCTGATGATGATCTACGTCATCTTCGGCGGGATGCTCGCGACCACCTGGGTGCAGATCATCAAGGCGGTCCTCCTGCTCGGCGGAAGCGTTTTCCTGAGCATCATGGTGATGAACCATTACGACTTCAGCTTTACGAAGTTCTTCGAATCGCTGCGGGCCGTCTCCTTCCACAACGCTTCCGGTGCCGCCGTCACGCAGGACTTCCTCCAGCCGGGCCACCTCTACACCCCGCCCTATGGCGCGCTCGACCTGATCTCGCTGGGCCTCGCGCTCGTTTTCGGGACCGCCGGGCTCCCCCACATCCTCGTCCGCTTCTACACCGTGCCCGATGCCAAGACCGCCCGCTCCTCAGTCGTCTGGGCGATGATCCTGATCGGCGCGTTCTACATCATGACGACCTTCTTCGGTTTCGGGGCCGCCAGCATTCTTGGACCGGACAAGATCATCGATCCCTCGGGCGCTTCCAACCCGAACATGGCCGCACCGATGCTCGCGAAGGCGATGGGGGGCGAAATTTTCTTCGCCTTCATCTGCGCGATCGCCTTTGCGACGATCCTTGCCGTGGTCGCCGGGTTGACCATCAGCGCCTCCACCTCGTTCGCGCACGATTTTTACACCAACGTCCTCTACCACAACCGGAGTCACCAGCCGGGGCAGGAAGTCCGCGTCGCCCGCATCACCGCGCTGGTGGTCGGGGCCGTTTCGATCGTCATCGCCATCGTGCTCGGCGCGGGGATCAACGTCGCCTTTCTCGTCGGCCTCGCCTTTGCGGTCGCCGCTTCGGCCAATCTCCCGGCGATCCTCCTCTCGCTTTTCTGGAAACGCTTCAACACGGCCGGGGCGGTCACGGGGATGGTGGTCGGGCTTCTCTCCTCGGTGGTACTGATCGCGATCAGCCCGAGCGTCATGGGGAAGGCCGACGCCCTCTTCCCGCTGGAAAACCCGGGGATTGTCAGCATCCCGCTCGGCTTCCTTGGGGCGATTATCGGCACGCTTTGCTCCCGCGAGCCGGAAGCCGAAGCGAAGTATACCGAACTGCTCGTACGCGCCAACACCGGTCTCGGCTCGGAAAAGGCGGTCGTCGAATAAATTTCTCCTCCTTTCCCGGTGGAAACGGGGTAGATTGGGTTCTTGCTCCCGATCCGCCATCTCTACGTCCATATCCCGTTCTGTCCCAAGGTCTGCCCGTACTGTTCCTTTTACAAGGAGGCCAGCGACCGGAACAAGACGCGGGCGTTTCTGGATGCCGTTCTCGAAGAGTTGCGGCAGCGCTCGGAACATGACCGGCTCCAGCCCGAGACGATCTTTTTCGGAGGGGGCACCCCGAGCGCGCTTTCGACTTCGCAGCTTGAATACCTCTTGAGCGGTCTTCACCGGCAACTTGACCTGACGGAGTTGCGCGAATGGACGCTGGAGATGAACCCGGCCACGGTTTCGCTGGAAAAGGCGGCGCTCCTGCGCGGCTTCGGGGTCAACCGGATCAGCATGGGGGTCCAGTCGTGGGACCCGGCGCTGCTTGAAGTCCTCGGTCGCGTCCATACCGCCGGGCAGGCGGAGCGTTCGTACGAGATCCTGCGGGAAGCCGGGTTTGAAAACGTCAACCTCGACCTGATCTTCGCCATCCCGACGCAGACCCGCGAGCAGTGGGAGGCGTCGCTCCTTAAAACCGTCTCCCTGCAACCCGACCACATCTCCGCCTACTGCCTGACGTACGAGGAGGACACCGCCTTTTACGCGAAGTTCCAGAAGGGCGAGTTCCTACAGGACCCGGCATGGGACGCCGACCTCTTCGAAGCGACCATCGCCCGGCTCGAAGCCGCCGGATACGGGCAGTACGAAATTTCCAATTACGCGCGAGCGGGGCGCGAATGCCGCCACAATCTCGCCTACTGGCTGGGAGCCGACTACCTCGGCCTGGGTCCGAGCGCCTTTTCCACGGTCGGCGACCGCCGCTGGCAGAACCTTGCCGAGACGGCCGAATATTCGCGGCGCGTGCTGGGCGGCATCTCGCCGGTCGGTTTCGAGGAGCCGCTCGACACCGATACGCGCCGGGCCGAGGCGATCGCCTTTGGGCTGCGGACCGGGTTCGGCATTCCGCAAAGCCTCCTCGCCCCGTGGCCTGAAAGCGTGGCCGAATATCTGGAGGAGCAATTCTTCGAGGCGTTCACCTCCCCCCGGGGCGAAGCGCGCCTGCGGCTCACCCACAAGGGGAAAATGGTCGCCGACACCCTCGCGGCCACGTTTATCTAAAAAATGTTACTCCGCCGGCGTCGCGGAAGGCGCGCCGTGTGCGTCGTGCGCTCCATGGGCGGGCGTCGCCTGCGGTGTTTCACCGAGGGCCTCCGCTTCCGCCTTGGGATTGGAATAGACCTGCTCCTCGTGGTGATGGTGCTCCGTCATTGCTTTGAGCTTGCTTTCCGGCTGCTTCTCGCAGGCGGTAAACGTGCCAACAGCGCCGAGCGCACCGATCAAAAGGAACCATCGAACAGATTTCATAGCCACGGCGGCGAACCTAGCAGCCTGCGCCGCCGGAGGGCAAGTCCCGAAAACGCGAAAACCTGGAACCCTAAAACTCGCCGACGCGCGCCTTCGGCCCCCGGTAGGTACACCACGCCGTCGGCGTCTCCTGGACGACGATCTCGCACAAGCCGGGGCAAAGCGGCTCCAGCCGGTCCCACAACCACGCCGCCAGGTTCTCCAGCGTCGGGTTTTCCAGACCTTCCACTTCGTTGAGGTACTGGTGGTCGAGCAACGCGACCAGCGGCGCCATCGCCCGGCTGATCTCCCCGTGTTCGTAGACCCAGCCGAGCGCGGGGTCGACCTCGCCTTCGATCGAAATGACCACCCGGAAGCTGTGCCCGTGTACCCGCCCGCATTTGTGCCCCGCCGGGGCGTGCGGCAGCGTGTGGGCTGCTTCGAAATGAAACTCTTTGGAAAGGCGGCAAACCATCAGGTCGCCAACTTCGCGACGCCCCCGACCGGTGTCAAGACTCCGTTTGGAAATCACCGTTTCCGTGCGCCCGCGCGTAAATTGCTTGGCAAGAGGGAAGCTCGTTCGGTAGCTTCAGCCCTTTGCATGAAAATCCGCCACCTGCTTTTCGCGCTGCTCCTGCTTTTCCCGGGCCTTCCCGCGCTCCAGGCGCAATTCGGGAGCTTTGGAGATATCCCGATTGAAATCACCGCCGATGGAGAAACGCGTTTCGTCGGCGGCGTGGCCGTGGCGGAAAACAATGTCGTCATCCATTACGGGCCGACCTCCATCTACACCGACTACGCGGAGTACAACCCGGACACGCGCGATGTCCTCCTGGTCGGCAACGTCCGCATCTACCGCGACGGCCATCTTTTCAGCGGCGACCGCGCGCTCTACAACTTTGAGACCAAGCTGCTGCGCACCGCAAACTTCCAGGGAGCAGCTTATCCGTTCTTCTTCCAGGGCCAGTCGGTCAACTCGCTGGGAGCCGGGGCCTACCAGGTGGAAAATGCCACCGTCACCACCAGCGACTCTTCGAAGCCCGACTACCGCCTCAAGGCGAAAAAGGTCCGCATTTACCCGGGCAACCGCGTCATTCTCTACAACGTCAGCCTTTACATCGGGGAGACGCCGGTCTTCTGGTTCCCTTACGTCTATCAGTCGCTCAACCGGAACGAAGGGTTCAATCTCACCCCCGGCTACGACGGCAACTGGGGGGCGTTCGTCCTCACGCAGTACGGTTTTCCGTTGACCGAAAAGCTCCACGGGCTGCTCCACCTCGACCTCCGCACCAAGCGCGGCGTCGCCCTCGGGCTGGATGTCGAAGGGCAGTACGGGCACGACAACCAGAGCTGGATGCGCCTCAAAAGCTATTACGCCTTTGACGAGAACCCCGACACCAACCCGACCGCCAACCGGCAGGAAAGCGTCGACTCCAACCGCTACCGGCTCTCGTTTGAAAGCCGCACCTTCTTCACCGAAAACCTCTACGCCACCACCAACCTCAACAAGCTGAGCGACTCCCGCTTCCTGCGCGACTTCTACCCCGGCACCTACCGCGACGATCCGCAGCCCGACAGCTCCGCCTCCCTCACCTATCTTTCCGAAAATTATTCGTTGACCGGCATCTTCCGCGGGCATTTCAACGAGTTTTTCGACACCACCGAACGCCTTCCGGAAGTCGTCCTCGACATCAAGCGCCAGCCGCTCTTCGGCAGCCAGATCTTTTACGAAAGCGAAACCGGCGTCGCACAACTCCGCCGCCGCTTCGGCACCATCGACGGCTCGCAGACCACCCCGTACTCCGACTACAAGGCGACCCGCTTTGATACCTTCCACCAGCTTTCCGCGCCGCAGACCGTCGGCGGCTGGCTCTCGATCGTCCCGCGCGTCGGCGTACGCGGCACCTACTACAGCCACGGAGCCCAAAGCATTGTCGACGACTACATGGCGACGCTCTACGAGGAAAACCTCGACCTGCGGCCCGAAGCCCAGAACCTCTACCAGCAGGCGAGCGGCGGCTCGATCTTCCGCGTCGCCGTCAACGCCGGGGTGGAGCTTTCCTTCAAGATGTCGCGGGAATGGGAGAACGTCCAGAGCCGCCGCTGGGGTTTTGACGGCCTGCGCCACATCGCCCAGCCGTACACCAATTTCTCCTTCCTCTACACGAGCCACAATTCCGACCAGATCCTGCAATTTGACCGGCTCAACCCATCGACGCAGCTTCCGCCGATCGACTTCCCGCAGTTTACCACCATCGACACCCTCTCCAACTGGACCGTCTGGCGCTGGGGGGTTCGCAACCGGTGGCAGACCCGCCGCGACAACCGCACCTTCAACTGGCTGGAGACCGACAGCTACCTCGACATCAACATCGACGCGCCCGACTTCCCCGGGGCCGATGCCAAGATCGGCACCCTCTCCAACTTTTACAACAAGATCGCCTGGCGTCCCGTGCCGTGGCTCCGGTTCGGCCTCGACTCGCAGATCCCCCTCCAGAGCAACGGCTTCGCCCAGTTCAACAGTTCCGTCAGTTGGATGGCGACCCGCGATCTCCACGTCAACGTCAGCCATCGTTACCTGAGCAACAACCCGTACTTCGTCAACAGCAACAACCTCCGTTTCGGGGCCTACTACCGGCTCAGCGACAACTGGGGCGTCAGCTTCCGCGAACAGTTTGAACTGACCGACGGCACCCTCGAACTCCAGGAGTATACCCTCCACCGCGACCTCTCGAGCTGGGTCGCCTCCCTCGGCCTCCAGGTGCGCGACCACAACAACCCGACGAGCGACCGGGAACGGGTCGACATCGGCATCCTCCTGACCTTCACCCTCAAAGACCTTCCTTCGATCAACCTCCCGGTCGGGTTTGACCCAAACTCGGCTTTCAGGGAGTAACTTTCCCTTCGCTTTTTCCCGAAGCCGTCCTTATCTTGGCGTTCCTTTTTTCTTATCTCTCCACCTATGGATCTCTGCATTATTGGTTCGGGCTATGTCGGCCTGGTCAGTGGGGCCTGCTTCGCTGAAGTCGGCCATAACGTCATCTGTGTCGATAACAATCAGGCCAAGGTCGATTCCCTTCAGGCGGGGATGATCCCGATCTACGAACCGGGCCTTGAAGAGATCGTCCATCGCAACGTCGCCGCGAAACGGCTTCGCTTCACCACCAGCATCGAAGACGGGGTGGACCACTCGCAGGTCGTTTTCATTGCCGTGCCGACCCCGCCGCAGCCCGACGGCAGCGTCGACCTGAGCTTTATCGAAGGGGTCGCCCGCGAGATCGCGCAGGTGCTCAAGAAAGATCAATACCGCGTCGTCGTCGACAAGAGCACCGTCCCGGTCAAAACCGGCGAAAAGGTGACTGATACCATCCGCCGCTACAATCCGGGCGCTTCGTTCGACGTGATCAGCAACCCCGAGTTTCTCCGCGAAGGGTGCGCCGTTTCCGACCTGATGGCCCCGGACCGGATCGTCATCGGCGGCAATAACGACCAGGCCGTCGCCCTGATGAAGAAGATCTACGAGCCGTTCAACGCGCCGATCCTCGTCACCGACATCAACTCGGCGGAACTGATCAAGCATGCCGCCAACTCCTTCCTGGCGCTCAAGATTTCGTACATCAACGCCGTCTCCGCCATCTGCGAAGCAAGCGGGGCCGACGTGGAAAAAGTCGCCGACGGCATCGGGATGGACCGCCGCATCGGGCGCAACTTCCTCAACGCCGGGCTCGGCTACGGCGGCTCCTGTTTCCCGAAGGATATTGCCGCCTTCATCGCCATCAGCGAAGACCTCGGCGTCCCGTTCACCCTGCTCAAGGAGGTCCAGCGGATCAACGCCGAGCAGAAGGAACGCTTCATCAAGCGGATTCGCGAAGCGCTCTGGGTGCTGCGCGACAAGCGGATCGCCGTCTGGGGGCTCACCTTCAAGCCCGATACCGACGATGTCCGTTGCTCCGTGCCGATTGATCTCGTCAACGACCTCGTCAAGGAAGGGGCGATCGTCACCGCCTACGACCCGAAGGGGATCGAAAAGGCGAAAGAATTCAACCTCCTGCCCGAGGGCGTGAAGCTGACCGGCTCCGCACTCGAAGCGGTGGAAGGGGCCGAAGCGCTCATTCTCGCCACCGAATGGAAGGAGTTTGCCTCCGTCGACCTTGCCGAAGTCCGCAAGCGGATGCACACTCCGCTCGTCTTCGACGGTCGCAACTTCTTTGACCCGACCACGATGGCCAGCCACGGCTTCACCTACCGCGCCATCGGTCGCCCGGTCCTCCCGCCCTGTTCCGCCTAGGCATCGACCGCGGCGTTGGAACTGGCCGGGGGATGCGATAAAAAGGGTGCAGACGGTTGCTAAAAAGCACCCTAAAAGGGTGCCAGCAGCGGGAGCCGGGGGTAAGCACGGCGTGCGCCACCCCCGGAATCGTTGATTGAGAGAAACATCGACCCCGGAGGCGGTCGCAGCCGATCGTCCCTCCCTGCCCCTTTTTCTGCGACCCCATTGGGGTCCATGTCTGAGAAATCCGGTATTCCGGGGGTAGTCGCTTCGCTCGACCCCCGGCTCCCGCTGCTTGGAAAGCTTTCAGCTTTCTTTTTTCCCAACACCACTTTTCATCACATCCCTGGCCGGGCATCCGACCCCGACCTTATCCCATCACCTACCCCGCCCGCGAATTCCGTTCCCGGAAAATGCCGTCCCGGTAGCCCTGAATGGCAGGGTCGGCCTCCGCGAGACTGAGCCGTTTCAGTGCCCAGCAGCAATACTCGGTGTTTTGCTCGATGCCGACAAACCGGCGGCCCAGCTTTTTGCAGACCGCCGCCGTCGTCCCGCTCCCGAGGAAGGGGTCGAGCACCAACCCGCCCGGAAGCGTGCTCGCCAGCACCAGCCGGGCGATCAGCTTCTCGGGTTTCTGCGTCGGGTGATCGGTATTCTCCGGCATCGACCAGAACGGGACCGTCAGGTCGGTCCAGAGATTGGAAGGGTGAGTCAACCGGTAGTTGCCGCCGTCGGCTTCCTCCCAATCCTTCGGATTCCCACCGGCATCGCGGTAGGGTGCGATCACGCGCCGTTTGAGCTTCACGGCGTCGAGGTTGAAAACATGCCCCTCTCCGGTTGATTTCGTACAGAACCAGATATCCTCGCTGCTGTTCTTCCAGTTCGTCTTCGCCCCGCGCCCCTTTTCGCGCTCCCAGGTGATCCGGTTGCGGACGCAAAGGCGCTCCTCCAGCACCGGGGCAATCTGCATGGAGGTCTTCCAGTCCGAGCAGACATAGACCGTCCCTTCCGGCTTCAGGGTCGGGAGCACGACATCGAGAATCTTCCCGAAATAGGCGGCGTAGGCATCCCCCTTCCGCCCCTTGAAGACATGCCCGTGGAAATTTTTCAGGAGGTTGTACGGTGGATCAAGGACTATCAGGTCCGCAAACGCCGGGGGGAGAAACGCCCCCGCCTCAAAGAGATCCTGGTTGATGACCCGCCCCTCCAGCGCCTCGGGACATGCGGGAGCCGCCAGCCGGAGCAGCGCCTGTGAAAAACAGGTTCTCTCCTGCGCCGAAAGGGTCAGCGTCCGGTTTCTCGGGGCACGTGGTCTCTCCATTCTGCGTGCAACTTTAGAGCCAAATACCGCCCTTGGAAGCACCAAAAGGCTTCACGCGTTCCATTGCCCCGGGATGCAGATACGTCGGGGCCATAAGGGGACGCCGCGCTCCAGATGGCGCAGGTGGTCGTCGAGAAGGCGAAGCCCCTCCCGGGCGATGACCTGCAGCGGGATGCTCAAATGCCACCAACCCGGGGGAACGGCAAGGTCATTGAGCAAAACATACCGCACCCCGGGGCCGTCGGGCCCGAATCGCGAGACGCACCCGTGCAGGGTCAATACCGCGTCGATCTTTCCTTTTTTCACCCAGGCGGCAAATTTCGGCCTCTCCGGAGGTTGTCTCCCCTCATAAAGCCAGACGCGGGGGGTCACTTTGAACTGATGGCAAAAAGCCTGGTAAGCGCCATACCACTGGTTGCCGGTGCGGGCATCGTGCCACTGCCCGACAAACAGGCCGATGTTCCGATACCCGTGCTCCGCACATTTCTGCGCTGCGAGGCAAAGCCCCTGAAAATAATCCTGCGAGACGGAATCGGTGTGAGGCGAATGATGCAGGGCGCCAATGCTGATCATCGTAAAAAACTCCGGCTTAAACCCCTCCAGCCGTTGCTCCTGCTGGGAAGGCCCGAGCAGGATGCCCCGCACGCCCCGGTGATAAAGCTGCCGCCCGAGCCTCCTCTGGCCCGCAGCGCCTTGAGGCAGTTCATGCCCCTCAAGCCGGTATCCCATCCGCCCGGCTTCATCGGCGAGTCTGGAAAACATCCCGCGCGTATAATCTGAAGGGTCGCTATCCAGAAATGCGAGGCTTGACCAATCGTTGCGCGGTCCGGCCGCCGCTCCGGAGCGGTAGGCGGAGAGGGCGGAAAGCAGCGGGTCCGAACGGTAGCCAAAGAGCGCCAAAGCCTCCCTGACCCTTTCCGCTGTCTCCTCTTTGACGCATCGCACCCCCCGGACCACGTTGGAGACCGTCATGCTGCTCACGCCGCAATGCTTCGCGACATCAGCCAGCGTCGGTCGCCGCCGGAGGTCGTCCCGCCCGACAGAAGAAGGAGAACGTTTCATCGGTCCATTTTACTGCTAAAATTTTCCAGCCCTTTTTCGGGAAGATCGTTTTTGAAAGAGTGCCGCCATGACGACGCCAGCTTCCGATATTTCCACCCTTTCTCAAGCCTTATCCAACCGGCCCCTCTCCTTTGGAGGGGTCGTCCCTTCGCTGGCACAGGTTGCCGACCTCGGCCCACCCCGGAGCGAATGCGGCATCGGCTGCCTGATGCCTTGGAACGGGAAACTCTACGTCCTCAACTATGTCTCCCACCGGCGCAAGACCGGCACCGGCACCGGGTTGAGAATCATCGAGGGCGACCTGAGAATGTCGATCCACCCCGACGCGGTGGACGGAACCTACGCCAACCGGATGGTTCACTTCCCTTCCAATCAACTCATCATCGGCCCGCACGTGATCGATGCCGGGCACCGGGTCCGCACGGTGGAAGCCCTCATCGACATCCGCCTTTGCGGCACGGCGAGGCATCTCTCCGATCCTGACAACCTCGTCTACATGCTCGGCATGGAAGGGGAACTCTTCGAGTTAAACGTCCATACCCTTGAAACCCGCCAGCTTTTTGACCTTACCCGGGTGCTCGGCACGCCGGGTGAAGGAAGCTGTCATTTCAAGGATTGCTATAGCGCCTTTGGCAGGCTGGTCGTGGTCAACAACGACTATCATGAGAAAGATTTTCTTGGAGAACGCCATGAAGGCACGCTAGCCGAGTTCGACGGGGAAACATGGCGGGTTCTTGAGCGCAAACCATTTGTCTGCGTTCAGGGCCGGGGCAGTTTCTCGGGGACGATCTTTGCCACCGGCTGGGACCGGGCGTCGGCCATCCTGAAGGTCTTTACCGCTGCCGACGGGCGCTGGCGCACCTACCGCCTGCCGAAGGGAAGCCACACCCACGACCACAAATGGCAAAGCGAATGGCCTCGCATCCGGGAGGTCGAGCATGAACGCTTTCTGATGGACCTCCACGGCACCTTCTACGAGCTTTCCCCATGGGCGTATGACGGACAGGTCTGGGGCATCACGCCGATCAGCCGCCATCTCTGGGTGCTCGGCGACTTCTGCTCCTGGAAGGGGATGCTCGTCATGGGAGCCGACAACGCCTCCCCCGCCGACGACGCCAACGCCCTTTGCGCGGAACCTCAATCAGGGCTCTGGCTTGGAAAGACCGACGATCTCTGGCAATTCGGGAAACCGAAAGGATGGGGCGGCCCGTGGTGGGGAGAGCGGGTGGAAGCCGGTGAGCCCTCCGATCCCTACCTGATGACCGGATTTGACCAGAAAGTGCTCCACCTCAGCCATGAACATAGTGAACCGGTCTCCTTCGAAGTCGAAGTTGATTTCCAGGGGAACGGCGCGTGGCATCGCTATACGACCCTTGAAGTTCCCGCCAACGGCTATGCCCCGCTGGTCTTCCCCGGCGGCTTCTCCGCCCATTGGGTGCGGGTGAAGGCTTCGCATACCTGCCGGGCCACCGCGCAGTTTCACTATACGTGAGCCCGTTGAAAGCACGATGAAATGATCCGTTGAAGACCGAGCTTGCTGGGGCGTGTCTACGAATTTTGAGGCAAAAAAGCGGCCTTTAGTCGCCTCTCACTGAAATTCGTCGGCACGCCCTAATCAGCGGTTCCTTCACCAAGCCATCGGAAACTCCCGACTCGAAAAGTATCAAGAAACTTCTGAACATCGGGAGCATCCAGGCGTGATTTCTCTCCCGACTCCACCAAAAGCAGCCATAATCGCTGGTCTTCCGGATTCTGAAAGACGTTCATGAAATATCGGGCCCGAAGGTGGCGATCGCCGATCCTGATCCATGCCTCGAGCGCTTCTCCGCCAGCCACTTCGATGTTGCGGATTGCCCCGAGCGCCTCAGGCATCCCCATCAGGGAGTACTGCAACTGCACCAGGTCCGTCAGGTTGCGAACGCCTTCCGGGATCTCTTGGATGTAACGCGAAATCAGTTGGATGGTCACATCACCGCCGGGCGAGGTAAGCAGGAAATAGATTCCTTTATCCATGTCCCGGGATTCCGTCCACGCCTGCGGCTTTTCATAGTGATACCCCGTTCCTTCAATGTGCACCCATCCTTTCTCAATGTTTGCCTTCTCCTTCGCAGCGAGGCTGTCGAGATAGGCCCTCGCCTGCGGGTTCAGTTCCACGTTGCGGACGTTGGCGTCCTGCCGCTTGCATGACACAAAAAGAACCGCAAGCACCACCATCGGGACGGCGGCAATAGAGTAAAAGCGAGGGTGACAGCCAGGTTTCATGGGTCTTTCAAGGTTCAATGAAATGTACAGCACGGCAGCCGTGCTCAAGCGCGGGTCGTCCGGGGCAGCCTTCCAACCGCGTTTGACCTACGGCATCCACTGGTGTCATAAATGACGAAGCTGGCGCTCTCTGAACCGATCACCATTTGCCATGGGTCCGTCTCTCGAACCGCCAGAACCGGCGCAGGGCCAGCCGCAGCCAAATTGCAAATGGGGATGATCGCAAGCAGGAGAAGTATTCGACGCATCATTTTTCTGGTCCAAGATGATAGAGGAACACCAGCGTCAATTCCAGCCTGTATGAATCAAGTGTTCATGGCTTGGCAATGGTTCCCTTCGCAAGGTCATACTCCAGTCGGAGCGCCAAGCCGCTGCCAGACTTCTTTGCATCTGATCCGCGCAGCGTGAAGGCCAGAGTGCCGTGGCTGGTCCAAATGACATCACTGATTCCGGTATGGTAGAGATCGGCAAACTTCAGAGAAGAAACCCGATCCGAATCATTCCAGGCCAGTCGGTCCAGGCGCTGCTCAAGCCGAAAGACGCGACCTGCATCATCGACCCTGTAGAGCCAGGCCTCGTTCTCACCGGAGCCCGTCTTTTGAAGGCACAAAATCCACCGGCGATCTGGGGAAACCAAAAACGTCGGCAGCCAGGTAAGGCCGGCCTCGTTTCGCTCCAGAAGATCAACGGTCGACCTGGCGCTGTCCGTAAATCTTACTTCCGCACGGGAGCCGCCATCGGTGCGGGTCGTCACCACTTCATAGGATGGAGGCCGCGCAAAAACAGGGGTAGCAAAGGAAACCAGTATCCCGATGGCGAAGCGAATGGTCATGACAAAGGACTTGGAAACCCGCCGGAACGATTCAGACCGGAAACCAACGCGGATTCCCGGGAACCTGACTGCCGTCCAGACCGTTGTTTAACAAGTTTTGTCCTGGCTGCTTCGACGGAAACAATCGCCCGGTTCGTCACAAGTACCTTTTGCCGCCTTGCCTTTCGCTGCTGCCGCTTTACCCACGACTTCTCCGAAGCCTGCCAGGCCGGTTCAGTATCCCCCAGGTTATAGGCATCCCGAGCCATTTTCTCGGTAACGTGATAGCTGCGACTCATATTGATTTTCTAAGAGGCTGTGAAAAAATGATTTTAATGGCCTCGGAGCCCCTATTTTTAGCCTATAACGAAATTCTGACGACCGCCTGTATTCAAGGAATACAGAAGGAAGGAGGAATGCAGTTAGAGGCAA
>Ga0182739_1000792_pt1 | contig 36823 bp, 32 predicted proteins | sample eDN5th30CBELigBY_FD_128873 | JGI IMG/M metagenome (GOLD analysis project Ga0182739, IMG submission 128873) | Enriched backyard soil microbial communities from Emeryville, California, USA - eDNA 5th pass 30_C BE-Lig BY (version 2) (version 2) | ecosystem: Environmental > Terrestrial > Soil >... | reverse complement strand
TTCATCCCATCGCGCATGGGGGTCACCAAGCAGACATCAGCAACGTTATACAGTGCCGATATTTCTTCTACAGGGTAACCGTGATAAAAGTAAGCCACCGGATACCAATCATATTGGCCATACTCGGCGTTGATATGGCCAACCAGGCGGTCTATCTGATCTTTAAGGTCACGGTATTGGGGTACAGTGTCCCGAGAGGGTACCACTACCATGTATAACGTTACCCGCTTGTGGAAAGCTGGGTTTTCTGCCAGAAACAATTCAAAGGCTTCAAGCCGCTGCAAGATCCCCTTGCTGTAATCCAGTCGGTCGATGGATAGGATAATTTTCTGGTCTTTGAAGTTTGACTTCAGCTCCGCAACGCGCTTCAGGACTTCCTCGTCTGATGAAAGTGCTGAAAACCGTTTACTGTCGATGCCCATTGGAAAAGGTTCCACCACGATGGTACGCCCGTCTTCCTCCAGCCTGTTTGCGTTGTTGTTTATTCCGGTAAGGCGGGTAGCTGAGCTGATAAAATGCCGTACGTCATCAAAGGTGTGGAAGCCGAGCAGGTCTGCTCCCAGCATGCCCTGAAGCAATTCGCGGCGCCAGGGAATCAAGCGGAAGAGCTCCTGCGAAGGGAATGGGATGTGCTGGAAAAAACCGATGGAAGCGTCGGGCAATGCTTGCCGGAGCAGCCCCGGGAGCAACAACAGCTGGTAGTCATGCACCCAAATCGTGTCGTGGGGCGCAGCCACCTCAAGTACCATGTCGCGGAATTTCTCGTTTACCCGGACGTACGTTTGCCAGTTTTCCAAATCATAGACAGCATAGTTGGGCATGTAATGGAAAATCGGCCACAGAACCTCATTGGAGAACCCTTCATAAAATCCCCGGATTTCCTGATCATTGAGAAAAATGGGTGCCAGCCGTTTTTCTTTCAATACCGAGGTAAAATAGGTTTTTTGGCTGTCGTCATCGATCATGATGCCCGGCCAGCCTATCCATGTGTTTTCTCCCTGAGCATGTACGGAAGCCAAGCCTGTTGCCAGCCCGCCTTCACTCGGGTGCAAGGCGTAGCCTTTGCCATCCTCCGTGATTTTTATAGGCAACCGATTGGATACAATAATGGTTTTACTCACAGTATTTGATTTTTAAACGCGTACCGGCACGCATCAGAGACCTGCACTGCGGGGATCGGGCAATGTCAGTCTGGTATCACTTGTTCACTAATATAATGATAACGTAGTTAATAACCAAAAGTTTGGCGTTACGGCTCCAGTTTGGCTACCCGGGCAGGTGTATCTTCTCCCGAAACAATAGTCTTCGCTCCCAATGCAATAGCCTGGATGGATGACACAATGTTTTCGGTCGATAAGGTTTCCACCTCATCCTTTACGGTATGGTAGTAGCGATCCTGATCAATCTGTACCGTAGAAAATGTATGCGCAGGCACGCCCACCGCTGCCAACGATGCATTATCGCTACGATAGAACAGGTTTTGGGTTGGATAAGGATCCGGGTGAAACGTGAAGTCGGTGTTTTCCACGTTCTGCTGCATGATTTTAGCTAAATCAGATTGGTCATAACCAGTTACATATAACGAATTGGGTCCGAAGCGGGCATCTTTTCCAATCATCTCGATGTTAATCATGGCGACCACTTCGTCAGCATTGATTTGCGAGGAAAAATACTTCGATCCCACAAGGCCTATTTCTTCAGCTGTGAAACCGACGAACAGTAAGGTCCGCGCATTGTCGTCGCGCTTTTTGTAATAATTGGCCAGGCTGATGACGGCCGATACACCAGAAGCATCATCATCCGCTCCGTTGGCAATCGAATCTTGCCCTACAGCGTCAATAATGCCAATATGGTCATAATGTGCCGAAAAGATGACGTATTCTTGTGGCCTGGTTTTACCCGGTAACATGCCTATCACGTTAAACAACGGTTGCTCTTCAATGCTGTTGGTGAAGGCAACACGAAAGGATGTAGGGATATTGTTGGCAAGCACGTATACGATAGAAGGAGTGGGAGAAGCTCGCTTATCCTGATTGATACGGTCGCGCATCAGGAAACCCCGGTATCGATGGAACAGGCTGGCGAAACTGGTATCAACGACCACAATGGCGTCCGTCACACCAGCAGAAACTTCCTGGAAACGTTGTGCAAAGTCAGCCCCTGCCTTTATCTGTATGAGGGAAACGTTGGGGTCGGTATTCCAATTTACACCCGGACTGTTGCTCGATACAATGATATGGTCTTCGGGTACTTCCACCCCGTCAAAAGAGACCTCCCAGGTGGCGGGGCGAATCTGGACGACCTCGAAGGTCTGCCTGAAATCCGGCTCATCGGCAAAGGGCTCCAGTCCAATCTTGGTAAATTCCGATGCGATGAAGTCCGCAGCGCGCTCCACTCCGGGCGTAAATGCGGCACGTCCTTCCATATCGTCTGCGGCGAGGGTATGGAGTATCCTTTTCACCTCGTTGGTGTCAACCACCTTTTGCGTTGATTGGCGGGCAGCACATCCCGTCAGTAAACAAATTGCCAGCAAAGCGTGGCCTAGCCGTTTAACCATAGCATGACTGTTATCATATGTCCTCAAATTTAGGCAATTTTCCGTATTATCCTGCGTCTATTTGGCGGATAACCGTTATCTTTGAATACAACAAAAGAAAACGTAATGAAAGTGATCACCGTTGAAGAACTCAAATCAAAAATTGACAGCAAAGAAGACTTTCAGTTGATTGACGTCCGCGAGGAATTTGAATACGAAACATCTCATATCAATGGGGAGCATATCCCATTAGCCGAAGTGGTCCTGGAACAGGACAAGGTATCGCGCGATAAGCCGGTGATTATTCACTGCCGCAGTGGCAAGCGGAGTGCCCAGGCCATCATGCTGCTTGAGCGGGAAGGGTTTGATAACCTTTACAACCTGGAGGGCGGGATATTGGCGTGGCGCGATGCATTCGATCCCGATATGGAGGTGTATTGATTCGGGCACGTATTTATGAAAACATATTTCCTGTATAACGTCTTGCTTAATATCTCATTGATTTTGATGGGATTTGCCGTGTGGGCGGCTTACCGGTCGGACCAGTACCCCATATTGGCCATTACGGTGGTCATCTTAGTTATATTGGGTTGGTTGAAATACCGGCTATTAAGGCAAGTAAGGCAGACTACCAAGGATAAGTGAACCAACCCCTATTGCGCCGCCGGTATATATTCGGGTAGGCAGACCAGCTTGCCCTTTTCCATCACAGGTATCGCTGTTACCAGATCCTCCTGCAAGCAAAAAGCGATATCCGCTTCGATGTGCAGGTGTTTCATGCGCTTGCTGTGTGAGGCGTTAGCCAAGAAGCCCCCGAGGTTATCCTGGGCACTGAGGTAAAGGTTCAACGCGGCATTCGCGGCATCATCGAGTACTATCCCGGCGGCTTGCAGCCGGCTCACCACGGCACCGGCGAAAACGGTGTCTTCCAGGCACATGTGGTTTTTCCACCCCGCGCAAACCAGCAGTACGTCGCCGTTCTGCTTCCTCAGCCAATGGGTCAGGGCGCTGATATTCAGAAACGAGCCCATTACTACCCTTTTTGCGGCTTTACACGTCTGAATAGCCCGCGTGCCGTTTGTGGTTGTTAATACGACTGTTTTTCCCGCTACTTTTTCCGGCGTATACGAAAAAGGCGAGTTGCCGAAGTCAAATCCGTCTACCACGGCGCCATCGCGTTCGGCGGCCAGCAGGTAGCCTTTGTCCTTATAGGCCAGGCATTCATCTATTTCGGCAACGGGGATAATGGCGCGCGCGCCGTTGGCCAACCCGTAGCACATGGAAGACGAAGCCCTGAAAATATCAATCACTACAGCTGTTGTATTCTCCAGCTCGTAAAAGGGCAGCAACGCGGGGCTTAGGCATACGTTCACGCTTTTGAGAGTCATCGGTTGTTGTTACTTTACAAATGGAGGTTTTACAACCACAGCTTTCACCGGGTTGTTGCGTATCGCGATGTACAGTTCGGTTCCTTCCTTGGCATGCTCAATCGAAACATACCCCAGTCCGATGGATTTTTTGAGTGTGGGCGACTGCGTACCCGAGGTAACCCGGCCGATGATGTTGCCATTTCCATCCACGATGTCGTATCCTTGCCGTGGTATTCCGCGGTCAATCATCTCGAAGCCCACCAGCTTGTTTTTCAACCCGGCTTCCTTCTGTTTTTTCAACCCTTCGGCATTGACGAAATCTTTCGTAAACTTGGTGACCCATCCCAGTCCGGCTTCCAGTGGCGAGGTGGAGTCATCTATATCGTTGCCATAGAGGCAAAAGCCCATTTCCAGTCGCAGGGTGTCGCGTGCCCCCAGGCCAATCGGCTTAATGCCATATGGCGCACCAGCCTCGAAGATGGCATCCCAAACCTTTTTAGCGTCTTTGTTGGCCACATACACCTCAAATCCCCCCGCCCCCGTATAGCCCGTGGCCGATACAAGCACATTTTCCACCCCGGCAAAAGTACCTTTGGCAAACGTATAATAGCTCATAGTTGCCAGGTCCATGTCGGTGAGGCTGTCCAGCACATCTGCCGATTTAGGACCTTGCACGGCAAATAGGGAGGTCTCGTCAGAGATGTCTTTCATGGTTACGCCGTAGGTATTGTATTTGGAGATCCAATCCCAGTCCTTCTGAATGTTCGAGGCGTTTACCACCAGGAAGTAGGTCGTTTCATCGATCCGGTAAATGAGAAAGTCGTCGATTACGCCGCCCGTTTCGTTCGGGATATAAGCGTATTGAACCTTCCCATCCGTTAGCTTGGAAGCATCGTTGGCACTGATTTTCTGGATGAGGTCCAGTGCGCCGTCACCTTTCAGGATAAATTCGCCCATGTGGCTCACGTCGAATACGCCGACCCCCTTGCGGACGGTCTCATGTTCGTCGTTGATGCCGGAGTATTGCACCGGCATATTAAAACCTGCAAAGGGAACCATTTTGGCTCCCAAGGCTACATGTACATCAGTAAGAGCGGTATTTTTTGCCATAAAACAAGCGTTAACTTTTGCCGCAAAGCTAAGGAAAAAAGCCTGTAAAAGTCAATTTCACCACAAAGTAAGGCACTTTACTCCGGTTTTCGGCTCAGCTGCAGTACCTCCTTCACATTTACTTCGGTCACATAGCGCGTTACGCCATCATTATCGACATACTGGCGGTTTACCAGCTTGCCTTCAATCGCAATTTCCGATCCTTTGGTCAATGCTTTCCCCGCAAATATCGCCTGGCGACCCCAGAACACAAGGTGATGCCATTGGGTGTTGGTAGCCCATTCGCCCTGTTCGTTGCGGTACCGTTCATTGGTGGCTAACGATACCCGCGCAAGGTTCGTGTTTTCGTTGAGTGTTTTCATTTCCGGATCCTTGCCTAAAAATCCGGTTAGCCTAACGCTGTTTTTTAATGAAGCCATGATGCTTAAAAATTAATTAGTGAAACAATCGATTAACGACCGACGGCATTACTGAGCCATCGACGGAACAAAGGTGGGGCTTCAAAAAAGGAATAGCCGTATTATAAACGGATATATCCGGGTATATCCGTTTATAATCGGTTTCGGCAGGGGTTTCAGATTTTTTTTACGAATTCTTTTACCGCTTTCGTGGGGTCTGCGGTCTTCATGAAGTTCTCGCCGATGAGAAACCCGTTGAAACCGACGCCGCGCAGCTGCCGTATGGTATCCGGGTTGCTGATACCACTTTCGGAAACCTTGATAAACTTTTCGGGAATCAAATCCACCAATTCCAGCGAGTGGTCGAGCGAGACCGAGAAGTCGTTGAGGTTGCGGTTATTCACACCAATGGCATCTACGCTATCCATTATGCTGCGCTCCAGCTCCTCGCGGTCATGCACCTCCAGCAACACGTTCAGCCCGAGGGATTTCGCCGTTTCTGAGAGCGCTTTAACCCGTTCCGTGTCCAGCACGGCCGCAATCAGCAAGATGATATCCGCACCATGAGCCTTGGCTTCCACCAACTGGTATTCGTCGATGATGAACTCCTTACGGAGCAACGGTATCGCTAATGCCGTGCGGGCAGCAACCAGATCATCGAGGCTGCCGTTAAAAAAGGGGGTATCCGTTAGCACGGATACGGCGGAGACACCCGCATCCTGATAGCCGCCGACTACGGTGGCTACCGATACCCGGTCATTTATGATGCCTTTTGAAGGCGATGCCCGCTTAAATTCGGCAATGATGCCATTCTTCGTCGGGTCATGCACGGCGTTGCGCAAGGAGAGGCACGCACGTGCAAAAAGTGGCTTTTGCTCCAGTTCGGTAAGGGGAACGGCGGTTTTTGCCTGTTCAACCTCCACCGTTTTTTTGGCAATTATTTTATCTAGTATAGTCATTATCCGATAATCTGTGATGGGTGACCGTTGGGTTGCGACCCTGCGCCCGTGAAGGGTGAAGTATGTTCCACGACGGGAGTAAGCCAGTTTGCAATCATGGCTTTGCCGTGTTGTGTAAGCACCGACTCGGGGTGGAACTGTAGTCCTTTTACGTCGAGTGTTTTGTGTGCAAGCGCCATGATTACACCCTGTTCATCCTCGGCGGTGATGCGCAGTACATCGGGAAACCCCTCGTGCGCCACGGCCCATGAATGGTACCGGCCTACGGGAAAAGAATGTGGCAGCCCATTGAAGATCGGTTCGTCGTTAACCTTGATAAGCAGCGGCGTTGCGGTGCCATGCACGGGCTTACTCAGATTATACAGGGTGCCGCCATACACCTCGGCGATGGCTTGCTGGCCAAGGCAGATGCCGAGGATGCTTTTTGTTGCCCCGTATTGGCGGATGACATCCAGCAGCAAGCCGGCCTCGCTGGGAATACCCGGGCCGGGCGACAGTAGGATTTTATCGAAGTCGGCCACGTCTTCCAATACGAATTTATCGTTGCGCCATACCGTGGCATCGTGCCCGCATTCATGGAGCAGGTGCACCAAGTTAAACGTGAATGAATCGTAATTGTCGATCACCAATATCTTTGGTGATGGATGTTGCAAGCTGTTCATTGTATTGTTATCAAATTTCCTGTGCCAGTTCCAATGCTTTACGCAGTGCGGCGATTTTGTTGTTTACCTCTTGAAGTTCCTTTTCGGGGTCTGAATCGGCCACAATGCCCGCGCCCGCCTGGTAATGCAGTGTGTTGTTCCTGCTCAGGAACGACCGGATCATGATGGCGTGGTTGAAATCATCCTTGAACCCCATGTAGCCGATGGCCCCGCTGTAGAAACTCCGTTGCTGGTTTTCGTACCGATCGATGAGCTGCATGGCCATGTGCTTGGGCGCGCCACTCAGCGTACCCGCCGGAAAGGTATCACCCACCACGTTAAACGAATCCACCCCGTCGCGCAGCGATCCACAGACTTTTGATACCAGGTGGATAATGTGCGAGTAATACTGCGCTTCCTTGTAGGTCTTTACATGTACATCTTCACAATGCCGGCTCAGGTCGTTGCGCGCCAGGTCCACGAGCATCACATGCTCCGCACTTTCCTTGGGGTCTTCCTTCAGTGCTGCCGCTATTTTTTCATCCTGCTGCTGGTTGCCGCTCCGCTTGAAGGTGCCCGCAATGGGATAAATGGTCGCCTCGCGGTTGCGGATGGTCAGTTGCGCTTCGGGCGACGAACCGAAAAGCTTGAAATCGCCATAGTCGAAATAAAACAGGTACGGGGACGGGTTGATGGAGCGCAGTGTGCGATATACGTTGAATTCATCGCCCAGAAACTGGCGGGAGAATCCCCGCGATGGCACAATCTGAAACACATCACCCCGGAAAATGTGGGTTTTCATCTTTTCCACCAACGCCCTGAAATCCGCATCGCCCATGTTGGAGTTTTCCTCGCCATTGAGCGAAAAATGATACTCCGGAAAGTTTTTGTTCTGGATCAGGTACTGGATTTTTTCAAGACCCGACGGCGTGTCATCACCTTCCAGCTGATGTTCAAAAATAAAAAGCTGGTTGCGGAAGTGGTCTATCGCAATAACGTAGCGATAGATGTGGTATTGCATAAAGGGGATATCCCGCTGGGGGTCTGGTTGGGTTTCCAGCTGGATGTCTTCAAAGTGCGTCACCGTATCGAACGTGAAGAAGCCGAAAAGGCCATTGGAAATAAAGTTGAATTCGTCTCCGCCATTGTCGGCAAAAGCCCCCCTGAAGGCCGATACCTCTTCACGGAGGTTGATTTCCGCAGCCGGCTTCCGTGTGGCGGGGAGGCCCGGATACTGGATTTCGAGCCAATCGCGGTCCAGCTTTATGCCTGCAATCGGTTGGCAACAGATATAGCTCATGTTGTTTTCGCGGCTGTGGTAGTCGGAACTTTCCAGCAGCAGGCTGTTAGGAAACACGTCGCGCAGCCGCAGGTACGTGCTCACCGGCGTGGTCGTATCTGCCAGCAACTGTTTGTAGACCGTTTTAAATCGGTATGCCATATTCATTCGTTAACGTAATCACACAAAAAAACCCGACGGATTCTTCAAAACGTCGGGCCGAATATTCTAAAGCCTTGGCTGATTAGGAATATACAATTGTTCCTGCTGACCCGACGTTATTTTCATCGAGCCACCACCATAATCCGATGTGGAACTTATTCATAATCATACGGAGCAAAAATATGAAAAAAATTAACGAAACAAACTTTTTATTACGAAATCGATAGGGCGGCTCAATCGTCCAATAAATCGGGCCTTCGGCTTTCGGTACGGGTCAGTGCCTGCTCGTCGCGCCAGCGGTTTATCGCGGCTTCATTGCCGCTAAGCAGCACATCGGGTACCTTATGCCCGCGCCAGTCTGCCGGCCGGGTGTAGATGGGCGCATCCAGCAGCCCACCCTGAAACGAGTCGGAGAGTGCGGATGTTTCGTCAGAAAGCACCCCAGGCAATAGCCGCGCCACCGCATCCACCAGCACGGCCGCGGGCAGCTCCCCACCAGAAAGCACATAGTCGCCAATGGAGATCTCGCGCGTTACGAAAACATCGCGGATGCGCTGGTCGATACCCTTGTAGTGCCCGCAGAGGATGATGAGGTTACCTTTGGTAGAGAGGTTGTTGGCGATGGATTGGTTGAGTGTCTCGCCGTCCGGTGTCATGAAAATCACGTCGTCATACGGGCGCTCGGCCCGCAATTTCTCAATGCATTTTGCAAAAGGTTCCACCTGCATCACCATGCCGCTGCCGCCCCCATAGGGGTAGTCATCCACGCTCCGGTGCTTGTTGTCGGCGTAGTCGCGCAGGCTGTGCACCACAATCTCGCATAGCCCTTTGTTTTGGGCACGTTGTAGGATAGAGTGCATAAAGGGGCTTTCCAGCAGGCCCGGAAGTACCGTAATGATATCAAACCGCATGGGAGCAAAGATAGGGTTTTGCCGCCAATCGCTCAACGCATCAAAGCGGCCTTTAGTTCGTCAAACGGAACACCCCAATAGTCCGCGTACTCGCGGAGGGTTACGAGGTGCGTATACGATACATACCGATGATGTACAAAGCATAAGGTACTCTTACCTGTACTTAGGTAGTACTTACACCGTACTTAACGACTGCATACTGTATGGCTGTTGTTGGCTCAAAACTATGCGCACAGTGCCTGTCTTCAAATGGCCAAATAGTGCGTAAATCCGAAATCCGAGATAGCTTTGGCCTCGCCACCTATACCCGCGCCTTTAACCGCCTACTTGAACTGGCCCGCCAGGCGGGCTTAATCCGCCTGAAATACCCGGAGAGTCTGCACCATAAGAATCAACGGTATTTGATTTGAATGGAAGGGAGGCTACTGAGAATGAAATACCAGGGAAGCTTTAATATACTTGTTTTCCAGTATTGATGTGTGTTGCCGGATGACCGACCTTTGTGAACTGGCTGGCTTTATCACAAAAAAGCTTTCTACAATGGTTGATATTAATCAAAAACAGAACAGATGAAAGGCAAATACGGTTTTCGGCCTACCGCGATGGTATTGGTTATTTTTACGTTTTTATGGTCGTGCAGCAAAAATGGCGCCGAGCCGGGAGATGGTTTAGGCAACGGTGGCATTACATTGCCAGCTGATTTGGAAGGCACCCTGCTGTACGATTGGGTGGATGAAGGGGTGCTGGCCGTAAATGTTAAGACCGGCGTGAAACGTGTTTTTATCACCGATGATGTACGTGGCCATGGCTATGACGTGAGCCGTGATGGTAAGCTTAGGCTCACCGCGGGCGATATACGGGGCAACTATGATGCTACACAGTATACACTGAGCAACACGGCAGATGGGGGTATTGTGAGCCAATTTACCTTCTACCCGCCCAACGGAGGTACAAAGTTCAATAACGGCAAACTATCGCCGGATAACAGCCTCATATCCATTTCTCCTACTTTTGAGGAGGGCATTATCATACTTGATACTGATGGTAAAATGGTAATCCATATGGAAGGCATCAACGATATACCCTTCGATCGTAATGACCAAGTGGAATGGTTGCCGGGCAATGCATTGTTGTTTACGCATGGCGACTACATTCTTAAGGCTGCCCCACCTTACAATCAAGCTACATTGGTAAAAGAGATGAACTACGAAAGTTGGGGAGACATCAGGGCAAGCCAAGACGGCAAGAAACTGACGGTACGCATAGATAAGCATATCTATCTGATGAATATGGAGGATGGCGACCTTAAGCAGGTAACCGAGAGCAACTTTACCGAAAGCGCTGCCGTATTTTCGCCGAATGGTAAATACCTACTTGTCGGCACCGACTACAGACGTACGGGGGTTTTTGGTGCCATCTGGAACCTCAAAATCATTCCCGCAGATGGGAAGCTTTATAACGTAGATCCCATTGCAGCAAACAGCGCGGGCGTGATCCCCGTTATTCCACTAGGGGAAAATAAGATTGAGGCCGCAGATGGTATAATGATATGGCGGTAGCTTGCTAGATGTCGCCCACCAGACCGACCTGCTGAGATTGAAATACCCGGAAACTTGCACCATAAGGGGCAACGGTATGTGGGATAGTGGGTAGTTGTGAATATTGGGTAAATTCTAAGTGACGCCTGATATCAGGCATTCCGAACATCGCGCCACTATAACCCAAATGATTTTCGAATTTGCCGAGGAACTCCAACCCCAAGACCTCGTGATAAAATTTAATGATGTTTTGAAGGTTGTTAGTAGGTCTGGCAATTCTGAATTGTACTGCTTCCATCTCGTACTTAGTTGTATGATATCTTGACGAAGATAGGTAGAAAATGATTTAATGCGTATTATTGCCTTTACACACGTTAACTATGGAGGTGTAGTTGGAAATCCGAAACTTTGAACTGGCAGACTTTGTTTTTTTGCAGCGGTGGGTAACCTCTCCCGAGTTGCTATTCCAATATTCGGGCGATCATTTCCGGTACCCCTTAAACCTTGGCCAACTGATGGAATACAGAAAAGAGCATCCCGATAGGCCGCAATATGTAGGGGTGCTCGATACCGCTCCTGTAGCCTTTGGGGAGATTATTCCGCAAGACTGCGGCTGGCCACGCTTGGGGCGTATTCTAATTGGAGACCCGTCTGTACGGGGTAAGGGTTTAGGGCATCGGTTCGTTGCTGCACTGGTGGACGAATGCGTGCGCCTATATGGCGTAGGTGCCGTGGATCTCAATGTGTGGGATGAAAATATAGCGGCCAGACGCTGCTACGAGAAGGTAGGTTTTGTTTTCCTACAGGATGAGCAGACGGTGGTCCATGCATTCGGTCGGGATTTTACTATCCATAGGATGGTGTGGAAGCGTTAAAATGTTTTTGAATAGGCAAACATGATGATATATGCAGTAAGGTTTACGTTGGTTTTAATAGGGCTTGGATTCAGCATCCTTGCCACAGCGCAGGGCGCGCGGAATGACGTTGAGCGGTATGTAATCGCTTACCGTACGGAAATAGATACGAAAAAGGACAAAATAGCGGGGGTATTGGAGCAGGTTACCGACAGTAATGTAGTGGTGCGTAACGACCAGAACGGGTATGATTACATACCCGTGCAAGACATCAACGTTGTGCGCATTAAATTCAGTCCCGATATGGCTACCTATACCGTCCAAGATTTCTATGATACAGACGACCTGGATAAGACACGGGAGGGCTTTATTGACCTGAATAGTCCGCGGAACCAGCGGTACCTAAACGCCAATCCGGTGGAGCAGGTGATGGGCAATGTGTTTTTCAATGCGGTGGGCATCATGGGCACAAAGGGCGTGAACAAGTTGCGGAAGGGACTTGCCGGCACGATAACCAAATTTCGGGTGAATGGTAATCCCGAGAAGTACGTACGTGCCAAGCCTGATTTGCAATTGTATGCCCTGCAGTATCAGCTTTCGCCTGAGTATGAGGCTTACCTACGTGATGCGATCTCTTCTGGCGGTAGCTGAGGTCTTGCGATTTCCCCTTTTATTTCCGTTATTGGTGGCCTATTAGTATATCCGCCAGCCGTGCAAACACGACAACATGAAACGCTCGCTGCTTTCAATGCTTTCTACCGAAAGCACAAGGTGCCCCTGTTGCGCTACGTGGCGGGGATTCTGAAAAACCGGGAGCTGGCTGAGGAGGTGGTGTCTGACGTGTTTATGAAAACGTGGGACCGCATCAGCGAGTTTGAAAAGGAAGAAAACCAGCTGGCTTTTGCCTACGTGGTGGCACGGAATGCTTGCTACAACCATAAAAAGTCGGCCGAAGGGCGTATGGCTTTTGACCGCGAAGCGCTCAACACGCTGCCCTACCAAACGGATTTGTTTCTCGAACTGGTGGATGCTGAGCTGCTAGCCATTGTGTATGCCGAAATCGATAAGCTGCCGGATAAACAACGCGATGTGCTCCGGCTGTCGTTTGTAGATGGATGCACAACAGAGGAAATCGGCTCGCGGCTCGGCATGAGTCACGCTTCCGTATTTGCTAACCGGTCGTTGGGCTTGAAGCGGCTGCGCGAAAAACTGAAAGGCGAACAGCTGCTTTTGCTGATCTCCCTGCTCCAGGCAATCTATGGAAGCAGATAAAAATTTACTTTTCTTTTTAAGGTTTGGCCGGCTATCTTGTCTTGGTATAAGATAAGCTGATGGAAACACCCCGATATATCGCAGAGCTGGCAGCCAAACGGCTGGCTGATACGCTGACCGTGGCAGAAAGCAACGTGCTGGAGCAATGGGCGGATTCGAATCCGGAATATCGCGCATGGTTGGATGACCTGTCGTGGGCGCGGCTCATGGAAATGCTCGACGCGCAGGCGCCTTACCAACCGGTGGAAAATGTTTGGGATAACTCGGCGTTGTGGCAACACATCCAAAAATCGCTCCCCCGACGCGGTGTGCCAATATACCGTAGGGTGGCGGCCCGTTGGCTGGCAGGCGTGGCGGCACTGCTGCTGGTGGCGGTGGGGCTTTTCTTGTGGAACCGTGGCGCGGAACACGAGGGGCAACAGCAGGCTGCCGCTATCGCGGCCGACATAACGCCCGGTGGCAACCGCGCCACGCTGACGCTCGCCGATGGGCAGACGGTTGACCTCAACGAAACGCAGCAGGGTATTGTGGTGGGCCATGAAGACATCACCTACCGCAATGGCGCGTCGCTGGGATTGCCTCCTTCCGAAACATTTGTGCTCACCACGCCCAATGGCGGCACCTATCAGGTAACCCTGCCAGATGGCTCACGCGTGTGGCTGAATGCGGCCTCCACCTTGAAATATCCAAGTCGCTTTGATGACGATGAGCGGGTGGTGGAATTGATTGGAGAAGGATATTTTGAAGTCAAATCGGTGAAAACCGCTAACAGCGCGTCCGGACGTTATACAGGCTCCACGCTCCAGCCTTTCAAAGTTATCACCAACGGCCAAGCGGTCGAAGTACTCGGCACGGCGTTCAACATTTCGGCCTACGCAGATGAGGCTCAAACCAAGACGACTTTGGTGGAAGGGAGCGTTCGTCTATCGCCGACGCGGCTTTTGGGTGGCACGTCCGGTCTGCCTGATAACGCTTTGATGCTTGTGCCCGGCGAGCAGGGCACGCTCGCCGAAGGGACCCTTACAAAACGGCAAGTGGATATAACGCTGTACACCGCATGGCGGGATGGGCGTTTCTCCTTTACCGGAAAGGCGTTTACCCAGGTGATGGCTGAATTTGCTCGGTGGTATGACGTGGAGGTACGTTATGAAGGGGCTGTACCCAACGACCAGCTGGTAGGGGGCGCGTACCGCACCGACGACTTCGGTGCCGTGCTGCGGCTATTGGAAAGCGGCGGCATACCGTACCGTGTGGACGGCCGCACCTTGATCATTAACCCAAAGCGGGAGGGTGAACAGTAGAACACGGCATAGCTGACGACGGTAGGCTGCCGTCGTAAAAAACAAGGGAAGTGCTGCAAACACCTCCCTCAAACAGCCTTGGCGATTTCCGCCTGCTTCGAAACAGATTTAATCACCAAAACGAACAAACTTAATGAATAGACTTTACTTATGGAGGGTAATGAGGTTAATTTTGCTCTTTATGATTGCCGGGCTGCTACACGTATCGGCAGCCAGCAAGGCACAAACCATCACACTGAAGGGAACAAGATTGTCCTTCAAGGAGGTGATTGCTGCTATCCAACAGCAGACCGACTACGAGGTATATGCCTTTGAACGGCTGCTGAAGGAAACAACTCCCGTCACGATAGATGCGCAGGAACTCCCACTTGAAACTTTTTTGGCCGCCATTCTTGAAGGCCAACCGCTGGAAGCCCGTGTGGAAGACAAAACGATTGTACTGTCAACGAAGGTGGCTGCACCAGCCGAAAGACTTAGTAAAGCTGATGGCCTCAGGAGCACTTTGGTGCTAGCCTATCCCGAAGTGCGGGGCCTAGTGGTGGATAGCTTGGGCCAACCACTGGAGGGTGCCAGTGTGCGCGTACTGAATGCCGAAGGCAAGCGAACCACGCTGCAGACCACGACCGATAGCGATGGCTACTTTCTGCTGCGCAACGTGCCTGAAGGCGCCCAGTTGGAGATAACCTATGTAGGGCATGTGAAGCAGACGGTGGTGGCCAGCGTGGATGTAGGTAATGTGGTGCTGAAGGCGGCCTCTTCGGAGTTGGAGGAGGTGGAAGTGATGGTGAATACGGGATACCAGACGCTGCCTAAAGAGAGGGCGACGGGGTCTTACTTTAACCTAGGGGAGGAAGACTTAAAGAGGACTGTGAGTACATCTGTGATAGATCGACTGGCAAACGCAGTTCCCGGCCTTATATTCAACAAATCATCGCAAAGCGACGCTTATCAGTCGAATATAAGTATTCGTGGTCAAAGTACATTGTTTTCTAAGCCGGATCCGCTCATTGTAATCGACAACTTTCCATATGAAGGAGACTTAGAAAATATAAACCCAGCGGACGTTGAAAGCATAACTGTTTTAAAAGATGCGGCAGCAGCATCCATTTGGGGAGCAAAAGCAGCCAACGGAGTTATTGTCGTTACCACAAAGAAAGGGAATACGAGTACGCCAATGCAGGTTTCTTTTAATTCAACGATCACGAGTGGCGATAAACCAGATCTTCGCTATGACCCCAGAATGTCCATAGCGGATTACATTTCGATTGAGCGGAGACTATTTAATGAAGGATTTTACACTGCTCAAGAATCAAATTTGAATAAGCCAGTATTAAGCCCCGTTATTGAAAGTTTAATTATGCGGGCGAATGGCACAATTACGGAAGACGAGCTGAATTCAAAATTGAAAGAATTTGAACGTGTCGATTTGCAACGTGAGCAAGAAAAGTATCTCTATCAAAGAAAAATGTATCAACAGTATTCATTAAATCTAAGTGGGGGTGCTAAGCACAACAGCTATTATTTATCGGCTGGCTATGATCGAAATTCAGAAAGCCTCGTTCGCAATTCGTACTCCAGAGTAACCGTTAAGGGTTCTAATTCACTGTCCATGCTTAAGGGTAAGCTACAACTTACTACAGATGTCAATTATATAAGTAGCATACAAGCGGCTAACAATAGTTCCACGTTGCTCTACATGGCAGATTATGATAAACTATACCCTTATGCTAAACTCATGGATGAAAGTGGTCGACCAGCAACGGTATTTAGAGATTATCGGCACCCCTTTATATTACAGCTACAAGAGCAAGAGCCAAATCTCCTTGATTGGACGTACCGGCCACTTGAAGAAATCGAACTTCGTAATAATAGAAGATATAACCGAGATTATCGAATAGGGGTAAATAGTAAATATCAGGTCATAGATGGGTTAAGCATACAAGTGCTTTATCAGTATGGAATGAATACGATTAACGTGGAGAATGAAAATTCTGTTGATTCTTATTTTGTACGCAATGAGATAAATAAGCTGACGAAAATAAATGCGGATGGTTCAGTCGTTCGTCCGATTCCTTTGGGAGGTATTTTGGATCAAGATAACAGGGAAACGGAGAGCCATCAATTCAGGTCGCAAATAAATTTTAATAAACATATTTACACCGATATTTTGCTAGATGCGATTGCTGGCGCAGACATCAGTGAGCATCATACGCTCGGCACCTCCGTTCGTTTGTATGGTCATAATCCTGAACGAGCCGGGATAACCATGGTGGATTATGTGGGCTCGTATCAATCTTTCATTAATCCGGCTAATCAGAGCTTAAGAATTCCATTTAGAGATAACGTTGTTGAATTGACGGACAGATTCGTCTCCTACTATGCGAATATGGGCTTGTCTTATTTAAATAAATACATTGTGTCTTTAAGTGGAAGAATAGATAAAAGTAACATATTTGGTGTGAACGCCAATCAAAAAGGCGTGCCTCTTTGGTCTGCAGGGATATCGTGGAAACTCTCAGACGAAAACTTTTATAACTTTTCTATCCTTCCATATGCAAAAATCCGGACATCCTTTGGTTATAATGGAAATGTTAATAAAAGCTTGAGTGCGTATACAACGGCTTCCTACTCAAGTATGGGTCCGGTTACTTTCTTGCCTTTTGCATCTATTCAGAACCCGCCCAATCCCGAATTGCGATGGGAAAAGGTGAGCGTCTGGAATTTGGGACTGGATTTCGCAACAAAGGGAAATCGTATTTCTGGCAGTATTGATGTCTATAAGAAAAAAGGGATTGATTTAATAGGAGATGCATCTTTTCCTCCATCGAGCGGTATAACCAACTTTAGAGGGAATGTTGCAAATACAAAAGGAAACGGATTTGATATTCTTATCAATACCCAGAACTTGAAACGACAAGTAAGTTGGAATTCGATTTTTATGCTGAGTAAAGCCCAGGATATTGTATCCGCGTACTTGCCATTGCAAACCGCTTCATCCATGAGGTACATTCAATCGACGCTAAGAAATCCGGTTGTGGGAAAACCATTGCATGCTGTATACAGCCTCCCATCTGCGGGGCTTGACCCTCAAACAGGTGATCCGTTGGGGTATCTAGACGGAACGGTTAGTACGGATTGGACAAAAATAATTTCGAACACGAAATATGAGGACTTAGTTTATGCCGGCACGACTCGGCCATTGTATTTTGGAGCTATCAGAAATACGATTTCATGGAAAAATATCAGTGTTTCCATGAATGTAAGTTATCGCCTCGCCTATTTCTATCGGCGGAATTCCATTCGATATAATAATGATTATGGATTGGGAACTTCTCATGGAGACTATACATTTAGATGGCAGAAACCCGGCGATGAGAAGCATACACAGGTTCCCTCCCTCCCTACGGTGTATAATGTAAATAGGGACAATCTATACGTTTATGGCGAAACCCTGATTAGAAAAGGGGACCATGTTCGTATTGAGGATATACAAGCGGTTTGGAATGTTTCTGAAACATGGCTTCGTAAATTTTCGCTATCCAGTTTGCGACTACATTTCTATGCGAATAACATTGGGGTGGTTTGGAAAAAAGCAAAAGGAAATATTGACCCGGATTATTCGGGTATTGGTCAACTACCCCCGGTTAGGAATTACTCCTTGGGGCTCAGTGTAAATTTTTAGTTCGGACGTCATGAAAAAATTAGTATTTGTTTTTTTGAGTATTACACAGCTCACGTTGATTTCTTGCGATAAAAATTTTTTAGAGAAGAAGAGTGATCAAAAGATGCTGGTTCCTAATACATTGGAGGACTTTAAATTGATTTTAGACAACAATGGGATTATGAACAAAACCGCGGCATTCAATGTGATAAGCAGTGATAATTTTGTGATTACAGATGCCGGTTTTCAGGTGTTAAGCCAAATTGAAAGATCGGCATATTTATGGGAAATGGAAAACAGTGTTTTCGGGACCAGTACGGATTGGAATAGTGCTTACCAACAGGTTTTTTACGCCAATGTTGTCTTAGATGGTTTAAATAAGATAGTACGTGATGAATCCAATAAGATGCAATACGATGAGTTAAAGGGGGAGGCTTTATTTTATAGATCATATGCGTTTTTTACCTTATTGCAGGTCTACGCAGCGCCATACGATCCGGAAAGCGCAGATCAAATCAAAGGTATACCGATCAAGCTGGAATCCGATGTAAATGTGAAGGCAAAATTGGAGAACTTGAAAGATTGCTATGAACAGGTAGCTACCGACTTGATCACAGCTGAACAGTTACTTCCGAGGGTTCAGCAGATATCCACTCGCCCGTCCGCAACCGCAGCCTTAGCCCTTTTAGGGAGACTTTGTTTGGTTACGCAAAATTTCATCGATGGTGAAAAATACACGTTGAAAGTGCTAAATGAATATGCGGAGTTGTTGGATTATAATAGCCTGGATACCAGTGCGGCAAGGCCTTTTCCCTCCGTGCACCCCATAGGTACAGGAAATGTCGAAATTCTCTTTTACAGTCCTTTTCACAATTTGAGCTTTCTTTCTATTTCCAATCGTGAAGTAACCATTGTGACCGAGCTTTATGATCAATACGAAACGGAAGACCTGAGAAAATATCTATTCTTCATGGAGAGAGGTGAAGGAGTAATAAACTTTAAGGGTTCGTACAGCGGATCCAGGCAAGCAACGATGTTTTCGGGTCTGACTACTGCTGAAGCCTATTTAACGGCGGCAGAATGCTTGGCTAGAAATAATAAACCTGAACTTGCCATGGAATATCTTAATAGGTTGCTGGAATCCAGGTATGTTACAGGTGAGTTTCACCCAATTCAAACCGGGGATTCGGAGGGTGCACTTGCGATAATTTTGGAGGAGAGACGAAAGGAGCTGTTGGCCCGCGGGACGAGATGGACGGATCTTAGAAGATTGAATCAAGAAGGGTTATTTAATACAATAATTAAACGAACCGTATCAGGGGAGGAATATATATTAGATGTCAAACAATCTAGATATTTCTACCCCTTCCCTGAAAGCGAAGGGCTAAACTAAATTACCATGTGCTATTTACTTAATCTTTAAAACATAAGATATGAAGAAATTAACTAAGAAAGAATTGTTTTTAAGCGTTTTTGTCGTCCTATTTCTCAATATATGTGGGTCGCCGAGCCGTTGCTTTGGTAATGTGGAACCAATTGGTGAAGCCAAAATATCGGGCGTTTTACACAGAAATATGGCAGGAGACACGTTAGTTTTGTCGTATTGGAAAAATGCAATTTCAAAACCTCGATATAGAGCGGTTTTGCCCGCCGTCCAGATTCCGGTTGTAATAACAAAGGAGGGGAAGTTTGAAGTAACTATACCAATTTATGAAAAAGCGCAATATGCATCCTTAAAGAGTGGGATGAAAAAACAGCAATGGATAGAACTATATGGTTTCGATGATGAAGGGAAGGTACAAGATTTATCAAAGAGTATAAGTGTTCCTGTTGTAGACCTAGACAAATTTATTTTAGAGCCGGGCGATGAGATAAAGATTGACGGAATATCGGGAGATTTAAATTTTTCAGGAAAGGGCGCTCATAAAATTAAGTTTCTTAAACAAGTGGCAAATGACCTTGATGCGCCAAAAGAGTTGATGGCGTTTTTGTACACAGATGCACTTCGAATTCATAAATCGTTGAGTCATTATGATGCGTGTCAACGGTTTGCATTAAACGTATTGAGGGAGTATCGGGGTTCGATTTCAAGTTTTGTGTTTGACATGCTAACGGCAGATATTGTTGGGGAAAATCAAATACGAAAGATTAACTTGGTAAATAGAACGAGATTAACCGATTCGGTAAAAATGAATGTATTTCTTGATATTTATAAATCTCAATTTTTAGATGACCCCGTACCTTTAGTTGGAGAACTTACGAATGAGGCATTGGGCCTATCTGTATATTTTTCTGAATTTATGTTGGGTCGGTTGGCCATTGATGAATCGTATCATTATTTACTTCACCCAGGTGATAGGCTTAAATCTAGGGAAGACTTATTGGAGACTATACTCGCTAAGTACGACGGCCTATTGGGTGACAAAATGGCTACATTATTTTGTTCTGATTCCGAAAAACTCGTCGCTCAGGCCGAATTTGAATCACAGCTAGCTAGATCACTTAATAAGCTGGAGGACCCTTTTTTAAAATCAATTATTCAACGATATAAAGATGATTTTTCTAGAGGAGCAACGGCTTATAATTTTACTATGTTGGACAAAGATGGTCGTGAAGTTCAATTGAAAGATTTTTTGGGTAAAGTGGTGTTTGTTGATATGTGGTTTACAGGTTGTGGCGCTTGCCAATGGGTTGCCGAAGGCATGCGCGAATTTGAAAGGGATTTTAAAGACGATCAAGACGTGGTGTTTTTAAGCATCTCCATTGATAAAAATAGGCAATTGTGGCTGAATAGTATTACAAAAGACGCTCAAACGGATCCGGACATAATTGGATACCAGTTCCCCGGGGCGTACTATTCCGGTGAGAGAAGTATTTACTTAAATACGTTGAATGGATCTGATGATCCCTTTATCAAGAAGTATGTAACACGTGGCTATCCGACATTGCTGCTTATTGATAAAAAAGGTGAAGTTTTTTCCGTTTCTGCTCCTCGGCCAACCGGAGAAGAAGGCAGGAAATTATTGATGGATCAAATAAATGAAGCAAGACATAAGTCGTGACGTCGGCTAATGACTCATGTGTTTGCGCAGCCCCTCGTCCTGACCTCGGTCTGGATGGGGGTTGTTTTTTACGAACCAATTGGTCATTGGTCGTCCGAAGCCGCCATGCTATCCGGAACCGACAACGGTCATTGCAGCCAAGCGCCTTTGCCGTGCTGGCTTTGAGGGCGTGATAACGGGTTAAACAATTTCAAGAAAACCATCAAGTCGTCGGTTTGTGCGCAGCCAGGTGGAGCAGGTAATCGACAATGTGTTTTTCAATGCCGCTGGCAATCCCCTATTGCTACGACCTATAATATGTTTGATACAATAATGCTCAATTGCTATGCTTTCACTAATTTTACTCGTTAAATCTTCACTGCGAAATCTGTTTTTATATGTATAAATTCACTATTAACTTTTTATTTTTCCTTCTTGCTGCTACAACTCAGCTAGCTATAGGACAAGAAAAGGCGGCTCCGGTATTCAAAGATGGAGAAGCGCAAGTGGTTGCCGCTTTCGACACGCCCGACAAATGGATTCGTCATGACTTGTGGGTGGAAACCACTTTTGATTCGGATGGGGACGGCAAACTAGACCGTATGCATGTAGACGTAACGAGGCCATATCAAACGGATACAGAGGGCCTAACATTGCCGATTATTTATGAATCTAGCCCTTACTATGCCGGTACGGCCAAATTAACCGATGGTGTGTTGTGGGATGTACGTCATGAACTTGGGGCGACTCCGCCCCCTCGTACGCACCCGGAAGTACAACGCACTGGCCAGCGACCGATTATTTCAGATTCCCAGATTGATACATGGGTGAAACGAGGTTATATTGTTGTGCATTCGTCGTCGCCGGGAACGGGACTTTCGCAAGGTTCTCCTACCGTTGGTGGTGAAAACGAATCATTGGCACCTAAAGCGGTTATCGAGTGGTTAACAGGAAAGGATAATGGTTATACCACTCCTGATGGGGATGAAAAAGTGATGGCATTTTGGTCTACTGGGAAGGTTGGCATGACCGGCACGTCTTACAACGGTACGTTGCCGCTGGCGGCAGCGACTACTGGCGTAGAAGGCCTGAATGCAATCATTCCCGTTGCACCCAATACCTCTTATTATCACTACTACCGTTCCAACGGTCTGTTGCGCAGCCCTGGCGGTTACCTTGGCGAAGACATCGACGTGCTCTATGATTTTATCCATAGTGGCGATGAATCCAAACGTGCCCGTAATAATAAGGTTGTGAGAGATACTGAAATGGCAGCCGGCATGGATAGGCAAACCGGCGACTATAACGACTTTTGGGCAGGTCGTGATTACCTGAACCAAATGAAACCCATGAAAGCCGCTTTGCTTATGTCGCATGGTTTCAATGATTGGAATGTAATGCCGGAACATAGCTACCGAATATATAAGCAAGCGAAAGAACAAGGGATACCTGCACAGATCTACTACCACCAGCAAGGGCACGGCGGGCCTCCGCCCATCAGCATGATGAATCGATGGTTTACACATTACCTCCATGGTATCCAAAACGGTGTGGAAAATGACGCCCGAGCATGGATTGTGCGTGAGAACGATGAAAACGACAACCCGACTCCCTATGCGGATTATCCGAACCCGGATGCAGCATTTGTGCCGCTGCACCTTGGCAAGGGGGCGCCGCAAATAGGAACGTTGACGCTTACCAAGCAACAGGGCCAAGGAACGGAAACGTTGGTTGATAATTTTTCGTTCAATGGGGCGGCACTGGCCGCTGCCGAAATTACCGACCACCGATTGCTTTATGCCTCACCAGTATTGAAAGAGGATATTCACTTATCGGGGGTTCCGCAAATCACCATTCGGCTCGCGAGCAGCAAGTCCGCGGCCAACCTTTCCGTATGGTTGGTGTCTTTGCCTTGGAGCGAAGGAAGAAGAAATTCGAAAATCACGGACAACCTGATTACACGTGGCTGGGCAGACCCCCAGAATTATAAGTCGCTGACGGAGAGCGAACCGCTAAAACCTGGTGAATTCTACGAAATGACTTTTGACCTACAACCGGATGACCAGGTTATTCCAGCAGGTCAACAGATCGGGTTGTTGATCTTTTCAAGCGATAAAGAATTTACGCTGTGGCCTGAACCTGGCACTGAGCTAACGGTTGATTTAGACGCTACCCATATTCTTTTGCCTGTTGTAGGAGGTAACGAAACACTGAAAAAAGCCTTTACCGATTAAACGGGATAGCGAAAAACCCCGCTACCTTTCGGCAACGGGGTTTATAACTAATTCGCGGTAAGTTATTATACTGCCTCGGCTACGCCGCGGAGTGTCTTCGCTGCTTCGACCATGGCTTCCAGCGCGGCCTTGGTTTCTGGCCAGGCGCGGGTTTTCAGTCCACAGTCGGGGTTAACCCAAAGCTGCGAGGCAGGGATAACGGCTTTGGCCTTCTCCAGCAGCCCAACCATCTCTTCCTTGCTCGGTACACGCGGCGAGTGGATGTCGTAAACACCGGGACCGATATCATTCGGGTAGTTGAAGTCGGCAAAGGCATCCAGCAGTTCCATCTGCGACCGTGACGTCTCGATGGTAATCACGTCGGCATCCATCGCAGCAATGTGCTCAATGATGTCGTTGAACTCCGAGTAACACATGTGGGTATGTATCTGCGTATCGTCGGCTACGTTTGACGACGATACCCGGAAGGCACGCACGGCCCAATCGAGGTACGCTTTGTGGTCGGCTTTACGCAGCGGCAGACCTTCGCGGATTGCCGGCTCATCGATCTGGATGATTTTGATGCCTGCTTTCTCCAATGCCTGTACCTCATCCAGAATAGCCAGGGCAATTTGATAGGTGGTTTCAGACCGGGGCTGGTCATTGCGTACAAACGACCACTGCAAAATGGTAACCGGACCGGTAAGCATCCCTTTTACGGGGCGGTTGGTGAGGGTTTGTGCGTAGGCCGACCAGTAAACGGTCATATCATTCGGGCGCGAAACATCGCCATAGATGACGGGAGGCTTCACGCAGCGTGAACCGTAGGATTGTACCCAGCCGTTTTTGGTGAAGGCGTAGCCTGATAACTGCTCGCCGAAGTACTCTACCATGTCATTACGCTCAAACTCGCCGTGTACCAGCACGTCGATGTCAAGCTCTTCCTGTAGACGGATGGTGCGCTCGGTTTCCTCGGCAATGAGCTTGTCATATTCCGCTTGCGAAATCGTGCCTTTCTTGAGGTCAGCACGCCATTTACGCACGTCGCGTGTTTGCGGGAACGAGCCGATAGTGGTGGTAGCGAAAGCAGGCAGATTAAATTTAGCTTGTTGCGTGGCTTTACGGTCGGCAAACGGACTGGTGCGCGTAGCGTCGTCATCCGTGATGTTCCTCACGCGGGTCTTCACTTCGTCGCGGTGGATGAGTGAAGAGGTACGGCGGCTTTGCTGTGCGGCCTGGTTGGCCTCGAACCGGGCCGTAACGGCGCTGTTGGCATCGCCAGTGGCTAACGCAGCCAAATCGGTTATTTCAGCAAGCTTCTGTTTGGCAAAAGCGAGCCAGTTTTTAACTTCTGCCGGTAGCGACTGCTCGTTGGTTTCCAGATCAAGGTCGAACGGAACGTGCAGCAATGAGCTGGATGGTGCAACCCATACGCGATCGGCACCCAGTGCGTCTACGGCCTGCTTAATTTTGACAAGAGATGCCTCGTAATCGTTTTTCCAGATGTTGCGGCCATCCACCACGCCGAGCGAGAGTGTAAGGCCGGCAGGTACATTGCTGAGCAGCTCATCGAGTTGGTTTTCGCCGCGCACAAGGTCGATGTGCAGGGCTTGTACGGGCAGGTTCAGCGCAGTCGCGGCGTTCTCACGCAGCGATTCGAAGTAGGTGGCAACAACGAATTTGATGCCTTTTGCAGCGGCAGCGAGGCGGCTGTACACGGTTTGGTAAAGTGTGCGGGTTTTGTCGTCAATATCCAATGCGAGGAAAGGCTCGTCAAACTGCACCCACTCGGCACCGGCTGCGGCGAGTTTTCCCAAAATTTCTTCGTAAACGGGCAGCAGGCGGTCGATGAGGTCGATACGATCGAAGCCGGCTTCTTTCTCTTTACCCAGCAACAGGTAGGTAATGGGGCCGAGCAGTACCGGCTTGGTATCGATACCCAATTGCTTGGCTTCGTTGAATTCGTTGACCACTTTCTCGGATGTGAGGCTGAACTGCTGGTCCTTCACGAATTCTGGTACGATATAATGGTAGTTGGTATCAAACCATTTGGTCATTTCCATGGCCGTTACGTCTAGCCCGTCTTGCTGGAAACCACGCGCCATGGCAAAATATAAATCGAGGTTGTAGGAAGAGGCGCCCTCAACGGTGAAGCCTTCATAGCGGGCCGGGATGGCACCTACGGTAAGTGTAAGGTCGAGCACCTGGTCGTAGAACGAAAAATCGTTGGAAGGAATGAGCGCGATGCCAGCTTCCCGTTGGGTTTTCCAGTTTCCTTCGCGGATGGTGCGCGCAGCCTCCAGCAGTTCCTGCTGGCTGATTTTCTTTGCCCAAAAGGATTCGTTGGCTTTTTTCAGCTCCCGAAGGGCACCGATACGCGGGTAACCCAAATTGTTGGTTTTTAACATGATATTGTATGAATAAATGAATGTACAACCCATTGACGACCTTCCCTGACGGGAACGGTAAGTCTTTTTCTGGATGCTTTCGGGAGAGGGCACAAGGTGAGTTGTGTCTGCTTATTTTTCCCCTGCCTGGGCTGGGGTAGAATTTAGCACCTTGTCTGTAGACAGGTTGCTAAGGCTTCACAGGGTCCATTCCCTCTGCCTTTCTCCATAAGCGGCCGCTAAGGTCGGGATAAATTATGTAAACCACAAATATTTTTGCGAATGGTCTACTAACTTACTAGGAGTTTGTATCCTTTGCCATGTACATTCACAATCTCGACACTGGGATCGTCGCGCAGGTACTTACGGAGCTTACTCAGGAATACGTCCATGCTACGACCATTGAAGTAATTATCGTCATGCCAGATTTTCAGCAGGGCCTCCTCACGGGTGAGGACATCGTTTTTCTTGATGCAGAGCAGGCGTAGCAACTCGGCCTCCTTGGTTGATAGCTTTTGCTGCTGCCCACCGTAGCTGATTTGTTGAGACACGTAGTCGAAATGGTATTTCCCGATGTCGAACTGATCGGCATACGCTTCGTCCTGCTTCTCGCGCGAGGCGCGCTTGAGCAGTGCATGAATACGCAGCAGCAGCTCCTCCACGCGGAACGGCTTGGTGATGTAGTCATCGCCACCCAGCCCGAACGCTTCGGTTTTATCTTCCATCATCCCCTTGGCCGTGGCGAAGATGATCGGGATATCGGCGTTGATTTTGCGGATTTCTTTGCCCAATGTGAAGCCGTCCTTGCGGGGCATCATCACGTCTAGTATACAAAGGTCAAACGGTTCTTTATTGAACTGCCGCAGGGCTTCGTCGCCATCCTTACACAGTGTCACTTCGAACTTGCCTTTCAGTTCCAGGTAGTCTTTCAGGATATCGCCCAGGTTTGGGTCGTCTTCGGCCAATAGAATTTTTTGCATAGCGGTTGGTCTCCCTATCGTTCGAGCGGTAACGTGATTTCAAATGTGGTGCCTTTATCTTTTTCGCTCCGTACATGTACTTTCCCATCCAACCGCTTCACGATATCGTTTACATAGCTAAGGCCGAGGCCAAAGCCTTTCACGTCGTGGCGGTTTCCGGTTGGTATGCGGTAAAACTGATCGAATATCTTCGACAGTTGGTCGCGGCTCATGCCAATACCTTTATCGGCCACCGTAATGTGGATATACTTGCCGCTGTTTTTCGTTTTGATGGTGATGTCCGGGTTTTCATTGCTGTATTTTATGGCGTTATCCAGCAGGTTGAATAGCACGTTGGATAGGTGCAATTCATCGCCTGATACAATGGCATCGGTAGCATCGAGATGCATGTCTACCTTGGCATCGCGTTTAAGCAATTGCAGCTCCATGCTATCTACTACAGCTTGTGCCAGGTCGTTCATATCGACGGGCCGGTGTTCGAGTTTAAGGTTGTCTTTATCAAGCCGGGCAATGTTGAGTACCCGCTCGATGTGGTTGCCCAGACGTACGTTTTCGTCATAAATGATGTTGGCAAGGCGGGAGGCACGTTGCTGATCGGACGCGATTTCGGCATCCTTGAGCGATTCGCTGGCAATCATGATGGTGGCTACCGGCGTTTTGAACTCGTGCGTCATATTGTTGATGAAATCGGTCTTCATCTCCGATATTTTCTTTTGCCGGAGCATGGTAAAAATGGTGTAGGTGAAACTTCCTATCAATACGAGCAACAGCGTTACCGAAGAGAATAGCATCACGGTCATGTTTCCCATCAATAGGTTGTCTTTGTTGGGAAAGTACACAGCAAGCCGGCCAGACGAGTTGTGGTTGTCTGCCCGGAAAAGGTCCGTAGTGTAAAGGCTCTGAGGGTCGGGTTGCTCTGCCTCCGAGAAGTTGGCAAACGACGCATATAACGTCGTGTTCCTGTCTTTGATTACCAGATCGAACGGAGAGTTGATATCTCTGGCTTTCAGTTCTTTTTCAAGTTCCGTCCTGATATAAGATACGTTGACGCGTTCGCTGAGCGGCCGTTTATACAGCTCCATTTCTGCCTCAAATCCTTGTACCATCAAGGGGTTCTTGCCACTTATAATGGCAATGGTATCCAACAGCGTATTGGCTTGCAGCAGTTGCAGCTCCCGCTCCTTGCGAGCGATTTCGCGGTCCATCTTGACGTCTTGTCGGGGGGGGAATGCTTTTATGGCGTACTTTAATCGTGTCGTATTGAATGCATCAGGCATCGGAATGAAATAACGTACGCTGTCGTCTTTTGCTTTGATCGTGGGGACCTTTCGGGTTGCAGAAAGTTCGATGGAGTTATCATTACGCCGGAACCCATTGTCTATCACAATGTTTGACTGGTAGCTGATGGATACCAGGTCTTGATGTTGCGGATTATTGATGTACGTTTCATAAAAATCATTGCTTTCAATGGGAATCACGGTTGGGAACTGCCTATTCAGTTCCTCTTCCTGCCGTAAAAACACCAGGCGCATTTGGGCCTGCGTTTGGCGCAGCTGTTCGATTTCTGTTTTGAGCCGGAGTTGTTCTTCGAGTTTCCGTTGTTCGCGCTCCAGCTTTTCCTTATTCTTACGCTGTGCCTCGGCGAGTTGCATGACTTCTCGTTTCTCCGCTTTGGCAGCTACTGCATTGAGTGCAGCTTTTACGGACTCGTCAAAAAGTTGGGCTTTGAGCACATAGGACTGGCGGATGAAAAAATATTGCATGGCCACCACCCCCAACAGGGCCACCGTCATCAGGCCGATGATCAATCCAATGCTCTTTTTGTGCTTCATTCCTTACAAAAGTACATAAGCTGTAAGGCAAACGGTAGCTTTTAACAAATTTTAACATGACATACGGCGTAGTGCACCGCTATTTTCACTACTTTTGAGTGAATCAATTTTACGTGGGTTATGAACGGGCACTATCTCTTTTTAATTGCTTTTTTCTGTTGGCCCATGATTGGGCTCACCCAACAGCATCCGCAAGATACGGCGGGCCAACGCCTGATCACGTCTGAAAACCGGCCTGTTGCCGACTCCACCCTGTCGGTGTCGACGCCCAAGCGCGTCGGCAACCGAGTGTACAACACCTATCCGATGCCCAACGCTTACCGAAGTGACTACGCTGTGGCTATGCCGAATGGTTATCGGGGCGACAACTGTGTACCCATGCCAAATGCATATCAGGAAACACCTGCCGGTTCTATCATCAGGAGAGTGGAGGGTGCCGGCGGGGAGCCCGACAGTGTGCTGATGGAGAGGCTTGATAAACTGAAAGAAACGCTTGGCGAACAAAACCGGTTAAAAGAGCGGCAACCTTAACCGGCTATTTTAGTAACATGGAGTTTCCTGCCCACTTGGTTAAACGTATATCCGGTTTTGTCACTAAAATACTCATCCACCGCATTACGGCAGCCAGACCAATCGTAGTAATCATCGAAAATGAGTTTCCCGCCGGGCGATAGATTGGGTGCTATCTGGAGCAGGCAGCTCATTACAGAGGCATACCAGTCGCAATCGATATGAGCCAGAGCCACAGGTTCGGTAATGTAGAGTGTATCTTCGAAATATCCTTTAATCAGCCTGATGTTGTTGCTCTCCGGCGGCAAGCCGTGTTTAGTTAGATTGCCGGCCACGACGTCCTGTAAGTTTTCGGTATACCCGTAGTAGGTGTCGCCGCCAATTCCTTTCGATTTGCCGCTTTTTATCTCTTCATACCGGGCGTGCACATCCGCGTCGTCTTTGTCTGACGGGGCCGGAATCATGCCGAACGCGTCATATAAACGGAATTTTCGGGCGGTTTTCTTTGCTTTGCCCAAGGCGATGGCCGAGCCGCCCAATGCACATCCGGCCTCGATAAACAAACCGGCTACCTGGGCTGCTTCTACCTCCCGGGCTACCTGGTAGAGGTTGAGCAGGTCGCGGGCGGTAAGGTACGTCAACTGCTCCGCCTTGACCTGCAAAACAGCCGCTTTGCTGCTGTTCGTAAGCCGGTACCACCAACCAAGTGCTTTGGCGGTTACGCGGTCTGTGACCCCATGGATATCCATCCGTTATTCCATTTCGGTTACCTTAATTGTATTCGTCTTCCCCTTTTTGTGCAGCGGAGTAGATGCCGTGTTGATGACGATTTGCCCCGGTTGCACCAGTTTCTTGGATTTCAGCAACGTATTGACATCATGGATACTGCCATCGGTGCTTTCAAACTTGTCGTAATAAAAGGTCTTGACCCCCCACAAAAGTGTCAACGTGTTGAGCAGTACCCGGTTGCCGGTAAAGATATAGATGTCTGCATTAGGGCGGTAACTCGATATCTCGAACGCGGTATAGCCCGAATAAGTCATGGCCACAATGGCAGAGGCGTTCGTTTTTTCGGCCAAGTGGACCGATGAGCTACAGATGGCATCGGGAATTACGGAGGCTACATCAAATTCGGTTTTCTTTGAACTGTAATACGGGTACGATGTCCGCTCCACATGTACGATGATTTTGCTCATGGTCTCGATGACGATTTCGGGAAACTCACCGACCGACGTTTCGCCGCTCAGCATCACGGCATCGGCACCATCGAGCACTGAGTTGGCCACATCGTTTACCTCAGCCCGGGTGGGGCGTGGTGTGGTAATCATGCTTTCCAGCATCTGGGTCGCGATGATGACGGGTTTGGAAGCATTCCGGCATTTTTTGACAATCATTTTCTGTAGTACCGGAACGTCTTCCATCGGCATTTCGACGCCAAGGTCGCCCCGTGCCACCATAATGCCGTCGGTTACTTCGATGATGGCGTCGATATTATCGATCGCTTCCGGCTTTTCTATTTTCGCAATTACGCGCGATGATTTTCCTGCGTCGGCGATAACTTTCTTCAGCCGTACGATGTCTTCCGCGTTGCGTACGAATGACATGCCGATCCACTCCACGTCATACTGCAGCACAAAATGGAGGTTGTCGAGGTCCTCTTCGGTCAGACTGGGGATGGATACTTTGGTGTTTGGCAGGTTCACGCCCTTGCGCGACGTGAGCACACCTCCGTGCACCACCTCACACCAAACGGTGTCTTTCAGATTGCTGCGTAGCACGCGCAGTTGAATTTTCCCGTCGTCGAGCAAGATGATTTCGTTCTCGTTTACGTCTTTGGGGAACTCAGCATAGGTAATGTATATCTGGCTTTCATCGCCCACGAGTTCATGGGTGGTAATTTCGACCTGAGCCCCGTTGAGGAGCACTGCACCGCCCTCTTTCATTTTGCCGATTCGGATTTTAGGGCCTTGGAGGTCCGCTAAAATGCCGATGTTCATGTTGTATTCGCTGTTGATTTCGCGTATGGTGTTGATTACCGCGAGATGATCTTCCTGGCTGCCGTGTGAAAAATTGAGCCGGCATACATCGACTCCTTTGGCAATCAGGCTGGTTAGTATTTCTTTCTTTGCAGATGCGGGCCCCAATGTGGCCACGATTTTAGTTCGTTTTTGAACCTTTTCCATTTATTACTGTTTGTTAATGTGTTTCTACGCATGTGCCCTGTGCGGGTGGTGTGATCGATACACTTTGATATCCTGCGGCAAACTTAGATAAATTCTTTTATATGCAATGTAACCGAATTGCATACAAAAGAAGTTGTCAGTCATTTTCGCTGCTGCTAAGAGACAATCGCTATACCGTAAATATAAGGCTAAAATATTAGATTTTCTTTGGATTTCAATTTTTGTGGTGAGATTTCGCTCGCGGCGACTACCTCAGCTATCTCCACGATGTTGTCTACCAGCGCAGCGAGGTCCTCATCGTCGATAAAATTTCGAATGATCAGGAAATAATCCGAATGGCGCATTTCCGGTACGAGGATCCCACCATCAAGCCCCCTGTTTGCCAGTAAGTAATATTCGGTTTCGGTGATTTCGTCAACATCGGCATATCGGCTGAAGGAGGCCTGTTTGACCGGGGGAGGAACTCCGATCTCGTAGTCTGCTATTTTGTTCATACTCAGCCCCGTAGCTTTATTGATGAAATAACATAAGCGGTAGTCCCTGAGCGATGACGTGATGGCTATCAGCACGAAATCGAGGTCTAATTCGTATTTTAATGTGACTTTATTCAAAGTAATTTTCTATATTCAACGCAAACTTAGGTAAATTTGCCGTATTGCACATAAATGCAGCAAATGTATAGGTTTCTTCGCTGCCGTGATTAGGGAAAAAGCGTGCAGGGAAATTTATGAAAACAAAAAGGACTAACCGCGTATTTACTCATAAAGGTAACGAAGGAAACGTAAAACAGGTGATGGATAATATAGCTAACGTTAAACAGACTAACAAAAATTTACGCTAAATCGCTGATATAAAAACGCTAATCCGGTTTGCTGCAAAACCTGAATAATGCCCCAAAAATCAAATATGTTTTACTATTTGCCGAAATTTATTTTTCTTTGCACAGATTTATTAAACAATTAAACTATAAAATCATGTCTGATATCGCATCAAGAGTTAAAGCAATTATCGTTGAAAAGCTAGGTGTAGACGAAAACGAAGTGACCCCCGAGGCTTCATTCACCAACGATTTGGGCGCCGACTCACTCGACACCGTGGAGTTGATCATGGAATTCGAAAAGGAATTCAACGTCGCTATCCCCGATGACCAGGCTGAAACCATCAGCACGGTAGGACAAGCAATCGCCTATTTAGAAAAAAATGTTAACTAACTAAATTCATTAGGCCAATCGTTAAATGGAGCTTAAAAGAGTAGTAGTAACAGGACTAGGTGCGCTTACTCCAATTGGGAATACTGTCCCCGAATTTTGGGATGGCCTGGTTAATGGAGTAAGCGGCGCTGCTCCAATCACCAGGTTTGACGCGTCGAAATTCAAGACGCGTTTTGCCTGTGAAGTGAAGGGGTTTAACGCCGAGGATTTCCTGGAGCGCAAAGAAGCCCGAAAAGTCGATCCATTTGTACATTATGCATTGGCCGTTACGGATGAAGCGATTGCTGACGCATCGCTTGCATTCGATAAACTAGATACTAACCGTATAGGCGTGATATGGGGCTCGGGTATTGGTGGGCTCAAAACCTTTTTGGATGAAGTAATCGGCTTTTCAGCTGGTGATGGAACGCCACGTTTCAATCCTTTTTTCATTCCGAAGATGATTCTGGACATCGCACCCGGCCATATTTCCATGCGCCACGGTTTGCGGGGGCCTAACTTTTCAACCGTATCGGCCTGTGCCTCGTCCACACACGCACTGATCGACTCTCTGAATTATATCCGTACCGGATATGCAGATATCATCATCAGCGGTGGTTCGGAGGCGATCATCAATGAAGCAGGTATAGGCGGTTTCAATGCCATGCATGCGTTATCCACTCGTAATGATGATCCCCAGACCGCATCGCGTCCGTTTGATAAGGATCGGGACGGATTCGTGGCCGGCGAAGGCGGCGCGGCCATCGTATTGGAAAGTCTGGAGCACGCCCAGGCGCGGGGGGCGAAGATTTACGCTGAACTTATTGGCGCCGGCATGAGTGCCGATGCGTATCACATCACGGCTTCCCACCCGGAAGGACTGGGGGCGCGGTTGGCCATGGGCAACGCACTTGCGGATGCCCGGCTTACCAACGATGCCATTGATTACATCAACGTACATGGTACGTCCACTCCGGTAGGCGATCCTAGCGAAATCATGGCTATCCTCGAACTGTTTGGCCAGCATGCGTACGAACTGAATATCAGTTCGACCAAATCCATGACCGGCCACCTCTTGGGGGCCGCAGGTGCGGTGGAGTCCATCGCATCCATCCTCGCCGTCAAAAACGATATCGTACCGCCTACGATCAATCATTTCACAGACGACCCTAATCTTGATCCGAAATTAAACTTCACATTCAATAAAGCGCAGCAACGGACAGTGAATGCCGCCATGAGTAATACGTTTGGCTTTGGCGGCCACAACGCTACGGTTATTTTTAAGAAATTCGAAGGATAATATAAAGGCATTTCACACCAGGGGAAAATCCCTTTTGTGTGTTTTTTCAGTTTAGTATCAGATGCCTGTTTCGAAGATTTACAAACTGTATTTTTCACCCAATCGCCGCTATGTAAGGGCGCTGAAGAACATGCTTGGCTTTGTTCCGGGTAACCTGTGCCTTTACCAGCTCGCTTTCCGCCACAAATCGGTAGCGGTGCTGATTAAAGATGGTACCAAAAACAGCAACGAACGGCTGGAGTTTCTGGGCGACGCCGTGTTGGGGTCGGTGGTAGCCGAATTGCTCTTCAAGAAATATCCTTACAAAGACGAAGGGTTCCTTACCGAAATGCGCTCCAAGATCGTGAGCCGTGCGCATCTCAATCAGCTGTCGCGGAAGCTAGGGCTCAATGAGCTCATCCAATATGATTCCCGGATGGTCCATTACCCCAATAAACAGGGGTCATTGCTGGGCGATGCCTTTGAAGCCCTGGTGGGGGCCATCTACCTGGATAAGGGATATGCGTTTGTGAAAAACTTCCTGATCAACCGTATTATCAAGCCCCACATAGACATTCAATTGTTGGAACAAACGGAAACCAATTTCAAAAGCCGGCTTATTGAATGGTGCCAACAGGCGGGCAGGGAGGTGAGCTTTGTTCAGATTGAAAATGCCGCAGGCGACAGCGTGAAGATTTTCACGATCGATGCCATGGTCGACGGTGAAGTGTACGGCACAGGCCGCGATTATAACAAGAAAAGCGCCGAAAAAATTGCCGCTGAGAAGGCCTGTGAGGCACTGAATGTGCTTTAAATCCTTACCCGCTATCGCATTTTGTCCCTCAGTTGCAGCGGAGAGATTGATACATTTGCCTTGCCTATACAGGCAAATATATCTAAGTTTGCCGCATGGCAATAATCAAACCTTCGTTGGCCAAGGGCACGCGTGACTTCTCGCCTGCCGAAATGGAAAAACGCAACCATATCTTCAATACCGTTAAATCGGTTTTCATCAAGTACGGTTACCGCGAGATTCAAACGCCTTCGTTTGAGAACCTGCAAACACTTACCGGCAAATATGGCGACGAGGGAGATAAGCTGATTTTCAAGATACTCAACTCGGGCGATTACCTGGCCAAGGCGCCTGCCGGCATGCTGGAAGAGCGGGCGTCTACGCAATTGATTCCTCACATTACCGAGCGGGCGCTGCGTTATGATCTTACGGTTCCTTTTGCCCGCTATGTCGTGATGCACCAGCACGAGCTAACGCTGCCGTTCAAACGGTTTCAGATACAGCCGGTATGGCGTGCAGACCGACCCCAACGGGGGCGTTACCGTGAGTTTTACCAATGTGATGTGGATGTGGTGGGTTCTGATAGCTTACTCAATGAAGCCGAATTTGTGCTCATCTATTACGAGGCGCTCACGAGGCTGGGACTGCGTGATTTCTCGATTAAACTCAATAACCGTAAACTATTGGCTGGTATCGCCGAGATACTCGGAAAGCCGGAGCTGATTGTCGATATGATGGTCGCCATCGACAAGCTGGATAAGATAGGTCTGGAAGGGGTGAACAAGGAATTGCTTGCCCGCGGATTTACCACCGAAGATCTGGAAAAGTTGCAGCCCATCATCCAGTTGCAGGGTACCACCACCGAAAAGATCGAACAGCTTAAGGAGGTGTTGAAGACATCGGCGACAGGGCTTACCGGTATCGATGAGCTCGAAACGGTGCTGGGATACGTGGAGAAGCTGTCGGGCGATATAACCATGCTCAATCGGTTCGTGGAAGTGGATATTACACTGGCACGCGGACTCAACTATTATACCGGCTGTATTTTCGAGGTGAAGACCAACGAGGCGACCATGGGTAGCATTGGTGGCGGCGGTCGCTATGACGACCTCACGGGTATGTTTGGACTTAAGGGAATTACCGGCGTAGGCGTTTCTTTCGGTGCCGACCGGATATATGATGTACTGGAAGAGCTGGGGCTTTTTCCCGAATCTGCGGAACAGTCAACACAGGTGCTGATCAGCAACTTCGATAAACTGGCCGAGTTGTACGCGCTGCCACTACTTCGCAAATTGCGCGAAGCGGGCATTGCCTCCGAGCTTTATCCCTCGCCGGCCAAATTGAAGAAACAGCTGGCTTATGCCGACAACAAGAAAATCCCTTATGTGGTGCTCATCGGTGAAGAAGAAATTGCCGCCGGCCTTTTTTCGCTGAAAGACATGCAAAGTGGGGAACAGCGCAAATTGAGCCAGACCGATATTCTTGACTACCTAACCCGCTAAACTATGAACCTCATCGGCAACTTGATTTGGATTATTTTCGGTGGATTTTTTATCTTTTTGGAATACCTCGTCGGCGGTCTGGTGCTTTGTTTGACCATTGTGGGGATACCCTTCGGCCTGCAGTTATTTAAGCTGGCGGGAGCGTCATTGGTACCCTTCGGCACCCAGGTTTCCAACAGACCGGCCAGTACAGGGTGCCTCTACACGTTGATGAATATCATCTGGATTGTATTTGGCGGAATATGGGTGGCCCTTACCCACTTTTTTTTCGGCGTATTGCTTTGTATTACTATTATTGGCATACCGTTCGGCAGGCAGCACTTTAAGCTGATGGGGCTGGCCTTCACTCCGTTCGGGAAGGCCGTTGGCTGAAGCGGCATCGCAACTATTGCCCTGCCGAAAGTTATGCTTATCTTTGGCGCCTGCACTAATCCATAAGCATCAACATGAATAACAAACGTATTTTCCCCCTATTAATGATTTCCACAGCATTCGTGGTGTCTTGCAACGACACCAAACAAGCAACAGACAATCCCTTTTTGAACGTCTATGATACGCCATTCGGAGTGCCGCCGTTCGGCGAAATCAGGAATGAGCATTTCAAGCCTGCATATGAAGAGGCCCTGCGCCAGCATGATGCAGAAGTGGCTGCCATTGCGGGTATCGCCGACGAACCTACATTTGAAAACACGATCCTGGCACTTGAAAATGCCGGAAGCTTGCTCACACGGGTGTCTTACGTGTTTTCCAACCTGAGTTCATCTACCACCAATGATACGCTGAAGGTGCTCGACACAGAGCTGGCTCCAAAATTGGCTGCCCACCGCGACAACATTTCGCTGAACGAGCAGCTGTTCAACCGTGTAAAAGCGGTATGGGAGCAACGAGACAACCTCGGCTTGGATGGCGAGCAGCTCATGC
>Ga0182739_1000791_pt1 | contig 36856 bp, 36 predicted proteins | sample eDN5th30CBELigBY_FD_128873 | JGI IMG/M metagenome (GOLD analysis project Ga0182739, IMG submission 128873) | Enriched backyard soil microbial communities from Emeryville, California, USA - eDNA 5th pass 30_C BE-Lig BY (version 2) (version 2) | ecosystem: Environmental > Terrestrial > Soil >... | reverse complement strand
TGCGCCGCGAGAGCGAAGGCGCCGGCCGGCTCGACGGGCTGCTGGCCTCGGGCGACAGCGGCGGCTCGCTGTGGATGCAGACGCCGGCCGGCTGGGCGGTGGTCGGCGTGAACGCCAATGGCGGCGACCAGTACGACGACTATTCCTTCTTCGCCCGGGTGTCGGGCCTGCGGCCGTGGCTCACTTCGCACGTGCCGGGGTTGCGGTTCGGCGGGTGAGGGGCACGCGGGCGTGGCAGCTGAAACGCTAGCGCGGCCTCGACCTCCGAGTGGTCGGCCTCGGCCTGAAATCGATCGCAATGAACTCTAGATGATCGCCAACAAGCGCCGCGAAAAGGCAGGCTTGTGAGATTCTGTTTGCGCCGTGGAACGACGGCATATGATTGAAAGTTAGCGCGCCATCAAAAGCGCGTCTCACCGCGCGGTGGCAGACGACCTGCTGCTATCCTCGCGCTTCAATGCATCGTCGAAATCAACGGTCTTGCTAAGATCAAGCAGCAGCGGACTCACCTTGAAGGCCAGGCCGCCCCAAGCGCTTTGCGCGATCACGAAGCCAGATCGCAGACACCGACTTGCCACGGCCGCGACTTTGTCCTTTTGCCAACCCTTCGCTTCCATCTCGGCCATCGTGGCGAGCCATGGAGACTGCTTCTCTCGCTCACCCGCTTCCTCCTCCGGCACATCCGGTAGCTTAGGGTGGTGTCGCAGGAGAGTTGAAACCAAGATGACCTCGTCTCTCGACAGACCGGCCAGTGACTCTGCGTACAGATAGAACTCATCCGCGACCAGCGTGCCGACTTGCAACTGGCCTGTGATCGCCTTCGCCAACAATCGCAAGTTGACCCGCGCGCGACCTTCCCACGCAGCCCGCACATATCCGTGGATCACGGCGATGCCGTCGTCTTCGGCCGCTACTTGCTCAGGCGGGTAGCCGCCACTCCGCAGTTCCTCGAACAGGATCTGCTGTGCCTCAGCGCTACGCCGTTTCAAATAGGCGTTCAGGGCTGCTCGACCGACCGGCAGAATGCCGCCCGACTTCATCCAATCGGCCGTTTCAGTAATTGATCCAAGAACGTCGGTGAGGTTTGGCATGATTATGCCCTTTTTGTTTGTTCGCGAAGACTACCCTAAACAACGGCTAGTCTGCCCATGAATGTGCCGCGCGTTGGCCGAACAGCGACCCGACGGAAGACGCCTCCAATCCTCATGCACGCTGGTTGATCTTCGGCCCGTCCCTCGCCCCACCTTCCCCCTCTGGCATAGCCCCATTTTGCCTCTATGATCGCCGCCGCCCCGCGGATGGGGCGGATTTCGCGGGAGGGAACGATGGCCAAGGTGGCATTTCTGGGACTGGGCGTGATGGGCTTTCCGATGGCGGGGCATCTCGCCGCCAAGGGCCATGAGGTCACGGTCTACAATCGCACCTTCGCCAAGGCCGAGGCCTGGACGCAGAAGCACAAGGGCAAGGCCGCCCGCACGCCGCGCGAGGCCGCGGCCGGCCAGGAGATCGTGTTCTGCTGCGTCGGCAACGACGACGATCTGCGCTCGGTCGTGCTGGGGCCCGACGGCGCGTTCGCCGGCATGGCCAAGGGCACCATCTTCTTCGACAACACCACCGCCTCGGCCGACATCGCACGTGAGCTCCATGCCGCCGGCCAGAAGCTCGGCATCGACTTCATCGACGCGCCGGTCTCGGGCGGCCAGGCGGGCGCCGAGAACGGCCAGCTCACCGTGATGTGCGGCGGCGATGCCGCGCCGTTCGAGCGCGCCAAGCCGGTGGCCGACGCCTTCTCCAAGGCGGTGACGCTGATCGGCCCGTCGGGCGCCGGCCAGATCACCAAGATGATGAACCAGATGTGCATCGCCGGCATCGTGCAGGGCCTCGCGGAAGCGCTGAACCTCGGCCAGCGCGCCGGGCTCGACATGGAGAAGGCGCTGGGCGCCATTTCCAAGGGCGCGGCGCAGAGCTGGCAGATGGAGAATCGCTGGCAGAACATGGTCGCCGGCAAGTTCGACTACGGCTTCGCCGTCGACTGGATGCGCAAGGACTTGGGCATCGCGCTCGCCGAGGGCAAGCGCCAGAAGGCCGCCATGCCGCTGGTGGCCCTGGTCGACCAGTTCTACGAGCGGGTGCAGGCGCGCGGCGGCAATCGCTGGGACACGTCGAGCCTGATCCAGCCGCTGCAGAAGCCGTAGGCGGCGTTCATGAGCGGCAGCTACACGCTGTGGGGCCGGCCGGGCTGGGGCTCGGCCCTGGTCGAGGCGCAGCTCGACTGGTACGGGCTGCCCTTCGCCTATGAGACGGTCGGGGATCTGTTCAAGGATCCCGACGCGAAGGCAAAGCTCGAGAAGGTCAATCCGCTGGCGCAGGTGCCGACGCTCGTCCTGCCCGACGGCAGCATCATGAGCGAGAGCGCGGCCATCACCTTGCTGCTGGCCGACGTCACGGGCAGCGATGCGCTGGTGCCCGCGCCCGGTGCGCCCGAGCGCGCGGCGTTCCTGCGCTGGCTGGTGTTCCTGGTCGCCAACATCTACCCGACCTTCACCTATGCCGACGATCCGGCGCGCTTCGTCTCGGTCAACAATGCGCGCGATCCGTTCCGCGCCGCCGCCGACGCCTATGCCCAGCGCCTGTGGCGCCAGGTCGAGAGCACGGCCGGCGCGCCGTGGTTCCTGGGCGAGCGCTTCTCCGCCCTCGACATCTATATCGGCGTCATGACCCGCTGGCGCCCGCGGCGCGGCTGGTTCGAGACCGAGACGCCCAAGCTCTTCGCCATCGCGCGCAAGGCCGATCAACGGCCGGAACTGAAAGAAACCTGGAGGAGGAACTTCCCATGAAACGCCGCAACTTCGTTGCCCTCGCATCCGTCGCGACCGCCACGACCGCCCTCGCCGGCACGGCCGGCGCGCAGGCGAACTATCCCGACAAGCCGATCACGATGGTGGTGCCGGCGCCGCCGGGCGGCGGCACCGATCTGGTGGCGCGGCTCTATTCCGACCTGCTGAGCCAGGAGCTGGGCGTACAAGTGATCGTCGACAACAAGGGCGGCGGCAACGGCAATATCGGTACCGCCATCGTCGCCCGCGCCAAGCCCGACGGCTACACGATCCTGATGCAGTATTCGGCCTATCACTCGGCCAATCCGGCGCTGATCAAGGACCTCAACTGGAAGCCCGACGATTTCGTCGGCGTCGCCATGGGCGCGATGGCACCGCACGTCATCGTGGTCGCCAAGAAGGTGCCGGCCGACGACCTCAAGAGCTTCATCGCCTACGCCAAGGCCAATCCCGGCAAGCTGAACTATGCCTCGGTGGGCGCGGGCTCGGTGCCGCATCTCGGCGGCGTGCTGTTGAACAAGGCGGCTGGGCTCGATCTCGTGCACGTGCCCTACAAGGGGTCGGGGCCGGCGACCGCCGACATCGTGGCGGGCCAGGTCGAGATGCTGATCGTGACGCCGCCCGCCGTGTCCGGCCACATCCGCAACGGCAACGTCAAGGCGCTGGCGCTGGCCAGCGAGAACCGCCTGCCGTCGTTCCCCGAAATTCCGACGACGGCGGAAGCCGGCCTGCCGGGCTTCATCCTCGACGGCTGGTTCGCCTTGTTCGCGCCGGCGGGCACGCCGCAGCCGATCGTCGACAAGCTGAACGCCGCGATGCGCAAGGTTGGCAAGATGGAAGCCGTCGTCGCCCGCGCCAACCAGCTCGGCACCGTGCTGAAGGACTGGCCCGCCGCCCAGATGGACAGCTTCGCCAAGGGCGAGGTCGAGACCTGGGGCAAGGTGATCCGCGACAACAACATCACCTTCACGCAGTAGGCCGGCCGTGGCCTGCGTCGGCATCGTGGGCGGGCTGGGCGTCGGCGCGACCGTCCACTACTACGAGCGGATCGCCGCCGCCTGCAAGGCGCGCGGCGTGACGCCCGACCTGGTCATCACCCATGCCGACGTCGATCACGGGCAGGGCCTCATCCGCGCCGGCAAACTCGACGCGCTGGCGGCCTATCTCTCTGGGTTCCTCGACCGCATGGCGCGGGCCGGTGCCGAATTCATGGTGCTGCCCGCGGTCACACCGCACATCGCCATCGACCGGCTGAAGACGCGGAGCCCGCGACCGCTGATCGACATCGTCGAAACGCTGGGCGCCGAACTGCGCGCCCGCAAGCTGCGGCGCGTCGCCTTGCTGGGCACGGTCTTCACCATGGACGGCAGCCTGTGGGGCCAGCTCGAACGCTACGCGCCCGACGTCGAGATCGTGAAGCCGCGTCCCGACGAGATCGCCTTCGCCGGCGCCGCCTATCAGCGCATCCTCGACACCCAGCGCGCCGATCCCGCCGACGCCGAGGGCTATCGCCGCCTCGCCGCCGAGCTGCAGCGCCGCGATGGCGTCGAGGCGATCCTGCTGGCCGGCACCGACCTCACGGTGATGTTCGACGAGACGTCGGCAAGCTTCCCGGCGATCGACGTCGCCCGCCTCCACATCGACGCGATCGTGGAGCGGCTGGCCAGCTAGAGGGCTTCTGGGCGGGATTGAATCAGTCGCCGACCCAAACATCAACCTCATGCTGAGGAGCGCTCCGCAGGAGCGCGTCTCGAAGCATGGGAACGAGCACCACGTCCGTTGCCCATCCTTCGAGACGGCCGCTGCGCGGCCTCCTCAGGATGAGGGAAATGCCGACGCCGCAGGCCGATCAGAACACGTGCCGGACGCCGACGATCTGGCCGAGCGAGCGGCCGACATGTTCGGCGACCGCCGGCTCCAACCCTTCCACTTCGATCTCGACGTTGAGGCCGTCGCCGTCGGCTTGCGCGAACACACGCGCCGGCACGAGGCCGCGCTTGGCGATCAGTTCGAGCGCGCGCGGCAGCACGCCGGGCTCGGCGTCGGCCTCGAAACAATAACGGACGGCGGAATTGCTACGCTTGAGGGAGAGAACGGCGGACATCGGACGATTCCTTGGACGAAAGACAGGCGAACGCGGCAACGCAACGGTTTGCAGTGCAAACCGTGGTGCTAATTCGCCGTACCTTCACGACAAGGAGGAGGTCCATGCGGGCCATCTTGTCAGTGTAGCGCGGGAGCCGGCCGGCGCGCTAGGGTCCCGGCAACGAACCCGCCGGGAAGGAAACAAAGATGCGTTCGACGCCGATCTACGAGGTGCATGCGGTCAAATATGCCCACCTGCCGCGCAAGGCATGGGAAGTGCAGATCAACCCCGACCCGCACGACGCCGACTTCCCGATGGACTATTTCGTGTGGGCCGCCATCCCGCTCGACGAGAACGGCAACCGCGCGATCGGTGGCAAGCCGATCGTCATCGACACCGGCTTCAACGCCACGGTGGGCCAGCAGCGCGGCCGCGAGGTGAAGAAGAACCCGGCCGATCTTCTGAGTGTGATCGGCGTCGATGCGAAGGAGGTCGAGGACGTCATCGTCACCCACCTGCACTACGACCATATCGGCAACTGGGACCGCTTCCCCAAGGCGCGCTTCCATCTCCAGGACAAGGAGATGAACTTCGCGACCGGCCGGCACATGTGCAAGGGACCGTTCCGCCACGCCTACGAGTGCGAGGACATCGTCGGCATGGTGCGGGCGCTCTACGGCGGCCGCCTGGCGTTTCATGACGGCGACGAGGAGCTGCAGCCCGGCATATCGCTGCACCTGATCGGCGGCCACACCGCCGGCATCCAGTCGGTGCGCATCAACACTCGCAACGGCTGGCTCGTGCTGGCCTCCGACGCCAGCCACTATTTCTGGGGCGTCAACAACGACAAGCTGTTCTCGATCGTCTACTCGGTCGCCGACATGCTGGCGGGCTACGACAAGCTCAAGAAGCTGGCCGACGGCCGGGTCGAGATGGTGATCCCCGGCCACGACGCCGAGGTGATGGTGCGCTATCCGGCGTCGGGCAAGGGGCTGGAGGGCATCAGCGTCCGGCTCGACTGACCCGCCCGATCAGGAAAACCGCGATGGCCAGGCTCGTCTTCGGCATGAACCAGTCGCTGGACGGCTATGTCGATCACCTGTCGTTCGGCCCGAGCCCCGCGCTCTTCCGCCACTTCATCGCCGAGGCGGAGGCGCAGGCGGGAAGCATCTACGGTCGCCACGTGTACGAGCTGATGCGCTACTGGGACGACGATCAGCCCGACTGGGATGACGAGCGTCACGCTTTCGCCGCGGCGTGGCGACGGCAGCCGAAATGGGTGGTCTCGCGCTCGCTCGACTCGGTCGGCCCCAACGCCACGCTCATCCGGGGCGATCTCGAGAACGAGATCCCCAGGCTGAAGGCCGAGCGCGACGGCGAGATCGAAGTCGCCGGCCCGACCCTGGCGCAAAGCCTCACCGAACTCGGCCTGATCGACGAGTACCGGATCTACCTGCACCCGGTCGTGCTCGGGCACGGCACACCCTACTTCGGCGGCCCCCGGCCGCCGCTTCGCCTGATGACCCACGACCGGATCGGCGAGGACGTGATCAGGCTGACCTACATTCCAGCCTGATCGCAGGCCGGCCTGATTTCGGACCGCCGCCCGTCAGCCCTTGATCTCGACGCCGGCCCACTCCTCCAGCACCTTGGCCACCATGGTGAAGTCGGAATCGGGACCGAACCGCGCCTTGGTGACGGCGAGCATTTCGAGGACCGCCGCGCCCACCAGCATGGGCACGCCCATGTTCTGCGCCTCGTCGAGGCAGAGGCGCACGTCCTTGTGCGACAGCGCGGTGGCGAAGCCGAAGTCGAAGGTGCGCGGCAGCACGGCGCGCGGGAACTTGTCCTGGCTGGCGCTGTTGCGGCCGCTCGACACGTTGATGATGTCGATCAGCACCTTCGCATCGAGGCCCGCCTTCACGCCCATCGCCATCGCCTCGGACGTGGCGACCAGCGCGGTCGCCGCCAGCATGTTGTTGGCAAGCTTGGCGGTCTGCGCGAGGCCTGGCTTCTCCCCGGTATGGAAGAGCTTGCCGAAGGTCTTCAGCACCGGCTGGAGTGCCTGATAGGTCGGCATCGGGCACGACACCATGACCGCGAGCGTTCCCGCCTTCGCGCCCGTGACGCCGCCGCTGACCGGTGCATCGACCCAGCCGATGTCGCGCTCGGCCAGCCGGGCCGCGACTTCGGAGGCGACACCGGGACCCGTCGTCGAGAGATCGATCAGCGTGCGGATCGACGAGCCGTTGATGATGCCCGCGTTCCCGCCCAGCACGACCTCGCGCACGATGGCGGGTGTCGGCAGGCTCATCAGCACGACCTCGGCGATCGACGCGACCTCGGCCGGCGACGCCGCGAGCTGGGCGCCGCGCGCCACCAGCGGCTTGGTCGCCTCCTCGGACACGTCGTAGACGCAGAGCCGGTAGCCCGCATCGAGCAGGCGGTGCGCCATCGGCCCACCCATGCGACCGACACCCACGAAGCCCAGCAATTGACCCGTCATGCTCATTTCCTCCGGCTTTGCGCCACTCTTTCGTTTTTCTGGTATCGCTACCAGCATATGATTGCCGTGTGAGAGCATCAACGGGCAGGCAGGGATGAGCGGCAAGGCGCGGCAGAGCGAAGGCGGAACCCTGAAGATGCGCGACATCGCCCGCCATGCCGGCGTGTCGCCGATGACGGTGTCGCGGGCGCTGCGTCAGCCGTCGGCGGTGTCGGAGGAGATGCGGCGCAAGGTCGAGGCCGCGGTGCGCGAGTTCGGCTACGTGCCCAACCGCATCGCCGGCAGCCTGTCGTCGAACCGCTCCAACGTGGTCGGACTCGTCGTCCCCAGCATCCGCAATTCGCTCTATGCCAGCATGATCCAGGCGGCGTCCGACGGGCTGCGCGCCAACGGCCTGCACCTGATGATCGCCGACAGCGGCCACCGGCTGGAGGACGAGGAGACGTTGGTCGCGGCCTTCCTGGCCCAACGTGTCTGCGGCCTGATCCTGCACAACACGATCCACAGCAAGCGGGTGCGCAAGCTCGTCGAGGCCAGCGGCGTGCCGGTGGTCGAGACCGGCAACCTGCCCGGCGACCCGCTCGACATGGCGGTCAGCTACTCGAACTTCGAGGCCGCCCGCGCCATGACTCTCCATCTGGCGCGTCTTGGCTACCGCAAGATCGGCTTCGTCACCCTGCCGGTGCGCGACAACGACCGCTCGCAGGAGCGCCGCCGCGGCTATTTCGCGGCCCTGGCCGAACTCGGGCGGCCGGCCGACGACAGCCTCGTGCTCGAAGCGGCCGGCGGCTTCAGCGAGGGCGCCGATGCGCTGGTGCGGCTGGTGAACACGCATCCCGATCTCGACGCCGGCTTCTTCGCGGGGGAGGTGCTGGCGGTGGGCGCGCTGTTCGAATGCCAGCGCCGCGGCTGGGCAGTGCCGGGACGCATCGCCATCGCCAGCTTCGACGATGTGGACCTGCTGCGGCACGCGGTTCCCAGCGTGACCACGCTGCGCATTCCGCGGCCGGAGATCGGCAGGCGCAGCGCCGAGCTTCTGGTCCGCCGCCTCCAGGGCGCGCCGGCCGAACGACTGAAGGTCGATCTCGGCTTCGAGATCGTGCAACGCGAGAGCAGCTGAGGACTGAGGCATGCTGAAGGGCAGATGCGCGCTCATCACCGGATCGACGCAGGGGCTCGGCCAGGCCATGGCCCGGCGCCTCGCCGCCGAGGGCTGCAACATCGTGCTGAACGGATTCGGCGAGCCGGCGGAGATCGAGGCCCGGCGCCGCGCGCTTGAGGAGGAGCATGGCATCCGCGCGCTGCATCACGGCGCCGACCTCGCCGAGCCGCGCCAGATCGCCGACCTGATCGAAACCGCCAAACGGCAATTCGGCGGCGTCGACATCCTGATCAACAACGCCGTGGTCCGTCATTTCGCGCCGGTCGAGACGTTCCGGCCGGAGGACTGGGACCAGGCGCTGGCGGTGAACCTGTCGGCGGCGTTCCACACGACCCGCCTGGTCCTCGCGGGCATGCGCGCGCGCGGCTTCGGCCGCATCGTCAACATTTCCTCGGTCTACGGCCTGTTCGGCGGCGTGAACCGGGTCGACTACATCACGACCAAGACCGCGCTGATCGGCTTCACCCGCGCCGTGGCGCTGGAGACGGCGCGCGACAACATCACCTGCAACGCGATCTGCCCCGGCTCCTCGCCCACGCCTGCCATCGAGCAGAGGCTGCAGGACTTCATGGCCACCGAGGGCCTTGAGCGCGACCCGGCGGTCGAGAAGTTCATGGCCGGGCGCCAGCCGTCGGGCCGCTTCGTGGCGATGGAAGGCGTCGCCGCGCTGGCCGCCTTCCTGTGCGGCCCCGGCGCCGCCGACATCACCGGGGCGGCCCTGCCGGTCGACGGCGGCTGGAGCGCGAGCTGATCGTTTTGGGCTTTTTGTGGTAGCGGTACCAAGGACTCCCTCCTAGAATTTGCACAACAAGGCAAGAACAGGAGGAAACCCATGAGCGTCACGCGTCGACAGTTCGGCCCCGTCGCAGCCTCCCTGGCTGCGGTCGCGGCGACCTCGCCGGCCTTCGGGCAACAGACCAACGAGGTGGTGAGATGGCGACTCACCTCGAGCTTCCCCAAGAGCCTCGACACGCTCTATGGCGCATCCCAGACGATCGCGCGGGTCGTGGGCGAGATGTCCGACGGCAAGTTCATGATCTCACCCTACGGCGCCGGCGAAATCGTGCCCGGCCTGCAGGTGCTGGATGCGGTGTCGAACGCCACGGTCGAATGCGGCCACACCTATACCGGCTACTATATCGGCAAGAATCCGACCTTCGTGTTCGACGGCTCGGTGCCGTTCGGCCTGACGCCGCGCATGCACAATGCCTGGATGATGTTCGGCGACGGCCGCAAGCTGATGGACGAGGTCTATGACAGCTTCAATGTCGTGGCAGTGCCGGCCGGCCAGACCGGCGGCCAGATGTTCGGCTGGTTCCGCAAGGAGCTGAAGACGCCGGCCGACTTCTCCGGCCTCAAAATCCGCACCGCCGGCTTCGGCGGCAAGGTCTTCGCCAAGCTCGGCGCCGTGCCGCAGCAGATCGCCGGTGGCGACATCTATCCGGCGATGGAACGCGGCACGCTCGACGCCTGCGAGTGGGTCGGTCCCTACGACGACGAAAAGCTCGGCTTCAACAAGGTCGCCAAGTACTACTACACGCCGGGCGTGATGGAACTCGAGGCGGTCAACCAGCTCATGATCGGCAAGGCCGCCTGGGCGTCCCTGCCGCCGCGCTACCAGGCCATCCTGAAATATGCCTGCAACTACTCGATGACCGAGATGCTGGCCTCCTACGACGCCAAGAATGCCGTCGCCATCGCCCGCCTGGTCGGCGCCGGAACGCAGCTCTCGGTGCTGCCGGACGACGTGATCAAGGCGCTGCGCGGTGCGCTTGAGGCCGTGCTCGACGAGGAGGCGGCGCAGAACGAGCAGTTCAAGAAGGTCCTGGCCAACTGGCGACAGTTCCGCGCCAGCCAGCATCGCTGGTTCTCGATCGCCGACACCCGCGCCGAGTTCGCGGTCTATCGCAGCGACCGCTGACAAGAGGAGATCGTCATCGCGAGCGTGAGCGAGGGACCTTTGCGCGGCGCTGCAAGAGGTCCCGCACTTCGTTCGGGATGATCGATCGCTTACGCCGCGAGGGCGGCGCGGGCCTTGCCGATCATCAGGGCGGCACGGGCGGCCTCGCGGCCCTTCTCGACGAAGTGCGCGCGGAAGATCCCGTTGTGGTGGTCAGTCTCCTGATAGTGATGCGGCGTCAGCGACACCGACAGGACGGGCACGCCGGTTTCCATGCCGGCGCGCATCAGCCCGTCGACGACGGCCTGGGCGACGAAGTCGTGGCGGTAGATTCCGCCATCGACCACGAAGGCGGCGGCAGCAACGGCGGCATACTTCCCGGTTGCCGCGAGGTCGCGCGAGAACAGCGGCAGCTCGAAGGCGCCCGGCACGTCGAACACGTCGACCTGCTCGGCGGGAATCAGTTCGAGGAAGCCGTCGAGCGCACGGTCGACGATATCGGCGTGCCACCTGGCTTTGACGAAGGCGTAGCGGGCTTGTGTGTGGCGGGCTTGTGTCACGGCAATCTCCTTTGGCGAACAGACACGTCACCCAAGGCGATCACGCGCGGACCCGCTGCTCGGCGCGAAGCAGCGGGACACACGTTCTCTTTCATCCGGACTATGACCGTCGGCTCAGGCCTCGCACCTGATCTGCTGACCCTTCCTTGCGGAAGGCGCTCGCGGGCTCGCGGCTCGCGCCGCATACCGCCGGTAGGGAGTTTCACCCTGCCCTGAGAACGCAGAAACCATAAGGGCAGGGTCGAGAGCTTGCAACGATCCGGATGGATCGCGCTATTTCTTCTCCAGGCCCCACATGGCGAGCGTCGGGGCATAGACCATGCCGGTCACGTTCGAGCGCACGGCGGTCGGCGAGGTGAACTGGCCGAGCGGCGCATGTGTCGGATACTCGAGCACGCGCAGCTGGACCTTCTCGGCGATCTCCTTCTGCTTCGCCGGATCCGATTCGGCGGCATAGGCATCGCGCAGCTTCTCCAGCTCGGCATCGCACGGCCAGCCGAAGGTCGCCTTCTCGCAGGAGGCGTTGAGGAAGGCGGCGGCGGCCGGGTTGATCACGTCGACCGCGCCCCACGAGGTGAAGAAGACGTTCCAGCCGCCGGCGCTCGGCGCATCCTTCTTGGCGCGGCGCGCGACCAGCGTCTGCCAGTCCATCGGCTGCAGATCGACCTTGAAGCCGGCCCGCTCGAGCTGCGGCTTGCCGACCGTCGCGAGGTTGTTGTGGCCGGCCACGTCGGTCTGGTGGAGCATCACCACCGGCGTGCCGTCATAGCCCGCCTCGGCCAGGAGCTGCTTCGCCTTGGCAGCATTGCCCGAGAGCTTGTCCTCCCATCCCTTGGTCGATTCGAGCGGCGAGCCGCAGGGGAACAGCGAATTGCAGACCTTGTAGAACTCCGGGTTGCCGACGTTGGCGTCGAGGAATTCCTTCTGGTCGAGCGCGTAGAGCGCGGCGAGGCGGATCTTGGGATTGTCGAACGGCTTGTGCAGCACGTTGAAGCGCATCGTGTACTGGCGACCGGCCTTGTTGCCGACGAACACGGTGATGTTCTTGTCCGCCTTCAGCAGGGGCAGCAGGTCGGCCGGCACGATCTCCACCAGGTCGATCTCGCCGCTCATCAGCGCGTTGACCTGGGTCTGGGTGTCGGGGATCCACAGCCACTCGATGCGGTCGACCTTGGCGACCTTGCCGCCGGCGAAGCCCGAGGCCGGCTCAGCGCGCGGCTTGTACTTCGGGTTCTTGACGTAGACTGCCTTCTCGCCGGGCTTCCACTCGTCCTTCTTGAAGATGAAGGGGCCGGAGCCGGTGGCGTCGGTGATCTGGCTGTTGGGATCGGTCGAGGCGACCGACTTCGGCATCATGAACGGCACGTTCGAGCCCGGCTTGCCCAGCGAATAGAGCAGCAGGCCGTAGGGCTGCTTCAGCACGAACTTGATGGTCTTGGCGTCCGGTGCCGAGAGCTCCGACGTCACCGCCATCAGCTTCTGGCCCATCGCGTCGCGCGCGCCCCAGCGCTTGATCGAGGCGACACAATCCTCCGCCGTGACCGGCTTGCCGTCATGCCATTCCAGCCCGTCGCGCAGGGTCAGCGTGTAGGTCAGCTTGTCGGGCGAGACCTCCCACTTGTCGACCATCTGCGGCTTGACCTCGAGCTTGTCGTCGACCGCGAACAGCGTGTCGTAGACCATGTAGCCGTGGTTGGTGGTGATCAGCGCCGAGGTCCAGATCGGGTCGATGATCTTGAGGTCCGAATGCAGCGCCGCCTTGAGCGTGGTCTGCGCCGAGGCGATGGCGGGCGCGACCAGCGGCATCGCCGCGGCGGCGGCGACCAGCGCGCCCATGAAACGACGACGTAACTTCAGCATGAAAACTCCTGTACTCTTGGCCTTCCCCGTAAGGCGCAAGGTATAGAGTCGCTGAGGCCCGCGCGACAGGCGAAATGCCCGCGCCCCGCGACGCGCGATCAATCGCCTTGCGCGATATCCAGAAGCGCCTGCCACTCGACGAGCTTCACCCTCGGCCGTCCCTGCGCGGTGCCGGCCGCGATCTCGGCCTTGTCGATGCGGCGCCAGCCCTCGGCGTCGACGCAGAGGGGCAGGATGTCGGGGCCGCTCTTGGGGTCGCGGTCCTCGAGGAAGTCGATGACTTCCTTGGCCACGGCATGACTGTCGGCACGATTGGTCGGGATGGTGCCGCTGGGACCGCGGCGCGCCCAGCCGACCGGGAACACGTTCTCGGCCTTCGGGAAGGGCTCGCCGGTATAGCCGATGCAGGTGACGACCAGGTCGGCGGCAAGGGTGCCCGTCGACAGTTCGACCGCGCCGGGCCGAATCGCCTTGGGCGTCTCGTGGAAACGGAAATGCACCGTCACCGGTTTCTCGCCCGGCGCCTGCGCGGCGAAGCGCTTCAGGGTCTCGATGTTCTTGGCCTTGCGCAGCCGTTCCGGCGTCGGGTCGGAGGCCGGCGCTTCGGCCGCGAGCACGCTGGCATCGGCGACCGCGACGGCGCGCGCCAAGCGGCCCATCTCGGCCAGCTCGTTGGTGGTAAAGGAGGCCTGCTCCGCGCCGCGGCGGCCGATCACGTGGATGTCGGCGATCGGCGCCGCCGCGATCGCCGCGGCCGCCTCGGGCACGATGTCGGACTTGGCCATTTCCTCAAGGCTCTTGGCCAGCAGGCGCGCGACGTCGAGCGCCACGTTGCCGTTGCCGATCACCGCCACGGACTTCACGCCCGAGAGATCGGGTCCGCCGCGGAAGTCGGGATGGCCGTTCAGCCAGGCGACGAAGCGCCACGAGCCCCAGACATGCGGCAGATCCTCGCCGGGAATGCCCAGCCTGCGGTCGACCACCATGCCGGTGGCGACGATGACCGCGTCATAGGACTGGATGACCTCGTCCCAGGTCAGGTCGCGGCCGATCTCGATGTTGCCGGCGAAGCGCAGGTCCGGCTGGGCGAGCAGCCGGTCGAACTGGCGGACCACGGCCTTGGTCCCCTGGTGGTCTGGCGCGACGCCCGCCCGCACCAGGCCGAACGGCGTCGGCAGGCGGTCGATGATGTCGATGCGGAGGTCCGGCCGGCCGCGCAGCAGCCCGTCCGCGGCGTAGAAGCCGGACGGGCCGGCGCCGACGATGGCAACCCTGTGAGTCATGGCGGCCCGCTTAGCATATGATGGGCGGATGGCTAAATACGCAAAACTCCGTCAGCTCGGGCAGGCCACGGCCCTGCCCGTCTCGCCCGCCGAAGCCGTCCTCGAGACGGTGCCCAACCCGCATCCGGGCACGCTCTATCTCGCGCGCTTCACGCAGCCGGAATTCACCTCGCTCTGCCCGGTGACCGGCCAGCCCGATTTCGCCCATCTCGTGATCGACTACGTGCCGCGCGCCAAACTGGTCGAGAGCAAGTCGCTGAAGCTCTATCTCAACAGCTTCCGCAACGAGGCGGCCTTCCACGAGGACTGCACCGTGGGCATCGGCAAGCGGCTGGTTAAGGCGCTGGCGCCGCGCTGGCTGCGCATCGCGGGCTACTGGTATCCGCGCGGCGGCATGCCGATCGACGTGTTCTGGCAGACCGCCGCGCCGCCCAAGGGCCTGTGGCTTCCCGAGACCGGCGTGGCGCCCTATCGCGGCCGGGGTTGATGGCCAGGCTACCGCCCCGTCCGAAGCGGCCCCCGAAGCCGGCAACGCCGCGCGAACTGCGCGACGCGATTTCGGGCAAGGCGCTGGAGCTGGGCTTCGACGCCGTGGCCTTCGCACCGGCCCAGCTTTCGCCCGAGGCGCGGCAGCTGCGGCGGGAGCGCATGGAGGCGTTCCTCGAACGCGGCTTCCAGGGCGACATGGGCTGGCTGGTCGACCGCGCCGAGCAGCGCATCGACCCAGCCGGCCTGTGGCCCGAGGCGCGCACCGTCGTGTCGGTCGCGCTCAACTACGGCCCGGCTGGCGACCCGCGCTTCACGCTCGAGGAGCGCGAGCGCGGCGCCGTCTCGGTCTATGCCCAGGGCCGCGACTATCACGACGTGATGAAGAGCCGCCTGAAGCAGCTCGGCCGCTTCATCTGGGACACCTATCACGAGAGTCTGAAGGTCTTCGTCGACACCGCGCCGCTGATGGAGAAGCTCGCCGCGCAGCAGGCGGGCCACGGCTGGCAGGGCAAGCACACCAACCTCGTGTCGCGCCGCTTCGGCTCGTGGCTGTTCCTGGGCGAACTGCTGCTGTCGATCGAACTGCCGCCCGACGAGCCCGAGACCGACCATTGCGGGCAATGCCGCGCCTGCCTCGCCTCCTGTCCCACCAACGCCTTCCCCGCGCCCTATCAGCTCGATGCGCGGCGCTGCATCTCCTATCTCACCATCGAGCATGCCGGCCCCATCGATCGCGAATTCCGGACGGCGCTGGGCAATCGCATCTACGGTTGCGACGACTGCCTCGCCGCCTGCCCGTGGAACAAGTTCGCGAGAGAGTCACGCGAAGCCGCCTTCACGCCGCGCGCCGCGCTGCAGGCGCCGCTGCTGGCTGAACTCGCCACCCTCGACGACGCCACCTTCCGCACGCGCTTCTCGGGAACGGCGGTGAAGCGCATCGGGCGCGACCGCTTCCTGCGCAACGTCGCCTATGCACTGGGCAACAGCGCCGCGCCCCTCACCGCCCTGCCCGCCGTCGAACGCCTGCTGGCCGACGCCTCGCCGCTGGTGCGCGGCGCCGCCGTCTGGGCATTGTCGCAACTTGCCCCGGACGAGGTTGCGCGGCGCAGGCAAACGGCCGAAGACTCCGATGCCGGTGTCCGCGCCGAATGGGCGGAGGCACTCCGGCAGGGAGTGAAACAATGACCTTCAAGAGACGGGCGATGATCGCCGGCACGGCTTTCCTGCTGGCGGCAGGCTCTGCCATGGCGCAGCAGCCGAACCCGCCGGCGCGCATCGCCGAGATTCTGGCGAGCCCGGACCGCAGCGCCGCCGACCGCACCAACGACCAGCGGCGCAAGCCCGCCGACATGCTGGCTTTCATCGCCATCGTGCCGGGCATCACCGCGCTCGATCTCAGTGCCGGCGGCGGTTACACGACCGAATTGCTCGCCCGCTCGATCGGGCCCACGGGTGCGGTCTACGGCCAGAGCCGGCCGCCGCGCGACCCGAACCAGCCGGCGCCGCGCCCCGCCGCGCCCGAGGGCAATGCCAATCCGACCGCCGCGCCGGTGGCCGCACCGGCAACGCCGCCCGCCCCGCCGCGTCCGTCACCGGTCGCGCTGGCCGACCGCAGCGCGAAGATGAAGGCGGCTGGCGTCGCCGCTGCGCCGATTACGGCGCTGTCCCGCCCCTTCGAGGATCCGCTGCCTGCCGAACTCGCAAACGGCCGCTTCGACCTCGTGACCCCTGATGTTCAACTATCACGACCTCGGCTTCCTGGGCGTCGACCGCGCGAAGATGAACGCGGCGGCCTTCAAGGCGCTGAAGCCCGGCGGCTTCTACGTCATCGCCGACCATGCGGGCCGGCCGGGCACCGGCATCTCTGAGTCCGGCACCCTGCACCGCATCGAGGAAGCCTTCCTGCGCAAGGAGGTCGAAGCCGCCGGCTTCAAGCTGGTCGCCGAGGGCACGTTCCTGCGCAATCCCAACGACCCGCGCGACAAGAACACGCCCGACCCGCCGCAGCCCAAGGACGAATTCGTCCTGAAGTTCGTGAAGCCTTGAGCTCAATCGGAATCTTCCCTATCGCCGCGCCTTGAAGAAATCGCGCAGGAGCACCCCTGCCTCGCGTTCGCCGACGCCGGGATAGAGGTCGGGGCGGTGGTGGCAGGTCGGCTGGTCGAAGATGCGCGGGCCCTGTTCGATGCCGCCGCCCTTGGGATCGGCGGCGCCCCAGTAGAGCCGGCGCAGGCGCGCGAAGGAGATCGCCTGGGCGCACATCGGGCACGGTTCCAAAGTGACGTAGAGGTCGCAGCCGACCAGGCGCGGCGAGCCGAGCGCGGCCGCGGCGGCACGGATCGCCAGCAGCTCGGCATGGGCGGTCGGGTCCTTCAGCTCCTCGGTGCGGTTGCCGGCCTCTGCCAGAACCGCGCCGTCGGGTCCCACGATCACGCAGCCGATCGGCACCTCGCCGCGCGCACCGGCCGCGCGGGCGGCGGCAAGGGCCCTGTCCATGGGTGTCGACTTGTGTGAATCCGGCATCGCCGCCGCACTATAGCGCGCGGCGGCGCGCGCGCGTATCTTGGCCCGCATGCCCCGTCCCCTGATCGGAGTCACCCTGGATGCTGAAAAGCCAGGCGGATACTCCAAGTTTCCCTGGTATGCGCTGCGCCAGAACTACCTCGACGCGATCGACGCGGCCGGTGGTCTGGCAATCGCGCTGCCGCACGAGCCCGACCGGGTCGCCGACTATCTGGAGCGCATCGACGCGCTGGTGGTGACCGGCGGCGCCTTCGACGTCGATCCCTCCTACTATGGCGGTGGGACGAAGCATTCGACGGTGGTCACCAAGGACCGCCGCACCGCCTTCGAATTCGGCGTGACCAAGGGCGCGCTGGCGCAGAACAAGCCCGTGCTGGGCATCTGCGGCGGCCAGCAGCTGCTGCACGTCGTGCTGGGCGGCAAGCTGATCCAGCACATTCCCGACGCCATCGCCGATGCGCTGGCGCACGAGCAGCCCAACCCGCGCGACGAGCCCGGCCACGTCGTGAAGGTCGCCAGGGGCACGCAGCTGCACGGCATCGTCGGCGCCGAGGAACTGCAGGTGAACAGCGCCCATCACCAGGCTGCCGCCGACCAGCCGGACGGCATCGTCGTCAACGCCACCGCGCCCGACGGCGTGATCGAGGGCATCGAGGCGCCGGCCTACCGATTCTGCATCGGCGTGCAATGGCATCCCGAATTCCATATCTCCGAAGGCGACGCGAAATTGTTCCGCGCCTTCCTGGGAGCGGCGGCCGCAAAGTGACCGAACAACCCGTCAAGGAAGGCGAGCGTATCGCCAAGCGCCTGGCGCGCGCCGGCCTGTGCTCGCGCCGCGATGCCGAACGCTGGATCGCGGAAGGCCGCGTGAAGGTCGACGGCAAGGTGCTGGAAACACCGGCCTGCGTCGTCACCGACAAGAGCGTCATCGAGGTCGACGGCAAGCCCCTGCCCGCCGCCGACCGGGCGCGCATGTGGCGTTACCACAAGCCGCCGAGCGAGATGGTGACGGCCCGCGATCCCGAGGGACGCCGCACCATCTTCGACTCGCTGCCCAAGGGCATGCCGAGGGTCGTCACGATCGGCCGTCTCGATTACTTCTCGGAAGGGCTGTTGCTGCTGACCAACGATGGCGGCCTGGCGCGCCAGCTCGAACTGCCGGCCAATGGCTGGACGCGTCGCTATCGCGCCCGCGTGCACGGCGCCGTCGACGAGGCGAAGCTCGCGGACCTCGCCAACGGCATCACCATCGAGGGCGTGCGCTACGGCTCGATCCAGGCGAGCCTCGACCGCCAGCAGCGCTCCAATGCCTGGATCGACATCGCGTTGACCGAGGGCAAGAACCGCGAGGTGCGCCGCGTGCTGGCCCATCTCGATCTGCCGGTGGTGCGCCTGATCCGCGTCGCCTTCGGGCCGTTCCATCTCGGCGAAGTCGAACGCGGTCATGTCGAGGAGATTCCACCGCAGGCGCTCGAAAACCTGCTGGGCGTGAAGCGCCCACCGCGCAAGGAAGGCTGGGCCAAGCCCAAGCCGAAACCCGCGCCACCCCACGCCAAGCGCCGGCGGCACTGATGATCCGCATCATCGGCGGCAAGCATCGCGGCCGCATGCTCGCGACCCCGGAGGGCGAAGCCACGCGCCCGACCTCCAACCGTGCGCGCGAGGCGCTGTTCAACATCCTGATGCATGCGAACTGGCGCGAGGACGAGGACGGCGGTACCTCGCCGCTGATCGAGGCGCGCGTACTCGATGCCTATGCCGGCTCCGGCGCGCTGGGGCTGGAGGCGCTGTCGCGCGGCGCGGCTCACGTCACCTTCCTCGACAACGACGCCGCCGCGATCAAGGCGATCGGCGAGAACCTGCGCAAGCTCGGCGAGACCGGCGCGGCCAAGGTCGTGCGCGCCGATGCGACGCGGCCGCCGCCCGCACGCGAAGCCTGCGACCTCGTGCTGCTCGATCCGCCCTATCGGTCGGGCCAGGCGCCCGCCGCGATGACCGCGCTGGCGAACGCCGGGTGGATGACGCCGGGCTGCATCGTCACGGTCGAAGGCGCGCACAACGAGGATTTGCCGCCGCCGCCGGGCTTCGTGGCGATCGACGAACGGCGCTACGGCGCGGCGAAGATCGTGGTCCTCAAGCGAACGGCATGAAGCTCGGCGCGCCTCTCTACATGCTGCGGCACGGCGAGACCGCCTGGAACACCGAGCGGCGCATGCAGGGCAGCAAGAACTCCGACCTGACCGCGCGCGGGCGGGTCCAGGCGCTGGCGATGGGGCGCACGCTCAAGCGCGAACTCGAGCGCGACCCCGGCCCGACGATCTTCCTGCGCAGTCCGCTGGGACGCACCCGCGAGACCTCCGACATCATCGGTCAGGAGCTGGGGCTTTCCGCCGCCGACTGGCGCGAGGACATCAGGCTGGCGGAACTCTCCTACGGCACGTGGGAAGGTTTCTCGTGGGCCGAGATCGAGATCGATCATCCGACCGCTCTCGCCGACTGGCGCGCCGATCCGCACGGCTACTGCCCGCCCGGTGGCGAGACGCATATCGAGCTGCGCCGGCGCTGCGAGGCCATGCTGGCGGAGATCGCCGGCACCAACACGCGCACCGTGGTGGTCAGCCACGGCGTCAGCGGTGCGGTGGTGCGCGGTCTCAACCTCGGACTCGATGCACGCGCCATGTTCGTTCTGGAGAAGCCGCAGGACGCGTTCTTCCGTCTGCTCGCCGGAAGCGAGGAACGCATCGCCTGCGACCTGTGATCGTAACGGTGTGCCGGCTATAAGCGCCGGCATGAACGAGGACGCGCAGAGCAGGACGACGGAGCCAGCCATTCGGACGACATGGGCCGGGGAAGCGCGTGCGACCTTGCTGCTCGGCTGGCCGCTCATCCTCACCAACCTCGCGCAGACGCTGATGACGGCGACCGACGTGGTGATGATGGGCTGGCTCGGTCCCGACGCTCTGGCTGCCGGTGCGCTGGGCGCCAACCTCTATTTCGCGACGATGATCTTCGGGCTGGGCCTCACCACGGCGACCGCGCCGATGATCGCGCGCGAACTGGGGCGCAAAGGCCACTCGGTGCGCGACGTGCGCCGCACGGTGCGCCAGGGCATGTGGATGGCGGCCGGCGCCACCGTGCCGATCTGGATCGTGCTGTGGCAGAGCGAGGCGATCCTGCTGGCGATGGGCCAGGAGCCGGCGCTCGCCAAGTCGGCCGCGGAGTATGTGCGGGCGCTGCAATGGTCGCTGCTGCCATTCTTCTTTTTCCTCGTGCTGCGCTCCTTCGTCTCGGCGCTGGAGCGGCCGCTGTGGGCGCTCGCCGCGGGCATCGTCGGCGTGATCGCGAACGCCGCGCTGGCGTGGGTGCTGATCTTCGGCCATCTCGGCTTTCCCAGGCTCGGGCTGGTGGGCGCCGGCTACGCCACGACCTTCGCCGACACGCTGATGTTCGCAATAATGGCAGCCGTCGTCCTCACCGACCGCAAGTTCCGCCGCTATCACCTGTTCGGCCGCTTCTGGCGCGCCGACTGGCCGCGCTTCCGGGAGCTGTGGCATCTCGGCCTGCCGATCGGCGCGACCCTGGTCTTCGAAGTGGCGGTGTTCAACGGCGCCACCTTCCTGATGGGACTGATCGGCGCTGCGGCACTGGCGGCACATTCGATCGCCATGCAACTCGCCTCGCTCTCCTTCATGGTCCCGCTCGGGCTGGCCCAGGCCGCGACCGTGCGGGTCGGACGCGCCTTCGGCGCGCATGACAAGGAGGCCGTCGGTCGTGCCGGATGGACGGCCTACGCGATGGGCGTCGGCTTCATGGCGCTGACGGCGCTGGCGATGGTCCTCCTTCCGCGCACCCTGGTCGGCCTGTTCCTCGATCTCGACACGCCGGCAAATCTGCCCGTGATCGATCTGGCAGTGAGCTTCCTGATGGTCGCCGCGCTGTTCCAGGTGGCCGATGGCGGTCAGGCGGTAGCGGCCGGCATGCTGCGCGGCCTGCACGATACCCGCGTACCCATGGTCTATGCCGGCATCGGCTACTGGGGCATCGGCCTGTTGCTGGGCGTCGCGCTCGCCTTCCAGGGCGGGATGGCCGGCTTCGGCCTGTGGATCGGACTGGCGACGGGCCTCACCGTCGTCGCGATCCTGCTGCTCGTGCGCTGGCTGCGACGCGAACGGCTGGGGCTGATGGCGCCGGGCCGCTAGCCCTTGCGGGCCCGCGACCGCGCCTTCTCCGCAGCCGCGAACCTGGCGAAATGGGCCCTGATGACCTCCTGGAAGCCCAGTGCCGCTTCCGACATGGGTCGCCCCTTCAGGCGCATCAGCGCCAGCGTGCCGTGGAACTCCCTGGGATCTATCGGCAGCGAGCGCAGCAGGGGATCGTTGGGCAGCGACGTGTTCACGAGAATGGTCACGCCCATCTTCCGTCGGACGAACTGGGCGATCGCGCTGTAGGTGTTGAGGGTGATCGTGTAGTCGAGCCGGAAGCCCGCCTTTGCCGCCGCTCCGTCCATGATCCGTCGCATGTTCGACGCCGGCGGCATCGAGACCAGCGCCTCGCCGCGAAGGTCCGAGAGGTGCAGCCGGTCGCGCGCGGCGAAGCGATGATCCTTGTGGAAGACCGCGTGATAGGTGGTCTTGCACAATTCCTCGATCACCAGGTCGTCGTGCGGCTCGGTGGGCGCACCGATGCCGAAGTCGACATGTCCCGAGCGCACCAGGCCGATCGAACTGCTCTGGATGCCCTCATGAACGTTCACCACCACGTTGGGTCGCGAGCGCTTGTACTTGATGATCAGCGCCGCGAGCATGTTGGTCGCGAAGGCCATCGGACAGGACAGGACGAGATGGCCACGCGCCTGCTGCTTCAGTTCGCGCAACACGCCCGAGCTCAGCTCCAGGTCGTGGAGGATGCGTTCGGCCAGCGGCACGAACTCCACTCCTGCGCTCGTCAGCGTGACGTGCCGGGTCGTGCGTTCGAACAGCGGCGTTCCCAACTCCTCCTCCGCCGACCGGATCATGCGCGAGAGGCCGGGCTGCGACAGCTCCAGCTCGGCGGCGGCGGCGATGAAGCTCGAATAGCGCGCGACCGCCGCCACGGCCCGGAGCTGCCGGACCGAGAGATTGGGAATCTGGGAGGGCGGGCGCTTCATCTGCTTCACGAAGTTGTAAAATTTATATGCGAAAATCGCATCAATTGCTCTTATCAGAACCTTATTGATATGAGAAAGGCTCACTCCTAGCGTTGCTTCCGAATTCGGGACGGTTCGGAGGCACGGCGAATGGGCAAGGTACTCGGCGCCATCGGCACCCTTCTCATGGTGCTCCTGACGGGACTCGGCGCCGCGGCGCAGCCTTATCCCGACAAACCGGTCAAGCTCGTGATCCCGTTCGCGCCCGGCGGCAGCGTCGACATCGTCGGCCGCATCCTGGCCCAGGCGCTGGGCGAAGAGCTGAAGCAATCGATCGTCGTCGAGAACCGCGCGGGAGCCGGCGGCAATATCGGCTTCGAGGCCGTCGCCCACGCCAAGCCCGACGGCTACACGCTGCTGATGGCCAGTTCGAACCTGGCGGTGAATGTCAGCCTGTACCGCACCATCGGCTACGATCCGCTGAAGGACTTCGCGCCGGTCTCACTGGTCGCGATCCAGCCCAACGTGCTGATGGTCCACCCGTCGCTGCCGGTGAAGACGGTTTCCGAGCTGATCACTTATGCCAAGGCGAACCCGGGCAAGCTCAACTTCGGCTCATCCGGCATCGGCGCCTCCCAGCATCTCGCCGGCGAGCTGTTCAAGAGCCGCACCGGCGTCGACATGGTCCATGTTCCCTACAAGGGCGGCGGGCCCGCGATGGCCGATCTGGTCGGCGGCCGCATCCAGCTGATGTTCGAGACCATCCCGAGCTCGATGTCCTATGTCAGGTCCGGCCAGCTTCGCGCCATCGCGGTGACGACCGAGGAGCGTTCGGCGCAGCTGCCCGACGTGCCGACCGTTCAGGAAACCGTGACGGGCGTCGTCTCGCGCGGCTGGCTGGGCGTTGCCGCCCCGGCCGGCACGCCGCAGCCGATCGTCGACAGGCTGAACGGCGCGATCCACAAGGTGATCGCCCTTCCGGACGTGACGAAGAGGCTGACCGACCTCGGTCTCCAGGTGAAGGTTTCCACGCCTGCGGCGTTCTCGAGCTTCATCGCCAGCGAGGTGAAGGATTTTCACACGCTGATCACCGACGCGAAAATTCCCGTGGAATAGGGCGCGCCGGACGTTTGCCCGGACGTTTGTATCGCCAGAAGACAGCAAGAAAAGCAGAGGTAACGCCGTGACTGTGATGGGCTATGAACTGCTGGCGCGCGCGCTCCAGCAGCAGGGTGTCGACACGTTCTTCTTCATCATGGGCGCGCCCATGTCGTCGGCCGAGAAGGCCGCGATCGATCTCGGCATCCGCGGCATCGACGTGCGCCACGAGCAGGCTGCGGCCATGATGGCCCATGCCTATGCCCGCCTGCGCAACCGTCCCGGCGTGTGCATGGCCTGCTCGGGCCCCGGCACGCTGAACTTCGGCACCGGCCTCGCCAACGCGCTGATGGATTGCGTACCCGTGGTGGCGCTGGGCGGCGCGAGCCCGATCGGCGAGTTCGGCCGCGGCGCCTTCCAGGAATTCGACCAGCTCGCCGCGATGAAGCCGCTGACCAAATGGGCCGACCGCATCCTCGAGGCGCGGCGCATTCCGGAGATGGTGAACCTCGCCTTCCGTCAGGCCCTCGCGGGCAAGCCGGGCCCGGTCTATCTCGATTGCCCCAGCGACGTGCTCTATGCCGAGATCGACGAGGCCACGGTGGTGTGGCCGACCGAGCCGGCGGAGGCCTTGCGGGCCCGGCCGGCCGGCGATCCCGCCGCGATCGAGAAGACGCTGGACCTGCTGTCCAAGGCCGAACGGCCCGTCGCCATCTCCGGCAGCGGCGTGCTGTGGTCCGGCGCAGCCGAGGCGCTGGCGCGCTGGGTCGAGCAGGCCGGCATGCCGCTCTACACCACGCCGCAGGGACGTGGCGTCGTGCCGGAGGACGGACCGCATACCTTCCCCAACGCGCGCTCCACCGCACTGCGCGAGGCCGACGTGGTGCTCGTGGTCGGCACACGCCTGAACTACGTGTTCGGTCACGGCCAGGCCCCGCGCTTCGCCAAGGATGCCCGGCTGATCCGCATCGACATCGATGCAGCCGAAATCGCCTCGACGCCGCAGGTCGAGATCGGGATCGTGGGCGACGCGCGCACGGTGCTGGAGCAGATGAGTGCGGCGGCCGGCGAGCGCGTGGCGGCCAAGCGCTACGGTGCCTGGCGGGAGCGTCTCGCCGGCATCGAGACCGACAAGGCCGCCAAGTTCGAGGCCCAGATCTCGACCGACCAGACCCCGATCCATCCGTTGCGCCTGTGCAAGGAGATCCGCGATTTCCTGCCGCGCGATGCGATCCTGTCCGTCGACGGCCAGGAGATCCTGAACTTCGGACGGCAGACGATTCCCACCCACGTGTTCGGGCATCGCCTCAACTCCGGCACCTTCGGCACGATGGGTGTCGGCCTGCCGTTCGGAATCGGCGCCAAGGCCGCGAAGCCCGACGCCTTCGTGATGGTGCTGCATGGCGACGGATCGTTCGGCCTGAACGGCATGGAACTCGACACGGCGGTTCGTCACAAGCTGCCGGTGCTGGTGGTCATCAGCCTCAATGGCGGCTGGACGGCCGATCCCAAGCGCATGAAGCCCGGCCGAGACCTCGGCTACACGCGCTTCCACGAGCTGGCGGAATCGCTGGGCTGCGTCGGCGAATATGTCGAGAAGCCCGAGGACATCCGCCCTGCTCTCGAGCGGGCGGCGGCCGCGGTCAAGGCCGGCCGGACGGCGCTGGTCAACGTGCGCACCGATGCCGATGCCCAGGCGCAGACCGTGCGCTTCACCAAGACCATGACCTGAGCAGAGACCATGACTTCCTCGATGGACTTCCTGAAGCCGCGCTCGGTCGCGGTGATCGGTGCCTCGCGCGATCCCGTGAAGCGTGGACACCGGGCGATCAAGACCCTGCTGGGCGACGGCTACAAGGGCCGCATCCTGCCGATCAATCCCAAGGAAAGCGAAATCCTGGGCCTCGCCTGCTATCCCGACCTCGCTTCGGCGCCGGGCGAGATCGACCTCGCCCTGGTCTGCACGCCGGCCGCCGCTTTGCCCGATGTGATCCGGCTGTGCGGCCAGCGCGGCGTGCGCGCGGCGCTCGTGCTGGCCGGTGGCTTCAGCGAGGCAGGCCCTGACGGCGCGGCACTCGAAGCCCGCAGCATGGAGGCCGCCCGCGAGGGCTCCGTGCGCGTGATCGGTCCGAACACCGCCGGCATCTTCGATGCCTATACCGGTTGCAACCTGGTCGGCTGGCCCGGCGTCTATGCCGGCAAGCTGGGCGCGCTCTGCCAGTCGGGCAACGTCGCCATCGCCTTGCTGGCGCAGAGCCACAAGAACGGCCAGGCCGGCTTCACCACCTTCGTGGGCGTCGGCAACGAAGGCGACATCCGCTTCCACGAATATCTCCGCTTCTACGGCGACGATCCCAACACCGGCGCGGTCATCGTCTATGTCGAAGGCTTCAAGGACGGCCCGGCCTTCCTCGAGGCGTTGCGCGAGGTCGCCGTGCGCAAGCCGGTCGTTCTCTACAAGGCCGGCCGCACCGACAAGGGCGAGGGCGCGGCGCGCTCGCATTCCGGATCACTGGCCGGCAACTACGCCGTCGCACGCGCGGCACTGCGCCAGGCCGGCGCCATCCTGGTCGAGCGCTCCGACGAGATGTTCGCGGTGGCGGACATGGTCTCGCGCACCGCCGGCCGCCCCACCCGCCGCGTCGCCATCCTGTCGGAAGGCGGTGGCCCGATCTCCCAGGCCGTCGATGCACTGGCCGAGCGCGGTCTCGACCTGCCGGTCCTGTCCGCCGACACCGAAGCGCGCCTCAAGAAGATCACGCCCAACGCCACCCAGCTGAACAATCCGGTCGATGCCGGTGGCGGAACCGATCCGCATCCGCGCTACATGCCGGCCTGCGGCGAGGCGATCCTGGCCGATCCTGCCGTCGATGCGCTGCTGATCGTGGGCTATTTCGGCGGCTATCAGGTCCGCTACGGCACACCGCTCGCCGAGGCGGAGAACGAGGCCGCCCTCAAGCTCGCGGCCTTCGCCAGGCAGGCCGGCAAGCCGGTGATCGTGCAGTGCCACTATGCCGAGTTCCAGACCGAAGCAATCGACATCCTGCGCGCCGCCGACATTACGGTCGTGCGCTCGATCGAGATCGCGGCGGCCTGTCTCGCCGGCGCCGAGGAATTCCATCGGATCGCCACCGCGGCCCGCGAGACGAAGCAGGTCACGGCGACGCCGCGCGCAAGCGAAGCATCGGCCCGGCTGGTCGCCGCCGCCCGCGCCGACGATCGACAGAGCCTGCTCGAACCAGAAGCGCTCGAATTGCTGGCGTCCGAGGGAATCGCGGTGCCACCCTGCGCCGTTCTGCGCACACCGGACGACGCCAAGACGCTGCCGGCGGCACTCTCGGACAAGCCGGTGGCGCTGAAGATCGTGTCGAAGGACATCCTGCACAAATCCGACGTGGGCGGCGTGAAGCTCGGCATCGCGGGCGCGGCGGAGATCGAGGCCCAGAGCGCGGTGCTGCGCGCCCATATCGGCAAGACCGTGCCGTCCGCTGACATTGCCGGCGTACTGGTTGCGCCGATGGCCGCCAAGGGCGTCGAGGTGATCATTGGCGTGACCAATGACCCGCAATTCGGCCGCGTGCTGATGTTCGGCCTGGGCGGCGTCTTCGTCGAGGTGCTGAAGGACGTGGTCTTCCGCACCCTGCCGATCGACCGGCGCGAGGCCGGCCTGATGCTGGACGAGATCCGCGGCAAGGCCCTGCTTGACGGCGCCCGTGGCAGCGCGCCTGTCGATCGCGAGAGGCTCGTGTCGCTGCTCCTCGATGTCTCTCGCCTCGCCCTGGCTCACCCTGAGATCAGCGAGATCGACCTCAATCCCGTGATCGTGAACGCCGACGGCTACACCATCGTGGACGCCCGCATGCTGCTCGGCTGAGTCGCGTGCCTTACGGCAGATCGACATCGTAACGGACATAGTCCGTCAGCTTGGCCATCCGATCGTAGAGGCGGCGGGCGGCCTCGTTTTCGGCTTCGGTGTGCCAGTAGAGCCGCCGCCAGCCGCTTGCACGGCCGCGCTCGATGAGCGCTTCGATGAGGCGGCGTCCCACCCCGGCACCGCGTGCGTCGGGCTCGACCCACAGATCCTCCAGATAGCAGACCGTCCGGCTGGTGAAGGTGTGAGGGTGCAGCACGTACTGAGCGAACCCGACCAGGTCCCGATCGTGCGCCACTGCCGAAACCAGCGCATGGACGGGATGGTCAGGCTGCAGGATCCGCCGCCACAGCTCATTGATGTCGGCGTCGGACATGGTCGCGCCGTGATGGGTGTAGTTGGCGGTCCACATCCGGCGCCAGGCCGGGCCGTCGGACGGTTCCACGTCGCGCACGACGAGAGCGGACATTCGCGTCGCGCTAACGCGAGAGCCGCGCCGTACGCCGGCAACCGCTGGTTTCGCTGACGACCAGGCTCTGGCCATCGCCACTGGCGGTAAGCTGCATGCGACGGTGTTCGGGACCCTTCACCGAGGCGAGGCTCAAGAGATTGAACGGCGCCCCCACCTTGGCCACGCCGTGGATCTGCCACAGGCCAGGGCCCGGCGGCGGCGGCGCCGACTTGTTGGGATTGGGCACCGGCCCCCGCGCCGTGGTGTCGTAAGCCGAGCCGTCGACGAAGCCCGATTCGATGGTGAGCAGATAGTCGAGCGGCGCATTGCACGAGCCGCCGTCGCTGGTGCCGCGCCACGTTCCATCGAGCGGCGAGGCCGGCGCGGGTGTCGGCACCGTGCCGGGCGGCGGGGCGGCGGGCGGTGCCGGCGCACGGGTCTGTGCCGACGCACCCGACGCGGCGGCACAGGCGATCAGGAGCAGAACGAGAAACTTCTTCATCGTCTTCCGAACAGCCGCTCGATGTCGGCCAGTTTGAGTTCGACATAGGTCGGACGGCCATGATTGCACTGGCCGGAGTGCGGTGTCGCCTCCATCTGGCGCAGCAGCGCGTTCATTTCCTCGACGGTCAGCCGGCGGCCGGCCCGCACCGAGGTGTGGCAGGCGAGTGTGCCGCAGACTTCCTCGACCTTCTCCTTGAGCGACAGATGATCGCCCATCTCGGAGAGCTCGTCGGCCAGGTCGCGCACCAGTCCCTGGACGTCGAGCTCGCCCAGCACGGCAGGCGTCTCGCGCACCACCACGGCGCCGAGGCCGAACGGCTCCAGCACCAGGCCCATGTCGGCCAGCTCGGCGGCGCGTTGCGTGAGGCGCCGCGCGCCGTCCTCGCCGATCTCCACGACCTCCGGCAAGAGCAGCGCCTGCCGCCTCACGCCCTCGGCCTCGAGCTGGGTCTTCAGCCGCTCATGGACCAGCCGCTCATGCGCGGCATGCTGGTCGACGATCACGACGCCCTGGTCGGTCTGGGCCACGATGTAGGTCTCGTGAAGCTGCGCCCGCGCCACGCCGAGGGGATAGTTGCCGGGCGCTATGTTGGCTGGTTGCTCCTCGACCCGCGCCGACAATCCATCGAGCGGCGCCATGAACTGCATCGCCGCCTCGGCGAGGCCGCGCGGCACCGGCGAATAGCTGCCGCCGTTGCCGTATCCGCCCCCGCTTCCGCCGCCCATCGGCAGCGGCGTCGCGAAGCCCGTATGCGGTCGGAAGGCGCCGAGCGCGGCATCGGACACGGTCGTGCTGGCGCGATGGCCTGCCGCCGAGAGCGCGGTGCGCAGGGCGCCGACGATCATGCCGCGCACGATGCCGGCATCGCGGAAGCGGACCTCTGTCTTGGCCGGATGGACGTTGACGTCGACCATCTCAGGTGGCGCTTCGAGAAACAGCGCCACCATCGGATGACGGTCGCGTGCCAGGAAATCCTGGTAGGCGCCGCGCACCGCGCCACCCAGCAGCTTGTCGCGCACCGGGCGGCCGTTGACGAAGAGATACTGGTGCTGGCCGGTCGGACGGTTGAGCGTCGGGAGGCCCGCGAAGCCGGTGAGCCGGAAGCCTTCGCGATTGGCGTCGATCGCCACGGCATTTTCCGCGAACTCGCGCCCCATGATGGCGGCCAGCCGCTCCAGGCGCGCGGCATCGCCCGACAGCAGCGACGGCTTGGCCGCCGCGAGGTCGATCAGCGCGCGCTCCTCGCTCTCCAGCCGGAAGGCAACCTCGGGATGGGCCATGGCAAGCCGGCGCATCGCATCGGCGACATGACCCGACTCGGTGCGCGGCTCCTTCAGGAATTTGAGACGCGCCGGCGTGGCAAAGAACAGTTCACGCACTTCCACGCGCGTGCCCTGCGGATGCGCGGCGGGCCGCGGCTCGGCCTTGGCGCCGCCGTCGATCTCCAGGCTCCAGGCGGTGTCGGCGCCGGCAGGACGCGAGGTGATGGTGAAGCGGCTGACCGAGGCGATCGAGGGCAGCGCCTCGCCGCGGAAGCCGAGCGTGCGGATGTCGGTCAAATCGTCGTCCGGCAGCTTCGAGGTGCAGTGCCGCTCGACCGCGAGACGCAGCTCGTCGGGCGACATGCCGACACCGTCGTCGACAACGGAGAGGAAGGTGCGGCCGCCCTCCTTCAGGGTGACCGCGATGCGCCGCGCGCCGGCATCGAGCGCGTTCTCGACCAGTTCCTTCACGGCGCTCGCCGGACGCTCGACGACCTCGCCGGCGGCGATGCGGTTGACGAGCGTCGAGGGCAGGCGACGCAGGGTTCGGAGGGCGCTCATGGCGCCGTCATTTTAGGACCGATGGCCTGTGGAAGATACGCGGGCGGCGAGATACTGGCGGGTCAGGATCTTACCCTCCTCGACCGCCGGCTGATCGAAGGCGTCGACACCCAGCAGATGGGCGGCGAACATCGTCTCGAGCATGTAGTGCATCATCAGCGCGCCCATCACCCTTTCGTCGAGTGAGGTGATGCGCATGACGCGCGTCGGCCGGCCGTTCTTCGCCAGCGTGGCAGCGGTCGCATCGGCCTCGGCCAGCAGCAGGTCGCCCAGCGACCGGTTCTCGAGATAGGCCAGCGTCTTGTCGCCGCCCAGCGCGGCCGGCGCGATCGGCTTGCCCTTGCCCGCGGTATCGAGGATCAGCACCGTGAACATCTTGTCCGCCGGTCCACCGAGATAGAGCTGCAGCTGGCTGTGCTGGTCGACGGTGCCCATGGCGCGCACCGGCGTCGTGCCGTTGCCACCCTTGCCCAGGCTCTCCGCCCAGAGCTGGCGATACCAGAAGCCGAAATAGCCCAGCCGGTCACAATAGGGCATCAGCACGGTGGTACCGATGCCGCGCTCCCGGGCGAGCCCGACCGAGAGCGCCGCGCCGACGGCCGGGGCCAAGTCGCCGGCGTCGCTCGCCTCGAGGACAGGATCGAGTACGCTCGCCGCGCCCTCCCGAACCGCGGCGACATCGAGGCCGGCAATCATGGCCGGCAGCAGGCCGACCAGGGACAGAACGGAGAAGCGCCCGCCGACCCTGGGATCGTGGTCGAGGATGGGACAGCCGATGCGGCCAGCCAGGCGGCTGAGCGCATTGTCGCTGGGCTCGGTGATGGCGATGACGTGCTCGGCGAGCCTGTCGCGGCCCACTTTGGCCTCGAACTCCGGCAGCAGGGTCAGGAACTGGGTGAGCGTCTCGGCCGTCGTGCCGGACTTGGAAATCACGATCAGGCCGGTGCGGGCGAGCGGCAGGCGGGCCGCCAGCTCGGTGAAGGTCGAGGGATCGACATTGTCCATGAACCAGAGTTTCGGCCGCCCGTTCTGGGGGCCGAATCCCTGGTCCTTCAGCGCGACCAGGGTCTGGCCGCCAAGGCTCGAACCGCCGGTGCCGAGCACGATCACATGCTCGAACTTCGCGAACCGCTCGGCATGCGGCTTGAGCGGCGCCAGATCGTCCCGCGCTCCCGGGAGGCTGAGCAGCGGCAGCGTGCCGTCGGCCTTCCACTGCCGGAACTTGTCGAGCGCCTTGCTGGCGTTCGCGAGTTCACGGTCGAGTGCGGCGCGATGCAACCCCTGCTTGCCGACCTTGCTCTCGAGCGCGTCGTCGATCACGTGGCTGTAGAACATCGGGAAACGACTCTCCTCAGGGTTCCTGTGTGACGCCGGCCGGCTTGCCGACCACGACGGTGGTCAACGCCTCATCGCGCAGGAGGTGGCGCGCGATCTTGCGGACGTCGTCGAGCGTGACCGCAGCGATCAGCGCCGCGCGTCGCGTGAGGTGATCGGGTGACAGCCCGTCGATCTGCATGGAATGCAGCAGCCCCGCGATCGAGGCCGAGGAATCGAGCGAGAGCGCCAGCGCCCCCGTCAGGTAGGTCTTCGCGTCGGTCAGCTCGGCCTCGGTGACGCCATCGTTGCGCATCCGGCCCATCTCGGCGCGGATCACCTCGAGCGCCTCGGCGATGCGCTCGTTGGCGCTGCCCGTCGACATCACCAGCAGCGCGGCGCGCTTGTAGGTGCGCAGGCCGCTCGACACGCTATAGGCCAGGCCGCGCTTCTCGCGCACCTCGTTGAACAGCCGCGACTGTTGGCCGCCGCCGCCCAGCACATGGTTCATGACCACCGCGGCATACCAGAGCGGATCGTCGCGCTCGATCCCAGGTAGCGCCATCAGCGCCGAGCTCTGCGGCACCGGCCGTTCTACGACGACGACGCGCGGTTTGGTCGGCGGCACCCATTGCGGCGGCAGCGCCGGCGGGTTGCCCGTGGGCAGGAGTCCGAACGAACGGTCGAGCTGGCGCGCCAGTTCGGCCTCGTCGATATCGCCCACCGCCGCGACGATCAGGCCGTTGCGCAGCAGCAGCTCCGCCGCCCGCTTCTTCAACAGGTCCGGCGTGGCTGCCGCGAGTCCTTCGGGCGTGCCGTCGGGATCGCGGGCATAGGCATGGCCGGCGAACAGCGTTTCCATCAGCGTGCGGCCCGCCACCGAGCCGGGGCGCTGGGCGGCCTGGTTGAGGCTGGCAATCGTCTGCGCGCGGCGCTGACTCACCATGTCCGGAGCGAAGCGCGGTTCGGTGAGCGCGAGCCGCAGCAGCTCGAAGCCCTCGTCGCGATTGGCCGACAGGACACGCAGCGAACCGGTCAACCGGTCGAACGAGGCGGCGAACCCCAGCGAGGCGGCGGCATCCTCCTGGCGTTGGCGGAAGGCCTGCGCATCCAGCGATCCGGCGCCGTCGGTCAGCAGGCCCGCCATGAGATCGGTGATGCCGGACTGTCCGGCCGGATCGGTGGCGGTGCCACCGGAGAACGAGAAGGACAGCGCCACGACGGGCGTGCTCTTGTCCTCGACCAGCCATGCCTTGATGCCGAGCGGCGTCGTGATTTCCTTGATCTCGATCGCGCCGGCGACGGCGGGCAGCAGCATCAGGAGACCGGCGAGCGCCGCCGCAAGCCCGCGAAACGCCTTCATCCGCCCCTCGCCGCGGGGGTCAACAGGGCGGTGACGGCGCCATCGTCGCGCCAGACATGCCGCGCGGCCGCCACCACCTCGTCGCGCGTGACGGCGGAAATGCGCTGCGGCCAGGCATCGACATCGGCCACGGTATTGCCGGTGCTGAGCGCCGTGCCGTAGATGCGCGGGCCGCTCGCCAGCGAGTCCTGCGAATAGATCGCGGCGGCCAGCAGCTGGTTCTGCGCGCGCTCGACCTCCTCGGCCGTGACGCCGCCATCGAGCAGCTTCTTCATCTCGGCGGTCACCGCCTGCTCGACTTCCTCGATGCTGCGCGACCGCGCAGGATGCACACCGATGTCGAACGAGGTGAGGCCAAGGCTCGATGCACCGTAGGACGCCCAGGCCGAAAGACCGATCTTGCGCTCCTCCACCAGGACCCGCGACAGGCGGCTGGTCTCGCTGCCGCCGAACAGGCGCGCCAGGACCTGGAGGGCATAGGCATATTTCGTCTCGCCGACCCGGTAGGACGGCGCCAGCCACAGGCGCGACCAGCGCGGCTCGGCGACGCGAGGATCGGCGCGGACCACCTTCTGCGGCAGGTCGGTACCGCCCTGCGCGGGACGCAGACGCGGCCCGATCTCACGGCGGGCGATCGGCCCATAGTAGCGCTCGCCGAGTTCGCGCACCCGTTCCGGCGTGGTGTCGCCGGCGACGATCAGGATCGCGTTGTTGGGCGCATAGTGCTGGCGATAGAAGCTCGCGAGATCCTCGACGCCCAGGTTCCGGATATCGTCGGGATAGCCGATGACCGGCATGGCATAGGGCTTGTGCAGCCCGTAGAGCTGCTCACGCACCGCCTCGTCGAGCAGCGACGCCGGCACGTTGTCGGTGCGCATGCGGCGTTCCTCGAGGATGACCTGCCGCTCAGGCACGATCTCGCGCTCGGTGAGGCGCACGTTGGTCATGCGGTCGGCTTCCATGCGCATCACCAGCTCTAGCTGCTCGGCCGCGATGGTCTGGTGGTAGCCGGTGGAATCGAAAGTCGTGTAGGCGTTGTCGCGGCCGCCGTTGCGCGAGACGATGCGCGAGAATTCGCCGGCCGGCACCTGATCGGTGCCCTTGAACATCATGTGTTCGAGGAAATGCGCGGCGCCGGTATGGCCGAACGTCTCGTCGGCGCTGCCGACCTTGTAGACGACGACCTGGGTCACGATCGGCGCGCGCCGCGACGGCAGCACGATGACCTGAAGCCCATTGGCGAGGGTGAAAGTCTCGGCGTTGCGCCTGCCGACGGAGAACAGCTTGGCGAGCGCGGGACCCGACGGCGCGAGGGCGCCCCCCGCAAGGAGGCCGCCGAGGAGAGCGCGCCGGCTGGGGAGCGACCCGGCGCTCAGAAGATGCCTTCGAGCAGGCCGCGCTTGCGACGGGTGATGGTGGGCGTCGGGCCGGCGGCCGGCTGCCCGGAGGCCTGGGCATCGCGAATGCGCTGCTGCTCCTTGGCGGGATCGACCAGCACGCCCGGCGGCGGCGAATCCTGCCAGAAGATCAGGCCATTGATGAACGATTTGTCGCTCTCGGCCAGGGTCTTGGTGTCGGTGTTGACCTGTCCGCGGATGTTCGGATCGATGCCGCCCTTGCCGGCGCGGGCGACCAGCGACTGCTCGGCACTGCTGCCGGATCGCGGCGCATCCGGCCCGGCATTGACGCGCGCCTGGGTGCGTCCGGCCAGTGCGGGCGACAACGCTTCCTTGGCCTGATCGGCCGGCGTGACTTCCTGCGGACGCGGCTCACCCGGCCGCGGCGGCCGCAACTCGGCGTTGGGCGGCATGGTCAGCGGCGAATGCGAGACGATCTTGAACTCGTCGGGCGAGGATTTCTTTCCGCCACCCAGATTCGAGAACGCCGAGCAGCCCCCGAGCGCGAGGGTACCGCAGGCCAGGAGAGCCAATGGGAGCGGGAGGAGAGTCGATTTCATCATCCGTCCTTGGTCGTAAACTTTTGTCCGCCGATCATGGCCGCTTCAGGGCGCCGGCTTCTTTTCGCCCTGCAGCGAGTCGATCAGCATGAGGCCGACGCCGACCACGATGGCCGCATCCGCAACGTTGAACGCGGGCCAATGCCAATGTCCTATGTGGAAGTCGGCGAAATCGAACACCGCGCCCCAACGGGCGCGGTCGATAACATTGCCGATGGCTCCCCCCATGACAAGGCCGATGCCCCATCCGGTCAGGGGACGGTCGGTTCGCCGCAGCCACAGGAAGAGTCCGATGCAGACGGCGATCGCCACGCCCGAGAGGACCCAGGGCGGCAACGCCTGATCGCCCCCCAGCAAGCCGAAGCTGACGCCGCGATTCCAGACGACGACCAGCCGGAAGAATCCGTCGATCACCGTCACGATGTAGCCAGCCTTCAGCAGGAACCCGAGCAGCAGTTGCTTGGAGACCTGGTCGGCCACCAGAGTGACGACGAGCAGGGCCATCGCCTGGCGGTCGATCCTCCTCATGCAGAGACCGCCTCCTCGCAGCGCAGGCAGAGCAGCGGATGGGCCGGCGACTTGCCGACCTCTTCCAGCACCTGCCAGCAGCGCGCACACTTGGTGCCCTCGGCCAGCGCCGGCACCACCGCGACCCCAGGCACGTCCGGAAGGGTGAAGGCACCAGCCGGCGCCTCGCCCGACACCAGGGCGCCGCCCGAGGTGATGCAGTAATCGCGCATATCGAGGCCCTCGAACGCCTTCAGATATTCCGGCGCGGCATAGACGACCGGTGCAGCCTGCAGGCTCGAGCCGATGCGCTTCTCGGCGCGTTCGAGTTCGAGGGCGCCGGTCACGACGCGGCGCAGCGCGCGCACGGTCTTCCACTTCTCGCCCAGCGCGGCATCGAGCCAGGCCGACGGTATGATCGGATAGAGGCGCAGGTGGACGCTCTCGGCCTTGCCGTCCGGCATGTCGCCGGGCCGCGCCAGCCAGGCTTCCTCGGCCGTGAAGCAGGTGATGGGCGCAAGCCACGCCGTCAGGAACGAGAAGAGTTCGGCCATCACGGTGCGCGCCGCGCGCCGGCGGGGCGTGTCGGCGGCATCGCAGTAGATCGAGTCCTTGCGGATATCGAAGTAGAAGGCCGAAAGATCGACGGCGCAGAAATTGTGCAGCTCTGTCGCGATCGTATGGAAGTCGTAGTCGTCGACCGCGCGGCGCATCACCCCGTCCAGCTCGGCCAGGCGATGCAGCACCCAGCGCTCCAGCTCGGGCATCTCGTCGAAGGACATCGTCTCGTCCGACGAGTAGCCTTCGAGGCTGCCCAGCAGATAGCGCAGCGTGTTGCGCAGGCGGCGATAGGCTTCGGCCTGGTGCTTCAGGATCTCCGGCCCGATGCGCTGGTCCTCGGTGTAATCGGTGCCGACCACCCAGAGCCGCAGGATGTCGGCGCCATACTGGTCGCAGACCGTCTGGGGCGCCGTGATGTTGCCCAGCGACTTCGACATCTTGCGGCCCTGCTCGTCGAGCGTGAATCCGTGCGTCAGCACGCCGTCGTAAGGCGCGCGGCCGCGCGTGCCGCAGCTCTCGAGCAACGAGGAATGGAACCAGCCGCGGTGCTGGTCGGAGCCTTCGAGATAGAGATCGGCCGGCCACTTCAGCCGCTCGTTGCCCTCGAGCGTGAAGGCGTGCGTGCAGCCGGAGTCGAACCAGACGTCTAGGATGTCGGTCACCTGCTCGAACTCGGCGGGATCGTACTTGTTGCCGAGGAAGCGCTCGGGCGGGCTCTCGAACCAGGCATCCGCGCCCTCGGTCCGGAAGGCCTCGACGATGCGGGCCATCACCTGCGCGTCGCGCAGCGGCTCGCCGGTCTTCTTGTCGACGAACACCGCGATCGGCACGCCCCAGGCGCGCTGGCGCGAGACGTTCCAGTCGGGACGCGTCTCGATCATCGAGCGCAGGCGGTTGTAGCCGGCGCGCGGCACGAAGCGCGTCGCGTCGATCGCCGCCAGCGCCTTTTCGCGCAAGGTGCCGCCGATCTCGGCGATCGGCTTGTCCATGGCGATGAACCATTGCGGCGCATTGCGGAAGATCACCGGCGCCTTTGAGCGCCAGGAATGCGGATAGGAATGGGTGATGCGGCCCG
>Ga0182739_1000789_pt1 | contig 36886 bp, 30 predicted proteins | sample eDN5th30CBELigBY_FD_128873 | JGI IMG/M metagenome (GOLD analysis project Ga0182739, IMG submission 128873) | Enriched backyard soil microbial communities from Emeryville, California, USA - eDNA 5th pass 30_C BE-Lig BY (version 2) (version 2) | ecosystem: Environmental > Terrestrial > Soil >... | reverse complement strand
TTTCTCTGGTGAGTGTTTGGTCTTCGCAAACTCAACGTTAGCCAAGAACCACGATGACCATCCTCTTTCGCCCGCAGGGCGCCTTCGGCTGGTTCAGTTACACCACTTCCCGGGACACGATCCACCTGAGCCCGGCCCGCACTCCAAAACCTGGTCACAAGGGCCGCAGCTCGGCACGCTGGGTTGTATTGGGTGCAGGCTTCACCGGCCTCGCTGCGGCACGCCAGCTCGCCTTCCATTTTCCAGCAGACGAAATCATTCTGATCGAGGCCCAAGTCGTGGGGTTTGGCGCATCCGGGCGCAACTCAGGCTTCGCCATCGACCTGCCTCATGACATTGGTGCTGCGGACTATATTGGCCCGCTGCCGACTGCCCGGATGAATCTGAAGCTCAATCTGCGGGCGCAGGGCATCCTTGAGCAATTGATCAAAGAGCACGGCATCGACTGCCAGATAAGGCCAGATGGCAAATATCAAGCTGCCGTGGAAGCCAAGGGGCTTGCGGTGTTGGAGGCATATCGCAGTGGCCTCGAAAAGCTTGACCAACCCTATGAAATGATTGATGCACAAGATCTTCCCGATCATCTGGGTACATCGTTCTACAAAAAGGCGTTGTATACCCCCGGTACCAAACTGCTACAGCCAGCGGCACTGGCCAAAGGGCTCGCAGAGACGCTGCCGGCCAACGTTACCCTCTACGAGGGCACGGTCATCACCTCTATCGAACAGGGCGACCGCGTCACGCTGAGGCACGACGCTGGCGAGATCATCGCCGACCAATTGCTGCTCACCAATAACGCCTTTGCTTCGCACTTCGGCTTCCTGCCGGGCCGTCTGCTGCCTATCTTCACCTACGCGAGCATGACTCGCCCCCTGACGGCAGAGGAACAGCAGCGACTCGGCGGCAAGGAAACCTGGGGCGTGATCCCCGCAGATCCGTTCGGTAGCACATTACGTCGTACCCCCGATCAACGCCTGCTCGTGCGCAACAGTTTCAGCTTCAATGCCGATGGTCGTGCCCACCAGCATTATCTGGATCGTGCCGGGCGCCAGCACAGGGACTCGTTCGAACGACGCTTCCCGATGCTTTCAGGCTTGCCGTTCGAGTACACCTGGGGTGGTTCCATGTGCTTGTCGCGCAACCACATGTCGCACTTCGGCTCACTCGCGCGCAATGTACATGGCGCGCTGTGTTGCAATGGCCTGGGCATCACCCGCGGCACCGTGACCGGCACTTTGCTGGCCAACTGGCTCGCCGGCGAACGCGATGAGCTGACTGATTTCCTGTTGAGTGCCGAAGGGCCGAATCGCAACCCTCCCGAACCGTTTCTGAGCGTTGGCGTGAACTTGAATCTGCGCTGGGGTCAGCACCGCGCCGGAATGGAAAGCTAAGGGGACGACATGCAGAGCCTGGGCATTATCGGTGTAGGTGAACTGACTGAAAGCATCGTTCGCGGATTGCGCAGCGGCGGGTTTACCGGCGTGATCATGCTGTCTCCGCGAAACACGGAACGCGCCCAGACCCTGGCTGAAGAATGCGCATGCCAGGTTCTGCAAGACAATCAGGCGGTCGTTGATTGCAGCGAAACCGTGCTGCTCGGCGTCCGGCCAGAACATATCACAAGCGTGGCAAATGAAGTTCACCTGAAGCCCGGCCAAAAGCTGATCTCGCTTGCGGCAGGCATAAGCCTGAAGCAACTGCGCACCGCATTCCCGCAAGCCGACTGCGTGCGGGCAATGCTCTCATGCGCAGCCAAGCTCAACCGCTCGACGGTTGTCGTCTGCCCGCCTGATGCGGCGACGGCGAACCTGCTCGAAACGTTGGGCCAGCTGGTGACCTTGAAAGACGAAGATTCGTTCGAGCTTGCAACCGTCGCAGCGTGCATGAACAGCTGGTTTTACTTCTTGCTGCACGATCTTGAGCAATGGTTGAGTGAAAAAGGATTGCCCGCTGACCAGGCCCGCGCCTTGGTGCTTGGCAATATCAAGGACTGTGTAGGCTCTGCGGAATCCAACCCCGACAAAAGTCTCCAGTCACTGGGCTGGGCAATTGCAACTCCGGGGACTTTCTCTGCCGAAGGGCTGTCCGTGTTGATGCACCAACCGGTAAGCGCCAACTGGGGAGCTGCCTGTGAAGTTGTACTGGACGCACTTCTTACCCGAACTCGACCACCGCAGTAAAGAATCGAAAAGCCCGATTACTGTTATGACTTGTCCTGTGCGTTATATGGCCTGTTAACAATCGATGCCATAGTGACGCAAGGCAGGATGCCAAGGTGCGCAAGTCACCCATTGGACAAGGCGCCTCCCCCGCTAGTTATAACCCGCATAGTTGACCCGCCATCGGGCCGATGACTGTGCGCGCAATAAAAACAAGAGGTCGTAAATGTCAGTTTCAAAACGTTCCGTCGAGGATGCTCCACTCAATGCGTTTCACCGCAAACTAGCGGTCTATTCGTCGGGGGGGCCGTTTCTTGACGGCTATGTATTAAGCATTATCGGCGTTGCCATGGTTCAGATTTCAGGCGCCCTTTCCCTTAGTGCTTTTTGGGAAGGCCTGATTGCAGCGTCCGCCTTGATTGGGGTCTTTCTAGGTGGATTTTTAGGCGGGTGGTTCACTGACAAGTACGGCCGAAAAATCCTGTACCTGGTTGATTTGATCGCCATCGTAGGCTTTTCGGTCGCGCAGTTCTGGGTGGAGTCAGCGTGGGCCCTGTTTGCCTGGCGCTTGCTGATCGGTATCGCTGTCGGCGCTGACTACCCGATCGCCACATCCCTGCTGGCCGAATTCTTGCCCCGCAAGCACAGAGGCCCCTTGCTGGCTGCAATGGTACTCATGTGGTTCGCAGGCGCCGCAGTCGCCTACCTGGTAGGTGAACTCTTGCTCCGCGCCATGGGTGATGACGGCTGGCGGTGGGTCTTGGCCAGTGCGGTGGTACCTGGCGCACTGTTCCTGATCGCCCGCTCTGGCACCCCGGAGTCGCCACGCTGGCTGCTGAACAAAGGGCGCGTGGCTGAAGCAGATGCGGTGATCAAGAAGGTATACGGGCCCTCGTATTCCATCAGTGATCTGCCAGAAGCGGTAAGCGAAAAGCCAACTTCCGTGTGGTCGCTGTTCCACTCCGGCTATGGCAAGCGCATGGCATTCATCACGCTGTTCTGGACTTGTGCCATTGTTCCACTGTTCGCCATCTATGCGTTTGCCCCCAAAGTCCTGCAAGCATTGAAACTGACCGGTGACTGGGCCAGCTACGGCTCCATCGCCATTACGTTCCTGTTTACCTTGGGCTGCCTCCTGGCGACCAAACTGATCAACCGCATGGGCCGGCGCAAGATGCTGATCCACAGCTTCCTGTGGTCAGGATTGTCCTTGCTGCTGCTGGGGATGTTCCCGGACGCGTCCCCTACCCTGGTGCTCATCCTGTTCGGCGGGTACGCGGTGATGATCGGCGGGGCCCAGGTACTGGAATATGTATACCCCAATGAACTCTTCCCGACCGAGATCCGCGCGTCCGCGGTGGGGCTTGCAACATCGCTCTCGCGCATTGGCGCTGCGGTCGGAACTTATCTGGTGCCTATTTCACTCGCGTCGCTGGGCATCGCCAACACCATGTTCGCAGCGGCTGTCATTTCGCTGTTTGGCGCACTCATCTCTTGGTGGCTGGCCCCAGAGACGAGCAAGCTTGACCTGCAGCAGGCTTCTTCACTGACTCCCGCTAAAGCAGGCAGTTACTAACCAACCTGAACGACCGAGACACCAAGGAGTACCTGATGACCCAAGTTCTTACCGTTGTACGAAACGCTGCCGAGTCGGCACTGGGTGAAACCTCCCCAGCCAAACTGCCAATCGGCGACATCGTCGCCGTGGCCGCCACCGGCCAGGCACAGACCGATGAAGCGGTCGGCGCCAGCATCGGCGTCTGGGAGAGCAGCGTCGGCGTTTTCCGTCGCCATTTGAAGAACCGCGAATTCAGCCACATCGTTAGCGGCTGGTGCACGTTTACCCCAGACGGTGGCGAGCCTGTCGAGCTGCGCGCTGGTGATGCCGTGCTGTTCCCGGAGAACTGTGAAGGCGTCTGGGACATTCGCGAGCCACTGCGCAAAACCTACGTGCTGTTCTAAGGAGGGTCTATGATCGAAAGGATCAAGCCTGGCGCCCGTGCGAGCCAGATGGTGCTGATAAACGGCCGTATCGAAACCTCTGGCATCGTCGCCGAAGCGCCCCAGGGCAGCATCGGCGAGCAGACCCAATGCGTGCTGACCCAGCTCGAGCGTTGGCTTTCAGAAGTGGGCGCGAGTAAGAAAAACATCTCGCGTATTCAGATCTGGCTGGCCAACATGGACGACTTCGCCGCCATGAACGCCGTCTACGACGCCTGGGTCGGAGACGAGCCGCCTGTACGCGCATGCGTGGGCGCACAACTGGCCGCGCCTGAGTACCTCATCGAGATCCAGGCCTTTGGTGAGTTGCCGTAGCCTTTGATCGCTGCCCCGCAAACGCCACAGGTCCGACCTGCGGCGTTTTTTTTTCGCCTGGCGGGCGACTGTCGGTTGAGGAATGCACAGTGCAGCTTTCGCTCATGTACACCCGCCGCCTCAGAGGTTGTACGCCCGCTCGTTATGCTCGGCCAAGTCCAGCCCCTGCTCCTCGTTCTCCTGCGAAGCGCGCAAGCCAATTGTCAATTTGATCGCGCCAAGGATCGCCCAGCTGACCACGAAGCAATAGACGAAGGTAAACGCCACCCCCTTCAGCTGAACCAGCGCCTGCCCGAACGGCGTCACGCCCTCCACGTAACCACCCAGCGCCGGCGCGGCGAAAACCCCGGTCAGCAGCGCCCCGACGATGCCCCCCACCCCATGCAGGCCGAACACATCCAGGCTGTCATCGTAGCCCAGGGCCTGCTTGAACTTGGTCACCGCGAAGAAACACACGCCGCCGGTCAGCAAGCCGATCACCAACGCACCCAGCGGTCCGACGAAGGCGCACGCCGGGGTAATGCCCACCAGCCCCGCCAATGCTCCGGATGCCGCACCCAGCGCGGTAGGCCGGCCATGGGTGACGGTTTCGGTGAGCAACCAGCCGACGATGCCGGCACAGGCGGCGACCATCGTCGCCAGCATTACCACTCCGGCACCTTGGTTGGCGGCAAGCCCGGAGCCCACGTTGAAACCGAACCAGCCCACCCACAAAAGGCCCGCCCCCACTAAGGTGAAGCCGAGGTTGTGCGGCGGCATGGCCATCTGCGGATAGCCCTTGCGCTTGCCGAGCATCAGTGCAGCAGCCAGGGCCGCCACGCCGGAATTGATATGCACGGCGGTACCGCCGGCAAAATCGAGCACGCCCCAGTTGACCATCAAAGCCCCCGGACCGCCCCAGACCATGTGCGCGATGGGCGCGTACACCAGCACGAACCAGGCGCCCATGAACAGCAGCGAGGCGCTGAATTTCATGCGCTCGGCAAAGCCGCCGGCGATCAGCGCCGGAGTGATGATGGCAAAGGTCAGCTGGAACACGGCGAAGACACCTTCGGGGATGGTCCCCACCAGGCTGTCGTGGCCGATGTTGAGCATCAGCGCCTTGCTCAGGCCGCCGATAAAGCTGTTGAGGGTCAGCTTGCCCTCTACCATGCCTTCGGTGCTGACCACCAGGCTGTAGCCGAACAGCACCCAGAGGATACCGATAACACCGGCCACGGCGAACAGCTGGGTGAACACCGACAGCAGGTTCTTGGCTCGCACCATGCCGCCGTAGAACAGCGCCAGGCCCGGGATGCACATCATCAGAACGAACATCGCCGCGCAGATCATCCAGGCGGTGTTGCCGGTATCGAGGCTGGGTTCGGCGGCACTGGCCTGGGTAGCGAGCAAGGACAACACAACAGCGAGAGACAGCTTCATGCGGGGCACTCCTGTGTGATCGGGACAAGATAGGAGCCGGCTTACCGGCGATGCGGGCCGGGCCTGCATTCCACGGCCCTCAAGCTGTGGCGCGGCCGGTGGCCCTATCGCCGGCAAGCCGGCTCCTACAGAGACGGGGCTGGGCTGTCAGTACTGCGCCTGACCTGGCACCCACGCGGTGCCCGCCAGCGGCACCCGAGCCATGGCCGCTGCCTCAACGGTCAACGCCACCAAATCCTCAGGATCGAGGTTGTGCAGGTGCGACTTGCCGCAGGCACGGGCCATGGTCTGCGCTTCCAGCACCAGCACTCGCAGGTAGTTGGCTAGGCGCCGACCAGCCTCTTCCGGGTTCAGGCGCTTGGCCAGCTCGGGGTCTTGGGTGGTGATGCCGGCCGGGTCGCGGCCGTTCTGCCAGTCGTCGTAGAACCCGGCGGCCGAGCCGATCTTCTTCAACTCAGCGTCCAGCCGCGGGTGGTTGTCGCCCAGGGCAATCAGCGCCGCCGTGCCGATGGCCACGGCATCAGCACCCAGGGCCATGGCCTTGGCCACATCGGCACCGTTGCGGATGCCACCGGAGACGATCAGCTGCACCTTGCGGTGCATGCCCATCTCCTGCAACGCCTGCACCGCCTGTGGAATGGCCGGCAGGATCGGGATGCCGACGTGTTCGATGAACACTTCCTGAGTCGCGGCAGTACCGCCCTGCATGCCGTCGAGGACAATCACGTCGGCACCCGCCTTCACCGCCAGCTTGACGTCGTAGTACGGGCGGCTGGCGCCGATCTTCACGTAGATCGGTTTCTCCCAGTCGGTGATCTCGCGGATCTCGGCAATCTTGATCGCCAGGTCATCCGGGCCGGTCCAGTCCGGGTGGCGGCAGGCGCTGCGCTGGTCGACGCCGATCGGCAAGGTGCGCATGCCGGCCACGCGCTCGGTGACCTTCATGCCCAGCAGCATGCCGCCACCGCCCGGCTTGGCGCCCTGGCCGAGGACGATTTCGATGGCGTCGGCCTTGCGCAGGTCATCGGGGTTCATGCCATAGCGCGACGGCAGGTACTGGTACACCAGGTGCTGCGACTGGCCGCGTTCTTCCGGGGTCATGCCGCCGTCGCCGGTGGTGGTGCTGGTGCCGGCAATGGTCGCGCCACGGCCCAGGGCCTCCTTGGCGTTGGCCGACAGCGCGCCGAAACTCATGCCGGCGATGGTCACCGGAATTTTCAGGTGGATCGGCTTCTTGGCGAAGCGGGTGCCAAGCAGCACATCGGTGCCGCATTTCTCGCGGTAGCCTTCCAGCGGGTAGCGCGACACGCTGGCACCGAGCAGCAGCAGGTCGTCGAAGTGCGGCACGCGGCGCTTGGTGCCACCGCCGCGGATGTCGTAGATGCCGGTTTCGGCGGCACGCTGGATTTCCTGGATGGTCAGGCGGTCGAAGGTGGCCGACTCACGCAGTACCGGGGGGAATTGCTCGCTCATGGGAATGCTCCTGGATCAGTACGCGCTGGCGTTGTCGACTTTGAAGTTGTACAGCTGGCGAGCCGAGCCGTAGCGTTTGAAATCGGCGGCCTTGTGGTCCAGGCCGGCCTTGTTCAGCAGTTCCTGCAGCTCTTGCAGGTGCTCGGCGCGCATCTCTTTCTCGATGCAGTCCGAGCCCAGCGACTGCACCGAACCCTTGACGTAGATACGCACCTCGTACAGCGAATCGCCCAGCGCATCGCCGGCATCACCACACACCACCAAACGCCCGGCCTGGCCCATGAAGCAGCTCATGTGGCCAATGCTGCCGCCGACGACGATATCCACGCCCTTCATGGAAATACCGCAACGCGCGCCGGCGTCGCCCTCGATCACCAGCAGCCCGCCATGGGCGGTGGCGCCGGCGGCCTGGGAGGCGCTGCCCTTGACCCGCACCGAGCCGGACATCATGTTTTCGGCCACGCCGACACCGACGTTGCCATGCACGGTGACACTGGCCTGCTGGTTCATGCCGGCGCAGTAGTAGCCGGCGTGGCCTTCGATATCCACGGCCACGGCGGCGTTGATGCCCACGGCCAGGTTGTGCTTGCCGTCGGGGTGGGTCACCCGCCATTCGTGGTCCTGCACCTCACCGTGCAAGGACTGATTGAGGACACGCACCGAGGTGCTGGAAAGGTCGATCGTCTTCATGTGGTTCTCCAGTGGTTCGGTGGCAGGTCAGGCGCTTTCGCGTTCCCAGACGTACAGGGTGGCCGGGGCCGGTTCCCAGACCTTGGCGTTCTCGATGCCCGGCAGGCTGGCCAGCGCCTGGTACTCCGAGGCCATGGCCACGTAGTCGTCGGTCTCGGCCAGCACGGCGGGCTTGCAGGCGATCGGGTCGCGGATCACGGCAAAGCCGTTGCGGGTGCCGATGGCGAAGGTGAAGAAGCCGTCCAGGTCTTCCAAGGCGCCATCCAGGGCCTGGGCCAGGCTGTCTCCCTGCTGCAGGCGCCAGGTAAGGTAGCCGGCGGCCACTTCGGTGTCGTTGTCGGTCTCGAAGCTGATGCCTTCGCGCTTGAGCTCCTGGCGCAGGCGGAAGTGGTTGGACAGCGAGCCGTTATGCACCAGGCACAGGTCGGCGCCGGTGGAGAACGGATGGCTGCCTTCCATGGTCACGGCGCTTTCGGTGGCCATGCGGGTATGGCCGATGATGTGGCTGCCTTTCATGCCGACCAGGCCGAAGCGGCTGGAGATTTCCGCCGGCAGGCCCATGCCCTTGAGGATCTCGATGCTCTGCCCGGCGCTCATGATGCGCACGTCAGGGGCCAGTTCGCTGAGGGCCTGGCGGGCCAACGCCTCGCGGGTGTGCACCTTGAGCACGGCGGCGCTGGCGTTCTGGAACCAATCCAGCGAGCAGCCCAGGCGCCCTTCCAGCTGGCCCATCAGGGTCACCCAGGGGTAGTTGATGTCAGTAGCCTGCAGGGTCAGCTTGACCCAGCCATCGGCCACTTCGTCGCCGTAGATGGCAAAGCCGGCGCTGTCCGGGCCACGGTCGGTCATGGCTTCGAGCATGGGTTCGAAGAGCTTGCCAAGCTGGGTTTCCAGCTCAGGTTTTTTAAGGTACAGACCTACGATTCCACACATGGTGATGCTCCTTACTAGGCAGTGGGCGACCGCCTTCGTGCTGGCCGCCCAAGGGATTGGGGGCGGTCAGAAAAATTCGGTGTAACGCTGGATTTCCCAGTCGGAGACATGGCGGCAGTACTCCACCCACTCCATGCGCTTGAGCTTGATGAACTCGTCGACGATCTCGGCGCCCAGCACTTCGCGGAACAGCGGGTCGGCCTCCAGGGCATCGGCGGCTTCCTTCAACGATTGCGGCAAGGTCTTGATGCCGCGTGCGGCAATCTCTTCCAGGCTCAGGTTGTAGAGGTTCTCGTTGCAGATCTCGCCCGGCTCCAGCTGACGGTCGATGCCATCGAGGCCGGCAGCGATGATCGCGGCGGTGACCAAGTACGGGTTGCAGCCAGCGTCCGGCAGGCGGAACTCCAGGCGGCCATAGGGGATGCGCACCATCGCCGAGCGGTTGTTGGCGCCGTAGGCGACAAACGCCGGGGCCCAGGTGGCGCCGGATAGCGAGCGGCCGACTACCAGGCGCTTGTACGAGTTGACCGTGGGCGCGGCGAAGGCGCACAGCGCCGGGCCATGGGCCAGCAGGCCTGCGGCAAAGTGGTAGGCCAGCTTCGACAGGCCCATGCCGCTGCTGTCGGACGGGTCATGGAACAGGTTCTTGTTGGTGCTGCTGGCCAGCGACAGGTGGAAGTGCATGCCATTGCCGGCGCGCTTGGGGTCGGGCTTGGGCATGAACGAGCAGATCATCCCCAGGTCGTTGGCGATCTCGCCGGCGGCCATGCGGAAGAAGGTGAAGCGGTCGGCCGACTCCATGGCGTCGCTGTAGGTGTAGTTGATCTCGAACTGGCCGTTGGCGTCCTCGTGGTCGATCTGGTAGATGTCGAAGCCCACCGGCTGCAACGCCTCAGTCAGGCGTTCGAGGAACAGCCGCGAGCGCGACAGGCCCTTGTAGTCGTAGCACGGCTTGTCGAGGTTGTCGGACGCGTCCACCAGTTGCAGCTTGCCATCCTCGTCGCGGCGGAACAGGCTGAATTCGGGCTCAAGGCCAGTGTTCAGGGTCCAGCCTTTGTCGGCCAGGCGCTGCACCTGCTGCTGCAACACGTAGCGGCTGTCGTAGGGCCAAGGCTGGCCATTTACGTGGCCTACACATACCACCCGGCCGTAACCCGGCTGCCACGGTACCGGGATCAAGGTGGAAAGGTCGCCACGAGCCATGAAGTCGGGGCCGTGCGGTTCCATGCCCATGCCGCAGATGGCGAACCCAGCAAAGCCGGCGCCCTCCTCGGCCACCATCTTCAGGCCCGAGACCGGCACCGATTTGGTCTTCGCCGAGCCATGGATATCGACGAACTGCGCCAGCACGTACTTGATGCCGTGCTGATCGAGGGTGCGCTGGGTTTCTGCTGGCAACATGGGTTGATCACTCCTGGGTTAGGGCACAGCAAGGTTGGCCTGGATAAATTTCAGATAAGGAAACTTACTTTCACCACAGGAATGCAACTGCCTTGCCAACTTTGCCACTGGATCGCCTTGATCGCCGTAAGCCGGCTCCTCCAGGTCACGCAAACCCCGTAGGAGCTGGCTTGCCGGCGATAGAACCATTGGCCCCCCAAGCATTTCCCGTTGAATTATGGGAAACTCCCTTTCACATAAGGAAACTCACGCACTTTCCAGGTGCGAAAATATTATTCTTGAACTGAAACCGTGCAGGACACCGAATGTCGACCGAGAACGAACCGCGCCTACGCCTGGAGCAGTACCTGGGCATGCAGATCAAGCGCCAGCGCCAGGCGCAATCCTTGAAGCTGGCCGACGTGGCCCGTATCGCCGGCATCAGCCAGGGCATGTTGAGCAAGATCGAAAACGCCCAGGTGTCCACCAGCCTCGACACCCTCAGCCGCCTGTGCGACGTGCTGGGCATGCCCATGGCCAAGCTGTTCAGTCAGTACGACCAACCCGACGGCAACGCCTTGCTGGTAAAGGCCGGTGAAGGGCTGGAAGTGGTGCGCCGCGGCACAGAGAAAGGCCATACCTACCAGCTGTTGAACCACACCCGAGGGCCGAAGAAAAACTTCGAGGCGTATATGGTGAGCATGGACGATGCGAGTGAAGAGTTTCCAACCTTTGCCCACCCCGGAACGGAGTTCCTGCACTTGCTGGAGGGCGAGCTGGTGTATCGACATGGCAACCAGTTGTACCCGATGAAAGCCGGCGACAGCCTGACGTTCGACGGTGAAACGCCCCACGGGCCGGAGAAGCTGGTGCAAGTGCCGATACGGTTGTTGTCGATCATGAATTACGGCAGCGACTGACGCGCAAATCTCCCGCCGCCCTCATCGCCGGCAATTAGGCCCCCGCAGGTACAGCACAACCGAAGCACAGGTGATTCTTTGGGAGCGGCCTTGAAGCCGCTGCCCAAGGGCCGTGCCAATAGTGAACTGACACCACCCTGCTCACCCTCCAACTTTCCTCTCAAGCAAAAAAATTTCACAAACCGCTAGACCCACGCCACCACTTCGCCTATAAATCCGCAAAAGGAAATTTATATTCCTACGAAGAAATAACATAGCATCATCCCCTTTCGCCCTTGTGCCAGACCTGCCCTACTCTCCCCGCCACGAGGACACTTTCATGCACCCCGCTCCCGACCATTTCATCCTGCGCGTCAGCTGCCCGGCCGTGTCCGGCATCGTCGCCGCGGTGACCACCTACCTGGCCGAGCACGGTTGCTACATCAGCGAAATGGCGCAGTTCGACGACGAGGACAACGGCCGCTTCTTCATGCGTGCGGTGTTCCGCTACAACACTGGCGTGAGCGGTGACACCCCGCAACTGGAAGCGGGTTTTGCCGATGTGGCCGGGCGTTTTGACATGGACTGGAGCTTGCACAGCAGCGCCAAGCCCATGCGCGTGCTGCTGATGGTGAGCAAGTTCGACCATTGCCTGAGCGACCTGCTGTACCGCCACGCCAAGGGCGAGCTGGACATGACAATCACCGCCGTGGTGTCCAACCACCTCGACCTGCGCGCCATGGCCGAGCGTCAGGGAATTCGCTTCGTCTACCTGCCGGTGACTAAAGAAACCAAGGCCGACCAGGAAGCGGCGCTGATGCGCATCGTCGAGGACACCGGCACGGAGCTCGTGGTACTGGCCCGCTACATGCAGATTTTGTCCGACGACCTGTGCCGCCAGCTCAGCGGCAAGGCGATCAACATCCACCACTCGTTCCTGCCCGGCTTCAAGGGCGCCAAGCCCTACCACCAGGCGTACCAGCGCGGGGTGAAGCTGATCGGCGCCACCGCACACTACGTCACCAGCGACCTCGACGAAGGCCCGATCATCGAACAGGAAGTACAACGCGTGGACCATGCCTACACGCCCGACGACCTGGTGGCGATCGGCCGGGACACCGAAACCATCGCCCTGTCCCGCGCGGTCAAGTACCACTTGGAGCACCGAGTGTTCCTCAACCACGACCGCACGGTGATCTTCAAATGAACGCCATTCCCGGTATCAAGCTGATCGACGGCAAGGCCACCGCGGCGCGGGTGCTGGCCGAGGTACGCGAGCAAGTGCAGGAACTGCGCCAGGGCGGCGTGCAGCCGGGCCTGGCGGTGGTGCTGGTGGGCGCCGACGCTGCCAGCCAGGTGTACGTGCGCAACAAGGTGCTGCGTGCCGAAGAGGTGGGCATCCGCTCGCTGGAGCATCGCCTGCCCGCCAACACCAGCCAGGCCGAGCTGCTGGCCTTGATCGACCGCCTCAACCGCGACGCCGAGGTCAACGGCATCCTCGTGCAATTGCCGTTGCCGGTCCATATCGACGAACACCGCATTCTCCAGGCGATCAGCCCACTGAAGGATGTGGACGGTTTCCACAGCGAGAACGTCGGCGGCCTGGCCCAGGGCCGCGATGTGCTCACCCCGTGCACGCCCAGCGGCTGCATGCGCCTGCTGCGCGATGCCTGTGGCGAGCTGCGCGGCAAGCATGCGGTGGTGGTCGGCCGCTCGAACATCGTCGGCAAGCCCATGGCCGCCCTGCTGCTGCAGGCCGACTGCACGGTGACCGTGGTGCACTCGCGCAGCCGCGACCTGCCGGCGTTGTGTCGCCAGGCCGACATCCTGGTGGCCGCAGTGGGCAAGCCGCGGCTGATTGGTGCCGACTGGCTCAAGCCCGGCGCGGTGGTGATCGATGTCGGTATCAACCGCATCGACGAAGGCGGCCACAGCCGCCTGGTCGGCGATGTCGACTTCGCCGCCGCACTGCCCCAGGTGGCCGGCATCACCCCGGTGCCCGGCGGGGTCGGCCCGATGACCATCGCCTACCTGATGAAAAACACCCTGCTCGCCCTCGACCTGCAACAACAGGCCGCCCACCAGGAGCGCACCCCATGCCTTTCGCCCTGCTGAAATACGGCCTGAGCGCCGACTACCCGGTGGAGGTCGACCTGCCACCACCGTGCGACCTCAAGCCACGCTATGACGTGGTGATCATCGGCGGCGGCGGCCACGGCGTGGCCATCGCCTACTACCTGGCCAAGTACCACGGCATCACCAATGTCGCCGTGCTGGAAAAGGCCTATCTCGGTGGCGGCAACACTGCACGCAACACTGCGGTGATCCGCTCCAACTACCTCACCAGTGAGGGTGTGCGCTTTTACGCAGAATCGGTGCGCATGTTCCAGAACCTGTCGAACGAGTTCGACTTCAACATCATGTATTCCGAGCGCGGCCAGCTCACCCTTGCGCATACCGACGCCACCGTGCGCGCCTTCCGCCAGCGCGCCGAGGTCAACAGGCACTTCGGTGGCCGCACGGAAATGATCGACCGCCAGCAGATCCGCGAACTGGTGCCAAGCCTGAACCTGGACCCGGGCCACCTGCCAGTGCTGGCCGGCCTGTGGCACATCGACGGCGCCACCGCGCGCCACGACGCAGTGGCCTGGGGCTACGCCAAGCAGGCGGCCAAGCGCGGCGTCGAGATCCACCATCTGACCGAAGTGCAGGACCTGCTGATCCGCAATGGCCGCATCGAGGCAGTGAAGACCAACCGTGGCACCGTGCAGTGCGGTTGCGTGGTGCAGGCCGTGGCCGGGGCCAGTTCGCTGCTGATGGCCAAGGCCGGCATCCGTGCGCCGATCCATACCTACCCGCTGCAGGCCATGGTCACCCAGCCGTTCAAGCCGTTCCTCGATCCGCTGGTCAGCTCGTCGGCGCTGCACTGCTACGTGCAGCAGACCAGCCGTGGCGAGATCGTCTTTGGCGGCGGCTCCGACCCCTACCCGCTGTACAACACCCGCTCCACCCTCGACCTCAAGGAAAGCCTGCTGGCCCACGCCATCGAGATGTTCCCGTTCATGGCCAACGCCAAGCTGATGCGCCAATGGGCCGGGATCACCGACATGACACCGGACTACAGCCCGATCATGGGCCTGTCGCCGGTGCACAACTATTACCTGGACGCCGGCTGGGGCACCTGGGGTTTCAAGGCCACGCCGATCTGCGGCAAGACCATGGCCGAGCTGGTCGCCAGTGGCGGCAAGGTACCGGAACTGATCGCACCCTTTGCCCTGGAGCGCTTCAGCCGCTTCCAGCAAGTCAACGAAATGGGCGCTACCGCGGCCAGCCACTAAGGAGCGACGACGATGAAGATCCTGACCTGCCCCTTGAACGGCCCGCGCAATATCAGCGAGTTCACCTACGGCGGCGAATTCAGGCACATGCCCGACCCGGCCAACTGCAGCGACGCCGAATGGGCCGACTATGTGTTCAACAGCGACAACCTGGCCGGGGTGGTGACCGAATGGTGGCTGCACAACGCCTCCAGCTACTGGTTCCTGGCCGAACGCCACACGGTGAGCGACCAGGTGCTGCGCACCTTCGACCCGAAAGAACTGTTCGACCGCCGCGTCGACTTCACCCCCGCCGCCACCCCGGAGATTGCCGGATGAACAGCCACACTCGCCTCCCCGCACCCATGGGCCTGCTGATCGACCGCGAGCGGCCCCTGCACTTCCAGTTCGACGGCCAGGCCTGCCAGGGCTTTGCCGGTGACAGCATCGCCAGCGCCCTGCTCGGCAGCGGCCGCTGGCTGCTGTCGCGCTCGTTCAAGTACCACCGCCCGCGCGGTCCGCTGAGCATGGCCGGGCAGGATGCCAACACCCTGGTGCAGCTGCCGGACGAGCCCAATGTGCTGGCCGACCTGGAAGCCGCCCGCGATGGCCTGGTGGTCGAAGGGCAGAACTTCAACGGTAGCCTGGCGCACGACCGCGATGCCTACCTGGGCAAGTTTTCGCGCTTCATGCCGGTGGGCTTCTATTACCGCTCGTTCTACAAGCCCAAGGGCATGTGGAAGGTGTGGGAGCCGCTGATCCGCAAGAAGGCCGGCCTGGGCGTGCTCGACCTCGGTTTCAGGCCGCAGTATTACGACAAGGCCTATCTGTTCGTCGATCTGGCCGTCATCGGCGCTGGCCCGGCGGGCCTGCGTGCGGCACTGGACGCGGCCAATGCCGGGGCCAAGGTGTTGCTGATCGAACAACAGCCGGTGCTTGGCGGCTCGCTCACCTACGCCCGCTTCGACATTGCCGGCACCCGCGCCACCGGCCTGCGCCAGGAATTGCTGGCAGCCGTCGAGGGCCACCCGAACATCCAGGTGCTGCTGGAAGCCACCTGCAACGGCTGGTTCACCGACAACTACCTGCCGGTGATCCAGCACAAACGCCTGTACAAGGTGCGCGCCAGCCGCTGCCTGGTGGCGGCCGGTGCGTTCGACCAGCCGGTGGTGTTCCGCAACAACGACCTGCCGGGGGTCATGCTGACCAGCGCCGCGCAGCGGCTGATGAAGCTGTACGCGGTCAAGCCGGGCCAGCGCGCGGTAATCCTCACCGGCCACGATGACGGCTACCTCGCCGCCCTCGACCTGCAGGAGCAAGGCGTGGCCGTGGCCGCGGTGGTCGACATGCGCGCCGCGCCAGCCGATGCCGCAATGGCCGCAGAACTGAAGCGCCGCGATATACCCGTGCACCTGGGCAGCACCGTGTACGAAGCCCTGCACGAAGCGGGCATGCGCCACGTGAGTGGCGTGGATATTCGCCCGATCACCGGCCAGGGCAAGGTCGGCCCGCATGGCCTGCGCCTGGCCTGCGACCTGCTGTGCATGTCGGCAGGCTACATGCCGGTGTACCAGTTGCTGTGCCAGGCTGGCGGCAAGCTGGCCTACGATGTGAACCGCGACGAATTCGCCATCAGCAACCTGCCGGCCGGGCTGGATATCGCCGGCTCGGTGAACGGCCGTCACGCACTGGGCAATGTGCTGGCTGACGCCACTCGCGGGGCTGCCGATGCGCTGGCAGCGCTGGGCCTGGAAGCGCCAGTGCAGCCAGTGTTCAGTGCCGAAGCCAAGGTCAACTTCCCCTGGCCAATCTTCCCCCACCCCAAGGGCAAGGATTTCGTCGATTTCGACGAAGACCTGCAAGTGCGCGACATCGTCAACGCCACCCGCAGCGGCTACCGCGACGTGCAGCTGGTCAAGCGCTTTTCCACGGTCGGCATGGGCCCGTCCCAGGGCCGCCACTCGGCGCTGCCGACCGCCCGCCTGGTGGCCCACGCCACCGGGCGCAGCATCAGCGAAACCGGGGTGACCACCGCCCGGCCACCGTTCCAGGCGGAAAAACTGGCCCACGTCGCCGGCCGCGCCTTCGACCCGTACCGGCAAACACCGATGCATCGCCGCCACCTGGAAGCCGGGGCGAAGATGATGCCGGCCGGCCTCTGGCAGCGCCCGGCCTATTATGGCAAGCCCGAGGAACGCGAACGCTGCATGCAGGAGGAAGCCCGCCATGTGCGCGAGAAGGTCGGCCTGATCGACGTTTCCACCCTCGGTGGCCTGGATGTGCGCGGCCCCGACGCCGCCGAACTGCTGGAGCGCCTTTACACCTTCGGCTTCGCCAAGCTGGCCATCGGCCGCACCCGCTACGCGCTGATGACCAACGAGCACGGCGTGGTGATCGATGATGGCGTGTGCGCCCGGCTGGGCGAGCAGCACTTCTACGTCACCGCCACCACCAGCGGCGTCGACCGCATCTACCAGCAGATGCTGAAGTGGAACGCGCAATGGCGCCTGGATGTGGACGTCACCAACGTCACCGCCGCCCTGGCCGCGGTCAACCTGGCCGGGCCGCTGTCACGCCAGGTGCTGGCCAAGGTATGTGACGATGTGGACCTGTCGGCCGAGGCCTTCCGTTACCTCGGCGTACGCCAGGGCAATGTGGCCGGTATTGCCGCGCGCATCCTGCGGGTCGGCTTTGTGGGTGAACTGGGCTACGAAGTGCACGTGCCGGCGCGCCACGCCGAGCGCCTGTGGGATGCCTTGATGCAGGCCGGCGCGGGGTTGGGCATTCGCCCGTTCGGCGTCGAGACCCAGCGCCTGCTGCGCCTGGAAAAAGGCCACGTGATCATCAGCCAGGACACCGACGGCATGACCCACCCGGCGGAGATCGACATGCAGTGGGCCATGGGCCGCAAGAAGCCATTCTTCGTCGGCAAGCGCTCGATCGAGATCCTCGAGGCGCAGCCGCTCAAGCGCAAACTGGTCGGCTTCACTCTGCCCAAGGGCAGCCCACAGCCGCTGGAGGGGCATCTGGTGCTGGACGGGGCGGACATCAGCGGCAACGTCACATCCTGCGAATACTCGCAAACCCTGGGGCAGATCATCGGCCTGGCTTACGCCGGTGCCCATCAGGCCAAGCCTGGCATGCACATCCCGATCCGCGTGGAGGGCGGCAAGATCGTCCAGGCGCAGGTGGTGAAATTGCCGTTTTACGACCCCGAGAATATCCGTCAGGAGGTGTAAGTGATGACCAGTCTGTTGAAAGCCGACAGCTTCGAAGAACGCAGCCCGCAGGCGGTGTTGGCTCAGCCTTGCACCCTCACCGACCTGACCGCCGTGGCTCGGGTGGGGTTTCGCGGCGCCGACAGCGCCGCCTGGTTGCAGACCCATGGCTATCGACTGCCGGCGCAGCCCAACAAGGCCGAACGCCAGGACGACGGCGCCTGGGTGGCGCGGCTGTCGCATACGGAGTATTTACTGCTGGGCGCCCTCGCCGACCACGGTGCGCCGGTGGCGGCGCTGGAAGCGCAGTGGATGCTGGACGACAACGCGCGCAATTACCTGCTGCCGCGTCAGGACAGCCATGCCTGGCTGCAACTAGCTGGAGATCAGGCCAGTGCGGTGATGGCCAAGCTGTGCGGGGTGGATTTGCGCGAAGGCGCGTTCGCCATGGGCAGCGTGGCGCAAACCTCGGCGGCGCGGACCAATGTGATCGTGGTGAATACAGGGAGGGCGTTGCAGTTGCTGTTCGATCGCCCGTCGCTGGACTATTTCCTGGGGGCGGTGAGTGATGCCATGGTGGAATTTGAAGAATAAGGCTGACCATGAGTAGCGAATAGGCTGAGCATTGCTGATCCATCAAGCCGCCTGCGGACCGGCGCAGCCGGCTTGACGCTCATAGCTCGGGATCCAAACCAACACGTTCGTTAGTCCATTCAAAGCGCTCCACCTCGTGCCGACGCTTGCGGAAGCTGTAGGGCGTTTCGCCGTACTGCTTCCGGAACCAGAGTATGAAATGGGAAGCGTCCGAGAAACCGCAGGCCAGCGCAATGGTAGTGATGTTCTGACTGGTATTGACCAGCAAGCGCCTGGCGTGATCGAGACGCAGCTTGCGCCAATAATTGGCGGGAGGTTCTTGCGTATTGGCTACGAACTCGCGGTGCAACTGTCGAGGATGCGTACCGACAGCACTGGCAACTGCCTGGATGGTAAGGGATGATCCGAGATTCTCGCGCATAAAAGCGATGGCTCGTTGAACGCGGTCGTTTTGATAGACCCCACCTTCAGATCCCGTCGCCTCCTCTTCGTTTCGCTCCTCGACCAGCAGGTACTCCAGGCCTTTCTGTGCCCGAACGGCCCCGCAGTGGCGGCGTATCAGACTGGCCGCCAGATCAATGGCCGTGCCACCAGGACAAGTGATGATTCCGCGATCATCGACATAGTTCTTGTCGATCACCGCAGTGGACAGCGGGAAGCGCTCCTTGAACTCCTCTCGCAGGGTGAAATGCAGCGCGCATCGCCGGCCATCAAGCAGCCCAGCCTTGCCCAGCACGAAAGAACCGGAGCACAACGCTATGATCGGAATGTTGGCAGCATGCACATCCCGTAGAGCGTCGAGCAGCCAGTCCGGCGGGTTGCGCGTCTCACCGAGCAACCCCCCGGCAATCACGATGTAGTCATACTGAGCCCAGAGGTTCAGGGGTTTGGTCGGTGAGATAGGCATGCCGCAGCTGGCCACAATGGGCTGGTCATTCAGCGTCATCCAATCCCACTGACAAAACACCTGCTGACTGCGAAAGGACTTGTCAGCCGCAAACCGCAAGGAGTCCACCAGCCCGGCAACCGGTACCAAGGTGAAGTGGTTCATCAAGACAAAGCCGACCCTCAACTCTGGCTTGATGGAGGCAGGAACGCTGCTTTGTTCTTCGGATTCCCGGACCACTGCGAATCACCTCGGCTTGTTGGACTGCCCAATTCTAAAGCACCCCCGCGGTCCTACATATCATATCAATCTCAGCTAATGGGAAGTTTAGGACATTCAGTGCGAATAGGCGCAAGCGTACGATCAATTGTCATGTGCGTAATATCTAGGCGGCCGTTTACTGAGCATCATGTTGACAAAAACCAACATGCTCAAAGGCACTCACTATGTACCGTGGATTCTGGTATGCCCAGGCACTCGACCTGGACAGCGATCTGGCCCCTGCTCTGCAGGATGCAATTCAAGCGGATGTCTGCATTGTCGGCGGCGGCTTCCTTGGCCTTTGGTCGGCCATCCGCCTGAAGCAGGCGCACCCGGAAAAAACCATCGTTATCGTCGAGCGCGATCGTTGCGGTTCTGGTGCCAGCGGGCGTAACGGTGGGGTCGCCACGAACTGGTGGGGCAAGTACCTGTCGGTGCGTACCATCTGCGGTGACGTCGAAGCCCGACGCATCTGTGAAGCAGCTGAATCGGCCATCGACGAAATTGGCAGCTTCTGCCAGGAGCACGGTATCGATGCCCAGTACCGTAAAGACGGTTGGTTGTGGACTGCCACCAACCAGCGGCAGATGGGCTCCTGGAAGGTGCTGACCGACGGTCTGCAGAAGCTCAATGTCAACCCGTTCCAGGAACTGGACCGTGAGACCATTCGCGGCCGCGTGGGCTCGCCGTTGGTTCTGGGCGGTATCTACGACCCTAACGCCGCGACTGTGCAGCCTGCCATGCTGGCGCGCGGCCTGCGCCGCGTCGCCCTCAAGCTTGGGGTGAAGATCTTCGAAAAATCGCCATTCACCCACCTTGAGCGCGGCAAGAATCCCGTGGTGCACACGGCTATGGGGCGTGTGAAGGCCAACCATGTTGTGCTCGCACTAAACGCCTGGGGTGCACAGTTCCCCGAGCTGCGTCGCATGATTGCCATCATGTCCAGCGACATGGTGGCAACCGCCCCGGTGAAAGCCAAGCTCGACGCCATCGGCTTCAGTGGCGGTGAGTGCATGACCGACTCGCGCACCGTGCTCAACTACTGGCGCAACACCCCGGATGGCCGCGTCGTGTTTGGTAAGCCCCTGGGCCAGTTCGCCTACGCCGGTCGCATCGGCAACCTTTACGAAAAACCATCGCCGGCCGCCGACAAGGTCGCTGCCGAACTGCGCCGTCTGTACCCACAACTGCAGGATGTGCCGGTTGTCAGCAGCTGGACCGGCCCGATCGACCGTGCCATGAAAGGCCTGCCGAACTTCGGCTACCTCGACCATCACGGGACTGTCAGCTACGGCATTGGCTTCTCGGGCAACGGCGTGGCCACCACAGTCTTCGCCAGCCGCATCATCAAATCGCTGGCCACCCATGCCAATGACGAGTGGGCCAACTGTGGCCTGGTCAACCAGAAGATGAAACTGCTGCCGCCAGAGCCCTTCCGCTTCTTCGGCGCGCACATGGTGCGCGATGCACTGGTGCGTAAAGAGTCCCTAGAAGACCACGATCAGGATGCTGGCTTCATCACCCGCCAGCTGGTTTCCATGGCGCCAGCCGGCTATGTCCCTGCCCAGAAGAAATAAGTATCAGGATCAGGATTATGAGTGAGCATATTGTTTTTCTCGACGACGACGGTCTTGCCGCATCGACGCGACTTAAACGCCCTGACTGCGAGCATAGTTGGCAGCAGTTTGCCTATACCCATCCCGACCAGGTGCTTGAGCACCTGAAGGACGCCACCGTAGCGCTGACGTGCAGCGTGCCGCTGCGTGAAGAGCACCTGCGTCAGTTGCCGAAACTGAAGATGATTTCGCTGGCACTGACCGGCCGCGACATCGTCGACGTCGATTACTGCGATGCACACGGCATCGAGGTAGCCAGCGTACCTGGCTATGCCGCGAACACCGTCGCCGAACACAGCATGGCGATGATGCTCGAGCTGTTCCGTCGCCCGGCCGCTTTCAGCCGCCTGATGCGCAAGGTGCATGCCGGGCAGGCTGAGTACAAGAATATCTACTTCGACCACCGCATCCGCGATGTGCGCGGCAAACAGATGGCGATCATCGGCAGCGGCCCGATTGCCGTCCGCTTGGCAGCGCTCGCTCGCGCGTTCGGTATGGAAGTCTTGTTCGAAGACCGTGGCGGCAAGCGCCCGGGGCCGGACAACCGCCCGCTGGACAGCCTGCTCAAGAGTTGCGATGTGCTGTCGATCAACGCGCCATTGACGCCTGAAACCTACAACATGATTGATGCCCAGAAGCTCGCGCTCATGAAAAGTGACGCCGTGGTCATCAACACCGGTCGCGGCGGCATCGTCAACGAAGCCGCCCTGATCGATGCCTTGCAAAATGGTCGCCTGGGTGGCGTTGCACTCGACGTGGTTGAAGTTGAACCGCTGCATCCAAGCAACCCGCTGTTCGCGCTTATCGATCGCGACGACTTCATCCTCAACCCGCACATCGCCTGGAGCAGTGAGGATGCCATGCAGCAGCTAATGGATCGCGCAGTCGACAACATCACTGATTTCGTAGCCCGCCACAATACTCAAACAAGGACTTGCACCGCATGACCATCGCCACCAAAAGCAGCTTCGTCGACGGCGCTTTCGTAGCCCTGGACAGCGGCACCGATATCCTCGAAAACCGCAACCCTTCCAACCCAGGTGAAGTGGTCGAGCGCTTCGTGCGTGCCGACCAGTTGCTGACCGAGCAGGCAATCACAGCCGCACGGCGCGCCCAGCCGGCATGGGCGCGCAGCAATCCGCAGCAGCGCGCCGATGCGCTGGACTTCATTGGCAGCGAGATTCTTGCACGCCGTCAAGAACTGGCCACCCTGCTCGCCCGCGAGGAAGGTAAGATCGTTCGCGAAGCGCTGGGTGAAGTCGACCGCGCCGGACGCTCGTTCAAGTTCTATGCCCAGGAGGCGCTGCGCGCCGAGGGCGAGAAATACCAGTCGGTGCGCCAGGACGTCGGCATCGACGTGTTCACTCAACCCCTGGGTGTGATTGGCATCATCGCGCCGTGGAACTTTCCGATTGCCATCCCCGCCTGGAAGATCGCGCCAGCGCTGTGCTTCGGCAACTGCGTGGTATTCAAACCTGCCGAACTGGTCCCCTCCTCGGCCTGGGCCTTGGCCGAAATCATCAGCCGCTCGGGTTTGCCTGCTGGCGTGTTCAACATGCTGATCGGCCCAGGTCGCAGCGTGGGCGACACCATCATTCGCTCGCCAGAGGTAGACGGCATCAGCTTTACCGGCTCGGAAAATACGGGTCGCCAGATCGCCAAGCTCGCTGCTGAAGGCATGAAGAAAGTGCAGCTGGAGATGGGCGGTAAGAACCCGCTGATCGTACTGGACGATGCCGACCTGGAGCAGGCGGTGGACGTGGCGCTCAATGGCTCGTTCTTCAGCACCGGTCAGCGTTGCACGGCCAGCTCTCGAGTTATTGTCACCGAGGGTATTCACGACAAATTCGTAGCGCGCCTGGCCGAGCGTACTCAAGCACTGAAAGTAGGCGATGCATTGCAGGCCTCTACCGATATCGGCCCAGTGGTGGATGGTCGGCAGCTGGAGCAGAACCTGTCCTACGTAATCAGCGGATGTGAACAGGGTGCCAAGCTGGTGTGTGGCGGTGAGCGCATCGAAAACCAGGCTGGCGCCTACCTCTTCACACCGGCTCTGTTCACCGAAGTGACGCCCGACATGCGCATCTATCGCGAAGAGATCTTCGGACCGGTATTGAGCGTGCTGAAGGTGCGGGATTACGACGAGGCCTTCGCTGCGGCAGAGGACACCGCTTTCGGTCTTTCGGCGGGCATTGTCACCACCTCGCTGCGCCACGCCGAGCATTTCAAGCGCAACAGTACGGCAGGCATGGTGATGGTTAACCTGCCTACGGCTGGGGTGGATTATCACGTGCCGTTTGGCGGCAATGGCGCATCGAGCCTGGGTTCGCGTGAGCAAGGCACCCACGCCCGTCAATTCTTCACCCGCGTCAAGACCACCTACCAGTTGGCCTGAAGTCACTGGTCCCAACGCAAGCTGTTCCTCGCGGGATCGACGCTGGAGTCGGTCTCGTGAAGCCTGGTGTAAGAACAATTATAGAGTTGAGGTAGTGAGCAAGATGGCCAAGGCCGCCGATGTCGTTGTGCAATGCCTGGAAAACGAAGGTGTCGAGTATGTGTTCGGCATTCCTGGTGAGGAAAACCTCGACCTGCTGGAATCCCTGCGCAAGTCGAAGATCAAGCTGGTACTGACCCGTCACGAGCAGTCTGCAGGTTTCATGGCTGCCACCTACGGTCGCCTGACCGGCAAGACCGGCGTCAGCCTGTCGACCCTCGGCCCGGGTGCCACCAACCTGGTCACTGCCAGCGCCTACGCGTATCTCGGCGGCATGCCGATGATGATGATCACCGGCCAGAAGCCGATCAAGAAGTCCAAGCAGGGCCGCTTCCAGATCATCGACGTGTGCGGCATGATGGACCCCATCACCAAGTACACCCACCAGTTCGCCTCGGCCGACAACATCCCGGCGCGCATGCGCGAAGCCTTCCGCCTGGCTGAGGAAGAAAAGCCGGGGGCCGTGCACCTGGAGCTGCCAGAAGACATCGCTGCCGAGCAAACCGACTCGCTACCCATTCCGCCAAGCCTGCACCGCCGTCCACTGGCAGAGCACAAGGCCATCGAAGCTGCCGTGGCGAAACTGCAGGCCGCTCGCAGCCCAATCCTGGTGATCGGCGCCGGTGCCAACCGCAAGATGACCGCCAAGGTCCTCAAGCAGCTGATCGACAAGACCGGCATCCCGTTCATCACCACCCAGATGGGTAAAGGTGTGGTCGACGAGCGTCACCCGCGCTTCCTGGGTAACGCTGCGCTGTCGTCCGGTGACTTCGTTCACCGCGCCATCGAAGCCGCCGACCTGATCATCAACATTGGCCACGACGTCATCGAGAAGCCACCGTTCTTCATGGTCCGCGGCGGTACCGAAGTCATCCACATCAGCTTCCGCTCCGCCGAAGTCGATGCCGTGTACTTCCCGCAGGTGGAAGTCATCGGCGACATCGCCAATGCCGTGTGGCAGATCAGCGAAGCACTGAACGAGACCGCGCACTGGGACTTCACCCGCCTGATGACCATTCGTGAGGCCAACGAAGCGCAGATCGTGGAAGGTGGCGACGATGATCGCTTCCCTGTCTACCCACAGCGCCTGGTCGCTGACATCCGTCGCGTACTGCCGTCCGAAGGCATCGTCGCCCTGGACAACGGTATCTACAAGATTTGGTTCGCTCGTAACTACAAGGCACACAAACCCAATACCGTGTTGCTGGACAACGCCCTGGCGACCATGGGCGCTGGCCTGCCATCAGCGATGGCGGCGCACCTGGTGCACCCGGATCGACCGGTGATCTCGGTGTGCGGCGACGGCGGCTTCATGATGAACAGCCAGGAGCTGGAAACCGCAGTGCGTCTGGGCATGCACATCACCGTGGTGATCCTGCGTGACGACGGTTACGGCATGATCCGCTGGAAACAGGCCAACATGGGCTTCACCGATTTCGGCCTGGACTACAGCAACCCGGATTTCGTGAAGTACGCCGAGTCTTACGGTGCCAACGGCTACCGCGTCGAGAGCGCCGATGCGTTGCTGCCCCTGCTGGACCACTGTGTTTCCAACCCCGGTGTGCACGTGATCGACTGCCCGGTGGATTACAGCGAAAACGATCGCATCCTGAATATAAACCTGCGCGAGCGTAGCGCGGCTGTCTGAGGAGAAACGATCCACCCAGTCACCTGAACTCTTGTGGTAACTAGTCCTTCTTGGGACGCGGGCGCTTTGCGCCCGTTTTTTGGAAACCCTTCATCAAAGGTTCAAATTAACCGTCCTTCTAATGCCTGTGGCCTGACAAGCCGCGCCATGGCTAATTCGTAAGCTGATCATGTGCCGCATGTTTCTTCACCGTGTCATGCCGCCAACAAGAAATAAAAGATCAGCCGTACTTGGAGACCCCATGACTCGTCCAACTCGTTCGATCGAAGATGTTCCACTCACCCGATTTCATCGGCTACTCACCTTGCGCTCCGCTGGCGGCTCCTTCGTCGACGGTTACATATTAAGCATCATCGGCATCGCATTGATGCCCACCTCTGCCGCACTCAATCTCAGCAGCTTCTGGGAGGGAATGATCGCGGCATCCGCCCTGATAGGCATTTTCTTCGGCGGTTTTCTCGGCGGCTCCCTGACCCAGCGCCTGGGCCGTAAACGGGTCTACTTTATTGGCCCAATCATATTTGTCGTCGCGTCACTGGCTCAATATTGGGTCAGCGACCCCCTCACCTTGTTTGCTCTTAGGCTGATATTGGGGATAGCGGTAGGCATCGAGTATCCGGTCGCCACCGCAATGCTTGTCGAATTCATGCCAAAAAAATATCGAGGCCCGCGCCTTGCCTGGTTCATGATCATCTGGTTTGCGGGCGCCGCCGTGGCCTATGGGCTGGGTGAGCTGATTTTGCGCATAGGGGGTGCTGATGCCTGGCGCCTGGTATTGGCAAGTGGCGCTGTGTTCGGCCTGGCGTTGATATGGGTTCGCGTAGGCTCACCCGAATCGCCGCGCTGGCTTTTGAGCAAAGGCCGCCCGAAAGAAGCCGAGCAAATCATCAAAGCCGTCTATGGCCCCGCATTTTCGCTGGAAAACCTTCCGGAAGAGCCGCAAACGCAATCGCTCTCCACCTGGTCGTTGCTCCGCGCGGGTTACGGGAAACGAATGTTTTTCGTGAGCGCATTCTGGACGTGCTCGATCATCCCGTTGTTTGGCGTTTATGCATTCGCCCCTAAAGTCATGTCGTCGTTGAACTTGGAAGGCGACCTCGCCTCCAGCGCCTCTTTCGGCATCACCTTGCTCTTCATTGCCGGATGCGCCGTGGCGGCCAAGCTGATCAATACATTGGGCCGGCGAAACCTGTTATTGCTCAGCCTTCTTCTTTCAGGCGTATCGCTGCTTGGCCTAGGAATCATGCACGCCAGCGGCCCTGTGGGAGTGCTGATGCTCTTCGGCCTCTATGCAGTGTCCATCGGCGGCGCGCAAGTGCTTGCGCTTGTATACCCCAATGAAATCTTTCCTACCGAGATTCGTACGCAGGCGGTCGGCCTTGGTACCTCGCTCTCCAGAATTGGGGCAGCCTTGGGCACCTATCTCGTGCCGATCTCACTTCAAGGTTACGGGATTGAATTTACGATGTACGCGGCAGCCGCCATCACCTTCGTCGGGCTGGCAATCAGCTGGATGCTGGCCCCCGAAACGCGCTCCATGAGCTTGCAGCAGGCCGCAGCACTGGGCTAACCAATCGCAAACGCCACCTGCTAATAGATGCAACAACAAGGCGAGCCCTGATACCTCAGAGCTCGCGTTGTTACACCAAGCGGACCAGAAATCAGCGCGCTTCGATGGCTGCTCCTACTGAGCGAACCTTGTTCAGTCGAACCCTTGGCCGGCGACAACGCCTTGAGATGGGCGGCCATGGCCTACAGGGCGGCATCGCTCCTGTCCGAGGACACTAGCGCGTGGATGTCGTGTGTCAGATCTTCAGATTAAGTGAAACGAAGGCGGTACGGCCAGGAGCCGGTGAAAACATGGGCCGGTCAGCACCGTCCCAGAAGAAATTGTCGTACCACACATACTCATACTCCCGGTCAGTCAGATTCTTGACCTGCAGGTCGACGCTCAGCGCGTCAGAATGGGTGTAACGCACACTGGCGTCGAGCAGCGCATATCCCCCATATTTACCCTGTTCATTCAGCGAATCCACGTAATAGTCACCTTGGGCGCGAGCCTGCAGACCAAAACGCCAGTGATCATCGAGCTGGTAGTCGGTACCCAGGTTGCTGATATGGCGCGGGGTCGAGAAGACTTCTTTGCCCGCCAGCGACTGACCGTCAGCGGCGTACGCGCTCACGACTTTCGCTTCCTGTATGGAGTGCGAGCCCCAAACGCTCCATTGCTCAGTCACGCTGGCATTGAATTGCAGGTCGATACCGCGGCGTCGTGTTTCGCCGAGACCAACCGAGGTACCCGTACTGGGCATGTTGGCCACCTCATCCGTCGCGTCTTGTTGCCATACCGCGATACGGGCTTCGGTCCCCATCACCGGGCTGAAGTTGACCCCCACTTCCTTGCCCGTGTTGATGGAGGGATCGAAACGCACCTGGCCCGGGGTCACATAGGCAGGCGCCGTTGAGCCGGTGAGAATCTGGAAGGTACGCCCCCAGTTGGCGTACACACTGATCTCAGGCGTGAGGCTATAAATGACGCTGAACTTAGGCTGACGGATCCAGCCGTAGTCCTGGAGATCTGCGTGCTCGCCGTTCAGCATATGAGTTTCGCCATAGAACCGATCCACGCGCATTGCGGGGATGATCTTCAACGCTTCGGTTGGCTGGATGACAGCCTGAACGTACCCGCCCACGTTATCCAAGGTGTAGGAGTCGTCGTTTTGAACGCGGGCGGGGGCCGCGTCGAAGTCGGTGGGAATGCTGTAGCGATAACGGTAGCGGCGGTACTCATTATTCTGGTGTTCGACATTCAACCCGCCATCCAAGGTCAGACCGTTGGAAGCAACCCAGGTCAGGTTACTCAACATACCGGTCTGTTGCTCGTCCCACTGACGGCGCTGCCGTGGCGCATCGCCAACGGGGATGCTACTGAAGGTGACTTTCCGGTCATCCTTGTAACTGTTGTAATAGACCTTGTTGCTCAGGCTAACGTCGTCGCGCATCTGCCAGTCGAAATGCACAGCCAGCTGCTTCATGTCACGGTCATCGCCGTCATTGGCGTTGCGCGGGTCGGAACTGCGGCGATCCGCGTCGAGCTCAGCCTTGGTCATGAAGCCCGCCTCGTCAGCCTCATGGTGGTAGAGACGCGCTACCAACCCAAGCTTCATCCTCGCCTCATCGTCGGTGTAGAACCATTTGCCGCTCAGCGAGTATTTTTCAGATGTATCGTGATCCCGATAGCCATCGGAGGTTTGACTGGCCAGGAAATAGTTCTGCGCAAAATTACCTGACTCCAGCCCAGTCGCCAGCTGAAGCTCCTGAGTATTGAAGCTGCCATAGGTCAGGCGGCTGTCGACGTAATTGCCCCCCTGCCGGGTAACCATATTGACGTTGCCGGCGATGTTATGCAGTCCATAACGCGGGTCGTTTGTCCCTCGAACCACCTCGATGTACTCAAGATCAAGGGGGAAGACCATCTCGATGAAACGCTGGTTCCCGCTATTGACGTTACTGGGAACGCCGTCGATCAATGTCTTGATCCCATTGATATAACCTTCACCATTGAATGCCCGGAAGCTGACTTTGCCCGACTCACCGCCTTGGCGAGTCTCCGTCATTTGGATGCCTGGCATCTGCCCAAGCAGCTCCCAGCTGTTCATGACAGCCTGGTCCTCGATTTTGTCAGCCCCGAGTACATCCACGGAAGTCATTACGCTACTTCCGGTCTGATAAACCTGTCCTCCACCAGAACCTCCTCCAATGTGGGTCTCGCCCAAAACAATGGTGGATTCTCCTGTTGACGCAGCGAGTGACTCACCAGCGGTGAAAGCTGCAAGGAGCGCAAAGGGAGCCAGATCGGTTTTCATCATTATCCTTAACGCGCGTGCTCACTGCCCTGTCTGAATCCCTCTCGCGGGATTACTGCCAAGGAGACGGCGGCGGTGGTCAGTCGTAAAACGGCCGGAGCCCTGAAGCTCCACCAGAAGAAGGGCGCAAATTTACGTTATATTATAACTTTTCACAAGCCATCCAACCGGCCTCTCAATGCGTGCTCAATGCCTCGATCCAAGGTGACTCTCTGCGCTCGTGCATGGCAAGCAACATTCAAGTTGCCACTCAGCCGAGCGGTTCAATAAAGCGTCCTGCACGTTATAGAACCGCATCCAGCCACCACGAAAAATGGAGCGGACCTGCCCCAACTACCGCCTTCACAATGAAAACAAGGAAGAACGCGTATGGATAAGCATTTGACCTCTCTCACCCTGGCGCTCGCGGTGTGCGCCCCAGTCAGCGCCGAGGAAATGACGGTTATTTCTTATGGAGGCGTCAGCAAAGATGTACAAACTGAAATCTTCTACAAACCTTTCGAAACAGCTCACCAAGCGAAAATCATCGCGGGTGAGTACAACGGTGAAATGGCCCGCATCAAGGCCATGGTGGACACCAAAAGTGTGAACTGGGACGTTGTACAAGTCGAGTCAGACAAGTTGGTCAGAGGGTGTGACGAGGGGCTGTTTGAACCACTTGATGAGAACCAGTTTGGCGATGCGCAGGCGTTTGTGCCTGAAACCCTGTCTGAATGCGGAGCCGGGTTACTGGTATGGTCGATGACTTTGTCCTACAACGCTAATGCACTCAAAGAAGCTCCGCAAGGCTGGGCTGATTTCTGGGATTTAGAGAAATTCCCGGGCAAGCGCGCGCTACAACGCGGTGCCAAGTTCACATTGGAAGCGGCGTTGATTGCCGACGGCGTTCCTCGCGAGAACGTCTATGAAGTGCTGGCTACATCAGAGGGAGTTGACCGCGCGCTTGCGAAGCTGGACAAGATCAAACCTGCTATCCAGTGGTGGGAAGCCGGCGCTCAACCGATGCAGTACCTGGCCGCAGGTGACGTTGTGATGACCACCGCATTCAATGGCCGAATCTTCGTCGCCCAGGCGTCTGGAGCGCCGATCAAACCCGTTTGGGGAGGCAGCATCCACGCGATTGATTATTGGGCCATTCCCAAGGGCAGCAAGCACAAGGCGCTTGCGCAAACGTTCATCGCCTCGACCTTGCAGCCACAGGCTCAAAAGCTCCACGCAGAAAAGCTGGGTTATGGGGCAGTGAATTTACAGGCTGCAGGGCTGCTGGATGCCAGTGTGGCTCCACGGCTCAATACCTTCCCCGCGAATATCAAGCAGTCGCTGGCGTTCAACAATGAATTCTGGGTCGATCATGGCGAAGATCTGGAAGTGCGCTTCAACGCGTGGCTGGCTAAAGGCAATTAAGGCCAGCTCGTACCTGTCTTGGAGGCCGTCTAGGCGACTCGCTGAGTGGCCTGCGGTACCGGGCCGTTAAACAAAGCTACCCAAGGCAAGCAGCATTAGTAGTACGAGAATTACCTTTCTCGCTACCGCTTCTTCTACATGCTGGGCAATCCGCGCCCCCAACCACACGCCCGCTACCAACACCGGCAAGCTCATCAATCCGAGATGTAGCGACTCGCGCCCGAACAGGCCAAGCGCCCAGAAAGCGGGAAGCGCCGCCACATCCATTGCCAAAAACGCAGCAACGATGGACGCCCGCCCCGCTTCCAAGGCCAGCGGAGACCCAAGGAAAAAGACGATGACGGGCGGACCACCCAGGCCCAGCGAACCATTGAGCACCCCTGCCCCTGCACCTGTTGCAGCGGTCTGCGTGGCCGAGGGCATCCTCTTTAGTTTATATCCAGTGATCATGACCAGACAGCACGCCATTATCAGGATGGCGAGCACAAACTTGACATACTCGGCAGGCAGGCTGACAAGCAGATACGCGCCCACCGGCGTCGCCATGATCGAACTGATGACCAATATTCGAATGGATCGCCAATGCACTTGCCCCCAGAGGGAGGGCAAAAGCTTCACACCGGCAGCAATTTCCAGAACAAACATGGCCGGCACAATCGTCGATAAGGGCAACACGAACGAAAGTGACATGATGGCCAGAAGGGTAAAGCCGAAACCGGAAAAACCCCGCGCAACCGCAGCGACGAAAACACAGCACAGGGCGTAAGCGGTAACTGACGGCGAGACAAGCACAACATCAGAAAGCATGTTTCTTTGAACCTGATCATTGATTGGACAACAATGTGGCGTTGAGGCTCGCTCTCAGCCGACGAGACTAAGCGGTAGCGGCACCTAGATTGTGTTATTGACGACACATACGGGATAGTAGCGAAAGGACTCAATGTATAAGGGGTAAGCGCGGTGAAGGTGACCGCATTTGTATGCAGATTACGCCTTGCTGTCAGTTCGGGGTTTGGGAAAGCTATATCTACGTACCTAGAGACCTGCTGACGATCGTTTAATCGAATCTAGCATGCATAGGCGAAGCGATTTTCAATTTACGACCCCAGATCATCAAGAGTCCTCAAGCGCTGATCACGACACATCGTGTCGTGACCGATATCCATCGCAGAACCAAATCCCTGGCGTATGGTCACCATCTCTTGATGCTATTGCTTTTTGAATTGGCTCGCTCGACAGGGGCCAGATCACAGCCCCCGCCAGCGCTTCCAGGATGAACGCAGCAGGAGGCTGTGTGCCATGATCTCAATAAGAAGCTCCTACCACCCCATCGACGCCGCGATTCTGTGGTGCGACCTCTCCGAGCACGAGGACGAGATTCTTCAAGTAGACCTTTCCCAGCCGGGCAGCTTGCGAAAGCATTTCCCGCAATGGCCAAGCCTGCACGAACACGTCGAGTATCTCTATGACGCCATTTTCAGCGGGGAATTGCCAGCGACTTACCTCGGCCAGCCTATTACTGCCGAGAAGCACGTTCACCGAGGCTTTTATTCCATTCGGCGCGCCGACCTCCTGCTCTGGTTCATACGGAGCCGCCCCGATCAGAAACCCGCCTTTCTGTTTCCCCAGAATGCTGATCACTCGAGATGCGTCAGTCTGAATGCGCATTTAGCCAAACAAGCCGAGCTCGAGTATGCCCTGAATACGCTTGAGCAGTTGCAGCAAAGCTACGATATCACCGCTGGTGAGATGGCCGCCCTTTCCACGCTCAACGAAAAGCTGAAAACGCGGCTCGAGTCACTTGGCATCCCATCCGAGACGTCCGAAGCCATGCACAACTGGCTGATCGGCGCCATGCTCGAAACCACGCTCGGGAAAAACCAAAACGGTAAGCAGCAATCGATCTATTCCAGCCAGGCAGCATTGGTACAAGCTATTCTGCTGCGCTTTCCCGGTGTGGATGGGTTGAGTAAAAGTACCATTGATCGCCGATTTGCCGACGCCCGCCGTCTTATAGCCCAGGCGAAACGGGGCTAACGCCGCATTGTCAGGCAATGCCCAGCATTGCCTGACAATGTTTTTTGCCCTCTTCAGACCTTCACTGACTGTCACTACCCACCACGCGCCACCCGGCGCTAAGGAGTGACATCATGCAACCGACCAGCCCTACCCCTCCTGCAGCTGACCGCCACATCATGCGCCGCGATGAAGTGGAGCAGAAAACCGGCTTCAAACGCTCGCACATCTACAACCTGATGAAGGCCGGTCAGTTTCCGCAATGTCGGCGTATCGGCACCCGTGCCGTCGGCTGGGATTCACTGGAGATCGAGCAGTGGGTCCAGGACCGACTGTCCATGGGGGGCTAACTCATGGAAGTCCTCTCGCTGATCTCGACCAAGGGCGGCGCGGGCAAGACTACCGTCGCCGCCAACCTCGGCGGCGTGCTCGCCGATGCCGGCCTTCGCGTTCTGCTACTGGACCTGGACAGCCAACCGACGCTGTCCAGCTATTACACCATGAGCGATGCATGTGAGGCCGGTAGCTACGAACTTATCGCGCAGCGGCTCACGGCGCCTGATCAGGTGATCTCTGCCACTGTCATTCAGCACCTGGATTTGATTGTCTCCAACGACCGCGCCGGGCACATCAACACCCTGCTGCTGCACGCGGCCGATGGCCGTCTGCGCCTGCGCAACCTGCTGCCTGCCTTCGAGGAGCATTACGATGTACTGATCATCGACACCCAAGGTGCACGCAGCGTGGTCGTGGAGATGGTCATTCTTGCCTCCTCTTGCGCCCTGTGTCCGGTCCCCCCGGAAATGCTCGCCGCACGAGAGCTGCGCCGGGGTACGCTGGGTCTGTTCGAAGAGTTGGAACCCTACCGCTACCTGGGCGTTGACTTGCCGTCGGTAAAGCTGCTGCTCAACCAGGTCAATGCCAACCGCCGCGATACGCGCTTGATCATGCAGAGCCTACAGGCCTCTTTTCAGACCGATCCGCATGTCAGCGTCTGCAGCACGGTGATCCCCGACCGTGTGGCTTATCCCAATGCCGCCTCGCTCGGCCTCCCCGTGCACCGAGTGGAAATAACTCCACCGTCCGGGAGCCGCAGCCCTTGCGCCGCAGAGGTCATGTGCGGCCTGGCCATCGAGCTATTCCCGCAATGGGCCCAGCAGGTCGATGCGCTCGCCGCCCGTGCGCCCGGCATGCTGACTGACGCTGGGCAGCAACTGCTCCGTCGCGTCTGATCGGAGGATGAGTGATGAAGCCACCAACCTCCGAAGACATCACGCGTCAGTTGCAACAGGCGCACTTTCCGCAAAACCACGACCGCGACCTCGCCGTGGCCCCCGTTGGCGATACACCGATTGTGGTTAGTCTCGAGCAACTGCGGCCATATGAGCTCAACCCGCGTGTGGTGCGCAACCCGCTCTATGACGACATCAAGGCCTCAATCCGCGAGCGTGGCCTGGATCAGCCACCTGCGATCACCCGCCGTCCCGATGAGCCGCACTTCATCATCCGCAACGGCGGTAACACGCGTCTAAGCATCCTCGGTGAACTGTGGCAGGAAACGCGCGAAGAGCGCTTCTTCCGTATCCATTGCCTGTTCCGTCCGTGGCAATCGGAGTCACATGCCTTGCTCGGGCACCTGGCCGAGAGTGACTTGCACGGCCAATTGACGTTTATCGAACGGGCTCTGGCCGTGGCAAAGCTCCAGGACATGTTCCAATACCCGGACACTCGCCTCACCCAACGCGAGCTCGCGACGCGCTTGAGTGAGGGTGGCTATCCCATCTCACAGTCACACATCAGCCGCATGTTCGACGCGCTCGAACATCTGCTCCCAGCCATCCCGCAGATGCTGTACGCGGGCCTGGGCAAATCTGGCATCGTGCGCCTCATCAGTTTGCGACGGCGAGCGGAGTCGATTTGGAATCGGTACTTAGGTGCTCCTGAGCAATTCCCGCTGTTGTGGTTCGAGGTTCTGTCAGCGTTCGACGGTGAAAAGCCGGAACTGAGTTCGAGTGAGCTGCAGGATGAATTGATTGCCAGGATGTCCGTGTCCTTGGAGCAGACACCTCGTCTGTTGGCTCTGGAGCTGCACCAGGAACAACGCCCCTCGCTGCCCCTAGCCGACAGCACTCATACCCCTCCGACCCCTTCAGCGGGTGAGCTTGCAAAGCCCTCGCCTTCATCTGTGCATCCGCCAGAAGCGCCGACTGCGGTACCCAGTCCCGAGCCGACAAAAGCTGATGCAGGCCTCTCGGCGCCGCAAGCACCACGCCTGCCCGATATACGCCAGGCGTTGGGGGACGAGCCATTACCGGAGAAGCTTCTGGAAGAGGTCGAGGAGGTTCCGACGCCGATCGTCACGGCGCCATCAGGCGCAGCGTCACTGGAAAAGATCAGCGCCTTGCGCGCGAGCTGCGCCGCCCTGGCCGCCGACCTTGCCGCTTACGCAGACGCCGGCGACATGGTCAGCCCCCTCGTGGACGGACTGGGCTTCACGCTTTCACCGGGGCATGGCGAGCGACTCAGCTCGCGGCACACCGGTATCCAGCTGCTGCTCTCGGCACTGCTGCGCCTGCAGGACGACGTGACCTGGAAGGAACGTCAGCAGTTGCCGGCTGCACTGTTTGGTCAGCTGATGATCGGCGTCTACGACCTGCCCTTCACCGACCGTCCAGCCCTGACGGTGGGCCTTGAACGACTTCCTGATGCCCAGCTGGAGCAGCTGTTCTCGCTGATCCGCCACGCCCGCCAGTTGATCGAACTGACGCTGTCGTCCACTCGATAACGTGAGGAGCCACCTCATGAGCACGACTTTCAATCTGTTGAACCATGCCATGCTAAACCAAGTGCTGCATGAGCTGCGCCATGGGCGTCTGCAGCGCTGTAAGGCCTTGGGCCTGGCCGACGAAGACATTGAGGTGCTGCAGTCGCTACCGCCGACCACCTTGTCCCACCTGGCACACTCATCGATCGCCTGGGTCGAGGTGAAGGTCGACATCACCGTATTGCGCCGCCTGATCGTTCAGGCCGAACGCGACGAACAGAACGAGCGGCTGATCAATCGTGCTCTCAAGTTGGGCGCGAGCTCCAACATCATGTACCGCTGCTTCGGCCTGGACCACTCTGAAACCGCGCTGCGCCGACGTGTGCTGAAGATCGAGACGCACCGCGGTCGGCCGGTCCAGCTCAGTGAAGCGCAAGAGCATGCGGTGTGGAATCGCTGGAGCCAGTTGCGCACGGAGGATCCGGACAACGATCCGCTGGACACCATGATGATGCTGGCCGAGGAACAACACATCAGCCTGACCCTGGTCTGGCAACAGATCGAACTGTATGGAGGCACACCATGCTGAGCTTTTACGAGGTCGACTGGCAGGACGTGGTGCGTCAGTGCTACGACGCCCTTAGGCGCCGAAATGAGTGGTATGTGGCGAACGGCAAACTGGCTGTTTCCACCCAGGAGCCGGCGGTGCGGACGATCTACTACGGCGACAACAATCCGCTGCCGCAGACCTTGCTGCTGGATCGGCGGCTGACGCCACTGGAGCGCAACACCTGGCAGGTACTGCGCTGGCTGATCACCGAACGTAGGGTCAAGACGCCACGCTATCAGGACCTGCAGCCCTACCTGGCGACCAGTCCCTGCGGCGCCCAGGCTTCGCGCGAAACCATCGCCCGCGCACTCAACGTTTTACGCACCACTCGCTGGCTCAGCCTGGTGGAACGCTCACGCGATGCCAACGGCTGCCTGCGCGGTTGCGTCTACGTGCTGCACGGCGATCCGTTGACCGCGGCCGAGCAGTTGGAACTGGATAGCGGCTACGCGGCGTTGCTGCAGCAGAACCTCTCTCATGCCACCAAAGGGGTCCGAGACGTGGCGCGGCATGTGATCGCCGAGATCCAGGCCGACCCGCAAGTCGCTCAAGTCGACAAGGACAAGATCGGCTCGCTGCCACCGGTCCAACAGCAAACGCTGCCGCTGATGAACGCTGAAACAAAGACAGAGGATTCCGAACCTGGCGCACACGGCCCCGTTCGGAATTCTCCGGCTGGCGCAACAGATCCCGAACCCTGCGGCAATACAGCGGATTTGGCTATGGTTCGGAATGCCGACGCTGGCCGTACAGTACAGAAAAACCAAAGCAAAAAAAGTACGGTACTGGGGCAGGTAGAGTTTGGTCGAGCACGGTGGCCCGAAGATTTACCGCTGAACCCGAACGAGCGGCGCATGGCCTCCCAGGCAATGCGTCAGCTCGAGCCGGAACAGCAACAAGCGGTAATCAACGAAGCGGCG
>Ga0182739_1000788_pt1 | contig 36896 bp, 30 predicted proteins | sample eDN5th30CBELigBY_FD_128873 | JGI IMG/M metagenome (GOLD analysis project Ga0182739, IMG submission 128873) | Enriched backyard soil microbial communities from Emeryville, California, USA - eDNA 5th pass 30_C BE-Lig BY (version 2) (version 2) | ecosystem: Environmental > Terrestrial > Soil >... | reverse complement strand
TAAGCGCGAGAGCGCGCCACCCCCGGAGAACCCGGTGGGAGAGAAATCGACCCTGAAAGGGTCGCAGCGGATCGTCTTGGGGTAAGGTCCCTTTTTCTGCGACCCCGTTCGGGGTCGATGATGAGGGAATCCAATAGCCCGGGGGGTGTCGCTTCACTCGACCCCCGGCTTCCCCGCTGTAAGCCCTCCGGGCTATTCCCTTGCTGATACCACTTTTAATCACACCCCCCTCCGCTCCTCCGCCTACTCCTTCTTTTCAAAGCGAAACCGGCAGCAGGAGCCTCCTCTTACCATGCACTCTTCATGATGAACCGTCCCGCCTGAGAGATCTTCAAGGAGCTGCAAGTCAAAGTCGCAGACTTCCGGATACTCGGATGCAAGATGATGATAGACACAGTTATGAGCCTTGATCACCGGGAGTTGCCCGCCTTCGCCTTTCACCACTTCGGCCTCGTAGCCGAGTTCGAGCATCAGTTTCCCGAGCGCTTCGATCCTCTCCTCTGACGGTTTGTCCTGGAGTGGTTCCAAGTGAGATTCGGCCACGGTTTTGGCCATCTCCCGAAAGATCAGGCGCAGCTTCTCCCCTCCTCCGTCCAGCCGGATCTTCTCGAGCACAAGCGATGAAAACCAGACATACTGCTTCGTAAACAGGTCCATTCCCCTGGAGGTGATCAGGTAGGAATGACTCGGTCTCCCGCGAGATTCGCGGGCTCTCCCTTTGGCAATATAGTCGCTTTGCACCAGCGATCGAAGGTGCTGGTTCACTGCGGTCCGCGTAATTTCAAGCCGCTCAGCGAGTTCATCAACCGTCAGGCCATCGCGCTCAACCAGGAGCAATCGCAGGAGCGCCTGTTGACGTTCACCGAAAAAAGTGAGGTTGGTTAAATTTTCCATTGATCAGAGCGAATCTTTTGACATACAAATATGTCGTAAGTTTTACCTTACCATCCATTACATGAAAAAAATAACCTATTTCGCACTCGCCGCCAGCTTACTCTCCTGGAACATCGCCTACGCCCACGAAAAACCGACTGACGCACAGATTGCCGCCATTGTCGTCGCTGCCAATCAGGTCGATGTCGACGCCGGCAAATTGGTCGCGGCCAAGTCGACGGATGCCGCGATCAAAGCCTTTGCCGACCAAATGGTAACCGACCATACCGCCGTCAATCAAAGCGCCGTGGACTTGGTCACGAAACTGAAAGTAACCCCGGAGGCCAATGCCACCAGCAAATCTCTGGAAGAAGGGGGCGCCAAGAATTTGGCCCATCTTCAAACGCTAAAGGGGAAAGCCCTGGATCACGCCTATGTTGACCACGAAGTCGCCTACCATGCACAGGTCATTGATGCGCTTGATCAAACCTTGATCCCCAACGCAAAGAATGAAGAACTCAAGGCGTTGTTGGTCAAAGTGCGCCCGGCATTTGTACAGCATCTCGAACATGCCAAACACCTTCAGGCCACCTACCAGAAGACCGGGGCGCAAGAATGAAACGCTTCAGCCTGAAGCTATCGGCAGGGGCTGTCCTGTCAGTGGTTTTGCTCCATGGGCTTGGGGCGAGCGCCCGGGCAGGCGAGCCTTCAACGCATACCATTGTGATCGAGGCGATGAAGTTTTCGCCTGCCACCCTCAAGGTTCATCCCGGCGATGTGGTCATCTTTAAAAACTCCGACCTTGTCCCTCATACCGCAACGGAAAAAGCTTCCAATGCTTTTGATTCAGGAGTTTTGAATCGCAACGCAGAGTGGAAGTTTGTGCCCGAAAGCAGCGGCACGATCCACTACAAATGCACGCTCCACCCCGGCATGGAAGGATCGATTATTGTCGAAGCGGCTCCGGCTCCTTCGCCGCAGTCCCCCATGGCGTCGCCCTAAAAGCAATGCTGTTCACTTGGCGGCACTGGACGACCTCCGTCGTCCGCGTCGTTGGACTTGGGTAGCACCTTGTTCCTGCTGCCATCTCTTGCCTCCACGGCACACGCGGAGGTGCGCCCTCCAGGCGCTCCCGTGCCAGGGTGGTTTTAAGTGAACAGCATTGGCCCAAAAAGGGGAGAACCGGGAGACCGGCCTACCGCATGGAGTACACAAAAAAACCGGCCCGATCCACTGGAGACTCGAGCCGGTTTTTTCTAAAAAAGACCTGTAAAAGCAGGTTTTAAGCTTCGCTGGTCGCGGCAGCTTCGTCGCCTTCGAGGGCTTCGCCGACGGCGTAGCGTGTGAAGCGGCGGATGATGATGTTTTCACCCAGCTCGGCGATCTTGCTTTTTACCAGTTCGGTGATGGTGATGTCGGGGTTCTTGATGAACGCCTGTTCCATCAGCGCCACCGAGGCGTAGAACTTGTCGAGCTTTCCTTCGACGATCTTTTCCACGATGTTTTCCGGCTTGCCCTTGACCTGGTCGCGGGCGATTTCGCGTTCGCGTTCCACCAGTTTCGGGCAGATCGAGTCGCGGCTGACGCAGATCGGGTGAGCGGCGGCAATGTGGAGGGTGATGTCCTTGACGAACTCGCGGAAGCTTTCGTTCTTGGCGACGAAGTCGGTCTCGCAGTTGACTTCCAGAAGGACGCCGACCTTCCCCTGCATATGGATGTAGGAGGCAATCGTCCCTTCCTTTGCCGTACGGCTCGACTTTTTACCGGCGCTCGCGATGCCCTTTTTGCGGAGGACATCCTCGGCCTTTTCCAGGTCGCCCCCGGCTTCGGTCAGGGCCCGTTTGCAGTCCATCATACCGGCGTTGGTCTTGTCCCGCAGCGCCTTAACAAGTTGTGGAGTAATTTCGCTCATAAATTCTTAAAAAAATGTGGGTCGTTTCGGAGTTAAAAAAGCGCAGCCGAAGATGACCTTCGGCTGCGCAGCAAATCAATGTTCCACTGCCGGGAACAAAAACAAGAGCCTTATTCGGCGACCGCAGCCAGGTCCGCCTGTTCCTGCACGTGTCCGCCACCGGCGACGAGGGCGTCGACCAGCTTCTGGAGCAACACGCGGATGGAGCGGATCGCGTCGTCATTTCCGGCGATCGGGTAATCGGTCAGGTTCGGGTCGGCGTTGGTGTCGACGATGGCGACCACCGGGATGTTGAGCCGACGGGCTTCCGCAACGGCGATCGCTTCCCGCTGGACGTCGATGATGATCAACGCATCGGGGAGTTTTTCCATGTCGCGAATCCCTTCCAGGTTGCGCAGCAGGGTTTCGCCTTCACGACGGATCGCGGCGATTTCCTGCTTGCCCATCTTGGGATATTCCGGCTGCTTTTCGAGGTTTTCGATGTAACGAAGCCGCCCGATGCTCTTGCGGATGGTGGTCATGTTGGTCAGCGTCCCCCCGAGCCAGCGGTGGTTGACGTAGAAATGACCGCAGGCGTTGGCCGCTTCCTTCACGGCTTCCTGTGCCTGCTTTTTGCATCCGACAAAGAGGACCTTGCCCTTGCGCTCGGCCAGGCCGGAAAGGAACTCGGTCGCCGCCTGAAGCTGCTTGACGGTTTCGCTCAGATTGATGATGTAGATCGCGTTGCGCTTCCCGAAGATGTAAGGCTTCATCTTGGGGTTCCAGCGTTTGGTCTGGTGACCAAAGTGGACCCCGGCTTCGAGAAGTTCCGCCATGAGTTCAGTCGACATAGATGTATTTTTGCTCTCTAAAAAGGGCGCGTATTATTGTCGCCCCTTGGGTTGAACGCAAGGGTTAAAATCGGCTCTTTCTCCCAGAGGAAAAAAGCGCTCCCTTCACGTCCCGGTGGGTTACCGGTGGTTGGGTTGATCGGGTTTTCTTTTTGGTTTTCACCTTCTGGCAGGGCCGGTTCTCCGGGCGGTTTCTTTTTTTAAGAAGAAACCGCCCGGATGAAAGCCGTCCGCCTTTAGGCGATGTTGGATTCGGTGATTTCGGGAACCGGTTCGATCTCGGGGATCGGTTCGCCCGAAGTGATCAGCCGGATGTTCTTGTGCGTGCCAAAGCCGGTGCCGGCAGGGATCAGGTGACCCATGATCACGTTTTCCTTGAACCCGCGCAGGTTGTCGACGCGACCCAGCGTGGCGGCTTCGGTCAGGACACGGGTGGTGTCCTGGAACGAGGCGGCGGAGATGAACGAGTCGGTTTCGAGCGACGCCTTGGTGATCCCGAGAAGGACCGGGCTCGCCTCGGCGGGCTTGCCCCCCTTTTCGATCACCTTGCGGTTTTCGGCTTCGAACTCCAGCTTGTCGATCTGGTCGCCCCAGAGAAGCGGCGTGTCGCCCGGGTCGGTGATCTTCACCTTGCGCAGCATCTGGCGGATGATGATCTCGATGTGTTTGTCGGCGATTTCCACCCCCTGCAGGCGGTAGACTTCCTGCACTTCGTTCACCAGGTGTTCCTGCAACTCCTGCGGTCCGCAGATGTCGAGGATTTCGTGAGGCACCACCGGCCCTTCGGTCAACTGGCTCCCCTTCTTCACAAAGTCGCCCTTGAAGACGATGATGTGCTTGTTGAGCGGGATGAGGTGCTCTTCCTCGGTGCCCGTGGCCGGGTCCTTGAGGATGAGGCGGCGCTTGCCGCGTACCGAACCGCCGATTTCGACGATCCCGTCGATCTTGGCGATTTCCGCGGAATCCTTCGGGCGGCGGGCTTCGAAAAGCTCGGCGACACGCGGGAGACCCCCGGTGATGTCCTTGGTCTTGGCGGCTTTACGCGGTGTCTTGGCGAGGAGCTGCCCGGCCCGTACTTTCTTGCCTTCCTGCGCGGTGACGTGAGCGCCGGACGGAATCGAGTAGCTGGCGAGGACATCGCCCTTGTCGTCGATGATGACGATCTGCGGGTGAAGGTCTTCCTTGTGCTCCATGACGACGGTGCCCGGCAGGCCGGTCGCTTCGTCGGTTTCGCGCTTGACGGTGACGCCGACGATCATGTCGCGGAATTCGACCTTCCCGGCCTTTTCCGTGAGAATCGGGACGTTGTGCGGATCCCACTGGACGATGGTCTGGCCTTGTTCGACCTGGTCGCCGTCCTTCGGGGTGATGACCGAGCCGATGACGATGTTGTGGCGTTCGATCTCCATCCCCGCGTCGTCGTGGATGCTCAGCCAGCCGTTCTTGTTGAGGACGATCCAGCTCTGGTCGAGGGCCTGCACGACGCGCAGGTCGTTGAACCGGAGACGCCCGGCGAGTTTCGCCTTGATGACCGGCTGCTTGAAGGTCTGCGAAGCGGTCCCCCCGATGTGGAAGGTACGCATCGTCAACTGCGTGCCCGGCTCGCCGATCGACTGGGCGGCGATGATGCCGACCGCTTCGCCGAGCTTGACTTCGCGGCCCGTGGCGAGATTGCGCCCGTAGCACTTCGCGCAGACGCCCCGCTTCGATTCGCACGTGAGCACGGAACGGATCTTGAGCTGTTCGACGCCGATCTTGACGACCTGTGCGGCGGCGTGTTCGCCGATCACTTCGTCGGGCTTGACGAGTTTTTCCTTGGTCACCGGATCGACGATGGTCTCGCAGCTCATCCGGCCGACAATACGCTGGCCGAGGTCGACGACTTCCTCGTCTCCTTCGTAGATGGAGCGGACGATGATGCCGTTGATGGTGCCGCAGTCGGGTTCGGTGATGATGACATCCTGCGCACAGTCGACCAGCTTGCGGGTGAGATACCCGGAATCGGCCGTCTTGAGCGCGGTGTCGGCGAGCCCCTTGCGGGCGCCGTGGGTCGAGATGAAGTACTCCAGCACGGTCAACCCTTCGCGGAAGTTCGAGGTGATCGGCTGTTCGATGATTTCGCCCGAAGGCTTGGCCATCAACCCGCGCATCCCGGCCAACTGCTTGACCTGCTGGCGGTTACCACGGGCCCCGGAGTCGACCATGACGTAGACCGGATTGAGTTCCTTGCGCCCTTCGTTGTGTTCGAGGGTGCGGAACATGACGTTGGAGATTTCGTCCCCGGCGTGGGTCCAGATGTCGATCACCTTGTTGTAGCGTTCGCCGTCGGTGATGATCCCGTTGCGGTACTGCTTTTCCACCTTGTCGACTTCGGCGTAGGCGCGGTCGATCTCGATCTTCTTCTCCGACGGGATGATCATGTCGGTGATCCCGATGGAAATCCCGGCGCGGGTCGCCCAGATGAAGCCGAGTTCCTTGAGGCGGTCGAGGGTTTCGACGGTCTTGGTCTGGCCGCCTGCCTGGTAGCAGCGCCAGATGACATCGGAAAGGACCTTCTTGGTGGCGGCCTTGTTGATGAAGCCGACCCCTTCGGGCCAGATGCTGTTGAAGAGGACGCGACCGGCGGTCGTTTCGATGATGCGCGGCTCGGCGTCGCCGAAGAAGGTCTTCGTCCCGAGGTCGGGGTTGACGAACCGGATGCGCGAGGCAATCGAGATTTTTTCTTCAGCCAGGGCGAATTCGACTTCGCTGATCTCCGAAAAGAGCGGAAGGCGCTCCTTGGCGTCGATGTTGCGCGGGTTCTGCGTCAGGTAGTAGCAGCCGAGCGTGATGTCCTGCGAAGGGGTCGTGATCGGCTTGCCGCTGGAAGGCGAGAAGATGTTGTTGGGCGCGAGCATCAACATCCGCGTCTCCATCTGCGCTTCGATGGAGAGCGGGACGTGGACGGCCATCTGGTCACCGTCGAAGTCGGCGTTGTAGGCGGTACAGACCAGCGGGTGAACCCGGATCGCTTCCCCTTCGATCAACTGCGGCTCGAAAGCCTGGATCGAAAGACGGTGAAGCGTCGGCGCGCGGTTGAGGAGCACCGGGTGGCCCTTGGTGACTTCTTCAAGGATGTCCCAGACTTCCGGCGTCTGGCGTTCGATCATCTTCTTGGCCGAACGGACGGTGTGGACGTAGCCGAGTTCCTTGAGGCGCCGGATAATGAACGGTTCGAAGAGGACGAGCGCCATCTTCTTGGGCAGACCGCACTGGTTGAGCTTGAGTTCCGGCCCGATGACGATGACCGAACGGCCCGAGTAGTCGACCCGCTTGCCGAGAAGGTTCTGGCGGAAACGACCGCCCTTCCCCTTGAGCATGTCGGAAAGCGACTTGAGCGGGCGGTTGCCGGCCCCGGTGACGGCGCGGCCGTGGCGGCCGTTGTCGAAGAGGGCGTCGACCGCTTCCTGCAACATCCGCTTTTCGTTGCGGATGATGACCTCCGGCGTCTTGAGCTGGAGGAGGTTCTTCAACCGGTTGTTGCGGTTGATGACCCGGCGGTAAAGGTCGTTGAGATCGGAAGTCGCAAAGCGGCCCCCTTCGAGCGGGACGAGCGGGCGAAGATCGGGCGGGATGACCGGCAGGACGTCGAGGATCATCCATTCCGGACGGCTGCGCGAGTGGATGAACCCCTGTGCGAGCTTGAGGCGGCGGGCGAGCTTCTTGCGGATCTGCTTGGAGCGGGTAAGCGTCATCTGCTCCTCAAGCTCCACGATGAGCGCGTTGAGGTCGGCCTGTGCAAGCAGCATCCGGATGCCTTCGGCTCCCATGGCGGCCTGGAACGAACCGTCGCCGTACTGGTCGAGTGCTTCGCGGTATTCGTTTTCGGTCAGAAGCTGGCAGCGCTGGAGCGGGGTGTTCCCGGCGTCGACGACGATGTAGTCTTCGTAGTAGATGACGCGTTCGAGCTGGCGGCTCGACATGTCGAGCATCAGGCCGATGCGGGAGGGCATGCACTTGTAAAACCAGATGTGCGAAACGGGGACGGCGAGTTCGATGTGCCCCATCCGTTCGCGGCGAACACGGGAAAGGGTGACTTCGACGCCGCAACGGTCGCAGATCACGCCCTTGTGCTTGATCCGCTTGTACTTGCCGCAGGAGCATTCCCAGTCGCGGGTCGGCCCGAAGATGCGTTCGCAGAAAAGGCCGCCCTTTTCCGGCTTGAACGTCCGGTAGTTGATGGTTTCGGGGTTCTTGACTTCGCCCGCGCTCCACTGGCGGATGGTGTCCGGCGAGGCGACGCTGATGGCCACCCGGTCAAAGGCAGCGTTGCGGTCTGCCCCAAAAAGTTCACGAAAGTTTGGTTCACTCATACGAATTGCTTGGTTGTCAATTCCGGCGGTTGCGCCTGCCCGAAGGCTCTTCTGGCTGCCCCAGGCAGGCTATTGGGAAAAAAGGTGGTGATGCGATTGCTTAGACAAGGCCATCCGGCAGGACCGGCGCTTCCGAACCGACGCGGACGTCGAGACAGAGGCTCTGCATTTCCTTGATGAGAACGTTGAACGACTCCGGCGTTCCGGCTTCGAGCGAGTTGTCCCCCTTCACGATCGACTCGTAAATGCGGGTACGTCCCTGAACGTCGTCGGACTTGACGGTGAGCAGTTCCTGGAGCGTGTAGGCGGCGCCGTACGCTTCGAGTGCCCAGACCTCCATCTCCCCGAAACGCTGGCCGCCGTACTGCGCCTTCCCACCGAGCGGCTGCTGGGTGACCAGGGAGTAGGGGCCGACGGCGCGGGCGTGGATCTTGTCCGCGACGAGGTGGCCGAGCTTGAGCATGTAGATGTAGCCGACGACGACTTCCTGCTCAAACGCGTCCCCGGTGCGGCCGTCGAAGAGGCGGGCCTTCCCGTTTTCGTTGATCCAGGTAAACCCGTCGATCTTCTGCGCTTCCTTGAGGTAGTCGAAGATGCGCTTTTCGTGAATCCCGTCGAATACCGGCGTGGCGACGGTGAAGCCGAGCGCCTTGGCGGCAACGCCGAGGTGGGTTTCCAAAACCTGCCCGACGTTCATACGCGAGGGCACCCCGAGCGGGTTGAGGACGATCTCGACCGGCGTGCCGTCCGCGAGGAACGGCATGTCCTCTTCGGCGACGATCCGGGCGACGACCCCCTTGTTCCCGTGGCGGCCCGCCATCTTGTCCCCGACGGAGAGCTTCCGTTTGCTGGCGATGTAGACCTTCACCTGCTTGATGATGCCCGGGTCGATCTCGTCACCGGCTTCGATCCGGTCCATGGAACGCTCGCCTTCGAGTTCGAGTTCCTGGAACCGGCTCTCAAACTGTCCGATGATCTCGCGGATCTTGTTGCGGATCGGGCTCGGGTCGATCTCGACATGGTCGTAGACCGACGCCAGCTTGCGAAGCAGCGTCTTGGTGATCTTCCGGTTGGCCGGAATGATGATCTCGCCCGTTTGCGCGTTGACCACGTCGAGCGGGATCTTTTCACCCAGGAGGATGTTCGAGAGCGCTTCGGTCAACTGCTCGTGCAGTTCGTCGCGGCGACGGTTGAGGTCGTCGGTGGCGGCCTTGATCTGGCGCTTGGTTTCCGCCGGGGTGAGCTTCGACTTGGCGATCTCCTTGCGGGAGGAGACCTTCACGTCCATGACGATGCCGTACGTCCCGGAAGGAACGGTCAGCGAGGTATCCTTCACGTCCGCGGCCTTTTCACCGAAGATGGCGCGCAGGAGGCGCTCTTCGGGGGCGAGTTCCGTTTCGCTCTTCGGCGTGATCTTGCCGACGAGGATGTCGCCCGGTTTGACTTCGGCCCCGATCCGGATCACCCCGTCGTTGCCGAGATTGCGCAGGGCTTCTTCGGAGACGTTGGGAATGTCGCGTGTGATTTCTTCGGGCCCGAGCTTGGTGTCGCGCGCGCCGATTTCGAACTCGTCGATGTGGATCGAAGTGTAGATATCCTCCTTGACGATCTTTTCGGAGATCAGGATGGCGTCTTCGAAGTTGTAGCCGTTCCACGGAGTGAAGGCGACCAGCACGTTGCGCCCGAGGGCGATTTCACCGTTTTCGGTGTTCGGTCCGTCGGCAATGACCTGCCCCTTCTTGATCTCCTGTCCCTTGGCGATGATCGGCTTCTGGTTGACGCACGTCCCGGCGTTGGAACGCATGAACTTGCGCAGTTCGTAGACGTAGACGCCGTCGGCGACATCGGTTTTCAGCTTTTTGCGCCCCTCGGGCATCTGCCCGTCGCGGGTGATGACGATCTGGTTCGCGGTGACCGAAGCGGCGATCCCTTCGGATTCCGAGACGATGACCGCCTTGGAATCGCGGGCGACCTTTCCTTCCATTCCGGTGCCGACGAGCGGCGCTTCGGAAACCAGAAGCGGCACCCCCTGGCGCTGCATGTTGGAACCCATCAGCGCGCGGTTGGCATCGTCATGCTCGAGGAAGGGAATCAGCCCCGCCGCAACAGAGACAAGCTGCTTGGGCGAGATGTCCATGTAATGGACCTGGTCGGGCTTGACTTCGAGGAAGTCGCCGCGGAAACGGATTTCCACGCGCTCGGTCAGGAAGGTCCCCTTTTCGTCGATCGGCGTGTTGGCCTGGGCGACATTGTAGTTCTCTTCGCGGTCGGCCGTCAGGAAGTCGATCTGGTCGGTGACGCGGGAGTTGACCACCTTGCGGTACGGCGTTTCGATGAAGCCGAAATCGTTGATCCGCGCGAAGGTCGACATCGAGCTGATCAGACCGATGTTCGGACCTTCCGGCGTTTCGATCGGGCAGATGCGACCGTAGTGGGAAGGGTGAACGTCGCGGACTTCGAAACCGGCGCGGTCCCGCGAAAGCCCCCCTGGCCCGAGGGCCGAAAGACGGCGCTTGTGGGTCAGTTCGGCCAGCGGGTTGGTCTGATCCATGAACTGCGAAAGCTGCGAACGGCCGAAGAAGTCGCGGATCACCGCGCTCAACGCCTTCGGGTTGATCAGCTTCTGCGGGGTCATCGCATCGACGTTGATGTCAAAGAGGGTCATCCGTTCCTTGACGAGACGTTCGGTGCGGGCGAGGCCGACGCGGCACTGGTTGGCGAGGAGTTCGCCGACAGTACGGACACGGCGGCTGCCGAGGTGGTCGATATCGTCGAGCGTTCCTTCCCCGCGACGGAGCGCCGTGAGGTACTTCATCGCGGCGATGAAGTCTTCCTTGGTCATCACCCGTTCGTCGATGTTGATCTCGAGACCGAGCTTCTGGTTGAGCTTGTAACGGCCGACGCGACCGAGGTCGTACTTCTTCGGGTCGAAGAAGAGCCGCTTAAGCAGGCCGCGCGCGTTCGGCACGGTGGGCGGGTCGCCAGGGCGCAGACGGCGGTAAATATCCTTGAGTGCTTCCTCCTCGTCGTGGGCGGGGTCCTTCTTGAGCGCCTTGATGATCGTGTCATCGAGCCGGGTGTCGACGACCTGGACCTCGTTGATGCCGAGCGCGAGAATCTGGCGGATGGTTGCCTTGGTGAGCGGTTCGAAAGCGCGGGCTACGGTGATTTCGCCGTCGCGAATATCGCCGAAAAGCACCTTGGAGCTGATGTCGTCTTCTTCGAGCTTTTCGCTGAGCTTGAGCTTCTCGACGTTGTAAAAGAGGCGGATGATCTCTTCGTCCGACCCGTAGCCGATGGCGCGCAGGAAGGTGGTCGCCAGAAACTTGCGGCGACGCTTGCGGCGGTCGAGATAGATGTAGAGGAGATCGTTGGTGTCGAACTGGACTTCCAGCCACGAACCGCGATCGGGGATGATGCGGAAGCTGTAGAGGACCTTGCCGTTGAGGTGGATCGACGACTCAAAGGCGATCCCCGGCGAGCGGTGCAACTGGCTGACGACGACGCGTTCCGCGCCGTTGATGACAAACGTTCCCTGCGGGGTCATCAGGGGGATTTCCCCCATGTAGACCTTCTCTTCCTTGGTGCCGTTCTCGTCGGTCAGGCGGAAGGTGATGTGGAGCGGAGCGCTGAAGGTCTGCCCCTCGCGCTGGCATTCCAGGGCGCTCAGCTTGGGATCGCCGATCTCGTAGGAAACAAAGTCGAGCGTGACCTTCTCGTCGTAGCTGCTGATCGGGAAGACTTCCCGGAAAACAGCCTGAAGGCCCATCTCCTTACGCTTGCTCGGCGTGACATCCTTCTGTAAAAATTCGAGGTAGGAGTTGACCTGGACCTCAATAAGGTTCGGCGGTTCGCTAAGTTCCTTGAGTTGACCGAAGTAGATTCTCTCTGGCATAGGTGGTGCGATTGGTGTTGGACCCTGGGAAGAGCGCCCGGACGTTCGCCTCTATAAGTGTTAATTTATAAGGGTGAACTTGGCGGCGGCGCGGCGGCGGAAGAAAGGCGACCTGGGAGGATTCCCGGCATCATTGCAGGGAAAAGCAATAGGTTGAAAGTCGCGGGTCGTCAAATGACCCGCGACTTTCAACCTCTTCAGTGGTGATCGGTGAAGCGCAGCGTTCAGAATAGGTCTATCCTAACAAAATGGGAAAAGAGCCTAAACCAAGAATTGGCGTGCGGCAAGACCTTTTTTTAAGGCCCTGCCGCACACACAACGGGATTACTTGATTTCGACCTTGGCTCCGGCCGCTTCGATCTTGGTCTTGATCGCTTCGGCTTCTTCCTTCGTCACGCCTTCCTTGATCGCCTTGGGAGCCCCTTCGACGAGAGCCTTGGCTTCGGCGAGACCGAGGCCGGCCACGTTGGCGCGGACTTCCTTGATGACGGCGATCTTGTTGCCGCCGACTTCCGTCAGGATGACGTCAAAGGAGGTTTTCTCTTCAGCGGCGGGAGCGGCAGCTCCAGCAGCAGGAGCAGCGGCGGCCACCGGAGCGGCGGCGCTGACGCCCCATTTTTCTTCGAGGTTCTTGACGAGATCGGCTACTTCGAGAACGGTGAGGGAGCTGAGCTGGTCGACCAGTGCGTTGATATCTGCCATAGGATTTGGTGGTGTCGTCGCGCCGCCGGAAGCCTCCGGAGCGATTGAGGTGTTCGGCCGAACACCCGACGAGGAACCTTCTATTTTGGTGTTTTCTTTCGAGATTGCGCCGCCTTGAGTGGCGGCGCAAAACGGTTTCCCTTTGAAAAAAGGGAAAATGGGTGGTTAAGCGGCGGCTTCGCCTTCCTTTTCCGACTTCGCCTTGAGCACGCGGGCCAGCGCGGAGGCCGGTTCGTTGAGGAGGCGTGCGAGGGTCGAGGCCGGGGCCTGCAGGGTGCCGAGCAGGGTCGCGAGAAGGACCTCGCGGCTGGGCAGGTCGGCAATCGCGGCGACCTGGCTGGCGTCGACGACGGCGCGGTCAATCACGCCGACCTTGACGGTCAGCTTCTTGGTTTCACCGGAGAAGGTCTTGACAACCTTGGCGGCGGCGGCCACGTCACTTTCACCGATCACGATCGCGGTCTGTCCGCGAAGTTCCTCGGAGAGGTCGGGCAGGCCGGCCTCGGTCAAGGCGCGACGAAGAAAGGTGTTCTTGACGACGCGGCATTCAGCCCCCGCCTCGGCGAGGCGGATGCGCAGCGTGGAAAACTCGTCCACGCGCAGGCCGGTGTAATCGGTGACAAGGACGAACGGAGAAGCGTTGAGGGTCGCCTGCAACTCTTCGACAATCTGAACTTTTTCGGGTCTCATTTTATGGGGCTCCTAATGGACTAACGGGTTCACTTCAGGTACGGCGTCGCGTCGACTCTGACGCCGGGAAGCATCGTGGCGCCCAGGGTGATGTTGGTGACGTACCTTCCCTTGGCGCTCGCAGGGCGTGCCTTGACGATCGCTTCGATGACGGAGGTGCCGTTTTCCACGAGCGCCTCATCGGAGAAGGAGAACTTGCCGAAAGGAACGGCGATGTTGCCGTTGCGGTCGAGCTTGAATTCGACGCGGCCGGCCTTGACTTCCTTGACGGCACGCGCGGTGTCGTCGGTGACGGTGCCGGTTTTCGGGTTGGGCATCAGGCCGCGCGGCCCGAGGACCCGCCCGAGTTTACGGACTTCGGTCATGGCGGCCGGAGTGGCGATGGCGACATCAAAGTCCTGGAAGCCGCCCTGAACCTTCGTGATCAGGTCTTCAAAGCCGACAAACTCGGCTCCGGCTTCGCGGGCCGCCTCGGCGGCTTCGCCCTGGGCGAAGACGAGGACGCGGACCGACTTGCCGCTCCCGTTGGGAAGCGGGGTGGTGCCGCGGACCATCTGGTCCGACTGGCGGGGATCGACCCCGAGGCGGAAGGAGAGGGTGACCGTCTGGTCAAATTTCGGAGCCGGGAGCGTCTTGATAAGGGCGATCGCTTCCGGAAGGGACTTCGCTTCGTCGCTGACTTTTTCAGCGGCGGCGCGATAACGTTTGCTTCTTGTTTTAGCCATGATGTTTTGCAGTTCTGGCGAGGGGTGGAAAAAGGTTTCCCCTCTCCTGCCGGGTTGGGTGTTGGTGAGAAGTTAAAAAGAACGGGAAGAAGGGAGTCCCTTCTTCAAGTCAGCGAAAGCGACCTTCCCTTTTGGGCGGTCGCTTTCCCTGAAAAAAGTAAAACCTGAAACCGGAAAATCAACCCTCGACTTCAAGGCCCATCTGGCGGGCCGTGCCGGCGATCGTGCGGAAGGCGGCTTCCTCGTCGCGGGCGTTGAGGTCGTTGGCCTTGATCTTGACGATGTCGAGCACCTGCTGGCGGGTGAGCTTGCCGACCTTCGTCTTGTTCGGTTCCTTCGAACCGGCGGCGATTCCGGCGGCCTTCTTCAGGAGAATGGCGGCGGGAGGCGACTTGGTGATGAAGGTGAACGACTTGTCCTTGTAAACCGTGATGACGACGGGAAGGATGTCCCCGGCCTGCTTCTGGGTTGCGGCGTTAAACTCCTTGCAGAACGCCATGATGTTGACGCCCTGCTGACCGAGGGCCGGCCCGATGGGCGGCGAGGGATTGGCCTGGCCTGCGGGAATTTGCAGCTTGATGTACGCGACGACTTCTTTAGCCATAGATCGAAAATACTGGAAAAAATGAGAATAAGGCGCGTTCCCTGGCTCCCCTTTGGAAGAGCGGAAGCCGGAACGGCAGGTACGGGGAAATTTCTTTTTCTTAAATCATGAACACGCAGTTGGAGAAACGGAAATTCAACAAAAACCTCAACTGCGTTCCACCTGCCAGTATTCGAGTTCGACAGGAGTGGAGCGACCGAAAATGCTGACGGAGACGCGGAGCTTGCCGCGTTCGGGGTCGATTTCTTCGACGATGCCGTTCTGGTTCTGGAACGGTCCGTCGGCCACCTTGACGGTTTCGCCCACTTCGAAGGTGACCTTCGGCTTCACCTTGTCTTCGCGTTCGGCCATCTGGTCGAGCATGGTCTGAACTTCGGCGTCGCGCATCGGGATCGGGCGATCCTTCGTTCCGGCGAAGCCGATCACGCCCGGGGTTTCACGGATGAAGTACCACGTCCGGTCGACGAGCCCCCCATCTTCCTCCAACAGGCGCATGTTGATGATCAGGTAGCCCGGCAGGAGCTTGCGGACGGTTTCAGTCCGTTTGCCCCGCTTGACTTCCGAAACCCGTTCGGTCGGGATCAGGACTTCAAAGACGAGATCGCTCATCTCTTCGGTCTTGATCCGCTTGACGATGTTATCATGCACCTTCTGTTCCTGCCCGGCAAGGACATGAACGGCAAACCACTGGTTTCCCTTCGACTCGACCATGATCTATTTAAAATGTCCGGTGGTTACCGCGCTGACCAGGTTGACAAAGATGAAGTCCCAGAGGGCGATATAACCGGCCAGGAGCAGCATGGCGATCAGGACGATCATCGTCGAATCGACCAGCTCCTTGTACCGCTTGAAGCCCTTCTCTTTCGGGTCCCAGGGCCAACTGGCCTTGTAAAGCTCCGACTTGACCTCGGCAATGAACTTGGTGGTGCGCGCAAACATGAATGAACTCCGGAAGGAACAGGCCAGGAGGGACTCGAACCCCCAACAAACGGTTTTGGAGACCGCTACTCTACCAATTGAGTTACTGGCCTTTGGCTCCGGAAACAAGGTAGCCCCTTTTTGGAAAAGGGGCTCCCTTTATTAGAGAATTTCGGAAACGCGGCCCGCTCCGACAGTGCGGCCCCCTTCGCGGATGGCGAAGCGGATCGTCTTTTCGAGGGCGATGGGCGTTACCAGTTCGACTTCGATGGCGACGTTGTCACCAGGCATGACCATTTCGACTCCTTCAGGGAGGGTCACGCTGCCGGTCACGTCGGTCGTACGGAAGTAGAACTGCGGACGGTAGTTGTTGAAGAACGGCGTGTGCCGGCCGCCTTCATCCTTGCTCAGGACGTAGATTTCCGCCTTGAACTTGGAGTGCGGCTTGATGGTGCCCGGCTTGGCGATGACCTGGCCGCGCATGATGTCTTCCTTCTTGATCCCGCGAAGGAGCACGCCGACGTTGTCACCGGCGCGGGCTTCGTCGAGAAGCTTGCGGAACATTTCGATGTCGGTGGCGGTGGTCTTCTGGGTCGAGCGGAGGCCGACGATTTCGACTTCCTCCATCTTCTTGAGAATCCCGCGTTCGACACGGCCGGTGGCGACGGTGCCGCGACCTTCAATGTTGAAAACGTCTTCGATCGGCATCAGGAACGGCTGGTCGATCGGGCGTTCGGGAACCGGAATGTATTCGTCGATCGCCTTGACGAGTTCGAGGATCTTTTCTTCGTACTCGGCGTTGCCTTCGAGCGCCTTGAGGGCGGAACCCTTGATGATCGGAATGTCGTCACCCGGGAAATCGTACTGCGAAAGGAGGTCGCGGACTTCCATTTCGACGAGGTCGAGAAGCTCGGGATCGTCAACCATGTCGGTCTTGTTGAGGAAGACGACCATCGAAGGAACGCCGACCTGGCGGGCGAGCAGGATGTGTTCGCGGGTCTGCGGCATGGGGCCGTCGGCCGCGCTGACGACGAGGATCGCACCGTCCATCTGGGCGGCGCCGGTGATCATGTTCTTGACGTAGTCGGCGTGCCCGGGGCAGTCGACGTGCGCGTAGTGGCGGTTTTCGCTCTGGTACTCGACGTGCGAGGTGCTGATGGTAATCCCGCGTTCTTTTTCTTCAGGTGCGGCGTCGATTTCCGCGTAGTTGCGCGCTTCGGCGAAGCCTGCTTTTGCAAGAATCGTGGTGATGGCCGCCGTCAGGGTCGTTTTACCGTGGTCGACGTGTCCGATCGTACCGATGTTCACGTGCGGCTTATCCCGCTTGAATGATTCCTTAGCCATTAGTCTGGTCTCCTCGTGATCTTGATTGGATCGCTTGTTGGTCCGTTAAGTTTGTGGGTCTTGGTTGTTGTGATGGTGAAAAAGTTCAGCCTGCCGGTTTGAAAGTGGAGCCCATGACCGGGATTGAACCGGTGACCTCGTCCTTACCAAGGACGTGCTCTGCCAACTGAGCTACATGGGCGTTACTTTCAGGATCTTTATCAGAATTCTTGTTTCGGCTGTTTACAGGCTGGTTTCCGCTCTTGTTCCAAAGGTGAGGAGAACTGACTTTCACCCGCAGTCGCTGAACCTGCCCGCTTTTGCGTTGCAAGGGAAGCCTTGTTTTTGACCGTCTGTCGATCCAAAACCTCCCCTTCTTCGAAAAAGCGTGGTTTCGAGGTCGCCTGGGAGTCGTGTTGCGACGAATCCGCAACGAATCGTCTTCGTCGCGTCCGTCGCCTTCAGCGGCTCCCTTCTCTCCTCTCGCCTCCGGGAACCAGGGGCGAAAAAGCCCGAGTCGCTCACATCACGGTCGGATGGAAACGGTTTTCGGGTACTCTTTTTCACTCTTTGCTCCTAAAAGCGAGCGGCGAACCTAGCAAAAGGGCCGGTGGTGTCAAAAAAAATTTTAGGTTTTTTCCAAAAAAGGCGGCCGCCCGGTCGGGACTCTCCGGAAAATGGAACCGGGCTCCTCCTTCCTTTATGAAGTGGACCGGGAGGTCTTCCCCTCCTGTGCCGACACTTTTTTCCATATTTTCCTCGCCAGCCACGGCTGTGGAGCCTAAAACGCTCTCCCTTTTGGAAATGGACCAGCCGACACTCAGAATCGGGCTGCCCTCCGGCAGTCTTCAGGAACCGACCATGGCGCTTTTCGCCAAGGCCGGGTTCAACATCACCGTACCCAACCGCTCGTACAAGCCGAATGTGGACGACTGCGAACTGGAAGTCCGCCTGCTCCGCGCGCAGGAGATCAGCCGGTATGTCGAGCAGGGTTATCTCGACTGCGGGTTGACCGGGAAGGACTGGGTGGTGGAAAACGGTTCCGATGTGGAGAGCCTCTGCGAGCTGACCTTTTCCAAAGTAAGCCGTTCCCCGACGCGCTGGGTGCTGGTGGTTCCGGAGGATTCGCCGATCCGCTGCGTCGCCGATCTCCAGGGGAAGGTGATCGCCACCGAGGCGGTCAACATGACCCGCCGTTTCCTGGAAGGGCACGGGGTGAAGGCGGACATTGAATTTTCATGGGGGGCCACCGAGGTCAAGGTGCCCGATCTGGTCGACGCCATTGTCGACGTGACCGAGACCGGTTCGTCGCTCCGCGCCAACAAGCTGCGGATCGTCGAAACGTTGATGGAATCTTCCCCGCAGGTGATTGCCAACCACAAGGCATGGCAGGACCCATGGAAGCGCAAGAAGATGGAGACGCTCGTCCTGCTGCTTCGCGGGGCGCTCAATGCCCGCGACAAAGTCGGGCTGAAGATGAATATCGAAGAAAAGAAATTGCAGAATCTTCTCGATGCCCTACCCTCCTTGCGCAATCCGACCATCTCTCAGCTTGCCACCGGCGGCTGGGTCGCAGTAGAAACCGTCATTGACGAAAAGACCGTTCGGGAGATTATTCCCCTTCTCAAGGCGCTGGGCGCCGAAGGGATCATCGAATATCCTCTCAACAAGGTCGTTTATTAACAGCCAAGCAGAACAGTAGCCACGTATGGGTTCATTAAAGAAAAGACGCAAAGCCAAAATTGCCAAGCACAAACGCAGAAAGCGGATGAAAGAAAACCGCCACAAGAAGCGTTTGCGCTACAAGAGCTGATAGTTAAGCTAGAACCCATGAATTCTCCGGGAGCCGCGTCCAAGATGAACCGACGGTTTCCGCAGCGACAAGGGTCGTCCGGCAACCGTCGGGGGGAAGAGGGATTGGACCTCTCCCTTCGCCGACTCCAGCCTTGGAGGCGTGATGAAGGTGGCCGAGACGGGTGGTTTCGACCGGCGGGAAACTCCCCGGCGGAGAGGTTTCAGCGGCCTGGGTTCCGACCCGGGCCGGGTGACGGAGGCCACGGTGGGTTCAACATCGGTACGGCGGTCGGTTTTTCCACCGACGCTCCATCCGGTCGCTCTTCTTCCCGCTTTTTTTCCTTTGGCCGCCTCCGGTTGACTCCGGGGGTTTTTGTCGTTTCCGGCGCGGTCCGGAAGTTGGCTGCGCTCCTTTGCGCCGGTCTCTTTCTTGGTGCCGTGGCGTCGGCCACCGCCCATGGGGTGCGGCCTTCTCCGGAAACCGGCGGAAGTCTCCCGGTTTCAACACCGGCGCGACCCGGCTCCACGCCCGCGCCCGATCTCCAACGGCGTCTTTTGGGCCAGGGCGCTTTCACGCCGGGGAGCCGACGCGGTTCGGTCGCCTCGGACATCCTGCTCAACACCCCCTCCGAAGCGGCTCCCGACCTGGTGCTCAACAAGGAGGGGGAGCGCAAGTCGGATGCGCTCGCGGCTTTTGCCGAAGGGGTGGCTGCCGAGGAGAACGGCGATACCGAACGGGCTCTCGAAGCGTACCGCCGCTCGCTCGCGCTCGACCCGGGCCATACCGACCTCGCGGTCAAGGTGGCGCTCGAACTGGTGCGGCGCGACCAGATCCCCGAAGGGATCGATGTCCTCAAGGATGCCGCCAAGGCCGCGCCGAAAGCCGCCGTCCCGCCGCTCTGCCTTTCGCAGATTTACGCCAAGTTCCTGAAAAAACCGCAACTGGCGGAACGGTACGCCCAGCAGGCGCTTTCGCTGGAGCCGAAGAACTTCGCGACCTACCTCGCGCTTTTCGACCTCTACCTCACCACCGGCCAGCAGCGCAAGGCGACCGCGATCCTCGAGCGCGCTTCGAAGGTGAAGACCGACGATCCCGAGTTCTGGCTCGACCTCGCCGACGTGCAGGCGCGCACCGCCATGGGGCAGCGGGAGACGCCCAATCCCGACGATCTGCCGCCGATCAACGCCTCGCTCAAGAAGGCGCTCGAAGGGATCGGCGACCATGCCGCCCAGCTCGTCAAGGCGGCCGACCTCTATGAAATGACCCAGCAGGGAGAAGAGGCGATCCCCCTCTACCAGAAGGCGATTGCCGATCCGAACGGCCTTGGGGAAACCGAACGGACCAACGCCCGGGACAAGCTGGCCCGGCTGCTCCTGCATTACGACCGGCGCGACGAGGCGATCGCCGTCCTCGAGTCGATCATGAAGGCTGCGCCGACCCGGTACGAAACGTACGAGCAACTCGGCGAACTTTATTCCGCCAACGGGCAACTCGAACAGGCAACGGCAGCTTACCAGCAGGCGTTGCTGGTCAATTCCAGCAACCCGAACCATTACATCCGCATCGCCGACCTCCAGCTCCAGCAGCGGAAGGCCGCCGACGCCGTGGCCACGCTCCAGGAAGCGCAGAAACGTTTCCCCGGCATCGCCCAGATCACCTATTCGCTCGCCATCGCGCAGGGGCAGGCCGGGCAGCACCAGGAAGCCTTGACGATGTTCGCCCGGGCGCTTCACGAGGCTGAACGGACTGACGCGAGCCTGCTCAACGGGCGCTTTTTCTTCAACTACGGCATGGCCGCAGAACAGGGAGGCAACCTTGAGGCCGCAGCCGAACTCCTGCGCAAAAGCATCCAGATGGACCCGACGCACGCCGCCGAGGCGTACAACTACCTCGGCTACATGTGGGCGGATCGCGGCAATCACCTTCAGGAAGCGCTCGACCTGATCGAACACGCCCTGGCGCTCGACCCCGAAAACGGCGCTTACCTCGACAGCCTCGGCTGGTGTTACTTCAAGCTCGGCAACTTTGACGCGGCGCTGGAGAACCTCCAGAAGGCGGTCGAACGCCTGGAGCCGCCCGATCCGGTCGTCTTTGACCATCTCGGCGACACCTATAACGCGCTCAACCGCCCTTCGGAGGCGATCATCCAATGGAAACGGGCGCAGGATCTCGACCCCGCCGACGAAGGTTTCCGTAAAAAGATCGCCGAAGCCGAAGGGAGAATCTCACGGGACTCGGCAGGCGCGCTCCCAAAAACCACCCCTTCGCCGCCACCCTCGGCGGCCCAGGAAGCGGCACCGCCCGCCGTGTCGACTCCGGTCCCGCCGGAACCGGTCCCCGACCTCGACGATCCTCTCGACGAGTAAGGGAACTGCGGATGAGGGCGCTTGCGCGAAGGCGAAGCGTTTGCTTTACACGCCCCCGCTCCTTCCCGCAGACTTGCCGCATCCCATGCAACTGATCGACGGCAAGAAAATCGCAAACGAAACCCACGCCGAGACCCGTCTGGCCGTGGAAGCACTCAAAAAAGCGGGTGTCACGCCGGGCCTGGCGGTCGTCCTCGTCGGGGAAGACCCGGCCTCGCGCGCCTATGTCCGTTCGAAGGACAAGATGTCGCTTGAACTGGGGCTCCACTCCGTGAAACACGAGCTTCCCGCTTCCACCACGCAGGAAGAACTGATCGAGGTGGTCCAGCGGCTCAATGCCGACCCGGAGATTCACGGCATCCTCGTGCAATCGCCGCCGCCGCCGCATATTGACGAAGCGGCCGTGGTCGCCGCCATCGATCCGGCCAAGGATGTCGACGGGTTTCACCCGGTCAACGTGGCCAAACTGGCGATGGACGATCCCACCGGCTTTGTCCCGTGTACACCGCTCGGCTGCCAGCGGCTGCTCCTCTCCAGCGGCATCGACCCGGCGGGCGCGCATGTCGTGGTCCTCGGCCGGTCGATGATCGTCGGCAAGCCGATGGCGCTCCTGCTCATGGCCAAGGGGAAAGGCGGCAATGCCACCGTGACGGTGGTCCATTCCCGCTCGCGCGATCTTGCTGCCATCACCCGCTCGGCAGACATCATCATCGCCGCCATCGGCCGTCCCGGCTTTGTGACGGCGGATCATGTGCGGGAAGGAGCCGTGGTCATCGATGTCGGGATCAATCGCGTCGAAGCGCCGGAGACGGAAAAAGGTTACCGCCTCGTCGGCGATGTCGCCTTTGACGAAGTCGCCCCGAAGTGCTCGCACATCACCCCCGTGCCCGGTGGCGTCGGCCCGATGACGATCGCCATGCTGATGGCCAATACGGTCAAGGCATGCCGCCAGATCACCGGCGCTTAGAAAAAAACCTCCGCACCTTCCCCCGCCCCGCTCAGGCGGAGAAAAGAAGCGTGTTTTCTTCCGGCGTGGTGCTGGCCCCGCCCAGCCACGCCATCGGGAGAATGCGCCCCGGTATCGACTGGTGCGGAGCCGCGAGCCGGGCCTGGACCACGGCGACGATTTCGCGCCCGAGCGCCTCGTACGGGTGGGTGATGCGGGTCAGTTGCGGGCATTCGGTCCGGTCAAGCGCAAGCCCGGTCCCGCCGACCACGCCAGCCTCCCGAGGAAGTTCGAGACCGCGCGCCGCCAGTTCCCGATAAGCGCCGATTGCGAGAAAATCGCCCGGGGTATAGATGGCGTCGGGCAAAACGCCATGTTTTTCAAAATAGCGGGCCACCTGCCGCCCGCCGGCGGCGGCATCGGTCGCCTCGCCGGTAAAGAACACCTCGAAATGGAGGCTGTCGTCGCTCCCGTACTCCAGCCCGGAGAGCAACCCTGAAATGCGCAGCCGGTTGGACGTGCTGCGGTGGTAGGCGGTGTTGGCGATGAACAGGATGCGCCTGCGCCCGGCGCGAAGAAACGCCCGGCCCAGCCGCTCGCTCGCCTTGAAATAATCCGCCGAAACGAAATTTTCCGTCGCATTGTCCGAAGGCGGGTTGAGGTAAACCTCCGGGAGCCGGTGAGCCCGCGCCCAGGCCGTCAGGTCCGCCCGGTAAAAGGAAGCGGGGACGATCAACGCCACGTCGTGGCCGGTCGGCGTAAACGGAGGGAGGGTGTCGAAGGTCTGGATCGTCAGCCGGACCCTGGCATCCATCGCCGCCATGGTCAGCCCGCCAAATAGCTGGGAATACCACGTCCCGGTCGAGACCGCGTCTTCCGTGGGCAGGTTGACGGTGAGCCGGATGTGCTGGTCGGAACGGGCGCGACGGTCGCGCTTGAGGAACGAACCGCTTCCCGCATGCGACTGAAGACGCCCTTCTTCTTTCAGGCGTCGGTACACAATCGCAACAGTTGATGCACTTACACCGAGGTGCGCGGCCAACTGCCGTACCGACGGAAGCCGGATTTCTTCGGCTTCAGAGGCGAAAACGAGTTGATCCAGGTAAGCGGAAATCTTTTCGGAGGCCTGGTTCTTTCGGGCGGGAGGCAACATGGGAAGCAGAAGGTTGTTCATTATTTGCGGTTCACAGGAAAGGGCAAGAGCAAAGATTTACTCAAAAAGAGTACCGCCTTATGTACAAAAAACGTATTGACATCAAGTACACATATCATTACGGTTCCCACTACGCAACCCTCCCCCATGATTCAGGGGTATTGTTTTTCAAACCCGGAGTTTCCTTATGCGCTCATCCCAACATCCCCTCTCATCAGCGTTGCTGCTGGCATCGTTGCTGATGTTTCCCTTTACGTCGCCCGCCCAGAAGACCTGGAAAGGAGAAGCCGGAACCGGAGGCGACGGCACCTGGGCACAGGCCGCCCAGTGGGAGGGCGGCCTACCCGACAGCACTTCCGCCGCCCGGTTTCTGGTGGACGATACTTACACCTCGCCCGCCTCGATCGTCGCGATTGAGTCCAACGTCACCGCTTCTTCGCTCCAGGTCGGGCACGGCAGGAACGTCACCCTCCAGCTTGGCGCGGGAAGGAAGATCGAAGCCAAGGGGGCCATTTCCCTGGTGGGCGGCCCCTTCGGCACCGGCGAGGGAGCTGCTTCGCTGACGATCAAGGGCCCCTCGGAAGGCGCGGCTGCCACGGCCGTTTTCGCCTCCTTCTATGTCGGCTACCTCGGCGGAAGCGGCCATTCGCTCACGTTTTCAGGACCGATCACGGTGACCGACGCAGGGACCTCCTTCAGCCGGGTCGGGCAGGGGCATACGGACGGGGCGGCGACCGGCAACCGGCTGATTGTGGAAAACGGAGCGAGCCTGACCCGGTATGGTCTCTGGCTGGGACGGTCGACCTATTCCACTTTTGGCAATGAAGTCGTCGTCACCGGCAAGGGGAGCCGTCTGCTCGTCAACGGAGGCGGGGCCGCCAGCACCCGCCTGCTGATCGGCTCGGAAGCGGGCTTGAGGGAGAATGCGTTGAAGATCGAGGAAGGCGGCACCGTGGAGGTCACCACCGGATTCGGCGGCAACGCCGTCAACGGAGTCCGCGTCGGGTTCGCCTCCGGGGCGCGTTCCAATCACCTGAGCGTCGAAGGAGCCGATGGGGACGGAAACGGCTCGACGCTGCTTCTGAAGGAAGCGACGAATCTGGAGGTGGGGTTCAACGCCGGGTTTGGCGGCAACAGCGTGGAAGTCGGCCAGGATGGCAGCATCACCGCCACCGGCACCGTCACCATCGCTTCCTTCAACGCCAACAACGGAGACAACGACGGCAAGAACCGCCTGACCATCCGCAACGGGGGCGTCGTGACCGCCTCGGCCACGATTCAAAACGACGGGCTTCTCCAGCTCGAAGCAGGGGGAACCCTGAACGGAGCCGCCGCCCTGAATGTCGGCGACGCCGGGCGGTTTGAAGCGGCCGGTTCGGGGCTGGGGAGCGGGATCGTGACGACGCTCGCCGGTGAAATGGCGCTCGGCGGCAACGACAGGAGCGCCGCAGCTCACCTCACCCTCGGCTCGGCGGTGACGATGCTGGCCGGAAGCACGCTGGAGATGACGATCTTTGGAGCCGACGCCGCCGACCGGCTGACGCTGGGCGGGAGCGGATCGCTCGACCTTCAGGCGGGCGATACGACGTTCCGGCTGCTGCTCAAAGGGTACGAGGTGGCACAGGGCGACCAATGGAGCCTCTTTGACGGGGCGACCGCCGCCGGGATCGTCGGCGGCTTTTCCACGGAGTGGATCGACCTCCCCGAGCTTGCGGGCGGGTTGAGCTGGGATCTCTCCCGGTTCAACGAAAGCGGCGCATGGACCGTGGCGGTCATTCCCGAACCGGGAATCTTTCCGCTCGCAGCCGGGGGAGCCTTCCTTCTATTGGCGCTCGGGGTGAGGCGCAGGCACCGGGCGGCGGCCTGCGGGGCGGTGCTCGCTTTTCTTCCGGGCGCAGGCCACGCGCTTGAAGAAGGGTATGAAACCGACGCTGTTTTTCCCTATCACCGGGAGATGGAGGGGCCGGAAAGGATCACCGGTAAAGACGGCGTACACCTCCGCATGGTGCTTCCGGGCGAACGCCGGCTGGAGGGGTTTTATACCACGGCGGAGGTCGCTTCCCCCCGGCTGGTGACGGCCGGTGCCAGGGTGCGGGGCGAGGGGCAACTGCTCTTCTGCCTTCATTCACAAACCGGGTGGGCCTATGCGCAGCCGGTCCGGCTGACCGGAGAGTGGCAGGCCATCTCCCTATCCAAAACCGTCGGGCAGAATGACTCCCGCCTGCGGGTGCTGTTTCTGGGCAATGAAGAAAAACCCGCCCTTCTGGAGGTCGATGCGATCCATGTCGCGGAAGCTGCGCCGCTCGATCTGCGGGAGATCGAGGTCCCCCCGCTCCGTTACGACGCCGCGCAGTTTACAGGCGGCACCTTCCCCCGTACGCACGACCCGGAGGCTCTTTCGGCAGAGATCATTGAAGCCGGGGGATGGGTGGCGCTCTCCAACCTTCCTTTTCCCAGGACCGCCCTGCCGCTGAGCATTTACGTTCGACTGGAAGGGGAAGCCTCCGTGCGGCTCCTCTCCTCCCGCGGGGGAACCCGGCATACGGTGCGCGAAGCGACCTCCGAACCGCAGGAGGGGTGGCAATGGGTCGTCATCAGCCGGGTCCGGGCCGAGGAGATGGGCGACAAAATGCACCTGGAGATCGTTCCGGCGCAAGGAGGGTCGGCCGGACCGATCCGCCTCGACAGCATTGCCGTCGCCTCGCAGGATCACCTCGGACACGACGACCTCGCCGCCGCCGTCGGCTATGGAGCCCTCTGACTCTCATGAAGATCATCACGACCCTTCTGCTTCTGGCGGGTACCGGGGCCATCGGCCTCGCCGCCCCCGCTTCGCAACCGACGGCAAGGATCAACCGGACGACGGCCCCTCCGGTCATCGACGGAAACCTTGACGATCCCGGCTGGAAACCGACCGTTGCCATTGCCGACTTTCTCCACCTCGGCACCCCTACCCCGGCCCGGGAGGCGACCATCGTACGGTTCGCCTACGACGACGAATACCTCTATGTCGCGGCGGAGTGCGAGGAATCGCTCCTGAACCTCGCCACCCAGAAGACGCACGAAGTCCGCACCAGTGCCAGGGAGCGCGACGGCAAGGTGTTCGAGGACGACTCGGTGCTGCTGATCCTCCGTCCTGCGGGTGGTGACGCCTGCTTCGAGTTTGCCGTCAACCCGCTCGGCACCCTCGCCGACGCACGTTCCAGCGCCTCCGCGCTCTGGGCGGGGCGCAATCCCTCGTGGAACTCGCGGGCCAGGGTGGCCGCAACGGTACACGACGGAAGCTGGTCGTTTGAGATGGCGATCCCGTGGAGCGACTTTCCCGGAGCCCGGCCTTCGGCGAATGAACTCTGGAGCGTCGTCCTCGCGCGGGTGGCCCGAGGCCGGGACGAATACAGTTCATGGAACCCGAGCCGGGCGCAGGGCATCCACACCCCGGAAGCCTTCGGCACGCTGGTTTTCGGCAATGCCGCCCCGGGACTGGAAGTCGCCGCTCCGCTCCGGCATCTGGAGCCGGGGCGCAATCCGATGAAGATCGCGTTTCACCCCTCGCCCGCCGGCCCCTCGGAGCTTCTGGCCGGCTACCGCACCTTCAAGGAGTCCGGCGAGCCGGGCGTCGTCAACACGACGGTCGCCCTGCGGGACCGACCGCTCACGGAAATCTGGACGGTCACGGCAGGCGGGTCGGGACTCAAACCGTTTGCCTGGAGCGTGCGCGATGCCGGGACCCTGCAACCGCTTTATGTCTCGCCGGTCATCCAACTCGAGATCAGCGAACCGTATGTCACCCTTCACATCGGGGCCGAAGGGGGCTACCGCGTGGCGGTCAATGGCGACGCCATCGCCAGCGGCAACGGTTCGGGCGAAGTGCGCCTCCCGCTGCGGCAGGGGGCCAATACCATTGCGGTGGAAGCCGAAAAAGGAACGGCAGCACTCGGTTTCGCCCCGGAAGGAACCGGGCGCACGGCGGCACGCTGGCGCTTCGCCCCGGCCTCGACGCCGGATGCGATGGGAGGGAAAAGCGCCGAGGGGGGCTGGAGCATCGCGCCCGAGGCCGGGACCGATGCCGAAGGGCGGAGCCTGATCGGCAAGGCGGGCAAACCGGCGGTTTTCCGCCATACGCTGCTCTACCGGCAGACCAGGAACTGGCCCACCCAGCGCCCCGCCATCTTTCTCGCTTCGGAAGTTCCCCAATTTCTGACCTTCACGGTCCCGGGCGTGCCGGGGATGGCGCTCAAGGAGTGGACGGCGGATCTTTCGGTGCCGTCGTTTCTGAAAGTGCTCGCCGTCAGCGGATTTTACGGGAACACCCTGCCGGACAAGGTGAAGTATTCGCTCGAGAAACTGCCGCCGGGCGACGACCCGGAAGTCGCCCGCTACCGGATCACGGCGGACCGCCCGCTACGCTTCGACCCGGGGGCGCATCAACTTTACCGGATCTTTCAGGTCGCCGTCAAAACCGACCGGCAGCCGGAGCCGCTCACCTCGGGGCGGTACGTCATGAGCCTGACCTCGCAAGCCAACGGCGCGACGGTGACGGAGGCCCCCTCCCGCTGGGAACTCGCCTTCCTGCCGCCGCTTCGGGGTCGCCAGCCCAGGAGCCTGAACTGGTGGCTCTGGGGCGGGACCTTCGGCGCGCTCGACAACGAAGCGTTGCGCACGGAACTCCTTTCCGCAGCTCAGGCCGCCGGGTTCAATGAAATCGTCTCCGGCGACCACTGGACCACGGTTCACGGCAAAAAGTACGGCATCCGCAACCACACCAACGTCTATTTCAAGCCGGGGAGGATCGATCTGGTGGCGTACCTGAAGGAACACCCCGAAGCGCGGCTGACCACGGCCGGGGGCCAGCCGAGCGATCACCTGATGTGTACCAGCGCCCTGCTGGGAGAAAGGTGGCCCGCGGCGGCAGAGGCGATCACCGCCTTTCTTGAGAAAGGAAAAACAGATGTCGTCTCGTACGACTATGAATACCCTCCCTTCAACGGCCCCCATTCGTGTTACTGCCCGGACTGCCTGGAAGAGTTCCGCCGGTTTGCGAAGCTGGGCGAAGCGACGCCCCTGCCCCCTGAAGAGATCAGGGAGAAGCATGGCGACGCGTGGGTCGATTTCATGGCAAGGCGGGTGGCCCGGCTTTTTGGCAAGATGAAAGCCGTGGTCAACGCGCAGCCCAACCAGCCGCTCTTTTCGGTTTACAGCGGATACCAGACCGAGAAAAACCCGGCGCAGTATGGGGTCGACTGGCAGTATGTGGCGCAAGAGAATGCGGTCGACATCATCTCCTGCGGCTACGGCCGACCGCTCGAAGCGATGCAAAGGACCGCCGCCACCTTTCAGGGCAAGCCGGTGGTCATGGGGGCCTTGCTCCAGCCGTACCTTTCCAGAAACAATCTCGAAAAAGAGACGGCGCTGGTCCCTCTTTCGAAGGCGAACCTCCTGCGGCTTTCCCTCGATACCACCGGCGGCCTTCTGGTCTATGATCGCAATTCCGTGGACGGGCGAACGTGGTATGCGCTCGCCGAGACTTCGCGGCTGGTCGCCGATCACGAAGCGCTTTTCCTGCGACACCGGCTTGAAGCCGTGCCGGGGGCCGATCCGGTGGAGGTCCAGATGCTCCGCGACGGAAAGAAGGCGCTCGTCTGCGTCATGAACCCGGGCGGCCGGGAAGCCCAATACACGTTCCGGTTCCCGGAAGGGCTTGGCAACGGCCGCGAATATTACAGCGGCGCGGAGGTCAGGGCCGGTGCGCCGATCAAACTGACCCTGCCTGCGGGCGAGACGGCAGCCTACCTTTTTGAGCAGCCATGAAAAGGCGTCACTCCGCCGTTGCCCCAGGGTTTTCGCAGGTTGAACTGCTGGTGACCGTGATCATCGTGCTGGTCATCGCCAGCCTCGCGTTTCCGGTCTTTTCCAGGATGAAGGCCGGTTCCCAGTCGGTGGCCTGCATCGGGAAGCTCAAGTTCCTCTGGCAATGCTGGGATGTTTACCGGAAGGAGACCCGCCAGCGGCTGTACACCGGGGCCAATTCGTGGATGTACGACATGGTCGACGCACGGGCGATCACCTCCGGGGAAACGACGGTTTGCCCTGCCACCAGCGCCAACAGCAAGGATGTCTACTTCTACCCGGTGCCGTACAGCAGCCGGATCGGCAGGATCACCTACTGGTCGGGGCCGCCGCCGAGGCCGATCGGCTATTCGGTCAACAACTGGGTCTTCTACGCGAGCGGCGGCATCACCTCGAGCCGCCAGTTCAGCAAACACACCTCCACGCCGCTCTTCATGGATGGCACCGTCTACGGCCTTGCGGCGGGGGCGTGGAACGATCCCGACCTGCGCGTCAAGCGGATCGCCTTCCGGCACCTCGGCTCGGCCAATTTCATCTTTCTCGACGGCCATGCCGAGTCGCTCACACCGGCGCAGGTCAAACTCCTCGACCCCAAGCCGCTGTAAGCTCTCTACAACGACCGGAACGGGTTGCGTTCGTTGCGCTGGCCGCAGCTCGGGCAGCACGGCAGCGGTTCCGGCGTGGCGTCTTCAAATTCGAACGCGCAGAGCGAACAGCGAAGCCGGTTGCGGATGGCGAGCCGCTCGCGGCGCTGCCGTTTCCACTCCAGCCAGAGCCAGACGCCGAAGACGGTCGTCAGGAAAAGAAAGAGGTAGATAAAGACGAGGAACGTCAGGCTGACCCGGATCATCGTTCGCTCCTTTCAGCTTCCTTTTCCCGCGCGACGGCATCGGCCCCCCAGATCCACGTCGCCCGGCCCCAGGTCAGGGCGGGGACTTCGCCGGGCCGGCTTGAAAACGGGTGATTGCGAAGGAGCGCTTCCGCCTGGGCGTCGAGTCCTTCATGGCCGCTGCCGCTCTGGAGAAAAAGGTGGCGCACCTCGCCGCGATCGCTCAACGCCACCAGGAAGACCGTCGGGGAAAGATCGTTGCGGACGGCGACCGGCTGGAGCTTCGGCGCTTCCCCCCGGGCCGCCTGGTCGCGACCCGCGAGCGACGGCGAGAAATGGAGGGAGGAGAGAACGCGCCCCGGCTTCCCGGCGGTCGGCGCCCGTTCCGGCCCGGCGGCGGCTTCATCCGCCCCGGGCCAGCCGCCCGGCCACGGAATCGGCTCCTCCCGGCGTTGCGCCGGTTGGGGCAGGGTCCGCACGGAAGCGTACGACGGCTGGTAGGTGATCCCCGCCATCCCTTCGCCCTCCCCGCTCCCCCGGGGAAGAGCGGAGGCCGGGTTCTGCGCTTCGACCCACTCCAGCAACGCGCGGTGGCGCGGTTCCTCCTGCGAAAGCAGCCAGACCTGCGCCCTCGGCGGCGCGCTGGAAATCACCGGCGGGTAGACCACCTGAAAAAGATAAAACGCCACGCCGTGCACCGCCGCCGCGAGCAGGAAAAAGCCGGGGAGCAGGAACGAAACGCTCCGTTCCGGCCAGCGGAAGATCAGTCGGGAAGCGGGAAGCGGCTCGGGCATCTTCATTTATCGCGCCACGGGGGCCGCCGCCATCATGACGTCGTAGCCGTGTTCCAGCCCGAGGTGCATCACCTGCGAGACCATTTCATACGGGGCGGCCTGGTCGGCGCGGATGATCAGCGTCCGCTCCCCCTCCGTGGGCACGGCTGCCAGTCGGCGCGCCAGTTCCTCCAGCGTCACCCGGCTCTCCTGAAAATAGATCGTCGGGACCGCCCCGGCGGCGATGCTGATGATCTGCGGGTTGTGCTGCGGCCCGAGCGCATAGGGGGACGCGGGCAGGGCGACCGACACCCCCGGCGAAAGCATGAAGTTCTGGCTCAACGCCGCAAACGCGAGGACGAGGACCAGCACGTTGACCATCGGGATGAGCCCGAAGAGGTCGAGCTGGTAATGGGTGGTCCGGTGAAGTTTCACACGCCAGAAAAAACCTATTCCGCCACGACCACCGATGCGGATTGCCCCGCGCCGAAGTCGATGATCCCCTGGTGCTGCGGCGGTTTGTCGGTCAAGAGATTGACGATCTCGATGCCGCCCCGCTCCATGTCGTGCATCAACGTATTGACCCGTGAGGAAAGAAACGCGTAGGCGAGCGAAGTCGGGATCGCCACCACCAGGCCCGCCGCCGTGGTCAAAAGGCTCTTGTAGATCCCCCCGCCGATTTCCATCGACGTGGCAAACCCGGCCTGAGCCGAAATCGAGACGAAGGCGTCGATCAACCCGGTCACCGTCCCGAGCAGCCCGACCAGCGGGGCGACGTAGGCGATCGTCGCCAGAAGCGAGAGGCGGCGCTCCAGCTTGGGCACTTCCAGTTGCCCGGCTTCCTGCACGATTTCCTTGAGATCGCTCCGGCGCAGATCGTGCCGCAGGACCGCCGCGTGGATCACCCGGGCGACCGGTCCCGGCGTCCCGGCGCATTCGTGCAACGCCTCGGCAAAGTGACGACGCGAAATCAGGTTCGACAACCCCCGGAGAAACTCGCCCACGCGGATCGTGGAACGGTGGTAGTAAACCAGGCGTTCCAGAAAGACCGTGATGGCGAGGATACTGAGCAGCAACAGGAGCCACATCAGCGGCCCCCCTTTCTGCATGTAATCAATCATGAAAAGGAGTTATACGCCGCTTTGGGACGAATTGCAATCGGCACCTCACCTCTCCATCGCCCGGCGTTCCCTCCCTGTTTTTTCCGGGATCGATCTTTTTTGATTGAGTCGGAGGGCGGTTCGTGAAATTATTCCGGAAACATTTATGGAAATGTTTATCACCCCATCTTTATTCAGAAAAATCTTGATCCACTTTGGCATCCGGGGGGTGATGACCTACCGACCCATGGCTCCACTCTCTTTCTTTCGAACCGGCTTCCTTCACGCTGCGGCATCCGCCCCTGTTTCTCCGGAGGAGGTCGCGCAGTCATGAACCCGTTTCCGCTGATCGGGTTGACCGGGCGCCGCGACCTGAACAATCCCCACCTGATGCTCCGCAAGGCGTACCTTGAGGCAATCCTCCGTGCGGGAGGCGTGCCGGTCATCCTGCCATGGGTGCCGGAGGAGCGGATCGCCTCCCTTTGCGACCGGCTCGACGGCCTGGTGCTGACGGGGGGCGAGGATGTCAACCCGCTGCTCTATGGACAGGAACCGGACCCGGCGCTCGGCACGGTCGATACCGGCCGGGACGCCTTTGAGCTGGCGCTGACCCGGCACTGGCTGAAACTGGAGCGGCCCCTGCTCGGCATCTGCCGCGGGTTGCAGGTGTTGCAGGTGGCGGTCGGCGGAACCCTGGTGCAGGACCTTGCCTCGCTCTGGCCGGGGGCGATCCGCCACGGGAACAAGGGGCCGCGCGGCAACCCGGTTCACGAGATCACCCTTCAGCCCGGGACGCTCCTGGCGAAACTGACCGGAGTGGAGGGCACGCTGGCGGTCAACTCCATCCACCACCAGGCGGTGGAACAGGTCGGCGCGGGTTATCGCGTGGCCGCTCAGGCGGGCGATGGCGTGATCGAAGCCGTGGAGGCCGAGGATGGCCGCCCCGTGCTCGCCGTGCAATGGCACCCCGAGGAACTCGAAGACGCGGCAGCCGCGCGACTGTTTGCCGGGTTTATCGCTTTGGCGCGGGAGCAACGGACTCCCGCCAGATCGTTTTCCCTTCCACTTCAATGACCCGGCCGGGCAGGTCGGGACGGGCGGAGCGGTCCACCAGCGCACGCAGGGCTTCCCGCGCCATGCCGTTGAAGTTCTGCTGGTAGGTGGAAAGAAAATCGACGCGGTCGTCGAAACCGACGAGGCTGATCTCTTCAGGCACGCGAAGACCGCGTTCCTCAAGCATCCCGACAAAGATTTTTCCGTAGCTGTCGTAGGTCAGGATGGCGGTCGGCGGGTTGGGGATGGAAAGGACCCGGTCCAGAAACCCGGTCATCGCCGGGCGCTCCCCATGAACCGAAAAGCGGATCGGCTCGAAAAACTCCGGGGGGTTATGCATCTCCAGCTTGTGAACCTGAAGCCAGTATTCCGCCCAGATGAAATTGCTCTGCCAGCCGCCGCCGGGAAAAGGGCGAAAACAGGCGACGGACCGGTGGCCGAGGTCGTAAAGGTGGGTCATCTGCTCCCGCACGGCCTGCCGGATGTCCGGGATGACGTAGTCGACCCCGGAGACCGGCGTCAGCTTGTTGAAAAGGACGATGCCGACATGCTCCCGCACCGTTTCCACCAGTTCCGGGGGCATCCACGAGGCGACGATGCCGAAGACGCGCTGCTCCTCCACGCACCGCAGGCTCCCATTGGGCGTTTTATCCTGCTCATAATCGATCAGGATCGGGTAAAAGCCGAACTCGGCGCAGGCCGTCTGGACCGCCAGCAGGTGGCGGGTGTAAAACGGTTCGCTGCTCTGCAGGCGCTGGCGGAGTTCGCCCGAGATGGCAAACGCGATGGTGCCGCTCCCGTTGCGGAGGGTCTGGACGCCGCCGCGCACCGCCGTTTTCGGGTAGCCGCGGGCGTCGAGCGCGTCGAGCACCTTCCTGCGGGTCGCCTCCGCGATCCCCGGTTTGCCGTTGAGCACCCGCGAGATGGTGGCCGGTGAGACCCCGATCTCTTTGGCGATTACGTTCAGGGAAGGTTGTTTGCGGCGGGGAGGCATGGCCCCGGTATTCGTAAAAGGATGCATCGGTTTTTTTGAAGGTTCCCGGATCAAAGCCGCAGGGTGTATTGGATGGAGGAGTGCATCGGGCGGAACCCGGCTCCCTCGTAGACGGCGCGGGCGGGGGCGTGGCCGTCGTCGAGCCCGGTGATGACTTCGACATCTTCCACCCCGGCGCACCGGAGCGCCTCAAGCGCGGCGTCGAGCATCCGGCGGCCGAGATTGCGCCCGCCAAAGGCCGGGGCCACGGCATTGTAACCAATCTCGCCGAACCGGTTGGCGGCGTCAATCCGGTAGGAGAGAAACCCGGCGAACGTCCCGTCCACAAGCGCCTTGACGGCGTGGACCTTTTCATCCGCCAGATATTCCGCCACGGCGCGGGCGATCTTTTCCTGCCACGGCGCGTCGAAAACGCGCCCGTAAAGCTGCTCGCGACGGTACGACATCCCCATCGTCCAGACCGCGCTCACCAGTTCCCGCACGGCGGGGAGATCCTCCTTTTCCAGCGGCACGATCTCCGCGGGAGGCGCGGCGGGGACCCCTTCGCGCAGCAGGCGGCCGGTAAAGCGCTCCAGGTCGGCGGCAAAGCGTTCCAGGCGCGTGAAATCGACGATCTCCAGAACATCCTGCGGCGAATGGAGCGGGAAATGGCCGATGCCGCTCGGCGCGCCGCCATCGCAGAACCAGGCGGTCGGGATGCCGTGCTGATCAAAGATCCCCTGATCGCTCCCACGCCGGTAGGGGCGCGGGGTGAAGCCGGTCTCCTCCTTCACCCAGCGGCGCAGCAGGCCGTTGCGCCCGACCCGTGCTTCCGGGTTGCCGAGAAACGTGCCGAGGCCGTCGAGGCAGAGCATCGCTTCGATCGGCTCCTCCTGGTGCGCCTTCATGTATTCAAACCCGCCAAGGCCAAACCCCGGGCCGCCGTATTCCTCCGCACCGAAGGCAACAAAATCGACGCTCCAGTCACCCAGGTGCGGCTTGAGCGCCCGCACGAGGTGGACCAGCAGCGCGATCCCGGTGCCGTTGTCGGCCGCTCCCTGGATGCCCGGGGCGCTGTCGTAATGTGCGCCGATGACCAGTTTGCGCCTGCCGGAACCGGTGTGGCGGGCGATCAGGTTGGCGCTCCGGTGGGGAAAACGACGCGCTTCGAGTTTCAGGTGAACGGGCCGCCCCGCCTCGCGCGCCAGCCGTAGGGCGGTGCGCTGGCTGATGGTAAAGACCGGCATCCGCTCCAGCCCGGGGTTGCGGACGATCTTGGTCGAAAAGGTATCGTTATACGGGCTGTTGACGATCCACGCCGCCGCCCCCGCCTTCTCCAGTTTTTCAGCGAGCGCGTTGGTATCGCCGACGTGGGTAAAATCGTGCCGCCCCGAAAAGGCGATTTTTCCCCGGCAGGTTTCCGGCGGTTCCACCCCCGTGTAGGGTACCAGCGGGGCGGTCACTTCGCCGCCGGGGCTGAAGTAACATGGAAAGGCGTCGATCGCCTCCCCTCCCTCCGTGGTGATGGAAAAGGGGCCGTATTCCCAGCCCGGGGCGTCAAATGCCTCGCGCACCACTTCGTAGCCCCCTTCGCCGAGACGCGCGGCAAGGTAGTCCTGCGCCGCCGCTTCGCCGGGAGAGCCGAGATGGCGCTCCCCGACGTTGAGGCAAAGGTGGGAAAGGGTGTCGTACAGGCCGGTGGCAGGATGGTGGCTCATCAAGGAAAAGAGAAAAGGGTGAGGTGCGGGTTGGCGTCCCCACCATCGAAGGAGCATCGCAAAAGATCAAGATTCATTTTTGGAAATGGTTTCTGAAAATGAATCCGAATCCAGGGATGCACTTTCCGCGTTTTCCGGGTTGGGGCCCAATCTATCCGATGAAGGCTTCAAGGTTTCGAAACCACTCTTCGAAAGGCTCCACGCCTCTCTTGTCGGGCGGATGGATGAGCGAAGACGGCAGGCCGGTGTTGATCAACGGGACCGCGTTGAAGGCGCGCCTGACTTCGATGGTTTGAAGCGACGGCGACATCGCTTCCACGTCCGGGCGCTCCAGCAGGTCATAAAGGTGCCGGAGAAGCTGGAAAAGGCCGCCCCATTGAACCCAATGCGGAAAAGCCACAGGTGGCGACATTTTCCAGGTGATCAGAAATCCCCATTCGTCGTGACGAATTGCGAAATGCTTTTCACGGCCCGCCCGGACGGCATGGACATGTCCGGAAAAGGCCAGTTCGTTGAGAACCATCTGGATGGAGCGGGGAAAATAACTGAGTTGGCGGGCGATCTCGGCGGGATGACCGGATTCGTGCGAAAGCAGCCAGCAGATCACTTCAGCGCGCGACTGACGCCCGAAGAGAGACCGCAACTTGATGAGAAAAGTAGCCGGGCGGTCCATGCACGGCGCCTGGCTCAAGTGCCTGAACCTGACGGGACCGCGCTGCCATCCCCATTTCAGGAAGGTTTTGTCCCGTTCTCCCAGGAGAGGCACCGAGGGAAAGAGAGGAGCGGGATGGTCCGGTTTCGGGGCGGTTTTGCGGCTCAATACCTTCCATTTCGCATGGACCGAGGCCCGTCCGAGACCATCCGCCATCGCGGCCAGCACCGTGGCGTCCCCAAGTTGACGCTCCTTCTGCAGCCGCAAGAGGCGTTGAAGATTGATCCACGAGCCATTGGTAAAAAGCCAGTCGAGGATTTCATCAAAAAGCCGGGCATCACGTCGCGCCACTACGGTGGAAAAAAGCAGGAGCGCCTCGGGATCAATCAGCCGGGAGTCATCGCTCCCGGACGATCCGGCAACCCCCAGAGCTGACCACTGACGCCACAGGAATCGCAAAAGAAGCTCATGGAAAGGCTCTCTAAAGGCGGCTGGCAAGGTCTTCATGGCCAAGGTGTCTGAGGAGTTCGCCGAGGATGAAGAAAAAGCCGTCGGAGGGATCCTGCGTGCGGGTCCATTGCGCCGCCTTCAGGAGTTCGTCTCTCGTCGGGTGAAGATCCTTCCAGCCGTTGTTGGTCAAGCTTAATAAGATCAATTAAAACACTCAATTTAGGTGTTTCAAGTATCTTTTTTTGAGAATGAAATGGCAGGATCCTGTATAGGGGGATCATCAGAAATGTCGCCGAGGGTGTGATTAAAAGTGGTATCAGCAAGGGAATAGCCCGGAGGGCTTACAGCGGGGAAGCCGGGGGTCGAGCGAAGCGACACCCCCGGGCTATTGGATTCCCCCATCATCGACCCCGAACG
>Ga0182739_1000787_pt1 | contig 36930 bp, 28 predicted proteins | sample eDN5th30CBELigBY_FD_128873 | JGI IMG/M metagenome (GOLD analysis project Ga0182739, IMG submission 128873) | Enriched backyard soil microbial communities from Emeryville, California, USA - eDNA 5th pass 30_C BE-Lig BY (version 2) (version 2) | ecosystem: Environmental > Terrestrial > Soil >... | reverse complement strand
TTCCGATTCTCCGGCGTTGCTCGTTGCGGTCGGTATCTTAGGATACCGCCCTTACTCGCGCCTTGGAGAATACGAAAAATCACCTCGAACTTTTTCAAGGAACTAACCTAACACGACACTAGTACCTTGTAACGCATGAAATTACGGATTGAGCTTGTCCTTTTGGCCCAGGGCTGCGTTGTCAGCCCGAAGTGGTTATCTTCGGATAGCCACTTGGGCTTCCGCCTTGCCCTGAACCAAAATTCCTGCGCTCCATCCGCAATTTCTCTTGTTACAAGATACTAGGCTGTGACCCTTCCGGCCTTCTTCCTGATTCTTTGCTCCTGCGTGATGCATGCGGGGTGGAATCTCGCCTGCAAGGCGAAAACCCCCTCAGCCGCCTTTTTTACCCTCTCGACCAGTAGTTCGGTGTTGCTGATGACGCCGCTCTACCTCCACTTCGCGCCCCATCTGAAGAACATCCCCGGTCCGGTATGGGGGATCTTGGCGGTCACCGGGTTTTTTCAGACCCTCTATTATGTGAGCCTGGGCAACGCCTACCGGTTGAGCGAGATGAGCCTCGCCTACCCGATGATCCGCTCGTTGCCGGTCCTGATGGTGCCGATGGTCTGCGGCATGGTCGGTTACGGGCGGCCGGTTTCAGGGGTCTCGCTGGCCGGGATGGTCATCATTGCGCTCGGGTGCATGGCGCTCCCTCTGACGGGGCTGGGCAGGGCGTTCTTCCGGGAATATTTCAGGCATCCCTTTCTCTTCGTGGCGCTCGCCGCCATCGGGATCACGGCCTATTCCATCATCGACAGCAAGGGGCTGGAACTACTCCGCAGTGGAACCCTCCCGTTTTCCGCGCTCCGGATGGCCCTGTTTTACATCGCCTTTGAAAATCTCTTCATCCTCGCCTGTCTCTGTCTTTACGTCCCGTTTTCAACCCGCGAACGGACCAGCCTGAACCGGCTGCGCGTCGATTCGCTCCGGTATCCGCTTCTGGCCGGCCCGGCCACGACGACCGCCTACGTCCTCGTGCTTCTGGCGATGCAGCTTGCTTCCAACGTCAGCTACGTCGTCGCTTTCCGCCAGTTGAGCATCCTCTTCGGCGTCGTTTTCGGGTTTCTGGTGCTCCGCGAACGGGTGACCGCCATGAAGCTCGCGGGGACCGCGCTGATTCTCGTCGGGCTGGTGCTGACCGCGCTCGGATCGGCTTGAATCCTTTTAAAGCGGCGGGAAAAAGCTCGAAATCGGCCTTGAAAGCCTTAAAAATCGAACCTCTGGTGCGAAAAAGATTGACGCGGCAGGAAGAAGAGTCTCTTATCCCACGATCTTGATTTCCGTACGTAAGACATTATTGGCGCTTTTGATCCTTCCCATGCTGGCTGGCGTGGTCCAGGCGAGGAGCGAGTCGCTACTGGATATCCAGACTGCCCGGCGTCTCGCCAAAGACGAGGCGGTGCAGCGGTTCGGCCCCCAGGCTTCGAAATTTCGTTATGATTCGCGGATGATTCGCGCGGCGAGGATCGCCGAGGCGCGCGCCCGGAAACATTCGATCAAACTCTGCTGGCGCTACGTCAAGACGGCGTTGCTGGAAGCGGATGTCATCGAAAGTTATCCGAAGACCGCCTATGCCAAGCAGGCGGGCGAGGAGCTGACCCGCAAGCACGGTTTCCGTCGTCTCCCGATCAAGGACCCGTTCAAGGCTCCGGTCGGTTCCGTGCTCGTCTACGGCGGACGCGGAGCCGGGCATGTCGAGATCCGCACTGATGGTGGTTTTGTCAGCGACTTCGAGTCGGCCAAACCGTCCCGGCGTCCTCTGATCGGCGTCTACGTCAAACCGGCGACCCAGCCGGTTACCCGCAGCGCCCGTTTGCGCAACGGCCAGACGAACCACACCTTCCGCGTGCCGACGAACCCGCTTTAAGGGCAATTAAAACAACCTTGGCGCGGAAGCACCTGGAGGGCGCACCTCCGCGTGCGCCGTGGGGTTGGAGATGGAAGCGGAAACAAGGCGCTATCCAAGTCAAACGATGCGGACGACGCGGAGGTCGTCCCTCCAGTGTCGCTAAGTGAACCGTATTGGCTTTAAGTCTCGTTTCTGGTCTGGCAGGGCTGTGTCGTCGCGTTGGACGGGGATCATTCACCGTCGGGTGTTCCGGCTGCTCCTCTTTGCCTTGGCGTTGGGCGGGTTCGTCGCGGAAACCGCCTGCGGGGCGTCGTTTTACTACACCTTCGGCGAGCGGAGGGGCGGCGTAGCCCGGCTGGAAATCGACCCCGATAGCGGCAGGGTGCTCGCTCACGAGGTGCTTCCCGCGCCTCCCGGGATCACCCACCCGCAAAAGATGGCTCTTTCGGCCAGTGGAGATCGCCTTCTGGTGACTTCCGATGCCGGGGAGTCGGGCTGGCTTTTCGCGCTGGAGGGCAAACCGCGTTTCATCAGGGAGATCGCCCTGATGGAGGAGACCAGCGATGTCCGCGCGCAGGGTGAACATGCGCTCGTGGCCGTCTCGAAGGGGTATTTTTTCTGGGTCAACCTGACCGACGGAAAAGTCGAGAAACAATGGAACGCGCGTGAAGAACTGCGCCCCTCGGGCCGCAAGGGGGAGCACATCCGCTTTTTGCCCGACGGGAAAACCGCGCTCATCACCTTCCAGAAGGATAGCAAGAAAGGGAAACACCGGGGAAGCCGGCTGGTGGTGTTCGACCTCCCTTCCTTCCGTGCGCGATACGACCTGGAACTCCCCCGCGACCGCCCCGACCTCCATATTAACAAAGACGAAAAGGAGCAGGGCCCCAACCCGGAGCTGGTCTTCATCGCGCCACGCTCCAACACGGTTCTCCTGACGCTCGACCTCTACGGAGCGATCGCCTTTGCCGACTACGGCGCGCTCCTGCGCGGCAAGTGGAAGCACCTCGAGCAGGTCCCTTCATCCATGGATGGTTCCTGGGGGAGCGCCTTCCCAGACCGCGGGACGCTCTTTGAAAAAGAGGGCAGGGAGTATTTCCTTGTCGCCAACGCTTCGAAGGATGGAGGGATCGCCCTCTTCGATGTGGCGAAACGCAGGATTATCGGCCGGTTCCCCGCTTCCGCCGGTGGGGAGCCGCCGATTTATCTTCCCCGGCTTTCGAAAGCCGTGACGGTCATCTCCGGCAAGCTGAAGACCCGCACGCTCGAAGGGCTCCACTCGCGAAACGCCCCCGGCAATGACCTGCTCCTCCTCGACCTCGGCGGGCTCGGCTCCGGTCCTCTGGAAAAGGGGGAAGCGATCCCGCTCCACGAGCCGGTCTACCGGATCGCGGCGGTCGACCCGCAACGCTCCCCGCTCGTCCTCCTCGCCACCGGGGAGGGAGCCGCCACCCGGTGGGTCATCTACGACGTGGCGGCGCGGAAAGTCGTCGGGAGTGAACCGGCCAAGGGAAAAGTGTCGCGGCTGATCACCCACCGGGAGGGGTCGTAGGCGCGGCCACATCAAGGAAATCGCGCACAAACGGGTTCGCCGGCGTTCTCCTAAGTTCATCGGGCGTGCCGGTCTGCTGGACTTCCCCTTCGTGGAGGATGATCACTTCATCGGCCACTTCAAACGCCTCCTCCTGGTCGTGGGTGACAAAAAGGGTTGTGATGTTCGCTTCCCGGTGAAAGTGGCGCAGCCAGACGCGGAGATCTTTGCGCACCCGGGCGTCGAGCGCTCCGAACGGTTCATCGAGCAGGAGCACCCGCGGCTCGATCGCCAGCGCCCTCGCCAGCGCGATCCGCTGCCGCTGGCCGCCGGAAAGCTGCGAGGGATAGCGTTTTTCAAGCCCTGCGAGCTGCACCAGTTCCAGAAGTTGCCGGACCCGCTCCGCGATCGCCTCCCTGCCGGGGCGGAGCCGCCGCGGGCGCACCTTCAGCCCGAAGGCGATGTTTTCAAAAACGTTCATCTGGTTAAAGAGGGCGTAGTGCTGGAAGACAAACCCGGCCTGCCGTTCATAGGCGTTCTTTTCGGTGACCTCCTGGTCATGGAAATGGATGGCGCCGCTGTCGGGAAACTCCAGCCCGGCGATCAGCCGCAGGAGGGTCGTTTTTCCCGAGCCGCTGGGGCCGAGCAGGGCGACCAGCCTGCCGGTCGGGAGTCGGATGGAGGTCGGTTTGAGGGCCGCGAACCGGCCATACGCCTTGGAGAGGTGTTCAGTGGTGATGCTCATGTGTTCAAGGTCTGGGTGTCAGGATTGGTGGAAAGCCCCTCTCCGGCGGCAAGCTGCCGGGCCGTGCGGCGGTCGATCACGCTCTTGATCCCGAGCGTCGCCAGCGCCAGTAGCGAGAGGAGCGACGCCAGCGCGAAGGCGGCGGAAAATGCATATTCGTTGTAGAGGATTTCGATCTGAAGCGGGATCGTGTTGGTCAACCCCCGGATGTGACCCGAAACAACCGAGACCGCGCCAAATTCGCCGAGCGCCCGCGCGTTGCAGAGGATGACGCCGTAGAGGAGCCCCCACCGGATCTTCGGCAGGGTGATGCGGAAGAAAATCTGCCAGCCGCGTGCGCCGAGCGTGAGCGCCGCCTCCTCTTCAGCCACTCCCTGCGCCTGCATGAGCGGGATCAACGTCCGCGCCACCAGCGGAAAGGTGACAAAAAGGGTCGCCAGAACCATCCCCGGAGTGGCAAAGATGATCTTGATGCCGTGCGAGCGGAGCCATGGCCCGAGCGGGCTTTCCGCGCCAAAGAGGAGGACGTACATCAACCCGGCGATGACCGGCGAGACCCAGAGCGGAAGGTCAACCAGCACGATCAGGAGCGATTTGCCGCGAAAGTTAAACCGGGAAACAGCCCAGGCGATCACCACGCCAAACACCGTGTTGATCGGCACGACGATGGCGGCGACGAGCAGGCTCAACCGGATGGCATGCAGCGACGCCGGGTCGCGAAACGTCTCCAGATAAAGCGCCCACCCCTTGCGAAACGCTTCGGCGAAGACCGCGACCAGCGGGAGGGCGAGGAAAAGGGCAAAGAAAAGGAGGGTGACGGCAATCAGCGTCCAGCGGACGAGAGGGCCCTCCTCGGTGGCGCGAAGCGGCGGCCTGGATCGCGGCAGCGGCGGAGCGGTGAGAGATACGGGTTTCATGGAGAAGGAGTGGTGGCTGTTTTTCTAGCGTGAAGCGCCGATCCGCCATTTGCTCCACGCTTGGAGCAGGCAGGAAAAGGTCAGGATCGCAAAGGAGAAGAGGAGCATCGTCAGCCCGATGGCGGCGGCTCCGTGGTAGTCGTATTGTTCAAGCCGGGAGACGATCAAAAGCGGGGTGATCTCCGTCTTGAACGGCAGGTTGCCCGAGATGAAAATGATCGACCCATACTCCCCGACAGCACGCCCGAAGGCGAGGGTCATGCCGGTCAGGAGCGCGGGAAGGAGCGCGGGAAAGATGACGCGCGTGAAGGTCTGCCACCGGTTGGCCCCGAGGGTCGCGGCGGCTTCCTCCACTTCGGCGGCGAGGTCGATCAGGACCGGCTCCAGCGTGCGGACCACAAACGGGAAGCCGATGAAAACCAGCGCGATCCCGACGCCGATCGGGTTGAAGACCGCCTGGATGCCGACTTTGCCTAACAACGCGCCAAGCCAGCCGTTGGGGGCGTAGAGCGCCGTCAGCGAGATGCCCGCCACGGCGGTCGGCAGCGCAAAGGGAAGGTCCACCAACCCTTCGATGAATTTCCGGCCCGGAAAACGGTAGCGGACCAGGGTCCATGCGGTGATCAGGCCAAAGAGGCCGTTGATGAGCGAAGCGATGAGCGAGACGCCGAAGCTGAGGCGGTACGAGGCGGCCACGCGATCGGAAGTCACCACGCTCCAGATGGCCGATCCGTCGCCGCCGAGCGCCTTGAAGGCGAGGGCGGCGATCGGGATGATGACCATCAGGGAAAGCCAGCTTAACGAAAGGCCGAGCGTCAGCGGAAACCCGGGAAGGATTCTTTTCATGGGTGCAAGGGAGAAGGCGGGAGGGAGCGACCTCCGCGTCGACTGCGACGTTGAACGCGTCGAGGCGCGGCGATTCGCCCTCCCGGGGCGCTTCTGCGCCGGGATGAATGTTGAGGTCGGTTGAGGTCGGGCTTACAACCCCTGACCGATCGCCAGGAACGGGCGGTATTCTTCGAGGATGCGGTCGAGCGCGGCCACGGTCGCCTCCACCTGAAGGTGCGAGGGCGCGAGGTTGGGCGTTTCGAAGATGATCTCAAACGGCACGGGGCGGAGTTCCGCCGGATGCGTCAGGATGCCGTCGTAGCAATGATTGCAGATCAACGCATCGCGCGCGGGGAAGTTGTCGATCACCTCGCCGGTGGCGCGCGGCAGGTATTTTTCTGCGGCGGCAATGGCGGGGCGGGCAAGCGCCTCGGTCAGCGTCGCCCCCCGCACAAAGGCATAGACGCCGTCGGCGGTATCGTCGGCATGGAGGGAGATGACCCCCTGAAAGGCCAGCACGCCGAGTTCCCGTTCCAGGTAGTAGACCTCCGGCTGCCTGGAAGCCTGCCAGAACTCCCGGTTGAGATCGACCCCGCCGCGCGAATGGCGCGTGCCGTCCTCCAGCCCGGTCGGGTTGCAGACCGGGTAGACAAAGAGCTGGTAACCCCGGGCGCGTTCCGGATTTTCCGAAAGGCGCCGGAGAAATTCCAGGGCGGCTTCGGTTGTTTCCGGTTCGTCGCCGTGGATGCCGGCGAAGATCGCGATGCGGACGGGTGAATCGTCAGCCCCGGGGCCCAGAAACAGAAACCGGGGCAGGGCATACGGCGTACCGTCGTGGCAGAACGAACCGATCTCCGAATAAAAGAGATGGTCCGACCCGATGCTACGTTCCCGAAGATCGTCAACGAGACTGAAAAGACGATGTTTGCCCATACGCACCGTACTATACGCCTCAAAACGGGTCCGGGGCAAAGAGAGAGTCGTGGGAATCCAGGTCGATCGCATAAGAAAGGAAGAGGGATGGCCGCCCGCCCCGCAACCGGGGGGAAATCGCGAAGCGGGCGGAAGTTTTTTTTTAACGGGTCAGCGGTCCGGGGTGTAGATCTCGTCAAAGGTGCCGCCGTCGCTGAAGTGGACCTTCTGCGCCTCTCTCCACCCTCCGAAGTCGGCGATCGTGACGAGTTTGACCTCCTTGAACTGTTCCTTGAACCGCTCGGCGACTTTCGGGTCGCGCGGCCGGTAGAAGTGCTTGCCTGCGAGCGCCTGCCCCTCTTCGGAATAGAGGTATTCCAGGTAAGCCTTGGCCACTTTCTCCGTGCCGTGGCGTTTTGCAACCTTCTCGACCACCGCCACCGGCGGCTCCGCCAGGATGGAGAGCGAGGGAACGACCACTTCAAGCCCCTTTTCGCCGAATTCCTTGATGGCGAGGTACGCCTCGTTTTCCCACGAGAGGAAAACATCGCCGATGCCGCGCTGGACAAAGGTGGTCGTGGAACCGCGCGCGCCGGAGTCGAGGACCGGGACGTTTTTGTAGAGCGCCTTGAGGAAGGCGCGTGTTTTGGCTTCGTCCCCGCCGTTCTTCTCCTGCGCGAAGGCCCATGCGGCAAGGTAGTTCCAGCGCGCGCCGCCGGAGGTCTTCGGGTTGGGGGTGATGACGCTCACCCCTTCTTTGACGAGATCGTTCCAGTCCCGGATGCCCTTCGGGTTCCCCTTGCGGACGAGGAAAACGATCGTGGAGGTGTACGGCGCGCTGTTGTGCGGCAGGAGCTTCTGGTAATCGGTCGGCAGCAACCCCTTGTCCGCGAGCACGTCGATGTCGGCGGCGAGCGCAAGGGTGACGACATCGGCTTCGAGGCCGTCGAGCACCGAACGGGCCTGCTTGCCCGAGCCGCCGTGCGACTGGTTGATCTTGAGGTCTTCGCCGGTTTTCTCCTTCCATACCTTGATAAAGGAGGCGTTGAACTCGCTATAGAGTTCCCGCGTCGGGTCGTAGGAGACGTTGAGGAGTTCCGCCCCGGAAGCGATTCCGTAAAGGGAAAGGAGCGAAGCGGTGACAATGGCCAGTGTGGTTTTCATGATGATGCTAGTCTTTTTTTGGTGGTTTGGTTTGGATTGAGGATCAGAATTTGACGCTCAGGTCGACCTGGACCGCCTGACCGGAATTGAGGTCGGCCAGTTTCGCGCCTCCCGTCGCCTGACCCCCGTAGAGATCCTTGCGAAGGTTGTCCGCCGTGAAGAAGGTGACGGAGCCGATGATGAAGTCGGCAAAGTTATAGGCGGCGGCGACCTTCCACCCCTTGGTGTTGAGGTTGCTGAAGGCCCAGGTGGAGTCGTTCAGGTTCGGATCGATGGCGGCCACGCCGACCTGCCGGTAGTTCACGCCGAGCGACCAGTCGCCCTTTTTCTTGTTTTCGCCCAGTTCAAAGCCGACGAGAAACGCCCAGTTGTCGTGTTCCTCGTGACTGGCGAGGCCATAGATGTCGCGGGTCCGCCCATCCCCGGCGAGATTGTAGGCGACATCCCAGAGGAACCGCGCCTTGCGCCCGAAGAGCGGGAAGGCGACATCCCCCGGAAGCTGGAGAATGTGGAGATCGCGCGTATGCCCGATATCCTCCCATCCCGCGCCCGCCGTGGCCGCTGAAAACGACTTGGTGTTGCGGGCGAGGGTGATGTTGGCCGCGTTGTAGAAGAGGAAGGAAGGGGCGACGGTTAGCTTGACCTTGTCGTTGAAAGGATAGCGGGCGATCAACTGCTGCTCGAAAAGGTAGGCATCGACTTTCCTGTCGGGATCACCGGCAAAGTTCTCGATATTGTCGTCAAAGATGAACTGACCCGCCACCAGCGTCAGCTCCCAGTCGGTCTTTGCGCCCAGCAGCGGGCCGAGGCGGAAGGTTTCGCTCAGGCCGGTCGGCGCGAGGTCGTTACCCCAGAGCAGTTCGCTTTTATAGAACGGGTTGGCCTGTTTCCCGGCGACGACGGTCAGCCATTCTGCGGCATTCCATCCCACAAACGCCCGGTGAAGGTAGACACCGTAGTTTTCGAACCCGCCGGAGTAGGTCTGGAAGCCGCTGTCGGCATTCTGGCCGGTCTGGAGGCCGATGCCTGCAAACCAGTCGTCGCCGAGCTTGAAGTCGGCCGCAACCCGCAGCCGGAAGCGCCAGCGCGACTGTTCCGAGCCGTGGCTCGAGGTGTAACGCCCCTTGTTGGCGTCCCAGTATTGCTGGGAATCGGCATTTTCATACTGGTAGCGGAGGCGCAGCTCGCTGGAGAGCTTCAACTCTGAAATGCCGCCCGCGAGCTTGATCTTCTCCACCGTGGAAGGGGGAGCCTCGATTGTTCGTCCGGAAAGTTTGCGGTTCTCCGCCTCGAGTCGGCTGGTTTTCTGTTCCAGCTCTTCGAGACGTTTCTGGAGGCGGGCAATCTCCGGTGTGGATTGCCCCAATACCGTACCGCCGCCAAGGAGCAGCGGAAGCGCAAGGGTGGAAAGGATTTTGTTTTTCATAAAGAGGTTTCTGCGGGTGTTAACCCTACTTGTTTGATGGAGTATTGAATCTCTATCTTTTTAGTGGATTTAAAGACAATAAAAAAATGCAGGAATCTGAATTTTTCTTTCAAGGCTCCATTTCATGCGGTGAAAGGGAAGTGTGAAACCGTGGATTACCCTATGATTTAAACGTAGTTTCGCTTTCCGGAAGCTGGGCTTCAGGAAAGTGACTCGTTTGAGTAGGGTAATACGACCGGGAAATCGGTCGTAAAGAGGGCACGCCGAACGGCGTCAGGCCCTTTACCAGTAACGGTAGCGGTCGCTGGCGCGAATCCCCTTGTTCTCGCGGGACCAGAGCAGCGTCAGGTCGTCGAACCGGCGGGCGACTTCGGAGCGTCCGATCCCTTCCACATGCCCGTCCACGAAGAGAAAATTGCCTTGCTGGCCGGAATGGACGTCGAAATTGACCGAGCGCTGCCACTCAAAGGTGCCGATCGAATCGGTGCCGTAGCAGAGCCACTTGTCGGGTCCCAGGCTCGGGTCCTGCTGGATGTCGCCGCGGATACCGGCATCCACCAGCAGGATGATCTGGTGCGGCTGGGGGATGTTGGCCAGGCGGCTCCCGCCCACTGCGCGGTTCAGGGCATAGTTGGGCGTTCCCCAGCGCCCGACGCGGTAGGGATTGGCCGGGCAGTGGTAGACGGTGACGATTCCCTTCCGATTACTGCGATTCTCGTTGGGGAGGATGCCGCGCGTACTGGTGTTTGAAGGGTTGCTGTATTGAAGGTAGACCTGCCAGTAACGGCTGCTGCCGCCTTCCTCCGGCGATTCGTAGGCCTCCGGCAGGCGCTGCCGGTTCTCGCTTGCGTAGAGGTGAAGCGCCGCCCCGAGCTGGCGGAGGTTGGAAACACAACGGCTCTCCAGCCCGCTTTGCCGGGTCTTCGAAAGACCGGGCAGGAGCAGGCCCAGAACGACGGCCACCACCACCACGGTGACCAGCAGTTCCGTCAGCGAAAAACCGTGGGGGGAGCGTTTCATGGCCGTGCGGTTTGGGGGAGCGGCCCTTCGGCTCCGATCAGGTTTCCTTGGGGCAGGAGGTTGGGGCTTCCCGGTCGCACGCGGAAGTCTCCCTCCAGCGGTGCGACGTAGAGCGGGTCGGCGAAGAAGGAGTGCCGGTCCTTGCCGGAAAATTCCTGCCAGTGGCCCATCGTGTAGTAGCGTGTGACCACCCCGGGCGCTTCGTTGACTTCGGCGCGGATGATCGCCTTGGAGCCGACGTGGCCATACTCCGGCGGCAGCGGGAAATCGTTTTCCGGACGGTAAAGGGCGTCGCTTCGCAGGAAGGTGGCGTAGTTGTTGAAGTCGATGGTGGCGGAAGCAAACGCGGCTTCGTCCTGTTCGTTCAGGGAGAGCGAATCGTTGCCGGTGAAGGTGAGCGAGTTGTGGGTGATCACCGCATCGCGCAGAGTGTTGCGCAGGTTCAACCCGGCATACAGGTTCTGGAAGGCGGTGTTGCCGACGATGCGCAAGCCGGGCGAGAAGCTCACCACCGCCCCGTGTTCCAGTGCGGTAAAGAGGTTGCGCTCCAGCGTGAGGCGGGGGCTTTTCGTGGCATAGATGCCGTTGCCGTTGCGGCCGCTCTCTGCGATGGGAGCGTTCTGGAACCGGCAGTGGCGGATCTGTACATCGGGGCTGTTGAGGATCTCCATCCCAAAAGTGCCAAACCAGCGGAAGGTGATCCCTTCGATGACCACGTGTGGGGCGTTTTCGAGCAGCAGCAGCGTGGGAGCCTCCTTGCCGCTGTCGAGAAGGGTGGCGTCAAAGCCCGCGCCGTGAAGGGTGATCGGCGCGCCCTCCCGGCCGCCGTGGCGCAGCAGGGCGGCTTCGGTATAGACCCCCGCGGCGATTTCGACACGATCCCCGGGCAGCGCCCGCTCCAGCGCCGGTTGCCACTCGGGAAAGGGGCGTTCGCGGCTTCCATCGGCTCCCTGTGTCGGCGCACCGGCGGCGACATGCCAGACGCGGGGGCCGCCCCGTGTGGCAAAGGAGAAGGAGGCGCTTTTCAGGACCGGTTGTCCGGCCTGCCCGGCTTCCAGTCGCGCTTCGTAGAGGGTATCAGGGGCGAGTTCGTCCCCAACCAGGGCGGCAAGCCACCGGCTTTGGGACCCGGGAGCCGGGCGCTCCACCGGAACGGAGGTGGGAATCACCTCCGGCACCGGGAGCTGGTTCAGATGGGCGGGAAGGCTCTGCCACGGTGCGGCCGGGTCCCCCGCTTTGCGATAAAAAAGAGTGACCCGGTCGCACCCGCTCCCGAGGGTGACCCGCACGACGGCTCCCGCCCGCGAGGCATTGACCTCCGGTCCTCCCACCCATTGGAAACTCCCGTGTTCCACCGGCAGGAAGGAGAGTTGCCGCGCAATGGCGGGGCTCCAGGTGACCGGTTTTTCGCGCCGTGCGCCGATGATGGTCGGTTGATTCAAAGCGGGAAGCGTCGGTGTCAGTTGACCGCCGGGGAGATCGGCAAAGGGAACCGGACCATGGGAGTTGGCGGTATCCTCGCGTGCGATGGCCTGGGGTCGCTCAAAGGAGAAAAAATAGTTGCCCTCCAGCGTCGCACCGATCCCGGGCAGCCGCAACATGGCGTCGTTGCCGCTCTCGTTGGGGCCGATCAGGTTGCGCCGATAGACGGCGGTCGGTTGAGCCGAGATCCCCGCATAGGGCGGCGGCGAGCCTGCGCCGGAACCGGCGTTGATCCCATCGAGAAAGGTGTTTTCTTCAATCAGGAACGGGAGGGCGTCCGGCTTGGAGGAGGCGGTCTTGATGTAGAGCCCGGCCCAGAAACCGACGGTGATGTTGTTGCGCAAGATCGCCCCCCGTGCGGGGTAGTAGATGCGGATGCCGTCGCGCAGGTGCTGGTTGAGTTCGCTGAAGGAGAACCGCCCGGCGGCGCTCTCAATGAGCGTACCGCTCACTTCCATCTCGTTGCGCGTGTGGAGGATGCCGAGCCCGACGGAGCGCAGCTCGCAGTTGCGGATCCTGACCTGGTCGCCGGTACTGCTGATCCCGCGGGTGACGTTGAAGAACCGGCACCCTTCGATCACCGTATTGGCGCGGATGGTCAGGGCGCGCGCCTCCGCTCCTCCGGTGTAGTTTTCAAAGGCGAGATCGCGAAGGACGACATTCGGGCGCTGGACATCGAACGCCCACCCGTCGCGGCTGCGCCAGAGTTCCGCAGGCGGCTGGTTGTCAATGGTATGGACCAGCAGGTCGTTCCTGCCTTCCTTGCAGAGACTTCCCGGATAGGGAAGCAGCCCCGCGAGATCGGCCTGTTTGCGGTAGCGAACCATGGCCCGGGGCTCCCAGACATCGTAATAGGCAGACTCATAGGCGCGTAGCTGCTGGCTGGTGGCGTTTTTGAGCCGATAAATGCCGGGATGTTCGGAAAGCGCCTCCCACTCGCGCACCGGTTCCCCGCCTTGAAAGAGGACTTGCTCTCCGGGGGCGGCTTCGATCACCAGCGCGGCAGGGGCGGGCTGCCCTTCTCCCGGCGGGGGGAGCGTCACCTGCTCGCGGTAGCTGCCCGCCAGCAGCCGGATGGTGGCCGGCGTGTCGGGTTGCACCCGGGCGAGCGCCGCCGCGACGGTGGCAAAAGGGGCCTGCCGGGTTCCCTCGGCGCTTGCATCTTCCCCATGCGGGCTGACGTAGAGGAGTTGCGCGGGCGATGGGGCGGCGGCGACCTCCTTTGGCGCGACCGCATGACCGGGCGGCTCTTTCATCCACCAGAGAGCCAGGAGGAGTGCGCCTAAAAGAAGAATCCAGCGGAAGGGGTGAGTCATGGGGTCCGGGGAAGGTTGGCGTTCAGGCGGAGCGGCGGCGAAGGGCGAGAAGAGCGATCCCCCCGGCTCCCAAGAGCAGCAGCGCCGTGTCCGGTTCGGGAATGGCGGCGACGTTCATGGCAATCACCCCCGTCCCGCCAAAGGCGGCATCGTCATAGTGGAAGGTGACGTTGAACTGACCCGAAGCGTCGTTGAGGAAAAAGACGTCGTCCAGGCCGCTGGCGATCCGGGCCGAGCTTTCATCTCCGGAGCGAAAGCTGAAAAGCTCGTAGCTCCCCTCCTGCAACGTCCCCGCGATGTTGATCCCGATGCCTCCCGACGCCAGCGAGAGGTCGCCGGTCCGGAAGTTGAGGAACTCGATCTGGTCGCTTGTGTGGCCCGCCCCGAGGGTGAAGGTAAAGGTCGAGCCTTCATCCATCACAAGGGTGGGGGAGCCTGTGCCGCCGGGGGTGACCAGGGTCAGCTTGCGAACCCCGTCCACGGCTATGCCGGGAGCGATCGTGCCGCCGCTTTTGACGTGAACGCTCTGGCCGCTCCCAAGTTCGATCCGCCCCCCGCCGCCGAGGGTGCCACCCGCCTCGATCGAAACCGCGCCGGTTCCGACGCCGCTGCCGGAGCTGTTTTCCACCAGGAGCGCCCCGTTGCGGATGATGGTGCCGCCCGTGTAGGTGTTGCCGGTGGCGCGCGAAAGGGCCTGCACGTTGCTGCCGGTCTTGTCAATGGCGCTCCCATCAAGCACCGCGCCGTAGAAGCGGTGGACTCCCTCGTCGGGGAGGTACGCGGGGTCATCCGCATTGCCATGGAGCACGAGGGTTGCGGCTCCGGTGATCTCGACCCTGGTCGAGCGGGCGGCGTGGCTGTTGAGGCTCGCCATGGAGACCCGGTAGTCAAACGCCGTGGCCGGGGTGCCCAGGTTGATCCGGTGCGCCTGGTTGCCAACCACGTCGTAAAGGTTGGCAAAGATCACATGCCCGAGCGAGATCGAGAGGTCTGCCGTCGGGGTGCCTTCCACCCCGAAGGAGGAGCGGTCGTAAAATGTGGTGGTGCCGGTGACGTTGACGGTTGCCCTGGAATAATCGACCGTCTCGGAGATTTTGCCGGAAACCAGCAGGTTGGTCGCGCCGAGAGCCGATTCCCCTTCGGTGCCGATGACGAGATGGGCGGTTTCGAGGGTAAAACGGGTGCTGGTGTCGAGGTGCTGCCCGCGCAGGTAGACACTGCTGTTGCCGACCTGAAAGGTGCCGGCGACGGAAAGGGTGTTGTCGCCGTAGATATTGCTGCCCGGGGCGGTGTAGCGGTTCTGGATACGAATCCCCGTAGTGCTGTGAATGCGCAGGTTATCCACGCTGCGGTTGCCATCGAGATAGAGCCAGGAGTTTCCGGCGAGGTTGTTGTAGAGCCGGGTGATGCTGTCGCCCTCCTTGGGAATGCCCGGTGTGCCGGTCTGTTCCGGGTCGGTGAACTGCCACGGCATTCCCTGCCAGGTATTGGAGGAGCTGGTCGTTTCTCCAGTGTAGTCGATCGCCTGCAGGGGAGAGCAGAAAATACCCGTCAAAAGCGGGGTAAACAGGAGGGTGAGCAAGGAGGGTTTCATGGCACGATGGAGGGTTTTGGGAGGTTTTTGTTTCAGGAGGAAGGTGTCGTGGAGGCGCGGACGACCAGTTCGCCTTTGATGGAGGTATCCTGATCCACCGCGTCGGGGGTCAGCCGTTTCTGCTTCATCAGCTTGAGCAGGAGTTCCGCCCCCTTCCTGCCGATCTCATCGACCGGGTAGCGAATGGTGGTGAGCGGGATGTAGCCCGCCTCGGTCAGGGGAATGGCGTCAAAGCCGGTGATGGCGACATCGTCGGGCACGCGCAGCTTTTCCCGGGCGCAGGCGGTCAGCGCGCCGAGCGCCCACTCGTCGTTACTGCACATGACGGCATCCGGGCGTCCATGGCGGGCGAGGATCTCCCTCATGCCGCGTTCCCCGGGTTCGCACGGGTGGTATTCGAGCGGGGTCGAGGGCCGGTAGCCGTCGGGGTAATGGGAGACCGTGTGCAGCAGGCCCTCCGCGCCCGGGACGGCGCACATGGCGCTCAGAAAATCCTCTCCCAGGGCGGAGTTGGTCTGGTTCAGATCCGCCGAGAGCAGGAAGACGATCCGCCGGTGTCCGAGGCTTAACAGGTGCTCGCGCAGGATGCGGTACCCCCAGAGACGGTCGGAATAGATGGAAGGGGTTCCCGCACGGGCGCTGCTCAGGTTGACGAGGGGAATCCCGGCGTCGTGAAGCATCTCGATGTCTCGCTTCTGGAGGTGAGGGGAGTTGACCGAGACGACCCCCTCCACCCGGGCCTCGACCAGGCGCTGGGCGGGCGGCGTGCCCGGTTCGGTAAACCAGAGCACATCGTGAACCAGCAACTCGTATCCCGCCCGGTGGAGGTGATGGGCAACGGCCATCATCTTGCGCTGTTCCAGCGAGGAGTTGCCCCCTGAACTGAGCACCCCGACCAACCCCGAACGGCCCTGGCGCATCATCTGTGCGGCGCGGTGGGGCCGGTAGTTGAGCCGCTGGGCGACCTCCCGCACCTGTGTCTGGGTCTGTTCGCTGTAACGGTGCGCGTAACGGCCGCCGAGGATCTGTGAAACCGTCTCAATGGAAACACCGGCCTCGCGGGCAATGGTTTTCTGGGTCGGCGGCTGGGTGGAGGCGGGAGAAGGGGAAGCTTTCACAACGTTGTGGAGATGATGATGCAAAGAAACATCACAGCGTTGTGAATAGCAAGGAGTTTTTTGCTCCGACGCAAAAAGAGGCGGCTCCGAAAGGAACGGAGCCGCCGGGGCGAATGGGTATTGGGGCTGGCGGCGATCGCCCGCTACCGCCCGGCCTGCGTTGAAGCGGCAGGTGGGTCTATGGGCCCGAGGGTAGCCATGGGTTCCGGAGCGGAGCTTACGTCCGCCGCCCGAACTTCTTTTCCAGTTCCGGGTAGGAGAGCTGGATCATCGTCGGGCGGCCGTGAGGGCAGCAGTACGGGAGGTCGCACCGCAGCAGGTCTTCGATCAGCCGAACGAGTTCCGGCCCGCGCAGCACGTCGTTGGCCTTGACGGCGGCGCGGCAGACGGTTTTGGCGATCACCTCCTCCCCGAGCCGGAGCTTGGAGGTCTGCGAACTGACGGTGCGCAGTTCGTCGATGATCTCCCGCAGGAGCTGGAGCGGTTCGCTGGAGCGGACAAACTGCGGCAGGCTGTCGAGCTTCCACGCGCCGTTGCCAAACGACTCGACGCCGATCCCCATCCTCCGCAGCGTCTCGATATTCTGTTCCACCCAGTCGCTGTCGCGGGGGCCGAGTTGCAGGGTGACCGGCATCAGCAGCCGCTGGCTCGTGACGCCGCGTTCCTCCATCCTCCGCCGGAGTTCCTCGAAAAGAATCCGTTCATGTGCGGCATGCTGGTCGACCAGCACCAGGCCGCTGGCGTTTTCCATGACCACGTAAAGATTGCCGACCACCCCGAGGAGACGGAACGGCTTGCTCGTCTCGTCGTGATCCCCGGGGATCGCGAAGCTGGTGAGCGAGGGAGCGCCCGGCGAAGGGGAGGAGCGGGGCGGAACCGGGGCGGCAGTCTCCGGAAGAGCGGGGGAAAGCGGCCCGTCGGCGATCGTGCCGCCCGGGCGGTCGGCTTCGGGCAGCGGCGCGCGTGCGGGTTCGACCCTGGGCATCCGCTCAAGAAGCGACGGAATGAGCGGCGTGACGGGCGCGGCTGGCGGCGGGGCGACCTCCTGCGCCGCCGGTTCGCGCACGACCGGGGCCTTGAAGCGTTCGCTCCAGTTTTCGCGGTCGCCCTCCAGCGTCGCCTGCACGGCGGCGACCACTGCCTCGCGAACCACCGACGGCTCGCGAAAGCGGACCTCCCGCTTGGCGGGATGGACATTGACATCGACCGCCGCCGGGTCGATCTCCAGAAAAAGATAGGTGATCGGGTACTGCCCCTTCATCAGCGTGGTGTGATACCCCTCGCGCAAGGCGTGGTTGATCGTCGCGTTTTCCACTGCCCGCCCGTTGACGAACACATGCTGCTGGGAACGGGTGGACCGGCTGACCGAGGGCCGGGCGAGAAAACCGTGAAGGCGCACCGCGTCGTCCTCTGCCGAGGCGGGGATCTCCAGCAACTCCGCGGCGATCGTGGCCCCGGCGAGATCGCGGATGCGGTCCTTGAGCGACGCCGCCGGGGGAAGCTGGAAGATGAGCCGCTGGTCGGTCCTGAAGATGAAGCCGATTTCGGGATGGCCGATCGCCTGAAGCTGGAGCTGGTGCTCCACGTGGCTCATTTCGGTGTTTTCCGTGCGCAGGAACCGCCGCCGCGCCGGGAGGTTGAAAAAGAGTGAGCGGATCTCGATCTGCGTCCCCGGGGCGTCGCCGCCGTCGCGGACGTGCTCGATTCTTCCCCCGGTGATCAGCAGTTCCGTACCGGCCAGCGCCCCGTGTTCGCGCGTGGAGAGGCGAAAGCGCGACACGCTGGCGATGCTCGGGAGCGCTTCGCCGCGGAAACCGAGCGTGCGGATCGAGGCAAGGTCGGCCCCGGTGCGGATTTTGCTCGTCGCATGCCGTTCGATCGACAGGAGCGCGTCGTCGCGATCCATCCCGCACCCGTCATCCACCACACGGATGAGCGAAATGCCGCCGCGCCGGACCATCACCTCGATCTGCCGCGCCCCGGCGTCGACCGCGTTTTCGACCAGTTCCTTGACCACGGAGGCGGGGCGCTCGACCACCTCCCCGGCAGCGACCTGGCTGGCGACTTCGTCTGAAAGGAGGGCGATGCGGCTCATGGAAAGGGAGTTGGTAAAAAAGAGGGTTTCCGACAGCGTGCCAAATGTCACTCCCTTTTTCAACCGGCAAGACCGACGCCGCCGGTTTGACTTCCGCACGCCAAGCCGCTATTTTTTCCCGAAACCCGAAGCCAAATGATCAGCGTAACCGAAACTGCCGCCAAACAACTCCACGCCCTCCTGGCGGAAACGCCCGACGCTTCCGGCAAGGGGCTTCGCATCTACGTGGAAACCGGAGGGTGCGCCGGGATGCAGTACGGCATGGAACTGGGCCACCCGAAGGAAGGGGACGAGATCGTGGAGCGCGACGGGGTCCGCTTCATCGTCGACTCCTTCAGCCTGAAGTATTTGCGCGACGCAACCATCGACTTTGTGGATGAACTGGCCGGGGCCGGTTTCAGGATTCACAACCCGCAGGCCGCCCGTTCGTGCGGTTGTGGCACTTCGTTTGAAGTCGAAGAAGGGGAAGGGTCGAAACCGGCGTCGTAGGCGGGGCTGCCGGAAGGTCGTTTTTCTTTGAGGAAGAGTGTTTTTTTTGACCGAACATGAGAGGCGACTTTGTGGATCATGACGAGGAAGAGGAGGAACTGACGCGTGGGCGCGACCACCTTTTTCTCTGGACCGTCGGCATTCTTCTTTTGATCGGGCTGGCGTTTGCCACCTGGCTCGGCTCATTTTACATCTTCGGGCACCCTGAAAAGCCCGAAAGCTACCGCATCCTTCAGAAACTCAAGAAACTCGACCCGCCCAAGCGGTATGAACTGACCAAGGCCCCCCCGGGCGAGTTTCTGAGCGCCCAGAAAGCGTATGAGCGATACGGCTCCCTCTCGGCTTACGAACTCAAACGGCTCAACGAACTGCTCGTGCGCGACTACATCCGCAACTACGAGAGCACCAAGCGGCTCGTCCCGTACGTCACCGGCCGCTACAGCATCATGACCTCCCGCGAACTGGCGGAGGGGGATTTCTTTCACCCCGGCGTGGTGGCGCTTGCGCAGTCGGTCGATGTCCCGCAACTCGTCCTGGAGCATGTCTATCCCGCTTCGTCCAGGCTGGTGCCGGTTCTCAAGGAAATGCTGGCCATCGGGCTCGACCTGAAGCTGGAGCGGATGACCGATCTCGCCGCCGTGATCAACGTCGCGCGGACCCCGGACGGGCGCATCCAGCTCACCGTCGTCCCGCTGTTGTACGGTTCCTACGCGCTCAAGCAGGGGAGCGGGAGCTTCACGCTCGACCCGCCCGAACTGCTCAACCCCGGCGGCGGCCTGCCGATCGTCCGCGACCAGCCGTTCATGGAGGCCGCGCAGGCGTACGCGCTCCATATGCAGGAAGTCCGGATGGGCGGCGCGATCGCTCCGGGTGGAACCCCGGCGATTCCCGTGGCCCAGCCGGTGGCGGAAACGACCATCGTCCGCGTGGAAACCCCGGCGGAAACCCCGCAGCCTGCCGCCGAAGCGACGCCAGCCACCGCATCGACCGGGCCCGACGCCAGCCCGACGCCGGAAGCCCCGGGTGTGCTGGCCGAGACCCAACCGCCGGTGCTGGTCGACGAAGGGGAGGCCGAACCGGAGCCGACCCCGCCCCGGGCCGTGCCGGCCGCCTCGCCCGCGATCGCCGTGGGAGCCCCGACCCCGGCAGCATCCCCCGAGGCCGCACCGACCCCGGCGCGCGTCGCCGTCGCCAATGTCCCCGAATCGGCCCGTCCGCTTTTGCAGCCGTTCCTCGCCGCTTCGCCGACTCCCGGCGCCCGTCCGCAAAGCCGGGAAGGCGGCAACTGGCGCACCTATCCCGCCGGGCAGATGCCGCGCGGGCGTCTGTTGACCCTTTCCGACGTGGTGGACCTCGCCGACCGGGGAGTGAGCGAACGCTCCTACCTGCGGGGGGATTTCGTCGTCACCGCCACGGGCGAACACCGCGCCGTGCTCCGTTCCAGCAGCCGGATCGGGAGCATGCTCGGCAGCGTCACCGGGGCGCCGACCGTCCGCGTCATCGTCGAGTTTCCCGAAGGGGCATCGCCTCCCTCGGAACGGAGTCAGGTTTCCCGCGAAGGCGACCGCCCGTTTGAAATCCGCGAAATCCGCCGCGGCAACGACGGGCACATCAACGTCTTTGTCCGCGAAGTGACGCGGTAAGCAGGCTTCCCGAAGGCTCCGCCTGGTACAAGGTACTAGTTTCCCGGGATCAACCCCGGCCAGTAATGGGCGTCCGAGCCGGGGCGCTTGCCAAAGAGCGCCTGGCCGACGCGGACGATCGTCGCCCCTTCCTCAATCGCGATCTCGTAATCGCCCGACATCCCCATCGAGAGTTCGTCGAGCGCGATCCCTTCGGGCGCTTCACCCCGGAGGCGGTCGCGTAAACCGCGCAGCTTCACAAAACAGCGGCGCACCGCTTCCTTGTCGTCGGAAAAAAGGGCGAGCGTCATCAGGCCGCGCACCCGGAGGCGGGGATAATCCGGCAGTGCGTTGAGCAACGGCAGGACCGCTTCGGGCGAAAGGCCGAACTTCGTCGTTTCGCCCGAGGTGTTGACCTGCACCAGCACGTCGAGCGTCCGCCCCTCGATCTCCAGCCGTTCCTCAAGCGCCTGGGCGATCTTGACGCTATCAAGCGCCTGAAACTCGGTGGCAAACCGCGCAACATACTTCGCCTTGTTGGCCTGGAGATGGCCGATGATGCTCCAGCGGATCGGCAGGTCGCTCATGCCTTCGGCTTTCAGCCGCGCTTCCTGCACCTTGTTTTCCCCGAGGAAGGTGAGCCCATGCCGCACCGCTTCGCGGATCACCGTTTCCGGCACGGTCTTGCTGACGGGCAGGAGGCGCACTTCGTCCAGCCGACGCCCGGCCCGTTCGCAGGCGGCGGCGATCCGGCGGCGGATCTCGTGAAGGTTTGCGCCGATCGTCGCATGCGGATCGGCCCCGAAGCGTTCCATTATTGAAAGGTCGTTCATGGTCAAAAAAAGCGTTCCGGGGCGATCATCGGCTGCGGTTTGCAGATGCGGTCGACACATTTGTGCCAGCTATCCTCCCCGCTTAAAATTTCAATCTCCACCCGCAGGAAATAGATCGGCACATCGAGGTTGCGGATCTTCGGAAAGCGGACGGAATCCTTTTCCGTCGTCAAAATGGCGTCCACACCGCGTTGTACGCAGCGGCGGATGAACCCGGCGATCTCCCGTTCCGAAAACCGGTGGTGATCGGCGAAATGGCGCGTCAGGATCAGTTTTGCCCCGAGGCCGGTCAGCGCCGCTTCGAAGCTCTCGGGCTGGGCGATCGCCGAAATCGCCGCGATCGTCCTCCCTTCAAGGAACTCCAACGGCTGTCGCGAGCCATTTTCCAGGTGTTGCAGGTATTGCGGGGAATGGGTGCATTCGATGATCTCCGCCGTCCGGTTGTAACAGCGGATGCGGGCGATCAATTCGCCGTTGCTCTCTCCCCGCACGCTTTTGGTGATGAAAATATACGACGCCCGGCGCAGGTTGGGCGGCGGCTCGCGCAGCGTCCCCCTGGGGAGGATGTATTCATTGCCAAAGGGTGCCTGCCGGTCGATCAACACCACGTCGAGCCGGTGCTTGAGCCGCAGGTATTGCAGCCCGTCGTCAAGCAGCAGCGTATCGCACCCGAGTTTTTCGATCGCGTAAATCCCGCTTTTGACCCGGTCCTTGTCCACAAGCACAATCACATCCTTGAGGTTGCTCGCCAGCATGAACGGTTCATCCCCCGCGTCTCGGGAATTGAGCAGCACCCGGCGGCCGTCGCTCACGATCCGCGGGACAAACTCCTCCTCCTTCCCGAACCGGTTGCTCAACCGCTTGAGCAGCGGCGGCTTGCGGCTTTTGTAACCGCGGCTCAAAATCGCCACCTTTCGCCCGCCATCCTGCAGGGTCCGGGCAAATTTCTCAACCACCGGCGTCTTTCCAGTGCCGCCGACGGTCAGGTTGCCGATCGAGATCACCAGGCAGCCGAGCTGCCGCTCGCGGATCATCCGCTTGCGGTAAAGCCAGAGCCGCAGTTGCACAATGCCCCGGTAGAGCCACGCCAGCCCGGCAAGAAACCACCGCAGCAAAGCGGCCCTCTTGCCACGTCGTTTGCCGAGGATGACCTCGATCGCAAACTGTTCAAACTCATCGAGCCAGCGGCGCACCGGAAAAAAGGGGGGTCTACACTCGTTGGACCCCGTGGTTGTCGACCCGGGTGATCACCGTTTGCGCCGTCACGCCGGCGGGAAGCGCCTCCAGCATGGCGGTCGCCACCCCCTTGGCATTTTCCAGCGTCAACGCCGCGATGGTCGAGCCTGAACCGCTCAGGAAACCGCCGATGGCCCAGCTCCGCGTCGCGGCGGCGATCACCTCCGGCAGGAAGGGAAGCAGCTTCTGCCGGTACGGCTGGTGCAGGTAATCCTCAAAGCACCCTTCCAGCGCCGAATACCGGCCGGAGGCAAACGCCGCCGTGACCCGTGCCGCGTTCGCCGCGCTCGTCACCGCCTCCCGATGCGGCACGGTTTCCGGCAGGACCTTGCGCGCCTCCGGCGTGGAGACTTCAAACTCGGGGATCAGCAGAACCACCTGAAGCGCCTCCTCCACCGGAAAGGAGAGGCACCCTTCGGCGCTCGCCACGGTAAAACCGCCAAATTCCGCCGGGGCCGCGTTGTCCGGGTGGCCCTCCAGTTCGGCGCAAAGCTGGAAAAGCTCCTCGCGCTCCAGCGGCTCGTCGCTCAACTCATTGAGCGCATGCAGCAGGCCGAGCCGGACGGTCACGCTGCTGCCGAGCCCGCGCGAACGGGGGACCTCCCCTTCGATCTTCCACCCGAAGACAAACGGCTTCACCTCCGCGCGCTCAAAAAAGAGGTCTGCGGTGATCCGGACCATCTCGGGCGGAGGCGTCGCCGGGGTGGCACGGCGGAGTTCCGTCTGGTTGTAGAGCGCCAGGGCGAGCCCCAGGCAGTCATACCCCGGCCCGAGGTTGGCACTCGTTGCGGGAACGCGAATCGTTACAGAGTCCATAAAACTTCGCAGGAGCATGCGCCAAACCGGGGCGCTTTAAAAGCAATTTCGTACGCCCCGGTGCCGCAGGGTCGCCGCACGGCGTTTCAGGGATTGCGCTGCCCGTGGCCAGACGCTAGGAAAAAGGGATGGATCGCGCCTCTTTGCTGCAACAACTCCTTTCCCTTTCCCATGACCTCGGGGCGGAACACCGCCGCCTCGCCATTCTTGGCGAAGGCAACACCTCGGCCCGTCTCGACGGCGAACGTTTCCTGGTCAAGGCGAGCGGTTCCTCCCTCGGCACCCTGGGCGGGGACGATCTGGTCGAGTGCCGCTTTGAGCCGCTTCTGGCGATGCTGGAGTGTGATCAACTCGGCGACGAGGCGATCGAAGAGGCCCTTTTCGGGGCGCGGGTCGATCCGCAGGCGAAAAAGCCGTCGGTCGAAACGGTTTTCCACGCCTGGCTGCTGACGCTTCCCGGGGTGAGCTTTGTCGGCCATGCCCATGCCATCGCCGTCAACCAGATCCTCTGCTCCCCCCGGGCCCGTGAATTTGCGGAGCGCAAGCTTTTTCCCGACGAAATCGTCTGCTGCGGCCCCGCCTCGGTCTTCATTCCGTACACGGACCCGGGCCTGCGCCTCTCGCAGGCGATCCGTCGGGAGTGTACGGCGTATCAGGAGCGCTGGGGCAAGCCGCCGCGCGTCATCCTGCTCGAAAACCACGGGATCATCACGCTCGGTTCCTCCCCCCACGCCGTCCTGGCCGCCATGCTGATGGCCGAAAAAAGTGCGACGATCTTCGTCGGCGCGGCCGCGCTGGGAGGCCCGAAGTTCCTGGAACCAGCCGAGGTCGACCGGATCACAAACCGGATCGACGAACATTACCGGCAAAAGGCGTTGAAGCTGTAGGTTCCTTCGTGAAACCTCCCATGAAATCAAGGGGGAGTGCGCCCGGCAGGGATCGAACCTGCGACCCACGGATTAGAAGTCCGTTGCTCTATCCGCTGAGCTACGAGCGCGGCACCCAAAAGAAGGAGTACACGCTTTGGGACCCCTAAATCAAGCCGAACACGAGCGGATTCGATTTTTCGCCTCCGGCCGGAGATTGTGCGCTCGCCAAGCCGGGGCAACCGATGTATCATGGATGGCTTTACATGTCCTGTTCCGTCTTTTACCCCCAGCCTTTCAGGTTCGTCCCGGTCCGTTCGCCGGGTGAGCCGTTTGCCCGGTCCGGGGCAGTTCCGACGCCATGACCGAGCCAGTCGACCTCCAGAAACTGATCCGGATCGCCTTCACCGCCATTGCGTTGGTTTTCGCCGCATGGATCGGAAGCATGATCGGGACGGGGGATTACATTTTTGCCCTCCTGATCATCGTCTGCTTCGGCGGGGTCCTCGCTGCCACGATCCTCAGGACCTCCGTCTGGTACCTGATCCCCCTCGCCATCGGCATCGGAGGCAGCATCCCGTCGATCCCCGGCGGTTTTTCCCTGTTGGAACTGGCTTCCCTTTTCACGTTTTTCTCCTTTGTCGTCCTGAGGGCCGTCAAGTCCGTCCCCACCACGCCGACCTACGGCCTGGTGGACGTAGTCCTTTTCGTGATCCTTTTTCAACTGGTGATCGCCTTTATCCGGAATCCTGTCGGCACGCTGTTGTTTGACAGCGAACGGGTGGGGGGGCGGCCCTATGCTTCGATTGCCATCGCCTGGATGGGGTACTGGGTGCTTTCGCATATCAGGATCACGCCAAAGCTCGCCTTCCGCCTGCCATTCATTTTTGCCGGTTTGAATCTCTTTGGCGCCGTAAACGGCTTCATTGGCTTTTTGTTTCCCGCCGTCAATGTCCTGGCTCCGCTCCACAGCAGCTTTGCCGTCGCCGATCGGACCGACCCTGCGGAAATGGGGGAAACGCGGCTGGGCTTTGCTTCCGGCCTCGGCTTCAATATCAACCGGGCGCTCTCTTCGTATTTCCCTCCGTTGAGCAACCTTAACCCGTTCAGGGTCATTCGGTGTGGCCTGTTTGTTTTCGGTTTTCTGGCGGTCGCCATTTCGGGCTACCGGTCGACGATCGTCGGGATGGCGCTCTTTTTCTTGGTGGCCCAGTTCTACTGGAAACGCTATCGCGATCTCGTCGTCACGATCATCCTCGGGTGTCTTGGCCTTGGGGGACTGCTGGCGATCCAGGCGCACGTCGGCCTGCCGTACACGATCCAGCGCTCGCTCTCCTTCCTTCCCGGCGAATGGGACCCGCAGGCGGTGCAGGATGCCGAAGACTCCGTCACATGGCGTGTGGAAATGTGGGAGCGGATGTTTGAAGACTCGCGGTACCTGAAAAACAGGTGGCTGGGAGATGGGTTTGGTATTTCCAAGCAAGCCGTTGTCGCCCACGCGTCCGGACCGGCAACGCCCGAGGAACTTCAGGAATTCTACCTGGAAACCGGCGCCGTGCATTCCGGGCCGGTTTCCACCATCCGCTATGTCGGTTATATCGGATTGGCTCTCTACCTTCTCTTGATATTGCTGATCGCCAGAAAAGCGCATCGCCTGCTCCGTAGAACGTTCAGGACGCCCTTTTTCCCTCTGGCTGTTTTTTCTGGGGTGGGACCGATTACATTTCCGTTCTTTTTCACCTTTGTCTTCGGGTTTTATTACACCTCCCTGGCCGAGAGCATCCTCTCCCTGGGTATCCTGAAAATGCTCGAAGCAAGCTTTCATCGTTACCTTCTTGAAGAGAAAGGCAAAGCCCGCCAACCGGCGACCCTTTCTCCGGAAAAACGGGATCAGCCGCAGACTGCGGCGTTATCCCGGCCTTGAAGCGCTCCCTTCGGAACGCCGCCTCATCCGGAACCTGGCAAAAGCTTCCGTGTTTTTAAGCCGACGATCCAAAAAAAAACGGCAGGTTTGCCTTTGATTCACGATTTTTTCCGGCAGGATGCCGGAGCCCGCGCGCCTGGCGTGGCGGGGTTCCCCGAACGGTTTTTTTATCATGATCAAGCAAACGTCCGCCTTTTACCTGATCACGCTGGTGGTGGTGGGGCTTGCCATCGCGGCGGTTCTTCACTTCGGAGCCGCGCTGCCGCTGCCCGGAGGGGAAGGGGGGAGCGTGGTGCAGCCGGTGGACGCGGTGGGAGAAGAAGGCCCCTCGGCCTCTCCGGCGGCTTCCCTCCTGCTTCACCTTCACGAACCGCTGGTCCACCTTTTCCTTCAGTTGCTGCTCATCATTGCGGCCGCCAGGCTGGTCGGCTTTGCTTTTACCCTGATCGGCCAGCCCGCCGTGGTCGGGGAGATGGCGGCGGGGATTCTTCTTGGGCCGTCGCTCTTTGGCTGGCTCGCCCCGGGGGCTTTCGCCTTTGTCTTTCCGGAAAGTTCGCTTGGGACACTGAAGCTGCTCAGTGAAGTCGGTGTCTGCCTCTTCATGTTTGCCATCGGCATGGAACTCAACGTCGGCGAGTTGCGAAAAAAGGCGTCGACGGCCGTGATCGTCAGCCATGTCAGCATCGTGTTTCCCTACCTGCTCGGCGTCATCCTGGCTTATTTTCTTTTCACCGGCCTGGGCGCACCGGGCAGTTCCTTCACGCCGTTCGCCCTTTTCCTGGGGATCTCCATGAGCATCACCGCGTTCCCGGTTCTGGCCCGCATCCTCCAGGAGCGGAACATGACCCGCTCTCCCCTCGGCGCTACGGCGATCACCTGCGCCGCCATCGACGATGTTTCCGCCTGGTGCCTTCTCGCCTTCGTGGTGGCGATCGCCCGGGCCTCGAGTCTGCTCGGGTCCGCCATGAACCTCGCCCTGGTGTTTGTGTTCATCGCCGTCATGCTGCTCGGCGTCCGCCGCCTCCTGCCGGTCTGGCTCCGGCGCATCGGGCTGGAGCGTGAGGAACCGACGCGCGGCGTGCTCGCCGTTGTGGTCTGCGTGGTCATCGGCGCAGCCCTTTGCACGGAGGTGATCGGCATCCATGCGCTTTTCGGCGCTTTCCTGGCGGGGACGATCATGCCGGACACCCGGGGCTTCCGGCACAAGCTGACCCTCCGCGTGGAAAACTTCAGCTCCATCCTCCTGCTCCCGCTCTTTTTCGCCTTCACCGGCCTGCGGACCGAGATCGGCCTTCTCGATGATCTCAACGGCTGGCTGCTCGCCGCCCTCATCGTCGCCGTGGCCACTGCCGGAAAGCTCGGCGGCAGCGCCCTTGCGGCCCGCCTGGTCGGGATGAACTGGCGCGACTCCCTCCAGCTCGGCGCACTTATGAATACGCGCGGTTTGATGGAACTGATCGCGCTGAACATCGGCTACGACCTCGGCATCCTCTCGCCGCGCATCTTTACCATGCTGGTGATCATGGCGCTCGCCACCACCGTATTGACCGGACCGCTCCTGGCGCTCTTCGCGCCACCGCGCCGCGCCCCGGCCAAGCAGGAACCGGCACTTCCCGTCCTGTCGTAAGGTTGCGAATGGCGTTACTTCAGGGTTTCGCCTGCCAATGGGGTCTTGTCGCCGGAACTCCGAAAAGCTTCCACTTCCTCGAGCGTCTGGAGGAACTGCTGCTTCTCCTCTGCGGTTGGGATGCGACACTCCGAAGCCATTCCAAACCATCGGTACCGGTTGGCGGAGATCGTCCTGTAAACGGCATCGCGCAGGGCGCGAGGGATCACAGCCAGGCAGGTCATGAAGTGCCACGGCGCGGAGAGGTGCGAAACAATCTTCAGGACGGCCGTCGATCTGGAAAACGCGCGGGAACCTTCGATGGCATAAATCGTCCGGCCCACTTCCTCCCCGGAAATCTGATATTGCTGCATGAGTACCTTTCCCGCTTCGGATTGGCTTGCAACAAAGTATAACTGCTGCCCGGCATCGCGCCTCTGGAGAAAGGTGACAAAGCGGTTGCAGAAGTGACAGACCCCGTCAAAAAGCACGATGCATGAAGATTGATTGCGGCGGATGCCCATATCCATGAACAGGACAAACATCGCCATGTTTTCGAAGAAGCCGATATTCATGATCATCAGAATGGCGGCATGCATCGGTAACATCACCGCTACGAAAGCGAGGCGAAAAGGTCTCCAGACCAGCGCAAAGGGGGCAAACAGCTCCATGATGCTGCCAACGACAAATCCCATGCGAAGCATCCCTGCAAAGAGGGCCGACTCGGCTGCATATCGGCCCCACCCGAAGTCCCAGTAGGAGACACGGCTTGCCATATTGACGCTCCACCCCTCCATGAGCGGTAATAGGAAAACGTCCAATCCCCCGAAAGCGAATCTTTTGGCTCCGACCAGCGTATAGGTTAAACAAAACAGAAAGGTGACCGTGATGAGCGTATGCTCCGCCTGTTTTTCCCGGAGCCGGGGAGTCCGGGCGATGAAGGCCTGGCCGACGAAAACATAGGTTGAAAGCAGAAGGGCAAGCTCCGCGTGGTTGAGATGCCCGTACGAGCGGACCAAAGCCTGGTAAACCGTCAATAACAGACATGCCGGCACGCCCGTCCATCGGATGTTCAAGCCGCTGGCGGCCAGCAAGGCGAACAACGCTGTGAGAATGCGGAGCGAGACGAGGGCTTCAAAGGAACCGGCAAACCAGCCAGCCGCTGCATCGGAAAGAAGGTTGAGCGGAAAGGGCGGGATAAAGAGCACGGAGGGCAGCAGGATGAGCCGCTCGATCGGATCAAAGGCCGCCTTTAAGAACCACAGGCCAAAGAGGAGAACCCTCAGTGCCGTCAATGCCGAAGGAGGCGCTCCCGTGTGAAGGACTCTCATCATGAAGGCTCCCAACGCCAGACAATCTCCCGGCTGCTCTCGGGCCCATGTTTCTTTGAAACCGGGAGCGAGACGCGAACGACTTCAAGGCTCCGTATCGCCCTGCCATGATCGCCGAACCGGCGTTGTGCTTCGAAGATGCTTGCGAGCAGAGCATTGAAGGCGGCCGTGCTTTCCTGATCTTTTTCAACAAGCGCCTGGTTGAGGCGTTGGCTGATGGCATTCGCAAGACGGTGGGTTCCCATTCCGAGCGAGGGAAAGAGCCGCTCCGGGTTGATCAGGATGCGGGAATCATCGTCCAGAATGGCAAAAATCCTTTCATGGGTCACGGCGTCGCCTGGGGTTCCTCCCGAATACATTGCCCAGTTGATGAATGGAAAGAGCCGCAAATCGCGGTGGGCAAACTGGCCGAGAAAAAGCAAGCCGACCATGATCATCAGAAAAAGGCGACGAACGGGATTGAGGCCGGTGACGTAGCGCGCCCACACCGGCACGGCCGTAAGCCCGCTGATGACCATCACGTCAAGGAGCACCTCAAGCGCCGTGCGTCGATTTTGCAGATTAAGCGTGGCTCCAAACGCTCCCGCGGCAAGAACGATACCGCCCCACAGAAGCCATTCCGGACCCAGGCGGCGATGCCATGGCGACACCACGGGGAGTGTTTCAGAGGGCTGTTCTTCGAGGCTATGACGCTTCATGGCGATGCTTCCCGCGGAGGCAAGTAGCTGACCGGTGAGTTCCGGCAGGGAAACATGCTGCGGGGAATTAAGGAAGTAAAATTGTCACCGCCACGAGCATGTCGGGCTCCGTTCATGATCGTCTTTGAATGGGACCCGATGCAAAATGGCCGGCGATCAACACCGGCGGTTCACCGCTTTCCCGAGCGCCGCCTTCAAAAACGGCGCTGTCCGGCTTTTCTTCACGCGCACCACCTCCTCCGGTGTACCGCACGCGACGATTTCGCCCCCCTTGGCCCCGGCTTCCGGCCCGAGGTCGAGCACGTAGTCGGCATCGGCGGCGAGGCTCATGTTGTGTTCGATGACGATCACCGTCTGGCCGTCGTCGACCAGCCGGTGCAGCACGTCGAGCAACCGCTCCACATCGGCCATATGGAGACCGATCGTCGGCTCCTCCAGCAGGTAGACGGTCGATTTCGGCTGCCGCTGCCGCCGGATGCGGTCGTTGGCGGCGCGGGTCGTCCCCCGGCTCAGTTCGCTCACCAGCTTGAGCCGCTGCGCCTCGCCGCCGCTCAAGGTCGGGCTCGGTTGCCCCAGCTTCAGGTAGCCCAGGCCCGTGTCGCAGAGGAGTTGCAGCGGGCGCGCGATCTTGGCATTGGCCGAGAAAAACTCCGCCGCCTGTTCGAGGGTCATCTCCATGACATCGCCGATGCTCCGGTCGTTGTAGAGCACCTCCAGCGTCGCCGCATTGTACCGTTTCCCGTGGCAGTCGCTGCACGGAATGTAGCTCGGCGGCAGGAAGTTCATCTCGATCCGGATCACCCCCTGGCCGCCGCACGTCTCGCACCGACCCCCCGCCGTGTTGAACGAAAAGCGCGATGCGGTGTACCCCCTGATCCTCGAAAGCGGCAGTTGCGCGAACTGTTTGCGCACTTCGTCGAAGACCTTGATGTAAGTCGCCGGGGTGGAGCGCGAGGTCTTGCCGATCGGCGACTGGTCGACCTCGTAAACCGTCTCCACCAGTTGCGCCCCCCGCAGCGCCTTGTAGCCGTTGGGCGCTTCCTTGCGCCTGCCCTTGCGCAGGTGGTCGAGCAGCTCCGGTTTGAGCACGCCGCGCATCAGCGTGCTCTTGCCGGAGCCGGAGATGCCGGTGATCACCGTCAACCGCCCGACCGGAAAGCGGACGTCGATCGACTTGAGATGATGCGCGCACGCCCCCTCCAGTTCCAGCCAGCCGGGAACGGCCTCCCCGAGCGGGCGGCGTTCCCCCCGGCTCGGGTGGAGCATCGGCTCGCGCAGGCAACGCCCGGTCAGCGAAGTCGGGTGGCGTTTGATCTCGGCCAGCCTGCCGACCGCCACCACCTCGCCGCCGTTCATCCCGGCGCGGGGGCCGAGATCGATGATCGTCCCCGCCTGCCGCATCGTCTCTTCGTCGTGCTCGACGACCACGAGCGAGTTCCCCTTGGCCCGGAGCGTCTCCAGCGTCTCCAGAAGGAAGTCATTGTCGCGCGGGTGGAGGCCGATCGTCGGCTCGTCGAGCACGTAGAGCACCCCCCGCAGGTTGGAGCCCAACTGCGCCGAAAGGCGGATGCGCTGCGACTCGCCGCCGCTCAATGTCTTCGCCGAACGGTCGAGCGAAAGGTAGCCGAGGCCGACGCGCCCCATGAACTCGAGCCGCTGGTGGATCTCCGGCAGGATGTCGGTCGCGATCACCTTGTCGCGCCCGGTGAATTTCCAGCGCGAGAGCGCCGCGAACGCCTCGGCTACCGGCAGCCTCGAAAAATCGGTGATGCTCTGCCCATGGAGCCGGACCGCGCGGGCGACTTCGTTGAGCCGCGCCCCGTCGCACTCCCCGCACAGGCGCGCCTCCCCTTCGTCGAGCCATTCGTGCTGGCGCTCCTTTTGAAGTTCGGTCTCCAGCAGCGTTTCGCCTTCCGGGTCGGCCCCGTCCCAGACTTCGCCAAAACCGTTGCAGGTCCGGCACCAGCCATGGGGCGAGTTGAACGAAAAGAGCCGGGGATCAAGTTCTTCAAAAGAGCGCCCGCACCCCGGGCAGCTCATCTCCGTGCTCAAAACCGTCAGCCGCTTCCCGCCGTCGAGAAGGTGCGCCGTCCCCTTGCCGATCTCCAGCGCCCGCCGCAAAATCTGCTCCAGCCGCCCGGGCGAACGGCGTTCGCCGACCACGACATCGATCGTATGCTCCCGGTAACGCTCCAGCCGCTTGAAGTCGGCCACGCGAACGAGCTTTCCGTCGACCAGCAGTTCCTCAAACCCTTCCTTTGCCGCCCATTTCGCGACTTCGGTATGATACCCCTTCCGCGCCTTGATCAACGGGGCGAGCACCCGCGCTCCCCCCTTCTGGCGGACCACCGCCGACGCTTTTTTCAGGATCGCCGCAAAGCTCTGTTTCTCCACCGGCACCTGGCAGGAGGGGCAATATTGCGTCCCGAGCTTTGCAAAGAGCAGGCGCAGGAAATGGTAGACCTCCGTCACCGTCGCCACGGTCGATTTTCCGCCGCCACGGGTGATCCGCTGCTCGATCGCCACCGACGGCGGCAGCCCGGTGACGAGATCAACATCGGGCTTCTCCAGCGCTTCCATGAACTGCCGCGCGTAGGGCGACATGCTGTCGAGGAAACGGCGCTGGCCCTCGGCAAAAAGAATGTCAAACGCCAGGGTGCTCTTTCCCGAGCCGCTCAGGCCGGTGATCACCACCATCTCGTCGCGCGGGATTTCGAGCGAAAAATTCTTCAGGTTATGCTCGCGCGCCCCATGGATTGCGATCGCGGGAAGCTGCGCCACCCGCTTGCGTCCCTTCTCCGCTTTGACGCTGTTGCGCCTGCTCCTGCGTCGTTTCAGGACCGGCCCGAGAAAGGCCGCCGTGTGCGAGCCGGTCGCCTCTGCGGAAGCGACCAGTTCCTCCGGCGTCCCGGTCGCGATCACCAGCCCCCCTTCGTTCCCGGCTTCCGGCCCGAGGTCGATCACGTAATCGGCCGATTTGATCACTTCCAGGTTGTGTTCAATGACCAGCAACGTCTGCCCGCTCTCCACCAGCCGTTCGAAAACGCGCAGCAGCATCGCCACGTCGTCAAAGTGGAGGCCGGTCGTCGGTTCGTCGAGGATCAGCAGTGCCGGTGCCGTTTCTTCGCCCGCTTTCTGCTGCGAGAGGTGGCGCACCAGCTTGAGCCGTTGCGCCTCGCCGCCGCTCAGGCGGTTGAGCGGCTGGCCGAGGTGGAGATAATCGAGCCCCACTTCCGCCAGCAGGCGCAGCGTCGCCAGAAGTTCGCGCATCGCCCCTTTGGGCGGCGTCCCCTCCGCCCCGTTCTGTTCGGGATCAAAGAAGACCAGCGCTTCGGCGATCGTCATCTCCAGCACGTCGGCGATCGACTGGCCCCGCAGCTTCACTTTGAGCACATGATCCTGGTAGCGCCGACCCTCGCATTCCGGGCAGCGGACGAAAAGATCGCTCAAAAACTGCATCTCGATCTTTTCAAACCCCATTCCCGAACACCGGTCGCACCGTCCGCTCCCCGAGTTGAAAGAAAAGGCGCTGGCGGTCAACCCGAGGCTCAACGACTCCGGCAACATCGCGAACGCCTCGCGCACCGCGTCAAAGACGCCAAGGAAGAGGGCAGGGGTGGAGCGCGGCGTGCGCGCCAGCGGCGACTGGTCGACCATCAGCACCTGGCCGACCCCTTCGGCCCCGATGATCCGGCGGCATCCGCCCCGTTCGCCGTGGTCGTCGCCCTCTTCGCGCGCCGCGCCGTTTTCCCGCAGCGCCTCCAGTTCGCGGAACAACACCTGATGGACCAGCGTGCTCTTGCCCGAACCGGAAACCCCGGTCACACAACAGAAAACACCGAGCGGAAAGGCGACATCGATCCCCCGCAGGTTGTGATGGCTCGCCCCTTCGACCCGCAGCCATCCTTTCGGCGTGCGCCGCTCTTTGGGCACCGGGATCATGCGGGTGCCGAGCAGGTAATCCGCCGTCATCGTCCCGCCGATTCCCTCCAGCGGCCCGCCATAGACCAGGTCGCCGCCCCCTTCGCCCCGGCCCGGCCCGATTTCCACGAAATGGTCCGCCGCACGCAACACCGCCTCTTCGTGCTCGACGACCACCAGCGTGTTGCCGCGGTCGCGCAGGTCGCGCATGACGTTGATGAGCCGCCCGACATCGCGCGGATGCAGGCCGACGCTCGGCTCGTCCATCACAAACAGCGTGTTGACCAGCGAAGCGCCGAGGCACGAGGTCAGGTTGACCCGCTCCACCTCGCCCCCGCTCAAGGTCCGCGTCGTCCGGTCGAGGCTGAGGTAGCTCAAGCCCACTTCCACCAGGTAACGCAGGCGGGTTTCAACCTCTCCGCGCAGCATCACCGCCGTCGCATCCTGCGGCAACCCTTCGGCGGACGCCAGTTCGTGCAACAGGCCGCCGACCGGGGCCGCCGCCAGTTCCGGCAGGGTCTTGCCCGTAAAACGGTAGTTGAGCGTCGCCGGTTGAAAGCGCCCCCCCTTGCAGTCGGGGCAGGTGGTGTAGCTCCGGTAGCGGCTCAGGAGCACGCGGACATGCATCTTGTACGCCTTTGACTCAAGCCAGGTGAAAAAACCGCGCACCCCGTACCAACGGCCCGTGGTCCAGAGGTCTTCCGCCGCCGTCTCGGGCGCTTCCCCGTAGAGCACAAACGCCTGTTCCTTTTCGCTCAGATCACAAAACGGCGTCTCCGGGTTGATCCCGGCCCTTTTGCACCCGGCGAGCAGATCGCGCTGGCACTCCTGCCCGTTCTCGGTCTGAAACGGTTTGACCACGCCCTCCTTGATGCTCAGCGTCTTGTCCGGAATCGCCCGTTCGAGGTCGAGCCCGATCACCCGGCCGAAACCGCGGCAGGTCGGGCACGCTCCGAGCGGGTTGTTAAAGCTGAAAAGACCGGGGGAGGGTGGGGTGATGTCGAGATCGCAATGGGCGCAATGCCAGCCCGAGGAGTATGGTTCGACCACCGGCTTCCCCTTGGGGGAGGGGAGAATGAACGCGATCTTCCCTTTGCCGAAACGGAGCGCTGTTTCGACCGCCTCGCCAAAGCGCGCCCGGTGCGCCTCTTCCACCGCGAGCCGGTCCTGAATCACCCGCACCACCGGCGGCAACTCCCCTTCAAACGGCTCGTCGGTCCGCAACACCTCGCCGTCGATCCAGACCCGCAGGTAACCCTGCTGCTGGAGAAACGGGAAGAAATCGCTCACCTTCGTCTTTTCGGGAACCGGGACGCCAAAGGTGATCAAAAGGGTCTCGCCCGGGTGGCATCGGTAGGCGCGTTCCACCATGGAAACGGCGGTTTCGGGGCGGATCTCCCGCCCGCACCCGGGGCAATGGCCGGTCGCGATCCTCGGGAAAAGGAGTTTGAGGTAGTCGTTGATCTCGGTCATCGTCCCGACCGTCGAACGGGTCGTCTTGACCGAGTTGGCCTGTTCGATCGCGATCGCCGGGGGGATGCCGCGGATCTCGTCGACCTTCGGCTTGTCCATCCGTTCCAGGAACTGCCGGGTGTACGGGCTGAACGTCTCGACATAACGCCGCTGGCCCTCCGCGTAAAGGGTGTCGAACGCAAGGCTCGACTTGCCGCTCCCGCTCGGGCCGGAGATCACCGTCAGTTCCCCCAGCGGGATGTCGAGGTCGATCCCCTTGAGGTTGTTCTGGCGCGCGCCGCGGATCTGGATGAAAGAAGGATGGTTTGCCACTACAGCAAAGAAAGACTGCTTGGGGCCATCAATCAAGTCGTCCGATGAAGGAAAGGAGTTCTTTGGGTGGCGAAAGCGCGCGTAGCGGGGGGCTGCGCCGCCGAAATCGGGAGGTGCGGAGGGAAAAAAGGTTACCGTGCGCCGTCCCGCGCCCCGTCCATATTCCTTTGTTTCAGGACCGCCGTCATCTGGGCGACCTTCTGGCGCATCAGTTTGCCCTGTTTGAACTTGACCGTGGCGCGGGGCGGGATGTCGTAGCGGCTCCCCGGTTCGTTCGGGTTGCGGCCAACGCGCGGGCCGGTCAGGCGAACTTCAAAGACGCCGAAGTTGCGCAACTCCACATCGCGCCCTTCAGCCAACGATTCCAGAATGTAATCCAGCGTCTTCTGCACCACCGTGGAGACATGATTCTGGGCCACACCCGTCTCGTTGCTGATCCGCACTACCAAATCCCTTTTGGTCAAGTTCGCCATAGCTCGAAGTCCAAGGTAACCAAAAGCCGAAGCCAAGCGCAAGGTCTAAACCGCCGGTTTCCGTCTACCTCAACGGCCGGTTGCTCCACCCGGCGAGGAGCCCCTGCAAAAAGAGCCTTCGCACCGCTTTCCGCGAGACCTTGACGCGCGTACGGCTCTCCAGCGGCGGGGATGCCTCCAGCAGGTCGAGCGTCTCCCTCCCGATCGCCCACGGCAAAAAACAGGCGAGCCGGAGCCGCCACGGTCGCACCGCTTCGATGTAGTGCCGCCCCTGGTCCAGGTGAGTCCGCGCGGTGGCGATCCATTCGGCAAAGACCGGTCGCGCGAGGTGCGGCTCCGCCAGCAACACCTCCGGCGAGGCGATCCCGTGCGCCCGCAACGTCTCCAGCGGCAGGTAACAGCGGCCGTTGGCGAGGTCGACCGGGGCGTCGCGCAGGATGTTGATCAACTGCAACCCCTTGCCGAACCCGACGCCGAGCGCAAGCATCGTTTCCAGATCAAGCCGGGCGTAACGCCGCAGGTGCCGGTGGCAGAGCCGCGTCCAGAACGCCCCGACGCACCCGGCCACGCGGTAGGCGTAGTCATCGAGATCCGCCGCGCTTTCCAGCGCCCGCATGCCCGTTCCTTCGCCCCCTTCAAAGCGGAGGAGGTCGAGTTCCTGCCCCCGGATGATGATCTCCAGCACCTCCAGCGTATCGGCGCGATCCCCGGCCTCCGCTTCGCCGAGCAGTTCCACCAGGCGCGGCATTTCCTCGAGCAGTTTCACCTCGGCGGGCTCGCTCACCCTCTCCTGAAAGCGGGCCAGCGCATCGCGCCCCGGGAGCGCACGGGGATCGCGCAACCCCTCGCCAAAGGCGCGCAGCATCGCCAGCCGTTCCTGCGTCGAAAGCCCCGGGCTATCGGCCAGGGTGTCGCTCGTGCGCGCCAGCAGGTAGGCGAGGCCGATCGGCCGCCGCGTCGCCGTCGGGAGCACCCGGATCGTCAGAAAAAAAGAACGCGAAACCGAAGCCAGCACCGACCCGAAGAGATCGGCGGAAGGGTTCGGCTTCGCGTCAGACAAACCGTGGATCGTGCTCGAACCGGTGGACATCACCCCGGGAGTGAGCCGCAAAGAACCTTTTTTTGAAATCAAAAAGTGGCCCTCTAGCCTGCTTTATTCATGAAGCTCGTGACGAGATGGCTCCAAAGGCCGGAGATGCAAGGCGGGCGCAGGTTGAAAAGCCTGAGTGCATGGGTACATGCTCGATGGCTTTTCAAACAAGCCCAACGCCGCAGATTCGGTCTTTGGGGC
>Ga0182739_1000786_pt1 | contig 36933 bp, 34 predicted proteins | sample eDN5th30CBELigBY_FD_128873 | JGI IMG/M metagenome (GOLD analysis project Ga0182739, IMG submission 128873) | Enriched backyard soil microbial communities from Emeryville, California, USA - eDNA 5th pass 30_C BE-Lig BY (version 2) (version 2) | ecosystem: Environmental > Terrestrial > Soil >... | reverse complement strand
GTTACTCACCCGTCCGCCGCTAAGCATCAGAGGTGCAAGCACCTCATCAGCTCCGCTCGACTTGCATGTATTAGGCACGCCGCCAGCGTTCGTCCTGAGCCAGGATCAAACTCTCCATAAAAGTTATGGTGAAGCTTGTTTAGCTCATTTAAAACATTTAAACTGACAGTTTCGCTCGTTGTTCAGTTTTCAAAGAACAATTTCGACAACTTTTACATCTTATCAGATGTTAATCAGTGTGTCAAGCGTTTCTTTTGTTGTTTTGTTTCGACAACGTTCATTATCATATCACATGATCGCGTGTCGCGCAAGCTTTAATTGAAATCATTTTCTGAAGTTATTCACTTCAACGTTTGATTCGTTCTAAGCTCGCCGGCGTCGTATTTCTTGGCCGGAATTAGAATATACCATAGGCAAATACCCCATTGCAACCCCTAATTTCGAAAAACCCAACAAATTAATCAGAAAAGCCGACCGCACACGGCAGTCGGCTCTTTATAAACCTTATCACTCACCTGCGCGGTGGCGCATATGAGGGAACAGAAGTACGTCGCGAATCGACGGTTGGTTCGTCAGCAGCATAACGAGACGGTCAATGCCGATACCCAGACCGCCAGTAGGCGGCATTCCGTACTCAAGCGCACGGATGAAATCATCGTCCATCTCATGTGCTTCGTCATTGCCATGCTCGCGCTCAAGCAGCTGCGCCTCGAAGCGCTCGCGCTGGTCGATTGGATCGTTAAGCTCCGTGAAAGCATTCGCATGCTCACGCGCTACGATGAACAGCTCGAAGCGATCCGTAAAGCGCGGATCTTGCTCGTTCTTCTTCGCCAATGGCGATATTTCAACCGGATGACCCGTAACGAATGTAGGCTGAATAAGCGTGTGCTCGCAGAAATGCTCGAAGAACGCATTCAGGATATGGCCTGTCGCCCAGTGCTTCTCTACTGGCACTTTGTGCTCACGCGCTGCCGCATGTGCTTCCTCATCCGTAATTTGCGAAGCGAAGTCAACGCCCGTTGCTTCCTTGACGAGATCAACCATCGACACACGGCGCCATGGCGTACCGAGGTCAACTTCGTATTCTCCATAAGGAATAACCGTCGTACCGAGCACCTCTTGTGCAATATGCTTCACGAGGTTCTCCGTGAGCGCCATGATGTCCTTGTAGTCCGCATACGCCTCGTACAGCTCAATCATCGTGAACTCAGGGTTGTGGCGAGTCGAGATGCCCTCGTTACGGTACACGCGGCCGATCTCATAAACCTTCTCCAGGCCACCAACGATAAGGCGCTTCAGATGAAGCTCGATTGCAATACGCATGTACAACTGCATATCAAGTGCATTATGGTGCGTAATAAATGGACGAGCGGATGCTCCTCCGGCAATGCTGTGCAGTGTAGGTGTCTCCACTTCAAGATAGCCGAGCGAATCCAAATAACGGCGCATCGATTGGATAATACGCGAACGCGCAATAAACGTCTGCTGAACATCTGGGTTCGTGATCAAATCAACATAGCGCTGACGATAACGAAGCTCTACATCCTTCAAACCATGGTGCTTGTCCGGAAGCGGCAGAAGCGATTTCGTTAGAACGACGATTTCCTTTGCTTTAACGGACGTCTCGCCAGTGTTCGTCTTGAAGACGATACCGCGAACACCGACAATATCACCGATATCGAGCAGGTCGAATGCGGCATATTGCGTTTCGGAGAGCGTATCCTTACGCGCGTAAATTTGGATTTTGCCAGACAGGTCTTGGATATGCGCGAACGACGCTTTGCCCATACCACGTTTCTGCATAATGCGGCCGGCAAGCGCTACTTCGATATGCTGCTCCTCGAGCTGTTCCTTCGTTGCTTCTTCATTAGCAGTAATGATGTCCTTAGCGTAATGCGTACGCTCGAACTTGCTGCCGAATGGGTCTACACCCAGCGCGCGCAGCTCGTCCAGTTTGTCACGGCGAATCTGTAGAAGCTCGCTCAGTTCTTGTTGATCTAATTGTTGCTGTTGGTTCTCTTCCAATGTAACCACTCCTAAACGGTTGACGCCGACACTGCAGCCTTATCGGGGTAAGACAAGGAGGCGCTAATGTGTATGCGGGCCTCACTTACGAACGAAAAAGCTTCCAAGGGAAGCTTTTTCGAAAGGGCCGTACGTAAACCTTATTTTTTGATTTCAAGAATTTTATATTGAATGATGCCGGCAGGGACGTTAACTTCGACAGTTGCGCCGACTTTTTTGCCCAGAATTGTCTTGCCTACCGGGCTTTCGTTCGAAATTTTGTTGTTGAGCGGATCGGATTCAGCCGTGCCGACAATCGTATATTCCACAACATCGCCGAACTCCAAATCTTGCACCGATACTGTAGCGCCGATGCTTACCGTATCCGTATCGATTTCATCATTGTTGATGATACGAGCGTTGCGCAGCATTTTCTCAAGTGTAATAATACGTCCCTCGATGAAAGCCTGTTCGTTCTTCGCGTCCTCGTATTCCGAGTTCTCACTGATGTCACCGTATCCAATGGCAACTTTAATCCGTTCTGCCACTTCGCGGCGTTTCACCGATTTGAGGTTTTCAAGTTCCTCTTCCAACTTCTTCAGACCCTCTTGGGTCAGAATAACCTCTTTATCGCTCATCTTGTGATTCTCCTGTCGTGTGACATATTTTCATACACCTTGAGCTGCCTGTATGAATTCACCAATACTTAATATATTGCGAATAGCCCGCTCCATGACGCGTCGTCAGGGACATGTATTGAAGCGCTTGCTTGTGTTTATATTGCTTGATTATATTGCAGTATCGCATCAAATGTCAATCAAAGCCAGCCTCAATGCGGGACATTCTTCGTCCTACTGAGCGGCAGCTTCGCCATCCGACCAGCTCACAGATATCGGCTTATGCGCATCCTCTGGGAGCGAATCAATATATTGGTTCAGAACGGCTACCATGTTGTCGCGGCTCGTCTCTTCCATGATGTTATCCTTGATGCGTGCCGACCCTGGCAGGCCTTTCATATACCACGCCATATGCTTGCGCATTTCGCGTACCGCAACCGCTTCACCCCTAAGACTGACAAGACGGTCCATATGCAGGATCGCGATCTCCATCTTCTCCTTCGGAGTCGGATCTGGAGGCAGCTCGCCGTTCGTCAAGTAATGAACCGTACGATACAGCATCCACGGATTGCCGAGTGCGCCGCGTCCGATCATGACACCATCTACACCTGTATGCTCAAGCATCCGCTTGGCATCTTCAGGCGTAAATACGTCGCCGTTGCCAATGACAGGAATGGATACGGCTTCCTTAACCTCTTTTATAATGTCCCAATTCGCTTTGCCTGTATACAGCTGCTCACGCGTACGGCCATGAACGCTGACTGCGCTGCCGCCAGCCCGCTCAACAGCACGAGCATTCTCAACCGCATAGATATGTTCATTATCCCAGCCAATGCGCATCTTCACTGTTACCGGCTTGTCAACCGCTTCCGTTACAGCAGCTACCATCTCATAGATTTTATTCGGATCAAGAAGCCAACGGGCCCCAGCGTCGCACTTCGTTACCTTAGGAACCGGGCATCCCATGTTAATATCGATAATATCTGCATTCGTCTGCTTATCGACGATCTTCGCAGCTTCCACGAGTGACTTGCGGTCACCGCCGAAGATTTGCAGGCTGAGCGGCTTCTCTCGCTCATCCACGAAGAGCATCTCCATCGTCCTTTTGTTGCCGTGCAGAATCGCTTTGTCGCTTACCATCTCCGCACAGACAAGCCCTGTGCCGAACTCTTTGGCAATGAGACGAAAGGCGGGGTTGCAGACGCCGGCCATCGGCGCAAGCACGACGTTGTTCTTCATCTCGATGTTTCCGATTTTCAGCATGCTGCTCGTACCTCCTTCCGTTATATTGCGAGTTCAAAAAGTCGGGGTTTCAGCAATATTGCCTAGTTACCGCTAATGCGAATTAATTCATTGTAGTCAATCCCAAGCGTATCCGCAATGTTGGTCAGCAGCTTCGGATCCGGCTTGCGCGTTCCCCGCTCCAGCGATCCAAGTACCGCTACCGAAACATCAAGACGCTGAGCAAGCTCCTGCTGGGTAAATCCTTTTAATTTGCGAAAAGCGCGGATGCGTTGTGCTAATAAATCGTTATCCATCGCTTGATGCCTTCCTTTCCGTTCTGACAGGCCAATGTGGCAGATTGCTCTACCGCCGCGCGAAGCGGATGCGTCTTCGTCAGCACGTCGCAAAGCGGCACCAAAACAAATGCTCGTTCCATCATCCGAGGATGCGGCAGCGTCAGCCGCTCGGTATCCATTGATACATCTTCGTATAAGAGCAAATCAAGATCAGCCGTCCGCGGGCCCCAACGAATATCTCGCACACGACCGAGCTGCTGCTCAATATCAAGCAGTGCTGTAAGCAAATCATCGGGCGTCAGTGTAGTTCGTACCGCAACGGCCATGTTCAGAAATGCAGGCTGGTCGGTATAGCCGACCGGGTCTGTCTCATATATGTCCGACACTCGATCAACCCGAATGCCCTCTCTTGATGAAAGCTGTTCAATCGCTTGCCGCAGCGTCTGTTCCCGGTCGCCCAGGTTAGAGCCAAGCGCTACGTAAGCTTCATTAAGTCCAGTCTGACTAGACGGGAACGATTGTACCATGTTCATCCCGCTTTCTGCGAAGCTCAACCGTTACTCCGTCAAAGTGAATTTCGAACGGCGGATTCGGCTTCGTGACACGAACCGTCACTTCATTGAGACTAGTATAAGACTGTAGAAGCCTCGTTGCAATGGCACCGGCCAACGCTTCGATAAGCTTAAAGGGCGGGCCTTCCACAATCTCCTTCGTTACCGCGTGGAGCTCGGCATAGTTAATCGTTGCGTCCAGGTCGTCCTCTGCCGCTGCGCGGGTTAGGTCCAGCTTCAACTCCAGCTCTACTTCGAACTTCTGTCCTAGCCTATTCTCCTCCGCGTATACGCCATGATAACCGAAAAAACGCATCGCTTTCAATGTCATCGTATCCATCTGTACGTCTCTCCTTAAAAGCTTAAGCAAATGACTTGCCCCGCAAGCATACGTTTACCCGCGAATACGATCTCGGTAAACAATCGCATCGGTCATCATCGCTGTTCGCTTGATCGCCTGCACATCATGCACGCGAACGATGCTGCAGCCTTGTGCGATACCGAGCGCAACCGTCGCGGCCGTTCCCTCGACGCGTTCATTCACGGGGACGCCTCCGAGCGCCTGGCCGATAAAGCCTTTGCGTGAAGTGCCAAGAAGCACGGGGTAGCCCAGCGCCGTCAGATCGGACAACCGGCCCATCATCGCAATGTTCTCCGTATAGTCCTTCGCGAAGCCAATGCCCGGGTCCAGCCAAATCTGTTCATCGCGAACGCCAGCAGCATGCGCGATTCGAACACTTTCCTTCAAGTCAGCAAGTACATCAGCGATGAAATCGGTATAGTTCCGGTCTGGACGATTGTGATTAACAATGACAGGACATCCATATTCAGCTGCAACCTTCGCCATCTCCGGGCTGCTCCGCAGCGCCCAAATATCATTCACAATGTGAGCACCCGCTTCGAGTGCTTGGCGGGCTGTCTCCGCTTTATAGGTATCAATGGACAGCGCCATCTGTGGAAGCGCCTCTCGCAGCGCACGAATAACGGGCACGACGCGACGAATTTCCTCTTCCTCAGGCACTGGTGTAAAGCCAGGCCGCGTAGACTCCCCGCCAATATCAATGATATCGACACCCTCCGCAGCCATCTGCTTAGCCCGCTCTACCGCTGCGCTTAGATTGTCATAGCTTCCGCCATCCGAGAAGGAATCGGGCGTTGCATTCAAAATCCCCATGATGAGCGTTCTTCTGCCGAGCTCTAATGTAACGCCACCGCTTAATTGCACAGTTCGTACAACGGGTTGATGTTCCATAATTTTCACGCTGCTCCTCCTAACTGCAGTCCTGCCGATAGCTGGCTAACAGCTGCTGATGTATGCTTCCCGCGCGGCCGCTGCCAACTCGATAATGCTCTCCGTTCGAATCCGTCAGTGTCGTAATCGGAATCAGCTCCTGAATCGAGCTTGTCACCCATACTTCATCTGCTTCGACAAGATCATTCCACCGATATAATCCCTCTTCGACCGGATATCCTGCTTCCGCAGCTAATTCCATTACCCGCTCACGCGTTATGCCGGGCAAGATCCCCGCATCAAGCGACGGCGTACAAACGCAGTTGTTATGAACAAAAAATAGATTGCTGACAATTCCCTCCGACAGATAACCTTCCTTGGTCAGCAGAAGGCCTTCCGCTCCTGCCGAAGCGCCTGCCCGCAGCAGCTCCTGCTTGGCGATTATATTATTCATATAATGCAATGATTTTAAGCGGATTTCGCCTTCTGGCGTGTTCCGCACTGTCTGCAGCAATCTAAGCTCCCGCCCCTGCTCATAAACGGATGGGGGTGTCACGGGAAGCTGCTTCACTAGCAGCCAGACGTTCGGCTTCTCATATGCGCCAGTCGGCAGCCCAAGCCCTTCATCGCCAGCCGACACCGTCATTCGTACATAAGCGTCTTCCAATTCATTAGCAGCCATCACTTCAGACAACCACGCACGAATAATCCGTTCATCAGGCGAATAATCGATCTGCAGTGCGCCACAGCCATCCGTCAGCCGCCGAAGATGGCGATCCAGCAAGTGGGGCTTACCCCTATAGGTGCGAAAAGTCTCGAACAATCCCAGTCCGTACAAAAAGCCGTGGTCGTAAACGCCGACCACAGCCTTCTCCGCTTCTATAACGGAACCGTTGTATCCGACCTTCATCGCGCTGCGCCTGCCCGCAAAGTGAGGAAGTTGCGCAGCATGTTCAGGCCGTTCTCCGTAATAATCGATTCCGGGTGAAATTGCACGCCTTCAATGGGATACTCTTTATGACGCAGACCCATAATCTCGCCTTCTGCCGTCTCTGCCGTAATCTCAAGACAGTCTGGCAGCGTCTCGCGCTTCACAATAAGCGAGTGGTAGCGAGTTGCCGTGAATGGGGATGGGATTCCTTCGAAAATTGTCTTGCCGTCATGCAAAATCTCAGACGTCTTGCCATGCATCAATTTCTCGGCGCGTACTACGTCGCCGCCGAATGCTTGTCCGATCGACTGATGGCCGAGGCAGACGCCGAAGATCGGAATCTCACCTTTGAATCGGTCGATGACGGCCAGGCTGATGCCAGCCTCATTCGGTGAGCATGGTCCCGGCGAGATCAGGATATGATCCGGCGCAAGCGCTGCAATATCGTCCAGCCCAATCTCATCGTTGCGTTTGACGATGATGTCTTCGCCAAGCTCGCCTAGGTATTGCACCAAATTGTACGTAAAAGAGTCATAGTTGTCGATGACAAGAATCATGTCGGCTCTCCCCCTTCTATTCCAGCTTACCAAAGCGTTCGCTGAGCCCAATGGCCTTCCACAGCGCCTTCGCCTTGTTAAGAGATTCATAATATTCCCGCTCCGGAATGGAGTCGATGACGATTCCCGCTCCAGCTTGGACATGAACGATTCCGTCCTTAACGGTCATCGTTCTGATAATTATATTAAATTCCATATTGCCGCAGTAGTCAATCCATCCGAGCGAACCTGTATAAGGGCCGCGCCTCGTCGGTTCCAGCTCCTCGATGATTTCCATCGTCCGAATCTTCGGCGCGCCCGTAATCGTGCCGCCTGGGAAAGTCGCTGCAATGACATCGAATGCATCCTTGCCATCCGCGATCTGGCCATCTACCTGCGAGACGAGATGCATAACGTGCGAATAGCGCTCGATCACCATCAACTCTTTCACATGGACGGACCCGTATTTCGAAATGCGGCCAAGATCATTGCGCTCTAGGTCCACTAGCATGATATGCTCGGCCCGTTCCTTCTCCGACTCCAGAAGCTCCCGCTCCATCGCAGCATCTTCCTCCGCCGTCTGTCCGCGGCGGCGTGTGCCGGCAATCGGCCGCGTTGCCAATAAGCCATTGCGCAGCTCAACGAGCAATTCAGGCGAGCCAGACACCAATTGAAACTCGGGACTCCGCATGAAGCCCATGTACGGCGAAGGATTGACAAGGCGCAGCCACTCGTAGAGCTCTTCTGCGGCGGCAGCTGTCTTTTTACTCTGACGAAGCGATAGATTGACCTGGAATACATCACCCTGACCGATATACTGTTGAATACGGCGGACAGCATCCTCATAGGCAGCTCTGCCGAAAGGCAAGAACGTGTCCTTAACCGCTTCCACGTTAACGGACAGCGATTCCTCCTCCAACGCACGTTGACGCCGTTCACGCAGCACAGCACGCTCCACAGCAGCGGAGCCTTCTACGAACAGCTCCATCCAGAAAGCCGCCATCTCTTCCGTTCTCGCAGCAGCTTGTTCGTAACAAGCGCGAAGCTCCTGCTCATTCAGATCGGCCTGTACATTCGTACTCACAGCACAGTAGAGTGCCCCTTCTTCACGGTCCACAATCCACAATTCATCGAACCGCATGAATACGTAATCCGGGAGACCTAAATCATCATCCGCGAGCACTGGCAGCCGCTCTATGGATCGGATAATGTCATAGCTCCAGAAGCCTGCGCAGCCGCCTGTCCATTTGGGCCCGCTATGGAGTGCCGGTCCAACGTATGGCTCCATCCACCGTCTTACCACTTCAATCGGCTTGCCTTGCCATTCAGTGGATTGCCCTGCTTCCTGCCCTATCCACTCGGTCGACGTTGCACGTTCATCCTTGCCGCGAATAACCGACACCGGTTGAAGTCCCAAGTAGGTATACCGGCCTCCCTTACCGCTCTCCAGTACGATCGAATAAGGACCGGCCTCTTGCCAAGCTGATTCCCATGACGCAGCTGTGCTTCTATTCAGACCGACTAGCGGCTGCTTGTGAAGCATCGGCAAGGTTGTATAAGTCCGTTCTTTATGCCACTTAAGCCACTGCTCCCAGTCGATGATCAACCTCGTCTACCCCCGTTACAATTCCAGCTATTTCGCCTAGTATACAGAATCAACAGACAAAAGAAAAGGTCCCCATTCCGAGGAATGAAGGACCTTAAATCGTCTATCGACAATGAATTAGTTCTCGAAGTTGAAGAGCGGCGTGCTCAGGTAGCGCTCACCGTTCGAAGGAACGATTGCAACTACACGTTTGCCTTTGCCCAGTTCTTTCGCCACTTTGAGAGCTGCAAAGATTGCAGCGCCAGACGAAATACCGCACAGGATGCCTTCTTCACGAGCAGCGCGGCGCGCTGTCTCGAATGCATCTTCGTTCTCGACCGTAATGATGCCGTCATAGATCTCACGGTTCAGGATATCAGGGATGAAGTTCGCGCCGATACCTTGAATTTTGTGAGGACCTGGCTTACCGCCGGACAGAATTGGCGATGCAGATGGCTCAACTGCGTATACTTGGATACCCTCGAAGTTCTTCTTCAGCACTTCACCAGCACCAGAAATCGTACCGCCCGTGCCGATACCCGCGATGAATGCATCCAGCTTGCCGTCGAGCGAGTTAATCGCTTCAACGATTTCTGGACCCGTCGTCTCACGGTGCACTTTAACGTTCGCTTGGTTCTTGAATTGCTGTGGCATGAAGTAGCTTGGGTTCTCTTGAACAAGCTCTTCTGCTTTCTTAACTGCACCGTTCATGCCTTCCGATCCTGGCGTCAGGACGAGATCAGCACCGTAAGCGCGAAGCAGGTTGCGGCGCTCAATGCTCATCGTTTCAGGCATAACAAGAATTGCTTTATATCCTTTAGCAGCTGCTACCAATGCCAGACCGATACCCGTGTTACCGCTCGTTGGTTCAACGATCGTATCACCAGGTTTCAGAATGCCTTCCTGTTCTGCTGCTTCAACCATGCTGATTGCGATGCGATCCTTCACGCTTGCGCCTGGATTCTGATACTCAAGCTTAACATAGATTTCAGCGCTGTCTTCCGGCACAAGACGGTTGAGACGTACAAGCGGTGTATCCCCGATCAGTTCTGTAACACTTTGAACAATCTTAGCCATTGATAAACTGCCTCCTTATTCCGACTAGTTCAGTAGGTTTTACTATTTCCAATCTTATCAACGTGCTATGAAAATGTCAATACCTTCTTTGCTCCCGCCTACAAAAGATAGAGTAATCAGGGCAATAACTGCTGTGCATTGTATTGCGCGAGCAGCGCATCCTCCACCTGAGGAAGAGGAGGAGCCAATTCAAGCGCCGCTCGGCGATAAGCCTCTTCGATCAGACGATCGCCGACAAGACCGCCATGCTCACGCCGCTCGTCCAACCGAATGATAGCAAAGCCGCCATCCGTCTTAACCGGGCTGCTGATTTCACCCACCTCTAGTGAAGCTCCTGTATCCAGCAGCACCTTCTCGATGAAGGGATCGTCAGATTCGATTAAGCCCAAGTCACCGCCGCTGTCGGCCGTATACGAATCAATCGACTCAGACTGCGCCAGCTGCTCGAAGGATTCCCCGTTCTGGAGCCGCTGAAGAATGCTGTCCGCTATTGATCGCGAGGCTAATAAAATCCACCGCAGATGAAGCTCTGTTACTCCCGCAAACTCGGATGCATGCTCTTCTATATATGTATTCACCTGTTCGTCCGACACTTGCACTTCCCGAATCGCGATCTGCTCCAGCAGCAGGTTGTAGCTGGCATCATCCTCAATATCCTGTCTGGATAAGCCCAACTGCGTCTTCATCGCCTCGTAATAATCGGCCTCCGACCCGTAACCATCCATCATCCGGGACAGCTCCGACTGGAGCTGCTCCGGCGTTACTTCCATGCCGTTTGCTGCAGCCTCTTGCTTCACTGCTTCACGAAGCATCATCGTCCGAAGCAGCTCTTGGCCATAGCGGCGCCGCAGCTCTTGATCGAGCTCCTGCTCGGTAATCGTACGGTCTCCAACCACGCCTGCTGCAGTAGTGCCAGCTTGTCCTCCGTTTGCTCCCGGTTCCCCTGAACCGTCCATCGCTTTATCCCGAAGGAATGGCACGTAATGGCTCGTTACAACGACAGCCACGACAATCATACATAGTGCCTGCAGGGACACCAGTCCCCGCAGCAATTGGTCTTTCTTCATCCCCGTCAAGCCTTTCGATTATTGGAGGGGCTTCGGTTTCGCTTGCTCGAGCAGATGCTGCAGCTGTGCACTATCAAACGTGTAGGTCTCATTGCAGAAATGGCATACGACTTCGGCTTTTCCGTCTTCCTCTATGATTTGTTGCAGCTCATGCTGACCCATGCTGATCAGCGTCCGTTCCGTACGCTCACGCGAGCAGCGGCAGCGGAAATGAATATCCGTCGTATCGTGGATCGTCAGATCGTCACCAACGAGAAACTTCAGAATCTCTTCAGGCGTTTCACCTTGATCCAGCAGCGCTGTAACCGGCGGCATCACACTAACCGCTTGCTCCAGACGCGTAATCTCCTCTTCAGTCAGACCCGGAAGAACCTGTACGATGTAGCCTCCCGCATGCAGAACAGAACCGTCCGTATCCACCAGCACGCCGAGTCCAACTACCGATGGCGTCTGTTCGGACACAGCGAAATAATACGTGAAGTCTTCTGCGAGCTCACCCGATACGATCGGTGAACTGCCGCGGTAAGGCTCCTTCAAGCCGAGATCCTTGATAATGTGAATATAACCGCTGCGGCCGACTGCGCCAGCAACATCCAGCTTTCCTTGCGAGTTGCTGGCCATATGGACCTGCGGATGATCCACATAACCGCGAACATTGCCCTTCGCATCTGCATCAACCACGATCTGACCAATCGGGCCGTCACCTTTGACCTGAATCGTCAGCTTCTCTTCGCCTTTCATCATTGCGCCCATCATCGCGCCAGCTGCGAGCGTACGGCCGAAAGCGGCCGTTGCGGTCGGTAGAGTGCCATGTCTGCGCTGCAGCTCACTAACGAGATTCGTAGCTCGAACCGCAAACACCCGAATACGGCCGCCCCATGCGGTACCCCGCAATAAAATATCTTGTTGTGCTTCCATGATCGGATGCCCTCCCTGCTTCCTTCAATAATTAAGCTTCACTTGCGCTGGCATTATCCTGATTGCGTTCAAAAATGATACGCAGTCCTTCAAGCGTCAACAACGGATCAACCTCATCAATCGTCTCCGATTCCGCTGCGATCAGATCGGCGAGTCCTCCTGTTGCCACTACACGAGGGGTTACGCCGAACTCCGATTTAATGCGGCGGACGATACCATCTACCTGACCCGCATAGCCGAAAATAATGCCCGCCTGCATCGAAGTAATCGGATTGCGGCCAATGACACTCTTCGGACGGACAAGCTCAATTCGGGGAAGCTTCGCCGCACGCTGGTACAAAGCCTCGGTCGAAATGCCAATGCCCGGCACAATCGCACCGCCTAGGTAGCTTCCTGTCGCGTCGATATAGTCGAACGTAGTCGCTGTACCAAAGTCTACAACGATGAGCGGCTTGCCATATTTCTCAATACCGGCTACGGAGTTGACGATCCGGTCCGCGCCAACCTCGCGCGGGTTCTCGTAGCGAATGTTCAGCCCCGTCTTCACGCCAGGTCCAACGACAAGCGGCGCCTTGCGCATATATTTGATGCACAGCTGTTCCAGCGTACGCATTAGCGGCGGCACGACGCACGAAATAATAACGCCGTTCACCTGCTCAATGGACAGACCGGACAGATGAAGCAAATTGTAAATGGATAGACCATACTCATCCACCGTAGCAGAACGGTTCGTACTCAGCCGCCAGTGATGCAGCAGCTCTTTGCCGCGATAAACGCCAAGCACAATATTCGTATTGCCAACATCAATTACGAGAATCACGCTTTATGCCCCGCCCTTCTTGTCATTCAGGTCGAGACTAATGTCCAGCGCATTAAATGAATAAGTCAGTCCGCCGACGCTGATCACATCAACGCCAGTCGATGCAATGCCGCGTACGGTCTCCAGCCGAACGCCGCCAGATGCCTCTGTGATCACGTGCGGCGAGTGCGACTTCACGTAACGAACGGCTTCCGTCATAGCTTCCAAGCTCATATTATCGAACATGATGATGTCTGCCCCGCTATTCAGCGCTTCCTCGATCTGCACCATCGATTCGGTCTCGACCTCAATCTTCATTGTATGCGGAATGCGTGCCCGAGCGCTTTCTACTGCTTCACGGATGCTGCCCGCTCCCTTAATATGATTATCCTTAATCATGACAGCATCATACAGGCCGAAACGATGGTTCGCACCGCCGCCGACACGAACCGCGTATTTCTCCAGCATTCGATGGCCCGGTGTCGTCTTGCGCGTATCGACTAGACGAGTCGGAAGTCCTTCGAGCGCATCGACGAACGCACGAGTCTTCGTCGCAATGCCCGACAGCCGCTGCATCAGATTAAGCGCCAGTCGTTCGCCGGTCAGCAGGCTGTGTGTGCTGCCCTCAGCCTCTGCGATGACCGTCCCTTTGGCAACATGATCACCGTCTTGTACAAGCGCTTTATACATAATACCCGGGTCAACGATTTCGAACACAAGCTTCGCTATATCAAGACCGGCAATAATGCCATCTTCCTTCACATGAATGACGGCCTTCGAGCGGCTGTCCGAAGGAATCGTCGTCTCCGTTGTAATATCGCCCATGCCGATATCTTCGGCTAACCAAGCACGTATTTGCTCGCGCAGCGCGTAATCATACATCGTGAATCCGCTCCTCTGTTACTCCATATTCCCGGTGCAGCACCGTGTGCTTGCGCCAATGCTTATCGTCCCGTTCTGGGAAGTCCTCACGGGCATGTGCTCCGCGGCTCTCCTCACGCGCAAGCGCTCCCTCTGCCGTCAGCATCGCGCATGTCAGAAGGTTTGCAAATTCGTATTCTTCCCGCTTCGTAAGCACGCTCTGGAAAATCGGCAGCTGCCGCTTCAGTTCATCAAGGCCTCTAGCGAGCCCTTCTCCGCTGCGGCGCAGGCCGACATAACGAACCATTATTTTCTGCAGCTTCAGCCTGCGCTCGACGACAGCCTGAATCGGCACGCCATTGCGCTCCGCCTCATAATGAATGGAAGGCGTGAACGACAGCGGAGGCAGACCGGCAATTCGATCGACAATTCGTCTGCCGAAGACGATCGCTTCGGACAGCGAATTGCTCGCCAGCCGGTTCGCGCCATGCACGCCTGTCGACGAGACCTCGCCGCAGGCGAACAGCCGTTTGATGTTCGTCTCACCATTCAGATCCGTCTTCACGCCGCCCATCGTATAATGCATCGCCGGCGCAACTGGAATCCAGTCCGTTGTCAGATCAAGACCGTATTGTAAGCAGTATTCGTAAATCGTCGGGAAACGATGCTTCACCATCTCTTCCGACTCATGCGTAATGTCCAAGTAAACGAACGTCGACTTCGTCTCTTCCATCTCACTGACGATCGCGCGCGCTACAACGTCACGCGGCGCCAGCTCCAATTGCTCGTGATAGCGATGCATGAATCGCTCGCCTTTAATATTGCGCAAGTAAGCCCCTTCACCTCGAACCGCCTCCGAGATCAGGAAGCGCGGAGCTCCTGGATAGCAGAGCGATGTCGGGTGGAACTGCAAAAACTCCATATCTCTTATGTAAGCACCTGCGCGGTAAGCCATCGCTACACCATCACCAGTCGCAACGTCTGGGTTGGTCGTATAACGATACAGCTGGCCGGTACCTCCAGAGCATAGAATGGTCGCTTTGCCGCGAACGAATAGACGGCTGCCGTCCGGCTTCTGTACGATCGCACCGCAGCACTCGCCATCCTGCGTCACAAGATCGATGACGAAATGGTCGTCCCACACGTCGATGCCATCCATCGCTATCGCTTTCTCCGAGAGCGCGCGAACGATCTCATAACCCGTTGCATCACCATTCGCATGGAGAATACGGCGCTGGCTGTGCGCCCCTTCCTTCGTCAGAGCAAATTCGCCGTTCTCGCGGTCGAACTGCGTGCCCATCCGGATCAGGTCATTAACCCCATCCGGCCCTTCATGCACGAGCGCCTCGACCGCATCGCGGTCGCAGAGCCCAGCTCCTGCAATGAGCGTATCCTCGCGATGGTAAGCCGGGGAATCGTCCTCCGAAATAACAGCGGCGATTCCACCTTGCGCATAACGCGTATTGCTGTCCATCAGCGATTTCTTCGTAATCATAAGAACAGAGCCATGTTCACTTGCTTTTATAGCGGTAAAAAGACCGGCGATGCCGGCCCCAATAACGATTACATCTTTATCGACAACCGGCAATTCTTCCAGTCGTACATCAATTAAATAATTAGGAATCATAAGGACAGATGCCTCCAGGTCACAAGGTGCGATCACTATTTCACTTGCAGCATGCGCTCGAGCGATTGACGCGCTTTGTCAGCGACTGCAGGCGGCACATAAACCTGCGGCTGCATCGTTTCCAGGCATTTGACAAGCTTCTTCAAATTGTTGACCTTCATGTTCGGGCATACCAAGTACTTCGTTGCAAAATGGAACGTCTTGTTCGGGCTGTCGACCCGCAGCTGATATCCTGTACCGTCCTCTGTGCCAACGATAAACTCTTGGCAGTCGGAGTTCTTGCAATACTCCAGGATGCCGGTCGTGCTGCCGACATAATCACCAAGCGCAACAACCTCTGGGCGGCACTCAGGGTGAACGACGAACTGTGCGTTCGGATATTTCGCTTTCATCTCTTCTACATCTTTAACCGTCAGCATATCATGCGTGTTGCAATAGCCTTCCCAGATAATCATCTTCTTGTCCGTGTGCTGCTGGACATAGTGGCCGAGGTTCTTATCTGGTACCCAAATAATCTCGTCGGACTCAACCGAGTTGATGACCTTAAGCGCATTGGACGATGTGCAGCAAATGTCCGTTTCCGCTTTAATCTCTGCCGAAGAGTTAATATACGTTACAACCGTAGCGTTCGGATGCTGTGCCTTCAGCTTGCGAAGGCCATCCACGTTAACCATGTCCGCCATCGGGCAGCCTGCGCGCTCATCCGGAATGAGAACGGTCTTGTTTGGCGCAAGAATTTTTGCGCTCTCGCCCATAAAATGTACGCCGCAGAACACGATAACATCTGCGTCCGTTGCTGCAGCCTTCTGAGCAAGCAGGAACGAATCGCCTCGGAAGTCCGCTACCTCTTGAATCTCATCACGCTGATAGTAGTGCGCAAGAATAATGGCGTTACGCTCCTTCTTCAATTGCATGAGTCTTTCGCGCAGCTCGCGGTTCTGCTCAGCTTTCCGTTCCAATGCCAATGCTTCCATCGGTAGGTCTCTCCTCTTCGCGCGGTCTTGTTTTCATTCAATAATATGATGGACTATGTGAAATCGTGCACATACTTTGCCGCCGCATAAATTAATAGTGTGAACAAAAGATGAATGTTTTTAGTTAACATTAAATGTACACATTGCAGCGAACGCTGTCAATTGCTAGATCACAGTAGAGCTGTCCAACATTTCAACAGAAAGGCTCTTCAACTAAAATAAGCCGCCGCTTTTGATCGAAGCGGCGGCTGGGCGATTCTATTTGACGGTTATGGCTGCCTTCTGCGTCGTAGCCAGCTTGCCTGCCGTATCGTACGCTTTGATCACGATATCGATCTTCTTGCCTTTATAAGGCTTGAAATCAATCGTCGCCGTCCACGGTACGTCGATTGCTGTCGCGACTATTTTGCCGCCAATCTCATATGTCACCTTGCTCAGCATCGGAGTCCAGGTCTTCACGTAAGCAGAAACCTTCTGCGGCGCCGCATCAACAGTAGAACCGCTAATAGAGCGGTAGGCAATCGGTGATTCGTCACCGATATTGCTTAGATAGAATGGGTTTGCGATCGACTTCTTATAAGCGCTGAGCAGCTTATTGTTGGCCGACAGCATATAATACTTGACCCGACTGGCATTATCATGGTTGCTGTCAAACCAGAATACAGCCTTCACCTTCGGATACAGCATCGGCAGTGAGGCATAGAACTGCTTGATCTGATAGTTTGCCCAGCTCGTCTTGTCCTGCAGCTTCTCCGGATACATGTACGACACGCCGCCTTCGGAGATGAACACTGGCTTGCGCTTCGCGTATTGTTTATAAATATAGTCAAACCCCTCGATGTGGCTGGTCCGGTCTTCACCCTTCTTCAGTGGATCGAGCGTCGGGTTGAAAATCGTATACAAGCTCACGCCTACCCAATCGACATAGGCATCCCCTGGATAGTAGTCGTTGATCGTATACTCCGGGGTGCTGCCCGGCGCCCACACCACTGCCACGTTAGGTGCCGTCTCGTGTATGATCTTCGCTACGAGTCGGAATTTCTCAATATATTTCTTCGGGTTCCCATTCCACGGCACCCAATTGCCATTCATCTCATTCGCAAAACGGAAAAAAACGGGAATTCCTGCATCCGCCAGATCCTGTGCAAACTGGTGCAGGTACTCATCATCCTGAACCTCATCAAGCCCTTTCATCGGCTGAACGCCGATCTCGAGAGCCGTCCCAGCTGCCTTCGCATGCTCGAAATGGCTCTTTAGCGTAGACAACGGTTTACCATAGTTAAAATAGAGCAGGTAAGCAGCGTGCTTCTTACCTGTCAGCTGTTCAAACCCTTCCGTATAGAACGGCTTGCCTGTGCTCGGATTATGTACAGCAGGATCAAGCTCGGCGTAGGCGCCGAGCAGCGCCCCGTTCTTCGGCTCGAACAGTGCGCCGTGAGTATTCGCATTGCCGAAGACAGATGCCAGTGTCTCAACGAACAGCTGCACGCGGCTGCGCAGCGCATCGGCTTTACGCTTCGCTGCTATGCTAACCTGCGTCTGACCCGCCTTGTTGGCGTACAGCGCTTCCTTGTCCCAGTTGGCAACAGCTTCATCATACTTACCGAGGTAGGAGTAGTCAGCGCCAATGCAGCGATACATGTTCGTGGCATTGCCGTATTCGCCCTGCTTCACGAACTCCGCAGCAATCTTCTGATACTTCGCGATCGCTTCCGCATACTTACCTTTAGCATCCAACTGCTGTGCCTCTTTATAGATCCCCCATACGTTGAGCGCATAGGCATTACTAGGCGGTACAGCTGCCGCGACGATGATCGCTGTAATGATACATAGTGCAATAGACCTTATGTGATTACCCTTAGCCATGCCATATTTCCCCCGTGTCCTACTTTAGTCATGAGGATAAGTTTAACATATAGCTGTAGATGCCTAAATAGAGATTTCTACCCACCCAAATCCTCCCTGCTAGGGAGGACCCCCGGGGTTTCCAACCCCGGGACCTCGGAAGGGGCGGGGTGAATGTGTGACTGAGCTGCGGATTGCTTGGCTGCCTGCTTAGAGTCGTGTGCCCCTGCGGGGCACAACTCTTGTTCGAGTTAACTAACATGACTTAATCAATTAAGTGTGGTACTGCCGCACTTAGACCCTCTCCAGCACTCGAATACAAGAAAACACAAAAAAAGCTGCCCCAAAGTCTACGACTTCTGGGACAGCTCGTGTGTAAATAACTATTCGTTCTTATCTGGGTCTGAGCCGGCGCCTCGATCGTCGTCGCCAGCCTTATCGGTCGTATCGCTAACAGGCGTAGGAGACTCTTCGTTATCCTTCGTCTGAATGCGGACCTTCACGCCGCCGATCGTATCGACCTTCACATCGGAACGGAATTCTTCCGCGGAAGCCGTCGTCTCTCCCTCAGGCAGTTCGCCAGTCAACGAGCCCGTCTCGATCAGACGTTTGATCTGGTCAAGCTCGAGTGTCTCTTCGCTAAGCAGCGTCTGCGCGATGAGATGCATTTCCTTCGACTTCTCGGTAAGAAGCTTCTTCGCCCGATCGTAACACTCGTTAATGAAGAACTGCATCTCTTGGTCGATCTGATAAGCGATCGTATCCGAGTAGTTCTGTTCGTGGCCAATATCGCGTCCGAGGAACACTTGACCTTGGCTATTGCCGAACTGCATCGGACCGAGCTTATCGCTCATACCGTATTCCATGATCATGCTGCGCACGATACTCGTCGCTTGTTTGAAGTCGCTGTATGCACCCGTGCCAATTTCGCCGATGAAGAGTTCTTCCGCGACGCGGCCGCCGAGCAGACCCGTTACTTTATCAAGCAATTCCTGCTTCGTGACGAGCATGCGATCTTCCTTCGGCATCATAATGACGTATCCGCCAGCCTTGCCGCGAGGAATGATCGTGACCTTGTGTACCATATCGGCATGTTCTAGGAAGTAGCCGACGATCGTATGGCCTGCTTCGTGGTAAGCAACGATCCGTTTCTCACGGTCACTGATAACGCGGCTGCGTTTCTCCGTACCGACGATGACACGGTCAATCGCTTCATCGACCTCAACCATAGCGATATCTTTCTTGTTGCGGCGTGCTGCGAGGAGCGCTGCTTCATTAAGCAGGTTTTCCAGGTCTGCGCCTGTGAAGCCTGTCGTACGCTTCGCGATGATGTCCAGTTTAACATCCTTGGACAACGGCTTGTTGCGGGCGTGTACTTTCAGTACCGCTTCGCGGCCCTTCACGTCTGGACGGTCTACCGTAATCTGACGGTCGAAGCGGCCTGGACGGAGAAGTGCAGGGTCTAGAATATCAGGGCGGTTCGTTGCTGCGACGATAATGATGCCTTCATTCGCACCGAAGCCGTCCATCTCAACGAGCAATTGGTTCAGCGTTTGTTCGCGCTCGTCATGTCCGCCGCCGAGGCCTGCGCCCCGCTGACGGCCAACGGCGTCAATCTCATCGATAAAGATAATGCAGGGTGCGTTCTTCTTCGCATTCTCGAACAGGTCGCGGACGCGGGATGCGCCGACACCTACGAACATTTCAACGAAGTCAGAACCGGAAATGCTGAAGAACGGTACGCCTGCTTCGCCTGCAACTGCACGCGCGAGCAATGTCTTACCTGTACCTGGAGGGCCCACGAGCAGTACGCCCTTCGGAATACGCGCGCCAACGGCTGCGAATTTGCGAGGATCCTTCAGGAACTCAACAACCTCTACGAGCTCTTGCTTCTCCTCATCGGCACCAGCAACGTCCTCGAACGTTACGCGCTTCTTCTCTTCGTTATACAGACGTGCACGGCTCTTGCCAAAGTTCATTACCTTGCCGCCGCCACCCTGTGCTTGATTCATTAAGAAGAAGAACAGGATAAAGATGATCACGAAAGGAATGATGGATGTAAGCAGCGTGAGCCACATGCTCTCGCCCTTCATCTTCTTGTACTCTAGCTCAATGCCATTCTTAGATGCTGCGTCGTCGATTTCTTTCGTGACGAATTCATCGACGCTCGTGCGAGTATAGAATTGCTTCTTGTTGGCTTCCGGCGGCTTCTTATATTCACCAGTGACCAAATAGGAATAGCCATCAAATTGAAGTTCTAAACTCTTGACATTGTCCGTTTGGAGCGCCGTCCTAAACTCATCGTATCGGATTTCGGCCGATGAGTCGTTTTGGCTGCTAATAAATTGGACAATCCCCACGGTCACCAAAAAAATAAGTAGATAAAATCCAGATGTCCGGATGATTCGATTCATCCCCAACCTCCTCTCGAGACGCTCTAAATATTTTACCATAGCATGACTTTCCATCACAATACGAGATGGCGTCACACCGAGGCGATCCTAATCGGGTACTGCTTACTTGCTGTATACTTCCGGCTTCAGAATGCCGACGAACGGCAGGTTTCGGTAGTGCTCGGCATAGTCGAGACCGTAGCCTACAATAAATTCGTCTGGCAGCGAGAAGCCCTTGTAGTCAGCCTCCAGCTCAACGGTACGGCGTGCCGGCTTGTCGAACAAGGTGACAACCGTTACCGATTTCGCATTGCGGCGTTCCAGCACATCGATTAGGTAGCTGAGCGTCAATCCGCTGTCAATAATATCTTCGACGACGAGTACCTCGCGTCCTTCGACCGTCACATCAAGATCTTTTATGATTTTGACAACGCCGGAAGACTTCGTTGAGGCACCGTAGCTTGATACCGCCATGAAATCGAGCTCTACAGGTATACTTAATTGTTTAACCAGATCCGCCATGAAAATAAACGCGCCTTTCAAGACGCAAATAACGAGCGGATTACGCCCTTCAAAATCCTGACTGAGCTGCTCCCCAAGCTCTTTCACCTTGTTCTGAATCGTCTCAGCATCAAACAGTACTTCTTGGATATCGTTTAGCAAATTAAAGCCTCCTAAAGATTTTGCGGTTAGCCGTGATCCGCTTAGGATCACATGTGCAGCAAAAGCTGCATCGTAAGCGATACTTAGGTTTTGCGAATTACAAATGTGATCCAGTTAGGATTACATGGTGAGCAAAAGCTGCTTCGTAAGCATATGCAGTTGAACAAGTTCAATCGCTCGTAGCTTATATGTATGATCATACAAGGGCCGCTTATTCAATGTTCATGGTGCGGGGTACGGCTTGAATTCGCAATATGTTCGTCGTCCCTGCATCCGTCAATGCAATTGCGGAGCGTCTTGCTCCCGGGATCCACAGCACTCGACCAGCCGCATCAACCAGCAGCGGCATTCGGTCTCGCTCTGATGGCGGGATTTTTAGATCAACGAACATATCTTGCACTTTTTTCGTGCCGTTTAGTCCAACTACGCTCATCCGATCACCCGGCCTGCGATTGCGGACAGTTAACGGAAACAAGAGCTGGTCCGCATCGAAATCAGCACCATACCGCCCTCGTTCATCGGCCGCTGTGACTGCATTCGTCAGCCGAAACGACAATCCCCCCTCTGGAACGTCCAAGACGTCATCCATTGCTTCAATTGTGTACGCGTATGGCGGCCAACTGGACTTGCGCGAATGCGGCTCACCGATTCCCCATCTCAGCCTGTCGTATTCGCGATAAAATCGAATTCCTCCCCCTGCATCCGTCTGCCACGTAGCTGGAGACGTTGCTAGCGCGGCGTGCCGGATGGCCTCGATCCGCTCGAAATCCGCTTTATCGCCAGGCGTCAACCCAGCTGTTTCCATCGAGAGATAGTTTAATATTAGTTTAATCAATCTTCTTTGTAAAGCAAGCGGAAGGCTGGCCAAATCCGCTCTCTGCAGCTCACAGAATGACCCGGGCGAACAGGTTACCCATCGATCGAATGCGCGGCGCGTTTCATCCTGCATCCACTGATCCTCAGCCGAGGCGATCTCGGCGAGCCGGTTCAAGGATGTGCTTAGCTGTGGATTGTGCTGTTCCAGATACGGGAGCACATCCATCCGCAGCTCGTTGCGCCAATAGTCGCGTTTCTCGTTGCTGCTGTCTATCGCGTAGGGAATACTATGGAGCGCTGCATAGGAAACTAGCTCCGCTTTGTTTATACGAAGCAGCGGGCGAATCAGTTCCACATTTTTATCACGCCGCTTAACCGGAATTCCGGCGAGCCCCCCGATCCCCGTCCCCCGCAGAAGCCGCATTAGAACAGTCTCCGCCTGATCGTCGGCATGGTGAGCCAGCGCGATGCAAGAAGCGCCATGGCGCTCGGCAGTCGCATGCAGAAATTCGTACCGTTTCATTCGGGATGCTTGCTGACTATTCATACCTGTTGCTTCTATAAAAGAAGGCATATCAAGCGTTACCGACTCGAATGGAATTCCCAGCTTCGCCGCAAAGGCGCGAACCAGCTTCGACTCATCCGCTGATTCCTGTCCCCGGAAGCCGTGATCGACATGAGCCGCCACCAGCCGCAATCGCTCCATGCCCGATACGGTGTGCAGCAGATGCAGCATTACCATCGAGTCAGGTCCGCCTGACACGGCTGCTACGATGCAATCTCCTTCTTGCCACAGCTCATGCTCGTCCTTGAACGCCAGCAGGCGCTTCACCCATTCGTCCATGCTACCCAACCCTCGCTGTCCCGCTGTAATCCTACTTCTTCTCTATCCGTCTACCAGTCAATCCAGAGCCATATTGCCGCGCTGGCAGCAGCTCCGGCCGACAACATGAACATCCACTTCAACCATGCTGGTACAGCTTGACTGCCCTTCAGCGTATCGGATCGGCTGACAAGCCGCTGCCACGACGCCGATGCTTCTCGCGCGTTTACGAAGCCGCCCGTCATCGCTTGATTAAGCCAGCCGGTGAATGGACGCAGCGCCGGCTGCTGCTGCACAAGACGAAGCAGCTCCTCCGGCGAGCGGTTCTGCGGCAGCAGCTGGCGCGTGAGCAGCTGCAGGTGCTTGCTGTCGTGCAGCTGAATGCACAGCAGCGCGAACGAGAACAAGTCATAGCCGGCATCTGCCGTTCGGCTGCCGGCGTTCCAATAACCGCGGTCATAAATTTCGGTAAATTGTCGAACACTCTTGCCGAACCCCGTCAGACCGCCGTAATCAACAAGCTCGACTCGGCCGTATTCGGCCACGAGAATATTTTCGACCTTCAGGTCGCCAAACGCCCAGCCTGCATCATGGAGATCAGATAGCATTCGGAGCAGATTATAACCGACGAGTGGAAACCACTCCGCCCCTTCCTTCGCTAGAAACTCCGCCAGCGTGACGCCTCGGACATAACGCATCACATAGAACGGATATTCACGGCCATCAGGCATAATCAGATCGTCCACATCGACAAGAAACGGCTCGGTTTCCGGCCGCTTCGATCTTTTCTGCAAATCCAGCGACTGCAGCACATTGATCTCTAATTGAAGATCCACGGAGTCGGCGCCAACCTTAAGTGCGTACCACGCTTTATTCCGTTCGACGAGAAACACTTTGCCGTTGGCGCCTTCCCCCAGCAAGCGTTCAACCCGGTACTGCTTTCCCTTCCACTTGCCGGTCGCGACCGATCCGCGGTTAAGACTGAACCTAAACGACGTAGTCACTCATCATCCCGTCCGTTTCATCTCTGCTCTTTCTACCATAATCCCCTTGCCGGTAAAAATCAATGACCTGCATGATCGCCGGTCCCGTCGGTGTCGTGCCCCGCATCTGCAGTTTCGGGAAGATTGCCTGTACGCCAGAGAGATTATTCGTCCAGTCCAAGTCGAGTGTGCAGTCATCCCCGTACGATGAACCCGGGTAATGGAATACGGCCAGTTCGCTTGCTCCCTGTCTCGCCTGAAGGCTGAGCATCAGATCGCGAATCGCTTCCTCTACCGCCGCAAGCTTCGGCTTCATGCTGGCGCTCGCGTCGATAAGCAATGCGACGCGCAGCTGGGACGTCTCGCCAAGCTCATCAATGACACGGACGACCTCGCCCCGCTTCTCTGGCGGAAGCGATTCTATCGATGTCTGTCCGAATACTTGACGCAGCTCCTTCTGCACCGCCTGCTGGATCGTCTGCACGACTGTTTTGCGCGTCATCATCTGTACGGTCTGCGACAGCTGCTTTGTATTAACGAGCCGGCTCATCCCGCCGCCCGCTCTTGCAATCTCTTCAATCTCCGTCGCGCCGAAATCGCCGACCTCACCTCTATCAACGATACCCACCACGTTCACCGTAATGCCTTCCGCATAAGCATGTGCAGCTGCGACGACGGGGCTGACGCCGACATTCGAGCAGCCGTCTGTAACGAGCATGATTTGTTTCATACCATGGCCTCCTAAACCTAAGATAGCTGAAGCTAGCGAATATATACTTCTCTCTACCAGCGTTGCCCGTTCAAGAGGTTTTTAGACGCTAGCCGCATGCATAAGGAGGCCGCTGGTATGTTTCATAGACGAAGAGAAGGCCAGCGCAGCAATGCGTTGGCCTTCTTCTCTTAATTGTCATAACAAAGAAGCCCGGAGGATACGAGCGCCATGCTGCGCTCGCGTGCTCCGGGCTTCTTATTATGGATAGCAGCCCACCCCCTTCCTCTCTTGCTCGATTGGCGGTACTCGAATCGGCGAGTTAAATCGTCGTATTTTGACAGAAAATTTAATACAGACGTCCCGATAGGATGACCGAGCCTTCAGCCCTGCGGTGGTTGGCTCCATCATGCGGAATCGCGAGTAGCTTCTAGTAATAACCGCCCTCAAACGAATAAGCTTCAGCGCTCGATCAGAGGAATGAACTTGTACCAAAGACTGCTTCTGCGGCTTCATGGACTGCTTCGGTATCTTCATGGACGGTTGCAGCACCTTCATGGACGATTTTGGCACCCCCGTGGACGTTTCCGGCGCCTCCGACGATTTCGGGATCTTCATTGCCGGTAGTACCGCCCTGATTGTAGGCAGACTCATTCGATTCAGAAGCTGCTCCGGCAAACTAATTTCCCTTGTGACCGGTGTATAAGCGAGAACCTGCTGCTTCGGCGGCAGCATACGGAACGCCGCTCTCGTTCGCGAACGCTTACGGCTTCGAGCCTGTATGCGTATAAATGACTGAACAAGCTGCTGCTGTATTGCTTGCGAATCAAATTCAGGCTGCCCTTCCGGCTGGGTCACCGTCTCTTCTACGATTTCGATAGGTTCCAGAAGACGCTCGATATACCGTTCACGGCTGACCTTCTCTCTTGCTTTCCGCTTGCCATTGACACTCACTCTATACTTCATATTAGCTCACCGTCCTTGGGCGCTCGAAGCGCGGAATACCCGTCCACCGGAAGGTTGCCCATTCCGGCTGATGGCGTTCGACACGTGCGACAACAACCGTCATATCATCGACAATAGCACCTTCGTGATAACGAACGACTTTATCAAGCAGTGAATCTGCAATCGCCTGCGGCTCGGTTGCGCTAATCTCTTGAATCATTCGCTTCATCCACATCTCCTTATTGACCGCATGGCCTGGTGCATCATAAATACCATCGGTCATCATAATGAGTGTATCCCCTGGCTGCAGCTGCATCGTAATAAGATCAACGTCAATGTCCTGCAGAATACCGACCGGCAGATTGTTCGCCGTGACTGGAATAACCTCCGTTCCTCGTTTGATGAAGCTCGGTGTCGAACCAATCTTCAAGAAGGTTGTCTTCGCCGTATACATATCAATTAACGCAACGTCGACTGTCGCGAATACTTCGTCAGGGGAACGGAGAAGAAGCACCGAGTTGACGGATTTGATCGCCAGACGCTCGTCCATTCCCGATTGGAGCAGCTGCTGCAAAATGGTCAACGCTGTGCTGCTTTCCAGCCTAGCTCGCTCGCCATTACCCATACCGTCGCTTATTGCGACAGCGAATTTACCGTTGCCAAGCTCTACGGTGCTGAAGCTGTCTCCCGACAGCAGGTCGCCGCCTTTCGCAAGACCGGCAATGCCCGTCTCGACCTCAAACTCCTTGGCCGATCCGAACGTAACAAGTGCAGGCTCGCCGTTTCGCTCCGGATAGCGTTCAGATTTTACGGCAATATTCTCGCCCAGAATATCCGTCAGCAGCGGTGCAATAATTTTACGACACTCATCATACCCCCTTGCGAATAGATGATAGACTTCAATTTCCACATTGCCTTCTTCCAGACTTATAATATCGATGCTCTGAATGGATAGGCCCAATCCTTCCAGCGCCTCGCGAATTTGTTCCTCTTGCAAATGCAGCGTCTGTCCTTCCCTCTTAATCTCCTTCGCCAAGTCCTCCATAACCTGCGACACGCCCGACAGCTGGTCGGCTACAAGCTGACGCGAGTCAATAATTTGCTTCTTCCAATGGCGATCGTTCTTATATAGCTCATACTGCTGAGCCATAACGCCGAGCACCTGCTGCGGCTTCACGCAATGCGAGGTCCATGACTTCGGCATCTCCTTGCTCGAAGGCTTGCGCCCCTCTTCGACCGATGTCATCATTTCCGTCATCAGCTTGTAGGTCTGGTAGAACTTCGCATCCCAGCACATGCTGCGCCGATGGCACAACTGGCAGCTCTTCTCAGCTACCGCATTCATGAAATGGTTGAATTCCTCCTCCCGTTTCACCGCTTCGACGGCGCCGTTGAACTGTCCGAAGCTCTTGGACAGCTGGCGGAACACTTCAGAGAACTGCTCCACCCGCTCCGCCGTCACTTGACGAACACGTCTTGCGTATTCATGCTGCGATTTCACATGTTCCTGTGTGCCCGGCACATAACGGGAGATCGTCCGAATCATCAGACGCGGCGTCAGCAGGAACAGCGTTGCTGCAATAAGTGATTCATAAGTGGAGGCCATCACATCGGATTGACTTCCTATATATATAGAAAGAATAGATGTGCCGAGCAGCATACCGAACGAAACCGCCATTTTCCCCCCATCTCTCATCAGCCCAGCCAACAAGCCGGCGAACGCCAGCAGACTCATCTGCACGACCGCATTGAAGTCCGCCAAGCTAAGAATCAAGCCCGCAACGACGCCAACCGACGCACCAAGCGGCGCACCGCCAGCGAAGGCGAATAACAGCAGCATATACCGCGACATGACATGCTCAGCCGACATTCCGTAGATGCCCCAGCCGACAGTCCCCGTCATAATCGAGGCCATCAATATCATGAGACAAATAATTTCTTCATTGCGCAGTCCGCTCGACTTCTTCGTCATGGTCAGTACCGGGATAGCTTGTACAAACACAAGCGTGAGTACAAAGGACAAGCCTGCTTCAACTGCGATCATCATCAGATCGTACCAGCCCAGCGTATGAGCCAATACGGCGCCGAACAGCTTCACGAGCAGGGTAGACGTGAACACTAGCAGCGGCGCGTACGATAACTCGGCTTTCTCGTAAGATTCCAGCCCTTTAATCATTAAGAATACAATCGCTACCTCCATGGCGATCCAGCCCGGGGATGGTACAGGTGCGAAGAAGCTGCCTGCGACGAGCGCTAGTCCTGCCCAGAAGCTCACTTCACGTCTTAGAAAATATAGTACGGCAAAATAGGCGGCGGCGAATGGCATGAGCGATTCAAGAATAACAGCGCGACCAAGCAGGAACCCGACGGCAACAAGAAGGATTGTCCATTTCTTGGCTGAGACCATTTGTATCAGCTTACGACCGGCAGCCCATTCGCGGCCCTTGCGAACCGCATTCTGCACTGCTGCTGTTCCCACTTGCTGAACACCTGGAAACATAACCAGCTTGTTTCTCTCCCTCACGAGATACACCACCATTTCCGAGTTAATGTGTTTCCCATTATAGGTGCGCGTCTTCATGAAGTTTGTCACAACTCGGTTTATGCCTAAAATTTTTTTACGACAAAACGCCCGTCCTGCCGCACGCTTGTCGGGAACCGCGTTCGTGCAAGCCCAGCCTGGGTTTGAGCGCTGTTCTCGACAAGCGTCTCGAATGATCTCGACAAGCCATGTAACCGCTTCCGCTTGACGAATTAACGTCTCCTCTGTCGGGATAGCTGGACTTTCGGGGGAAAGTAATTGGTATATCTCCGCAAAACGCAAAAAAAGCAGAACCATTAAGGTTCTGCTTCATTATGCCTAGTCCATAACGTATATCGCTCTATACCCGCTTAGCACCGCGTCCGCCGCGTTTGCCTTCGGTGTTCTTCTTGAGGGAAGAAATACGCTCTTCGCTATCTTTCAGGAAGCGCGACATTTTGTCTTCGAATGACGGTTTTCCATACGGCGCCTTACCAGAGGATGATTTAAATGGACGTCCGCCGCGGTCTTGTCCACCGCCGCCGCCCCGGTTGAATCCGCCACCGCCGCCCATGCGAGGCTCACGCTGCTGAGGTGCTGGCTGTCCCTCCGGCCGGTCGATTGCCTGTTTAATTGATAGTCCGATCTTGCCGTCTTTGTCGACATTAATGACTTTCACCTTGACGACATCTTCCAGCTTCAGGTGGTCCTTGACGTCCTTAACGTAGTTGTCGGCTATCTCGGAGATATGAACCAGTCCTGTCACGCCTCCAGACAAATCGACGAATGCACCAAAATGCGTGATGCCTGTCACTTTACCCTCTAACTTCGCGCCCACTTCAATTGCCATAAAAGAAAATGTTCCTCCCTAAGGAATTATACATGTTGGTCCAGCAAGCAAACGTTGACGCCGTTCTAAACAGCGCACAAGTTCCTAAGACCTTACTATAAGTAATTATAGCTTAACGTAGAAAGCAAGGTCAACAGACGAAAAACCCGATTTTCAAAGGCATTTCTACTATTCCGTCGACTGGATGATCTTCTCTCCGTCACGTGTCAAGCCCTGTTGATTAGCAAGCTGGCCGATATATTCGGGGTCGCTCAGACGTTCGATTTCTTGTTTGAGATCGGCCATCTGTTTCTCAGAAGCCACCTTCTGTGCCTTCGCTTCTGACAATCGCTGTGACTCGCTGTTCAAGCTGAATTCCTGATTAATCAGCGTATACAATGCCCAGCAAGCGAAAATTACAACGCCCGCCATATAAAATCGCATGCGACGCTTCGAACCGACTGACGTCGATTCTGATCTGCGCTGCCTCTCATTCGCCAAGAACACTGCACCACCTTTCTTCAGGGTTTGCGGCCGAACGTTCGCTTCCACCAAGCGGCCGTCTTGTTCGCCACGTTAGCCGCCTTCTCTCCAAGGCGCCATCGCGCAACAATCGGCATCAGCCCATTCATCACTGGCCGCAGCAGCGGCCTGAACATCCATCTGGTCAACAGCCAGAATGGACGGATCAATTGTAACACAATTTTGTAGCAGAAAATAGTAAGAGCCAGCAAAAACCCAAGCAGCACCTTGCCTAGCTTGTACAAAATGAGCAGCGGGCGGATAATGAATATATGAAACAGCCGTATGAATAAGCCGATCAGATAGCGCACCGCTCCGATCGTCCAGCGGACAGTCGCGATGACGGCTCGACTGAGCAGCAGGAAATAGACAATGACGCCAAGAGCTAGTCCCAGAAATACGTACGCCCGCACCTCGCCATTGTTGCCGGCGGACAGCACCTGGAATACGACAAGCGTCGCCGCTGCCCAATAGAGCAGATCCAGCACGGGAAGCGTCCACTTAGCGAAGCGCAGCTCATGCGAGACTACGCGATAGCCGTCGAACACAACCCCCATGCCGATTCCGGACAGCAGCATCAGGCTCATCGTGAGCCACTGTTCACTGAGTGATAAAGTCACTTGAACAGCTTCCCGAACAGGCTCTTCGATTTGGTCTGCGGACTGCCATCCAAATAGGCGAGAGAATGGATCAATCCTTCAATGGCGACCTGCCCTTGCTCTAGGCTGAGATGCTTCATATGCAGATTCTGGCCCCGAACCGTAAGAAATCCAAGCTCGGTTTCCAGTAAAAACTCCTCACTGTCGAAGCTTTCCACGTTGCGCACGCCAGATAGCTCGAGCAGCTTGCGGTTTTGCATCTTCATTTCTTGCCGTTTCTGACCTTTACCTTGGTCCTGCATAGCCGCGTCCCCTCCTTCGAGACTAGCCTATGAAGGAGGGGACGCATTTAGAACGTCTATGGGCGAGGCGGGAATACCCCTTGCAAGCAGATGATGAAATTAACGCCTAGGTATGGCTGCATGTTATTGTGCGGTTGGCTGCCACCCGTTACATTCAAGGCTTGCGGACTCATTGTTGTGTCCGGCGTGCCTCCATAAACCTTCGTGCCTCCCCGCACCGGGGTTGATGCCCAGCTGCCTCCTGCTGGCGTGTCGGCGTTCGGGGCTGGCGCCCCTGCAGGAACGTGCGTATGCGCCGGAATTTGATTAACAAGCAGTGTAACGTTCGACGAGCCCCCGGCACCTCCTAAGTTGTGCTGTGACAGTCCTGGACCTTGTCCGAAATGCATAGGCGCTCTTCCCACCAGATTAGGCAGCGCGAACGTCGATTTGCCGTCGCCACCATAAGTTGTCCCTAGAAGGGAGAATAAAGCTGTATTCTGCTGGATAGACATAATCTGCCCTTGGCATAATGCCCAACCTCTCGGCGGAAAGTTACCTGCAAACATGCGAATTTCCCCAACGTACGCTTCTGACATTGTGTGGCCTCCTAAAATGATTTGTGCTGCTCGTTATGTCCCGCTCTGCTGCTAATTACGCGAAGGATATATACCAACAAGTGCAATACAGAAATTGATGACCGTGTAAGGCTGCATATTGCTGTGCGGTTGACTGCCGCCTGCTGACGGAAGCGCCGACGGGCTCATCTGCGCGTTAATTGTCGTGGAATATACGTTGTTCAACTCAGCATCAGGCACAGCCCAAGTCATACCCTCCAATGAATTGGAAGTGGCTGTCTGGCTGCTTCCAGCTACATTGTGCGTATGTGCCGGCATCTCCTGCTGGGTTAACGTATGCTGCTCTTCGCCGCTCTTCTGGCCAAGTTGGACGGATAGCCCACTGTATGGATCTTGTCCGAAGTTCACCGGCACTCGCCCGCGCAGATCAGGCAGCGCGAACGTTGTTACGCCGTCGCCGCCATATGTCGTCCCCAGAATACTGAACAGCGCTTGGTTCTGGTTGATTGGAAGCAGCTGACCGTTGCATAGCGCCCAGCCTCTTGGTGCAAAGGGAAGGCCGAACATTTTGATCTCGCCGATAAATGGTTCCATGGTTTATCCTCCTAAGGTATGTAATAAAGTATGTTCCAGCTAAACTAGCTAGTTCTGCGTCGGGAAAATGCCCGTATATGCAATAATGAAGGATAGCGGCAAATAAGGCATCATATTATCATGCGGCTGATTGCCTCCCACTGCCTGTACGGTTTGTGAACTCATATTCACGGGGCTTGAGGCTGGGCCGTTCACGTATTCATTGATCGTGCCTTGGCCCCATACTGCACCTGTTGGCGAGCTCTGCGTGGATGTCGTTGAAGCATTAGGCACATGGGTGTGCATCGGCAGCTGCGCTTGAGTAAGCGTAACAGTCTCCGAGCCCGCCTTCTGGCCGATTGTGTAATTGGTGCCCGATTGCGGGTTTACGCCCTGGTGAATCGGTACCCGCCCGCGCAGATCAGGCAGCGCGAACGTATTAATGCCATCACCGCCGTAAGTTGTACCAATCAAAGCGAACAGAGCATCATTCTCCGCGATGCTTAACAGCGACCCATCGCAGAAGTACCATCCTTGGGGTGCAAAGTTGCCCCCGAAAAGTCGAATTTCGCCTAAATACCATTCCATTGTCACATTCCTCCTGTTTCGTTACTGGTGCTATACCTTGCTGCAGCGGGGAATCCCCGTCGAATAGAGCGCTAAGAAAATCGCTGCCTCGCCGGCGATGCTCTGCTGACCGTACCCGTGCACGCCAGCACGATCGACTTCAGCCCAATGGTGAACACCATCGAAAGCCCCTCCCTCACCTAGTCGTTCTGTGATGCTGACCATATCATGCTGATGTTCACCTCGTCGGACTCGCATTCCCGGAATCCGAGTCTAGCGTAAAGCCCCGCCGCCGGGTTTCCGGCCCTTACCGTAAGTCGTACGGATCGGCCTGTTCGCCGCGCCTGATGCTGAAGCTGCTTGATCAGCGCTGAACCAATCCCTCGCCGCCGATAGGCCGGCAGCAGTGCAATATCGACGATAGTGAGTGCGTCTTCGCCTTCCGCTACGTGAAGCTTGCCCGCTTCTTCGCCAGCGAAGGTTACCTTATAAAGCTCAGCACTCGGGTAGCTCATCCGATACGATCGCTGCTGCAGCTCATATTGCATGTAACAAAATGCAGCGGCTTGGGCCTCGTCCCATCCCCAAGCCTGCATCTCCTCCGAACGAACCGATACGTATACCTTCAGCATGAAAGTGTCGTCACTGCTGGAAGGAACAAGAGCGACGACATTGTCGCCGCTCTGTAATCCGATTATAGTGCTTGGAGCTTTCGCTGCCTCATCTTGTCTGTTTGTCAAATAAGCTCCGCCTTTGCCAGCAAATTATCGATCATGACCGCAAGCTGTGCGCGCGTTATCAGCTGATCTGGGTGGAGATTGCCTCCGCTGCCGCTTATAATACCAAGCGATATGCACAGCGCTGCTGACTCGCGAGCCCAGCCATGCAATTTATTAGCGTCAGCATAACCAGCCAGCGTTTGCTTCACCTGCTCCGGAGTCAGCACCTGTGACAGGCCGACCAGCTCAGCAGCGCGTCCCATAATGACCATTGCCTCTTCTCGTGTAATGCTGGCATTCGGACGGAAGCTGCCGTCTGTATATCCCGTAATCAGGCCATTCTCGACTGCTGAAGCGAGCGCTTCTGCATACCATGCATTAGTCTTCGTATCCTTGAACTTGATCGTGCCGCCAGAACCGTAGAGTCCGAATGCTTGCACGAGGATCGAGGAGAATTGAGCGCGTGTAGCTGGCCCGTTAGGCGAATACACGCCGTTGCCTAATCCATCCACGATTAATCGGCTGGACAGACGGTTAATCGCCGGCTCCGCCCAGTGCCCTGCTATATCGCTGAACTTCGTTCCGCGCTGGATCAGCGCGAATATTCCATCGGTCAAGCCAAACACATGCGCCTCCACCGCCGAATTCGTTGTCACCAGCTTAGTCGGCAGCGGCTTCATCTTGCCGCTGTCCGTCACCATGACGGCCGTGGTTGGACTGCCACCGGTAACCTGTGATGCCGGGTATGTCAGCGATACAGCGCCTTGTGCTCCTGGAATATAAATCAGCTTGCCTGCAGATTCGATATATACCTTGAATTTGACTGGTTCCGCTGCGATGGAAGCACCAGCGCGTTGTGCCGCTTCCTCCGCTCTAGCCACCTCTGAGGCGTCTAGTTCAGCCAATTCAATTCGTAGAACGGCATTCGGTTCCGTCATCTTCGCAGCGAACCGCGCTAGCGTGTTGGCAGGGATGGTGACTGTGCGGTCATTCAGCTTCACTACCAGATCCCTGTTGTTCCCGCCAAGCTTCGCTGCGATATCTGCTGCAACCGTAAGGTTCACGGCAGCAGCCTTTGCTACTACGGTAATCGTAAGACGATCGCCGCTGCGTCCCTCCAGCTGCTTCAACCATTCGTCCCCGCTTATTTCTACACGAACGGTTCCCTGCGTATTGGTTGGTTTTGGCGTTGGCCTGAAATTCGCGTCCTTCGTACCCTCGATGCCGATGATTGGCTGCTCCTCTTCAGGAGTGCTTCCACCGCCCGTATACGGGTACTCGTTCGTCACTTCAACCGTTGCCGCCGCTGAATAGTCGGTTCCGTCAAATGCGCGATAAGTGAATGACTGCTTGCCCTCTGACGCTGGGATGAATGTAAAGGCACCTGTTGCCGTATCCAGCGTCAGCTTACCTGTTGCCGGCTGATCGACAATGCTATAAACGAGCGTATCACCGTCAACGTCCGTCGCCTTCAATTGGCCTTCTACTTTGTTGCCAAACGTTGTCTTATAGGTCAGCATGTCTGCTACGGGTTGATCGTTCACCGGCGCAGCATTGATCGTCATGACCGCTTGATCGGGCGAAACAGCGCCTGCTGCCTCAGCACTCCATTGGAATGTTGTCGATCCGTTCCAGTTCAATTCTGGGATAAACGTCAATCGTCCGATGTCCGCTACGGTGATCCGCTGACCTGCGGTAACGTCCGTGCCGCTTAATTGCAATTGGCCATGTTCAGGAAGCGTTACAATCTGAATCTCATCCAATGCCGTACCGTCTGCGTTCGTAAAGTCAAAATCAGCTGGACTAAACGTGTACGTTGTATCCTCAGCGGCATTCACGGCACTGTCCTGTAAGCTAGGAACCGAACGCAGCTTAATGGTATCGGTCAGCGGCAAACTCTCGTTGCCGGCAGCATCCATCAGCTTCACCAGAATGGTATAGTCGCCAAATCCAGCCGATAACGTAACTGGCACAGAGGCTGCAAATGCTGTCCATGCCGTCCATGTAGCCCCATTATCGGTTGAAACTGCTAGGTCTGTTACACCATTCTCGTCTTTTGCTGTCAATGCAGCTGTTACCGTCGATAGGGTCGTCCATGTATCGCCGTTATTGATCGTAAACGTGCCTGTCGGCTTCGTCGTGTCCAAGATAATCGACGAGCTTATCTCGACAATATTGCCTGCTGCATCCTTCAGTTGAAGGTATACCTGTTGAGTACCGTCTCCTGAAGCAAGCGTCCAGTTCTTCGTGCTGCCGATTGCTTCCCAGCCGCTCCAAGTTCCGCCTTGGTTCTTGAATTGCATCATAGCTGCTGTACCGTCCGAATTGCTGATCGACAGATCGACTGATACTCCATTCGTATACGTGTCTCCGCTGTTGATCGACAATGCACCATCCGGCGCTGTCTTGTCGATCTCGAATGTAATGGAAGCACTGTTGCCGGCTGTATCCGTAACCGTCAATGTGTAGATGCCATCGGCGGTAATCGTGGTCCCGCTTGTGAACGGTGCTCCGTTCAATTCGGCATTTCCGTCCGACAGTGTAATCGTAATATCGGTATTGTATAATTGCCCGTCAGCCGCGCCTGTAATCGCAGGCGCCGTCTTGTCGATCTTGAACTGTACCGTCGTCGTGTTGCCTGCAGAATCCGTTACGACCAGCGTATAGTCGCCTTCGGCCGCTACGTCTGTGTCATTGCTGAAAGGCGCTCCATTCAAGGTCGCGAGCCCATCCGAGTAATGAACGGTCCGGGTTGTATTGTACTCACCATTGTTCGCTACTCCCGTTACGGTTGGCGCCGTCGTATCGAGCACAATCGTATTGGCTGCGTCCAGGACATTCCCTGCCGCATCGCGGAGCTGCATATTCACTGTCTTCGTGCCTTCACCGGCCGTCAACGTCCAGCTCTTCGAAGCTGCGTAAGTCTCCCAAGCGCTCCATGTGCCGCTCTCGTTCTGGAAACGCATCTCCACGGCCGTTGTATCCGGGTTGGCAGCGTCCAGCGTTACCGAGACGTTATTCGTATAGCCTGCCCCGCCGTTAATCAGCAAGGACCCATTCGGTGCCGTTGTGTCGAGAATAATCGTATCGTTAGTCGCGAACACGTTGCCGGCTGCATCACGGAGCTCCACGACAACTGTCTTCGTTCCGTCGCCTGTATCGAGCGTCCAGCTCTTCGTTGGTGCGAAGGCTTCCCAGCCGCTCCATGCGCCGGCCGCATTCTGGAATCGCATCTCCACGGCCGTACCGTCCGGGTTCGTAATCGTCAGGTCCACCGCTGTACTCGTCGTATAGGAAGCTCCTGCCTGAATAGATACCGTCCCGTCGGGTGCCGTCTTATCGATCTCGAATGTTACCGATGCGCTGTTGCCTGCCAGATCCGTTACGGTAAGGGTGTAAACACCATCCGCAGATAGCGTATCCCCTTGCGATACCGGACTGCCGTTCAGATCACCGGAACCTTCCGTCCAATCGAGCGTCTGATCCGTATTGTACAGCCCGCCATCCGTTACATTCAGAATCGTTGGTGCGACCGTGTCCAAGGTAATGGTGTCGCTCGCACTCGCAGCATTGCCTGCCTCATCGCGGAGCTGTACGTTTACTGTCTTCAGTCCATCGCCTGCTTCAAGCGTCCAGCCCTTCGTTGGTGCGAATGCTTCCCAAGCGCTCCATGCGCCGCTCTCGTTCTGGAATTGCATCTCTGCTGCTGTACCATCCGGGTTATCCAGCGTCAGCGTAACGGACGTGGAATTCGTATGCGTTGCCGACCCATTAATGACTATTGATCGATCCGGAGGTGTCGTGTCGAGCTCGATCGTATCGCTCTCTGTCGACACGTTGCCTGCCGTATCCTGCAGCTGTACATTGACTGTCTTCGTTCCATCGCCTGTATCAAGTGTCCAGCTCTTTGTTGGTGCGAATGCTTCCCAGCCGCTCCATGCGCCGCCTGCATTCTGGAACCGCATCTGTACAGCCGTTCCGTCCGGGTTCGCTATCGTCAGGTCCACCGCTGTACTCGCCGTATAGGAAGCTCCTGCCTGAATAGATACCGTTCCGTCAGGTGCCGTCTTATCGATCTCGAATGTTACCGACGTGCTGTTGCCTGCCGGATCCGTTACAGTGAGCGTGTAAACACCATCCGCAGATAGCGTATCCCCTTGCGATACCGGACTGCCGTTCAGATCACCGGAACCTTCCGTCCAATCGAGCGTCTGATCCGTATTGTACAGCCCGCCATTGATTACATTCAGAATCGTTGGTGCGACCGTG
>Ga0182739_1000785_pt1 | contig 36965 bp, 31 predicted proteins | sample eDN5th30CBELigBY_FD_128873 | JGI IMG/M metagenome (GOLD analysis project Ga0182739, IMG submission 128873) | Enriched backyard soil microbial communities from Emeryville, California, USA - eDNA 5th pass 30_C BE-Lig BY (version 2) (version 2) | ecosystem: Environmental > Terrestrial > Soil >... | reverse complement strand
TCCTCGGAATGCTGGGCTGGGCGCTCGGTATCGATCCACGGCTGCTGATCGGCGGTGCCGAAATCCTCACCGGCTCGGGGCAGCAGCAGCAATATCGCGAGTCGCCCACCCCGCGCACGCGGCAGGGGCCGGCTCCGACCGACGAAACCGGCCGTTTCATCCGCTCCGTGCTCGGCGACACCGAGGACCGCTGGAAGGTGATCTTCGAGCGCGCGGGCAAGCGCTATCAGGAACCGAAGCTGACGCTCTTTGCCGGACGCTTCAACTCGGCCTGCGGCCGCGCGATGGCCGCGATGGGCCCGTTCTACTGTCCCGGCGACCGCACGATCTATCTGGACACCTCGTTCTTCCGCGACATCGAGCGGCGCTTCCGCGGATGCGATACCGGCAGCCGTGCATGCTACTTCGCCTATGCCTATGTGATCGCGCATGAGGTCGGGCATCACGTGCAGCAGATCCTCGGCGTGCTGCCGAAGGTGCAGCAGATGCAGCGCGGCATGAGCCGCACGGAGGCCAACCGGCTGCAGGTGCGGGTCGAACTGCAGGCGGACTGTTTCGCCGGCTTGTGGGCCTATCACTCGAACCAGCGCTGGCGGTCGATCGATCAGAACGACATCGACGCCGCGCTGCGCACCGCTTCCGCGATCGGCGATGACCGGCTGCAGAAGCAATCGCAGGGCGTAGTGATTCCGGAGAGTTTTACGCACGGCTCGTCCGAGCAGCGCAAGAAGTGGTTCCTCGTGGGCTTCAAGAACGGGTCGATCGCGGCCTGCAACACATTCAAGGGCGACGTCTGAGGCGACGTCTGAGGTTCATGCGATGCCTGGTCTCGATCTGAACCGAACATTCGTGCCTGTGAAGATTGCGGTGTTGACCGTGTCGGACACGCGTGAGCTTGCCGACGACAAGTCGGGCGCGACGCTCGCGGCCCGCATCGAAGCGGCCGGCCATCTGCTCGCGGATCGCGCGATCGTCATTGATGAGGTCGAGGCCATTCGCGCGCAGGTCAGGCAGTGGCTCGCCGACGCTGCCATCGATGTCGTCATCACTACCGGCGGCACCGGCTTCACCGGCCGCGACGTGACGCCGGAAGCGCTCGAGCCGCTGTTCGAGAAGCGCATGGAAGGCTTCTCGACGCTCTTTCACATCGTGAGTCATGCGAAGATCGGTTCGTCGACCATCCAGTCGCGGGCGACCGCAGGTGTTGCGAACGCCACCTATATCTTCTGTCTGCCGGGCTCGCCCGGCGCGTGCCGCGACGCGTGGGACGAGATCCTCGTCCATCAGCTCGACTATCGTTACCGGCCCTGCAACTTCGTCGAACTGATGCCGCGGCTCGACGAACACCTGCGCCGTGCGAAGGCGAAGGGGGCAACCCTGCAATCTCCAGGTTCGTGAAGTCTGAAGCAGCCGAGCAGCACGCATCAGGTGACGTCTGATGTGTGTCGGCCCTGCCAAACGACCTCCGGCCGAACAGGTCCGATTCCACCTCTCCCCGAGAAGGCAAAGCCTCTGTGAAACTCCCGGTCGTCATTCCGGCCGAGCGGAGCGAGGGCCGGAATCCATACGCCCAGTCGAATTTTGAAGAGAGACAGGGGTTATAGATTCCGGGTTCGGCGCTGACGCGCCGCCCCGGAATGACGGCCGAGAGGCTGAAGCGATCAGCCGAATACCGTATCAGTGACGGCACATCTTACGGTCGCGGGGATCGTCGCCGGCACCCGCGCTCTTCACATAGTGCGCACTGCGGTAACATCATGCGATTGCACATGAAATGAAACCATTCGCGTCGACGGGCGTTATGGCCGAAGCCCGTCACTCAAAGGAGTAAGCGATGCGGTATGGACTGATCACACTCGCCAGCGTTGGATGGATGGCAGTTGCCGGCACGCTGCCCGGTCAAGCGCAGACCTATATGGTACCGGGCGAGGTGATCGTCCCGGTCGAAGCGGTGCGCGACATCGCTTACGACTACGGGATCGTCAGCATCGACGGTGTCGACTTCAACAGGCACACCGGACGCTGGGAAGTCGAAGGCACCGATGCCTTTGACAACGACATCGACATGGAAGTCGATGCCAATACCGGCGCCGTGCTCAGCATCGAACGCTGAGCGTCGGCGCGCAGCGGTTGTCGTATGATTTAACCTACCTGGATCATGGTCTAGCAGTTGTCATTGCGAGGAGCGCAGCGACGAAGCAATCCAGTTCTTTCGACGGGCTGGATTGCTTCGCTTCGCTCGCAATGACGATGGTGTTGACCACTGGCGCGGCGAAGCGCCTCTGAGCCATGCGACCAGACAATAACATCTGGAGCACGATCCGATCGGATCATGCTCTGAATGTTATCGCCGGATCGTGGTTTAGATCATCACCTGTCCGCCATTGGCGGACAGCGTAGAGCCGGTGATGAAGCCGGCATCGTCGGCGACGAGGAACAGCACTGCCCGCGCGATCTCTTCCGGCTCGCCGAGACGGCCGACCGGGATCTGCGGGATGATGTTCTTGTCGAGCACTTCCTTGGGCACCGCCTGCACCATCTCGGTATTGGTGTAACCCGGGCAGATCACGTTGACCGTGATGCCGGCGCGCGCGTTTTCCTGCGCCAGTGCCTTGGTGAAGCCGATCTCGCCGGCCTTGGCGGCGGAATAGTTCACCTGCCCCATCTGCCCCTTCTGGCCGTTGATCGACGAGATGTTGACGATGCGCCCGAACTTGCGCTCGCGCATGCCCTCGATCACCGGCCGGCACATGTTGAACAGGGAGCCGAGATTGGTGTTGATCACGGCCATCCATTGCTCGGGCTTCATGCGATGGAACATGCCGTCGCGGGTGATGCCGGCATTGTTGACCAGCACCTCGACCGGACCGAGCGCGGCTTCCACCGTCTTCACCCCCTCGACGGATGCGTCGTAGGAGGACACGTCCCACTTGAACACGGGAATGCCGGTCTCGGCGTTGAACTTCTGCGCGGCCTCGTCATTGCCGGCGTAGTTCGCCGCCACCCGATAGCCCGCCGCGGCGAGCGTTTTCGATATGGCCGCGCCGATCCCGCGCGTGCCGCCCGTAACGAGCGCAACCCGTGCCATGACGTCCCTCCCTGCACCTTTGCGATTAAACCGCTTGCTTCCCGAAGGAAGCATCATCCTTCCCTAGCGAAGCATCATCGCAGAAAAATTGCGGGGCGCCATGCGCCCCGCCAAATCCACAACAAAAGTCTGGCCGGCAGCGGGTGGCAGGACGACGCGCCGTCCTGCCCGGCCGCTCAACCGCGCTCGACGCACATGGCAATACCCATGCCACCGCCGATGCAGAGCGTCGCAAGCCCCTTCTTGGCGTTGCGCTTCTCCATCTCGTAGAGCAGCGTGGTCAGCACGCGCGCGCCGGAGGCGCCGATCGGGTGGCCGATCGCGATCGCGCCGCCGTTCACGTTGACCTTCGACGGATCCCAGCCGAGATCCTTGTTGACCGCGCAGGCCTGCGCCGCGAAGGCTTCGTTGGCCTCGATGAGATCGAGGTCCTCGATTTTCCAGCCGGCCTTCTTGAGCGCGGCGCGCGAAGCCGGGATCGGGCCGGTGCCCATAATCGAGGGATCGACGCCGGCATGCGCCCAGGACACGATGCGCGCGAGCGGCTTGACGCCGCGCTGCGCGGCCTCGCTCGCCTTCATCAGCACCACGGCGGCGGCGCCGTCATTGATGCCGGAGGCATTGGCCGCGGTGACGGTGCCTTCCTTCTCGAAGGCCGGGCGCAGCTTGGCGATCGAATCCAGCGTCACGCCCGCCTTCGGATATTCGTCGGCGTCGACGATGATGTCGCCCTTGCGGGTCTTGATCGTCACCGGGACGATCTCGTCCTTGAAGCGGCCGGCCTTCTGTGCGGCCTCGGCCTTGTTCTGCGAGGCGACGGCGAACTCGTCTTGCTGCCCGCGCGTGATCTGCCACTGTTTGGCGACGTTCTCGGCAGTGTTGCCCATGTGATAGCCGTTGAAGGCGTCCCACAGCCCGTCGCGGATCATGGTGTCGACCATTTCGAGCGAGCCCATCTTCGTGCCGCTGCGCAGGTGGGCGCAGTGCGGGGCCTGGCTCATTGATTCCTGTCCGCCCGCGACCACGACGTCGGAGTCGCCGTTGACGAGCGCCTGATAGCCGAGCGCGACCGCGCGCAGGCCCGAGCCGCAGAGCTGGTTGACGCCCCAGGCCGGGCTCTCGACCGGAATGCCGGCGGCGATCGAAGCCTGCCGGGCGGGGTTCTGGCCCTGACCGGCGGTCAGGATCTGCCCCATGATGACTTCGGAGACGCGTGCGGGCTCGACGCCGGCACGCTCGAGCGCGGCGGCGATCGCGACCTTTCCAAGGTCGTGGGCGGGCAGGTTCGCAAAAGCGCCGTTGAAGCTGCCGACCGGCGTGCGTGCCGCGCCGACGATGAGGATGTCGTCCTGCATGGTTAAGCTCCCATTCCCGGTTTGGAGAGGCCGAACGGCCGGCAGCGGCAAATAACTCTGTCGGGACGATCGGATAGGCCAGCCGTCGAGGCCGGATGATGGCTCCTCGATAGCATACTTCCTGCACTGCACAAAAGAAGGTCGCTCTGCTGCGCCATTCTCTGCCCTGCACAAAACGGTGGCCGGGCCGACATAAAATTGCTTATCCTTCAAATGGCGTCGCCAGCGTGCGGCGCAACCACATGAAGGCCATGGCTGATGTGAACGAACCGGCCGTTATCAGGCGCCCAAATGGCAGCCGCATCTGTCGACCCGGCAGGGTCCGGCATGCGGTGCCCGGCGTACAGGCGGTCGTGGCCGAGGGGAGGGGAGGAACGTCGTGAGATACGCCCAGACAGGCGCGAGCATCGCCCGCTCGGTATTGCAGTCGACCACCGTCGCGCAGGGACGTCATGGCTAAATCGGAAGCACCGGTCACCATCAAGAAATACGCCAACCGGCGGCTCTACAACACCGGCACGAGCACCTATGTCACGCTCGAAGATCTGGCTTCCATGGTCAAAGGCGGCGAGGATTTCGTGGTCTACGACGCGAAGACCGGTGAAGACATCACGCGCACGGTGCTGACGCAGATCATCTTCGAGCAAGAGAACAAGGAAGGGCAGAATCTGCTGCCGATCGCCTTCCTGCGACAGCTCATCCGCTTCTACGGCGACTCGATGCAGATGCTGGTGCCGCGCTATCTCGAGGTCTCGATGGACTCGCTGGCGCGCGAGCAGGAGAAATTCCGCGATCAGATCACGCAGACTTTCGGCATCGGACCATTCGCGCCGCTGGAAGATCAGGTGCGGCGCAATATGGAAGCATTTGAGCGCGCTTTTTCCATGTTTGTACCATTCGGGCGCAATCCGCCCGGCGCGGCACCCGAGCCGGAGAAGCCCGCGAGCCCGAAGGCAGGCGGAAGCGAACTCGACGAACTCCGCCGCCAGATGGAAGAGATGCAGAAGCAGCTGAACCGGCTCGGCCCCAAGAACGAGCCTTGACGTAGGTTCTTCGCTTGGTGCCCGGTCGTCATCACGGCCGGGCAGCGGTTATGCGACCCTGCTATGCGACCCCGCTGTGCGTTTCGGCGTGCGGAACTGTCCGCCACGGACGATCCAGCGAAGCAAGCCCGGTCAGCGCGCCCTGCAGATAGTCGCAGCCCCAATCCCGGAGCATGACGGCGGACTGCTCGCACTGCACCCATTCGGCCACGGTCTCGAGGCCGAGGTCTCGCCCGAGCTGGACCAGCGTGCGCACGAAGATCCGGTCGTCTTCCGAGCGCGTCAGGTTCTGCACGAAGGCGCCATCGATCTTGATGATGTCGACGCCGAGCTTGCGCAGGTTGCGGAACGAGGTGAAGCCGGCGCCGAAGTCGTCGATCGCGATGCGACAGCCGAAATCCTTGATGCGGCTGACGAAGCCGCGCGTATCGTCGATGTCGCGGATTTCCGCCATCTCGGTGATCTCGATCGTCAGCCGCTGCGCGGCGTTGGGATCCGCGCGCAGATGCAAACCGAGATTGGCCCACCATCCCGGATCCTGCGTCGAGGCCGGAGACACGTTGAGGCTCAGGCGGAGTTCGGGCGCTGCCTTGAGCTCGGCAATCGCCAGTTCGACGACGCGGTGGTCGAGCAGGCGCACAAGGCCAAGGCGCTCGGCGACGGGGATGATCTCGCTCGCCGCTATCGGCGTTCCGTCCGCCCGGATGACGCGCATGAGACTTTCATACATCACCGCCTGGCGTGAGCCGGAATCGACGATCGGCTCGAATGCCAGTTCGATGCGCCGTTCATTGAGCGCGGTGACGATTTCGTCGGTGGCCCGCACGTTCTCGGCCCGCATGGCCTCGCGCTCGACGCTCGGCCGGTGGATCAGGATCGATCCCGGACGCTTCGCGCGCGCACCTGCCAGCGCCTCGCGGACGCGCGTTACGGCGGCCAGCGCATCGCGCGCATGACGCGGTGCGACGATGCCGCCGATCGCCACCGTCACCGCTACCGCCCCGGCGGAGGTGGTGAGAATATCGTCGCGCACGCTGGCCGAAAGGCGCTCGGCCGCCACCAGGATCTCGTCGAGCGAACAGTTCCGCAGCAGGATCGCCAGCTTGTTGCCCGAGAAGCGGCCGATGATGTCGCCGCCGCGCAGCTTGCCGCGCAGCCGCGCCGCCACCGAGGCGATCACCTCGTCGGCCACCTCGAAGCCATAGGCTTCGTTCAGGCGGTCGAGATGGTCGATGGCGAGCAGCAGCAGGCTGCACGAGGTACGAAAGCGGATCGCTTCCTCGATCGCCGTGCCCAAAACTTCGGTGAAATGTTCGCGGTTGGCCTCGCCGGTCAGCTTGTCGAACTTCGACAGGTAGACGAGTTCGCGCTCCTGCTCGTGCCGTTCGGTGACCACCCGCACCATGCCATGCGCGCTCGACGGGCGACCGTCGGCGCTGGCGAACCAGCGGCCGACATCCTCCAGCCACAGCGTATCGCCGGCCGGCGTCGTAAGCGCGTATTGGATGTCATAGCTGACCCCGTCGCCGCCGTCGGTCTTGCCCGACCGGAGCACCGCGTCGAAGCGGGTTTCGGCATTGTCGCCGGCCAGCAGGGCCGCGAAGGCCCGGCCCGATGCAACCGCTTGCGGCTCGATCCCGAGAACGTCCTGCAGGTTCCCCGTCCAGCTCAGGTTGTCGGACGCGATGTTCCACGCGTAGGCCACTTCGCCGATCGAGGCCAGGATGTTGGACACTTCCGGCCCGGCCCCCGCCGTGCGCTTCGCGCCCACCACGCGGCGCTTGGCTGCGATGCGTTCGGCGCCGTCCTGGCGGGGCTGGTTCTGGTTCGGGATACGCATGGCTCATTCCCGCATCGCGTGCGTGTGGGGGCGGTTCTGCAATCCTTCCTATACGGGCTCGTACCCTAAGATTTCGACAATGGCGGCCCCGCGCGGGGGCAGGGGGTGTCCGGATGGGGGTGTCCTGATTGCGCGGCACGTCGCTTGCGGCCCTGGAGGCAGCGCAAGCGCGATGTGACCCGAAGCGGGACAGAGACAAGCGATGCCTGAAATATCCCCTGCAGGCCGTGGCAGGCCGACGCCGGATGGCGTCATCCGCCAGCGTGGTACGCCGGCAGAGCGCGTGGGCACCGGGCGGGCGCTGGTCGTCGTCGGGCCACCGCCGCAGGCTGCAGGCGGCGCACGGTCGGGCACGGCCCCGTCGGCGGCTTTCCTGGCGCACCTGATCGCGACAGCGCAGGGGTCGCCTCAGACGCGGGTGCGGCGTCGGGCCGGTCCCGCCGAGGCGTTGGCGGCATATGGTGCCGGCCGCGCGCAACCCGCCATGCAGCCGGGCGGCCGCTTCTCGACCGCGGTCTGATTGGGATTCAGTATCCGGCCGCGCAGCCGTCCTTGCGCGGGTCGGAACCGCCGATCAGCACGCCGCGCTGCCAGTCGATCGCGATCGCCTGCCCGCCGCCGAGCGGCACCGGGCGCACGGCAACCTCGTGCCCGCGCGCCTTGAGGCCGGCGGCGGCTTCGGCGCTGATGCCGCGCTCGATCACCGTCGTCTCGCCTTCGAAGAACGCCCTCGGATGGTCGATCGCGGCCTGCACATCCATGCCGTAATCGATCAGGTTGGAGACGAACCAGGCATGCCCCATCGCCTGATAGCTGCCGCCCATCACGCCGAATGACAGGTCGCAGCGCCCGTCGCGCATTCCGAGCGCGGGAATGATGGTGTGCATCGGCCGCTTGGAGGGCGCCACGCAGTTCGGGTGCCCCGGCTCGACCACGAAGCAGGCGCCGCGGTTCTGCAGCATGATGCCGGTGCGCTCGGTGGCGATGCCGACGCCGAAGCCGCCGAACAGCGAATTGATGAACGAGACCGCCGTGCGGTCGCGATCGACGACCGTGAGGTAGACGGTATCGCTGCCGGGCAGATAGGGCGGCGGCAGCGGCACGCGCTTCTCGCGGTCGAGGCGTGCCGCCAGCTTCTTTGCAAAGCGCTTGTCGAGCAGTGCCTCGACGCTGACCTGCATCGACGCCGGGTCGGCGATGTGGGTGTCGCGCACGCCGTAAGCGAGTCGCGACGCCTCGATCGCCAGATGCAGGCGGTCGACGCCGGCCGGATCGAGCCCCGCGAAATCGAAACTCTCGAAGATGTTCATGAGCACGAGCGCGGCGAGCCCCTGCCCGTTCGGGGGAAGCTCGATCACGTCGAGGCCGCGATAGTTGGTCGCGATCGGCGTCGCCGGCTCGCCGCGATGCGCCGCGAAGTCCTGCGGCGTCAGCAGGCCGCCGCGCGCCGCGAGCGTCTGCGCAATGTCGGCTGCGATCGTCCCGTCATAGAACGTGCGGGCGCCTTCGCGCGCAATCGTTTTCAGGGTCTCGGCAAGGGCGGGAAACCGCATCCGGTCGCCGGCTGCGGGCGCTTCGTCGCCGACCAGGAAATGCCGGCGGGCGCCCGGGTCGGCGCGCAGGCGCGTGACATGCTGCGCCCAGTCATAGGCGACCTTGGGCGCGACCGGGAACCCTTCCTCGGCATAGCGGATCGCCGGTGCGAGCGCGCGGGCGAGATCGAAGCGGCCATGCGCCTTGAGGATCGCGTCCCATGCCTCGACCGCGCCGGGCACCGTGACCGCATGGACCGAATCCATGCCGATGCTCTTGACGCCCTGCGCCATCAGCTTCTCGGCCGTGGTGGCGGCGCCCGTGCGGCCGGACCCGTTATAGCCCCACACCGGCGCGCCGGGCTTGGCGACGAGGCAGAAGCAGTCGCCGCCGATCCCGGTCATGTGCGGCTCGACCACGCAGAGCGTTGCGACGGCGGTGACAGCGGCGTCTGCCGCCGTGCCGCCGGCGCGCAGCACTTCGAGCGCGGCCTGGGTCGCGAGCGGGTGCGAGGTTGCGGCCATCACCTCGCCGGCCATGGTGGCGGACCGGCCGGGAAGGTGGAAGTCGCGTGTCATGGCATCGGGCTCCGTCTCGCGCCGTCCGGGCCGGGCCGGACGGGTCGGGGATCAGGCAGGGTCGGCAGGCTCGGCAGGGTGCGGCTGTGCGATGACTTCGTCGCGGGCGATGCGTCTCATCGCAAAGCCGGCCAGTACGTCGACGAGGCACATCAGGACAAGCAAAGCGAAGATCGAGGTCGCGGCTCCGGCGACGAGCACGAATTCGGCTGCGGCCGCCATGAAGACGAGCAGGGAAAGCAGGTGATCGACGACGCCGCGGCGGCCCTGCCGCGCGGCCTTGATCACTTCGAGCAGCAGAAACACCAGTCCGGCGGCGAGCAGGGCGTCGCCGAGCGTGATGCGCCAGGTGGCGCCGGACATCAGCGCGACGGACGTGAGTTCGGTGCCCCAGTCCACCGGCATGATGAACGTGAGGATGTTGTAGACGACCAGCGGGACGATCAGGAGCGGGAAGCCGAGCAGGACCACGTATGCGCTCTCCGCGGGCACAAAACTCCGACGCCGGCCCCGATGGACCGGCGCGCCCGCCTCATGGACGGAAATCTACCGATCCGGCAGGCGCAAAGCCTTTGCCGGATCAAGGGAGCCGGTCAAGACTGCCGTCAGGCTTCGGTCTTGACCTTCAGCACCTGCCGGCCGCGATACATGCCGGTCTTGAGGTCGATATGATGGGGGCGGCGCAGTTCGCCGGAATCCTTGTCCTCGACGTAAGCGGGGCGCTTGAGCGCATCCGCAGAGCGGCGCATGCCGCGGCGGGACGGGGAGGTTTTTCTTTTCGGAACGGCCATCGGTCGTAATCTCCTCGGGGCCGGCGCAAGCTCCGAGGCAGCTGCCGACCATGTTCGGGTCGCGCTTATAGAGGAAGCCGTCGCGCCAGACCAGAGGCTGGCGACGGATTCTCGCAATAATGGCCCCGATTCGAGCGCAGGCAGCTACTTTGGCCTAGTTTGACAGGTTGAGGCAACCCGCCGGCTGCCCGCGCGCGCGGGCGGTATAGATGCCGGCGAGGCGGCGTACCCCGGGACCCGGCTTCTGTGCGCTGCGGCGGTGTGGATTGGGCAGGATCGCCGCCATCATGGCGGCCTCGCGGGCCGATAACTGGCGGGCCGGCTTCCGGAAAGCGTATCGCGCTCCGGCGTCGATCCCGAACTGCCCGCGCGGCCCCCATTCGGCGATGTTGAGGTAGATTTCCAGAATCCGCTGCTTGGGCAGCACGAGATCGATCCAGACCGCGAGCGGCATTTCGAGCGCCTTGCGCAGGAAACTGCGTCCCGGCCACAGGAACAGGTTCTTGGCGACCTGCTGGGTGATGGTCGAGCCCCCGCGCGCTTCCTGCCAGCTGTCGGCGTCGTCGAGCGCTTCCCGCAGGCCCCGCCAGTCGACGCCGCCGTGCTGGCAGAACCGCGCGTCCTCCGCCGCTATGACCGAGAGCGGGATCGCGCGCGGCATGTCCGCGATCGGCACGTAGGTCCGCTGCACCGGATTGCCGTTCAGCCAGCGCCACACCATCAGCGTCGAGACCGGCGTCACGTAGCGGTAGAGCGGCGTCAGCATGTAGGGCAGCAGCAGCACGAACAGCACCAGAAGCGCAATCCAGCGCAGAAACCGGAAGATGCTGCGGCGGCGAGGGGCTTTGGCGGCGACCGATGGCATGGGCGAGTTAAAGCATTTCCGATCCCGCACCGAACAGCGTTTTCGAACGCCCGCGGTGTGGACGTACTACGCCATCATTACCAAAGCTTAGGGTGATTATCGCGGGGACCCTTGCTATTTTGAATACTGTTGCGTGATCGCTCCGTCGGAGACCCGTCTATGCGCCGCCTGTTTACATTGTTGCTCGTAGTGGGCGTTATTGCGGGCGGCGTATTGATGCTCTTCCCCGAATGGCTGAGCACCCCGTCCGACCCGCCCTATCGCTACGCAAAGGCGGATCGGGGACCGATCGTCGCGGTGGTTAACGCATCCGGCGCGATCAATCCGACCACGACCGTGATCGTCGGTTCGCAGCTTTCCGGCCAGGTGGTCGAAGTGCTCGCCGACTACAATTCCGAGGTGAAGGCGGGGCAGGTCGTCGCCCGGCTCAACTCCGACCAGATCCGTGCACGGCTCGATGCCGCGCGGGCCGAACTTGCGCAGATGCGCGCAACCCGGCTGGTCAACGAGGCCCAGATCAAGCGCGTGCTGGCAGACATCGACCGGGCGAAGGCCACGGTGTCCGACGCCGAAGCGCAGGTGACGCGTAACGAGGTGCTGCTCACCGACGCCGAGCGCGCGCTCTCGCGGCAGGAGGAGCTGCGCCGCCGCGGCGTCGCTGCGGAGGCCGCGCTCGACACCAGCCGCACGCAGCGCGACGCGCAGCGCGCCTCGCTGGACTCCGCGCGCGCCGCGATCGTCTCGGCCAAGGCGCAGGAGCAGGGGCTCCAGGCCGATCTCCAGGTCGCCAAGGCGCAGTTGGACGCTGTCGGGGCCCAGCTTCTCCAGCGCCAGGCCGCGGTGCGGCAGATCGAGGTCGATCTCGCCAACACCGAAATCCGCTCGCCGGTCTCCGGCACCGTGGTCCAGCGCAATGTCGAACTCGGCGCGACCGTCGCCGCCTCGCTGCAGTCGCCGACGCTGTTCCTGATCGCCGACGACCTGCGCCGCATGGAGATCTCGGCGAATATCGACGAGACCGATGTCGGTCGCATCCGCCCCGGCCAGCGTACGACCTTCGCCGTCAACGCCTATCCCGGCCGCACCTTCGAAGGCGTCGTCAAGCAGGTCCGGCTCGGGTCGCAGACCGTGCAGAACGTCGTCATCTACACGACCATCATCTCGGTCGAGAACCCGCGTCAGGAACTGCTGCCCGGCATGACCGCCAACCTGCAGGTGGAAACCGAGCGGCGCGATGACGTGATCAGGGTTCCGAATGCGGCGCTGCGCTGGCGGCCGCCGGCAGCCGCCGCCGAACCTCCGTCCGGCCGCGTGCCCGGCCCGAGCCCGGCGATGGCGCATGAAGGCGGCAGGCCCGCTGCGGGCGGGCGCGGCGGCGGGATGCAGGCATTAGCCGCGTTTGCCGAAGCGATGCGCGCCGAACTCGATCTGTCCTCCGAACAGCAGAAGGAAGTGGACGCCGCTTTCACCGAGATGCGCGAGACCGTGCGTGGGGCCGCCGCGTCCGGCGGGCGGCGCGAAGCCGCGCAGGCCGCGCGCATCCGCCTGCTCGAACGCATCACCGCCGTGCTCACGCCGGAACAGCGCGGCAAGTTCGAAGCCCTGCGCGCGCGCCTCGCCGCCAACCGTGGCCAGCAGACCACGGTACAGCAGGGACGCGTCTACGTGATGAGCGCCAGCGGCGAGCCTGAGGCGATCACGGTGCGGCTCGGCGCAACCGACGGCGCGCTGACCGAGGTCGTCAGCGACCGGCTGTCGGCCGGGCAGGAGGTGATCATCGGCGGTGGTCCGCGCCTGCCCGAAGGCGGCGCGGCGACGCAGCAGCGGCGCGGCCCGCGCTTCGGGTTCTGACATGACGCAACTGACCGCCCGGCCGCTGATCGAAACCCGCCACCTCACGCGGCACTATCATCTCGGCGGCGAGACGGTGATGGCGCTGGCCGACGTATCGCTGACCATCCATGAGGGCGATTTCGTCGCCGTCATGGGGCCATCGGGCTCGGGCAAGTCCACATTCATGAACGTGCTCGGCTGTCTCGACCGGCCGACCTCCGGCGACTACGCGCTCGATGGCGAAGAGATCGCGCGTCTCGACTCCGACCAGCTTGCCGCCGTGCGCAACCGCAAGCTCGGCTTCGTCTTTCAGCAGTTCCATCTGCTCGACCGGCTGGACGCGCTCACCAATGTCGAACTGCCGCTGATGTATGCCGGCGTCGACCGCAGCAGCCGCCGGGAACGCGCGACCGAGGCGCTCACGCGCGTCGGCCTTGCCGAACGGCTTCACCACCGGCCAACCCAGCTTTCCGGCGGCCAGCAGCAGCGCGTCGCCGTCGCCCGCGCGCTCGTCAACCGGCCGCGAATGCTGCTCGCGGACGAACCCACCGGTGCGCTCGACAGCCGCACCTCGCTCGAACTGATGTCGCTGTTCCAGGAACTCAACCGCGATGGCGTGACGGTGGTGATCGTCACCCACGAGCCCGATGTCGCGCGCTATGCCGCGCGTCTCGTCCGTTTCCGCGACGGCCATGTGCTGAGCGACCAGCGCCAGCGGCCGGCGGATGCCGCGGAGGAACTTGCCGCGCTTCTCGCCGGACAGGCGGAGCCGGATCACGCAAGCGCCCGCGCCGAAACCGAGGCGGTCGCATGACCTTGTTCGATTCGATCTTGTCCGCGCTCGACGCCTTGCGCCTGCACAAGCTGCGCAGCGCGCTGACCATGCTCGGCATCATCATCGGCGTCGCCGCCGTGATTGCGATGGTCGCGGTGGGCGGCGGCGCGCGAGAACAGGTGGTGGCGCAGATCCGCAGCCTCGGCGCCAACCTCCTGCTGGTGACGCCCGGCAATGTGACGCAGTCCGGCGTGCGGCTCGGCGCCGGCGCCGCTTCGACGCTCACCGACGAGGATGCCGCTGCGATCATGCGCGAAATCCCCTCGGTGCAGGTGTCGGCGCCGTATGTGCGCGGCAGCGCGCAGATCGTCGCCGGCGGCGCGAACTGGGCGTCGCTGATATTCGCCGCCGACCTCGGCTGGTTCGAGGCCCGCGAATGGGATGTGGCACACGGCCGGCTGTTCGAGCCCGACGAAGTCGCGCGTGGCGTGCTGGTGGCCGTCGTCGGGCAGACCGTGGCGAACAACCTGTTCCCCGATGCCGACCCGCTCGGCCAGAGCATACGGCTCGGCAATGTTCCCTTCCGCATCGTCGGGGTGATGGCGCGCAAGGGCCAGTCGACCTGGGGGCAGGATCAGGACGACGTCGTGATCGTACCGATGGGGGCGGGGCGCGGGCGCGTCATCGGCCGCAACCTCGCCAAGGCGCGCGCGGTCGGCGCGGTCTATGTGAAGGTGCGGGACGGAGAGAGCCTTGCGGCCGCCGAGAGCGAGGTGAAGGCGCTGCTGCGCCAGCGCCACCGGCTGCAGCCGCATCAGGACGACGATTTCAACGTGCGTAACCTCGCGGAGATCGCGGCGACGCGCGAGGCGAGCGCGCGTACCCTCGCGCTGCTGCTGGCGGCAGTGGCGGGCGTGTCGCTCGCGGTCGGCGGCATCGGCATCATGAACATCATGCTGGTGTCGGTGACCGAGCGGACGCGCGAGATCGGCCTGCGGCTGGCGATCGGCGCGCGCGAACGCGACGTGATGCGCCAGTTCCTGTTCGAGGCGACCGGGCTTGCGATCATCGGCGGCGCGGTGGGCATCGTCATCGGCATGGCGGTGGCCTATGTCACCGCCTTATGGGCCGGCTGGCCGCTGCTGATCGAAGCCCGCGCGATCGTGCTGGCGGTGGCCTTTTCGGGTCTCGTCGGCGTGTTCTTCGGCTGGTATCCGGCAATGCGCGCCTCGAAGCTCGATCCGATCGAGGCGCTCCGGCATACGTGAGGGCGGGCGAGTCCGCAGGTTCACTGCGTCAGTTCGAACGTCACCGTGACGGTGACGGCGTAGGAATCCTCGCCCGGCATGATCGGCGTCGAATCCGCCATGGCGCTGCGCATGGCCATCGGCTGTGGCGCCCGCGATTCCTGTTCGGTGATGCTCAGCGCGCGGCCGAGCTGGACGCCGGCCGCCTTGGCGTAAAGTTCGGCCCGCTGCTTCGCGTCCGCGAAGGCGGCGCTGCGGGCCTCCCCCTTCTTCTTGTTGATCTCCGAGTTTCTGAACGTCACGTTGCCGATGTCGGTGGCGCCCGCGCCGGCGAGTTGATCGAGCACCTCGCTCATGCGGGCCAGATCCCTGATCGTGACCCGGACCATATTGGTGACGCGAAAGCCGACGACGTGCTGCGCTTCGCCGCGGCCCTTCGACGCGTAGACGGGCTGGATCGAATAGCGCGTGGTGCCGATGTCCCGGTCCGGAATGCCCGCCGCCCGCGCCGCATTGATGACGGTGCTCATCGCCTTTGCGTTCGCCTCGGCGGCCTCCTTCGGCGTCTTGCCGTCATTGCTGACGCCTGCAGCGACATCCGCCGTGTCCGGCACGGCCGTGACCTGCCCCTCGCCGACAACGGTGACTACCGGAAAGGGCTGCCGTTCGACATAGCGGCCCGCATAAGCGAGCCCCGGAAGGAGCAGCGAAATGGCAAAACCAGTCGCGAGGCGGGCGGGCAAACGATGCATGAAATCCTCCGGAGATGGCGGGCGCGATTGTAACCCGCCTTGTCACCCAACCTAGACCAAAGAAAGGTGCCGGCCGCAGCATCGCTCCGATCGGCCCCGGCGACGCTCCGGGCCGGCAGCCGCAGGCTGGAAAATCGAATCGGCTCCGCGCCGCGAGGCCGCCCGCGCGGCGCCGGACGTCTTATCCACACCGGGGCAGGTGCACGGAAACGAGCCGCTGGACGGGCCCGCCCGCAGGGAGGTCAGCCGGGGCCGTCGACACGATTGCGCGCGGCGCCCCATCATTGATAGGTTGCCGCCGCGCCAAGGGCCTGTAGCTCAATGGTTAGAGCCGACCGCTCATAACGGTCTGGTTGCAGGTTCGAGTCCTGCCGGGCCCACCACGCGCTTCGCCGTTTCGGAGATTTTCGGCGTTTGGCGGAGAAGGCCCGCATGACGTGGGCCTTCTGGCTAGGCCTAAGTCTCTGCGATCCTCCGTCGTGGCGGAAGCGTGCGGTCTGGGCTGCCCGTCTCTGGACCTCCCGCAACCTTTTCGGGAGGCGGGACCACGGAGTGAGGCAGAGACCGGTTCGATTTGAACTGAGACCGGTTCGGAGTACGGCTTGAAATTCTTGGACGCGGCGTCGAAGCCTTCGAGCGCTGCCGGAGCCGACCGGCAGGACGGAAGTCAACCGAGGCGCCTGATCGGCGCCAGGAGTGGAGGTTTGATTGCGGTCCGGCCCTGGCAGTTGATTGAGGAAACTAGCTGATCTGTACGGGCGTGTCCGCTACGCTCAGACGATCGGGAGGCCGAGAGCCCGATGCTGCTGGTCCCACTGTGGCGGCAGGTTGAACAGGCGCGAGACCCCGATGCCTCGGGCGAGCCGCCCTTCAAGGGCGGCCCTGACCAGCGCCGGCGATAGAAACGCAAGGTTGAGCGTCATCTCGATGCGGCGGACGCTGCAGTTCTCTCTCGCCGCGATAGTCTCGAGTGTCGCAGTGCCGGACATGATCTCCTGGAGCCAACGGCGGCCAAAGACGATGCCATTGACCACCTTACGATTGGTCTCGGCGCGGGCAGGGCGGTGATCGCTGCCGTCCGAGGGAGGGATGATCTCGCGCGGCTGCCGGGATGGTGGTTTCCGCCAGGGGATCGTGATGGTGTCGCCGGCCTCGGCAGGATGATCACCATCATCAGCATCTGACTGCATGTCATATGTCACTTCGGAGGGATGCAGCGTTACGAGGATGGCGCCGCCGTGAACTTCGACACGCGCGAGTTCTGTAGCAATTAATCTCCTATCGTCCTCGGCAGCGTTGAGATCGCGGCGCTGGCGGATCGCCGCGAGTACCCGCTGCTCCACTTCGGCTGCCGGTACCCGGGAGACCGTGCCGGCCTGATCGGACGTTCCCTGGAACAACGCGGCGGAGGCATAATAGCGGTATCTGATGCCTTGTTTCGTGGCATAGGTGGGTGACATGCGGTTGCCGCGGTCGTCGAACAGGAGGCCCTGCAATAGGGCATGGGATGCGGAGCGCAGGCGCGTGGAATGGCTGCGCTGCTCAGAAAGTCGGGCCTGCACGGACTCGAACAAGCCCCGGTCAAGGATCGCGGGCTGCTCGCCAGGATGGATTTGACCTTTGTAGCTTATCTCGCCGATGTAGAAGCGGTTGCGCAGCAGATGGGCTAGTGGCCCTCGCGTGAACGGAATGCCGCCGATGGTACGGCCGGTAGAAAGTGACCTGACTTTGGTGACAATGTTCGCTTGGTGCAGGTCCGCAAGCAACGGGTTCAGGCTGCCGAGTTCGAGGTATCGACGGAAGATGTAGCGGACTCGCTCAGCCTCTTCCTCAATAACGATGAGCTTGCGGTCCCGGCTCTCGTAGCCCAGTGGCACCATACCGCCGACCCATAAGCCCTTGCGCTTGGAGGCAGCAATCTTGTCCCGGATGCGCTCGGAAGTCACCTCTCGTTCGAACTGGGCGAAAGACAGAAGCACGTTGAGGGTGAGCCGCCCCATGGAACTAGTTGTGTTGAACTGTTGGGTGACCGAGACGAAAGAGACGCCATGGGCGTCGAATAGCTCGACCAGCTTGGCGAAATCGGCCAGCGAACGGGTCAGACGATCTACCTTGTAGACCACTATGACGTCGATCCGGCCGGCCCGGACGTCGCCCAGGAGCCGCTGCAATCCCGGCCGCTCCGTGGATCCGCCGGAATAGCCGCCATCCTCGTAGTGATCACGGACCGCCGTCCAGCCTGCATGAGCCTGGCTGCGGATATAGGCATGGGCGGCATCGCGCTGGGCATCGAGCGAGTTGAAGTCCTGGTCAAGCCCGTGCTCGGTGGAGACCCTCGTATAGATAGCGCACCGGACCCGCTCGCTCTGAGCTCCCATCAGACCTGAGCCTCCCGCTTGGCGGTCTGCGCCTTGTCTCGCAGGCCGAAGAAACGCGGGCCGTTCCAGCGAGTACCGGTGATGGCGAAGGCAACTTTGGACAGGCTCGCAAAGACTTGATCCTGCCAGGCGAACCCATCAGCGAGCACCATGACTCGCTGCGGCGTCCCCTGCCATTCCCGTATCAGGACCGTGCCCGGCCGCAGGCGGCGGTCGGCCGAATCTTTCGGACGTGCCGCGGAGGCATCGGCCTCCTTACCGGCGTCAGCTGCCATGCGATCGAGCAGCCGCACGGCGTCTTTGTCCAGATCACCGAGCCTGTCTGCCTGCAGTCGGTAGGCGAGGATCCGAAACAGCAAGGGTCTGGGAAGATGGGTGGGAGTTTTCCGTCCGAACGTTGAATGCCAGCAGGCCCGCAGACTGGCGAGGTCGAGACCCCGCAAGTGCGCGATCTCGAACTCATAGGGCTCTGGTTCGCAGGATGTGACCTCCATCGTCTCAACCCGCAGCGTTCTTGCGCGCCTTTGTGATACTGCCGGGGGGCTTCCTGGTGCCAGCAATACGATAGCGCCGCTCGTCCCCAACGACTTCGGAGATGAGTGTCAGTCCGAGGCGTTTGCGCACGGCGCCGGACAAAAACCCGCGCACCGAATGCTTCTGCCAGCCTGTTGTTGATACGATGGCGGCGACTGTCGCCCCTTCCGGGCGAGAAAGCATCCCGATCACCTGCGCCTGCTTGGAGCATGCGCGCTGAGGCAAGGCCGGCTGCGGAGATGCTGTTTGTGTCGCACCGTTGCCCGATGCGTCATCTTTACTAGGCCGTTCGGGCTGGGGATACTTCGTACCGGAAGTCCTTTTGGGTGAAGGGCGGCGGCCCGTGCCGGCGCCGCCATCCTCGCGATTCCGACTGGAGGCTATGATCTTTGCACCATTATGCTTTGAATCGGAGCAGGCTCCTGCCTCATCGACCCCTATAGCCGCCAGGCCTGCCTCGGTCACCCGCAGCGCAATACCCTGGCTTTTACGACCCCAGATCGGCAGCGCACCATGCGGCACAACTTCCTCGATTAGGCCATCACGCCGCAGCTTTGTGATCAGCCGGAGACCGGCTGCTCCTTTTAGTTTCGAGGGCGCTTCAATTCCATGGTCATCGCGCCGGGCCGCAGCGGACAACATCATCAGGGCAGTATCGCTAAGCGTCATCGGATCCTCGCATCGGTTGAGACGGCACAGCCGTCACCACCAAAGCCCCGCGGCGGCGCAAAAGCCGGCAGGGCAGGATCGGGTGGGCGGCTGCTGGGTACCGCCTTCGCCGCTCACTACCGCTCTGTTCCGCAAGGAAAGCCAGTCTTCTTTCGCTAGAATGCCCAGTTCGTGCGAGATGAATGAGGGCGGTTAATCCGCTGTTAAATGCGGCCAACGTGTCGATTCTGCCAAAAGTAGTTAAAGAGGCAAGTTTCAGGCTCATAACCTGAAGGTAGCAGGTTCAAATCCTGCCCCGCAACCAAATTCCGCTATAGATGCAACATCTTACAGCGAAGCCCCCGGCAGGCCAAACCGGGGCGTATTTTTTAGCCCAACATCAGCCCAACAAATTAGAGAAACCGGCGTTCACCGGACGTTCCGGCGTACATTGCCGGCGTGAATCGGCGCGATTTGCATCAACACCACCTCAACAAATGGCCGATAAACTGCTGAATAGACGCGAGAGCTTCTAACCGAATAAAATCGGATTGCCGCTTGGCTTTATCCGGGGTTGCTATCCAGATTGGCGAAGATGACGACCGCGGATGGGAATGGCGCGCTGTTCTGATGGCCGCCGAATTTCAGCCGGCCGCGAACGAAGTGGATCAGCCCTTTCGTGCAGTAGTCATGCCACCATCGCGTATCGGTTCGGGCGGGTAGAAGGCAGACAACTGGCGTTCCTTCTTGTGCAGTTTCGTATGCCTTCTTCACCCACGCGCCAATGCCGCGGCCGTAAGGAGGGTTCATAAATACTGCCCCCCTTATGCCATGATTGCGCTGACCCATCGTCTTCGCGGGTGTAGTATTCCGGGGTTTTGGCGTTGTCCGCAGTAGCGCAGGGATCGAGCGCAAAATTGAAAAGCAGTGCCAGCCGCCGGAAGTAATCTTCCGGCGGCTGGCACTCGTCACTCGCGCTTGAAAAATGAACTTTATCCATGCCTCCATCTGGCCATATCGCGGCGATGGGCATGTAGGCGTGAACCGGCCGAAGGTCGCGCCCATTCGCGCCGCTCTCTATTCGGCGGCGGATAATCCGTTCAACTTCCGGAGGAAATTTGCTCTAGCGGGGGTGCATCGAGAAGCATTCGCGCATACGGTTTTCCCGATGGAGAATCGGGGGAATGATCTTGCCGCGCTACAGGCCGCCCTTGCCGGCCTAACACCTTCCCAAATGGGCTGGGTGCAAGGCGTAATTCTTCAATTCAAGCTTCCGCATGACTTCCAGCGCGCTGACGACTCCGATTTCGTTACGGATGCCGTTCTCGAACGGATGGGCGATGCTCTTCGCATCCACCATGCGTTCAGCCGCCAGGCGCTGAGCAAGGATCGCTTCGAATTCGCGCTCGAGCGCGCCTTAAACCTTTCCGGCATCGAGGCGGAATTGGTTCGAAGCCGCACCAATCGCGGCCACGATATTACGATCGCCGGCGTGCCGGTAAGCTTGAAGACCGAAGCCGCCGCTTCCGCGTATTCTTCCTTCAATTCGATGCCGGTGCATAGGCGGCCAAGTTCGTTCGCCACCACGCCCGTTGTTCCCGATCCGAAGAAGGGATCAAGCACCCGATCGCCGGCCGCCGATCCGGCCGCCATGCAAAGGCGCACCAACGCTCGCGGATAGACCGCGAAATGCGATCCCGGATAGGGCTCGGTGTTGATGTTCCAAACCGTGCGCCGGTTCTTCGCGGGCTGCTTCCCGTTCTGCGCCGGTTCCATGATGGCTTCCCGATCATAGAAGTAGCGTTGGGATTTCGAGAAAAGGAACACATATTCATGCGATCGGGTTGGCCGATCGCGCACGCTTTCCGGCTGGCAATTCGGTTTGTTCCAAACGATATCCGTTCGAAGATACCAGCCATCATCTTGCAGGGCGAAGGCGAGCCGCCAAGGCACGCCGATCAGATCCTTCGGCTTCAATCCATCGGGCGTGGGCGCGCGGTAATCCATCGCCCGCCCTTTGTTCTTCGCATCCTTATCCCGCCATGTGCGGCCGCCGGAGGTATAGCTATCGCCGATGTTGAGCCATAGCGTTCCATCATCGGCAAGGGTTCGCCGTACTTCCCGGAACAGGCGCACCAAATCCGCGATGTAATCCGTAACCTTTTCTTCCGCTCCGATTTGCCCGGCAATGCCGTAATCACGCAGCCCCCAATAGGGCGGCGAGGTAACGGCGCAACGGAAATGGCCATCGGGAAAATCGGCAAGAACGCGCCGGGCATCACCGACGATGACCTCCGCCCGGTTGTCGACGCGCGCCGGGGCACGCTGTTCGTTCAGCGGTTCAGGGAAAAGGTTTGGTACTTGCAACATGGGCGAAGCGGGAAGCCTTCAAGAATCGCGGGTTCGCGCCGGAGTCTGAACCATCGCGGCCCCGAAGGCCACTTGTTTCCCCCGTTTTCCGCAAGTTACGGCGGAATGCCGCCACCCTTGGGTGCAAGTAAATCCTTCGCGCCCTATACTTGCCGAAGCAAAAGGGCGATTCGTATGTGGGCTGGGGTAAGGCAGCGGTTCCGCCGCTTTCATGAGGATCTGAACTTATCCAGGGATCAGACCGATGATGGCTTGGGAAAGCAACAGGGCGTGCGGAAATCGCTTCATCGCGCGGACTGATCGAAGCCGCGCACTGGGATTTTAGCGAGGTAGAGGAGACGGAGGGCGCTCAGATCGTCTTTATCATCGACGGGCCAGCGCTGGGTTCAAAAACCAAGCTCGACTTCCTGATCAAACAGATCAAGGCACGATCTGCCAGCCGGTTTATCATCATCTCTAAGGACGAGACGCGGATCATTAGCGAGAACGAGCTTGCTGCCCAAATCAAGGCGGAGCATTACTTGCTCTCCAACGTGTCCTTCAACGAGATCACTCATTTCGTAGAAAAGAACTTCGACATGACGGCAGCCGAGGCCGAGGTGATCGCGCTCCGCTTGAACGATACGTTCAATAGTTTCGACCTCTCCGCCCATCCCACCTATTTCGCAGGCATTTCAAAAGAACTGCTGAATACGCTTCTTCAAGCCAATAGACGTGCAGAACTAATCCAGTTGGCGGTCGATGGCTTCTTGTCGCTGGTCGTGGCCGCGGACAAGGCCGCCGTGAAGCTGACCAGGACGACAAGGGCGCGTTTTCTGCAGATGATCGTCACGAAGATCAAGCTGGAGAAGCGCAGCCTATCGCGAGGTGACGTCGTGGCGATGGCAGCCGACCTCGCCAAGGAATATGGCTACGATATCGATGCCACCGGCTTTGTGCTCTCGTTCGTCGATAGCGGAATACTCCATTTCGTAGACGAGCGCGTCGCGTTTTCTTTGCCTTTCGTGGAGTCGTACCTGCTCGCGGTCGAATTGACCGAAGCGCCGAAGAAGGCTCTGGCCTATTTCGACCTTGAAGACGATTACATCGATCTGGGAACCTTTGACATCTATTGCGAGATCAAGCCATCAATGGACGTGATCGAAAGGGTCATCCAGTGCGTCGAGCGCGGTAGGGACGCCTTGGCCTTTTCGGGAGGTCAAAAGCATGTCCTGCTGACCGATGCCGCCAGGCCGGCGATGCTCGCGAAGACCGATAGGCTGAAGCAGATAGAGGAGCGCTTTCACAAGCTATCGGACGACGTCCGTACCGGGCGCGGCGACGTCAAGCGCAAACAAAAGATGCTCGACATGGCCGACCGCCTGCGCGAAGCGGCGTCGGATCGATCAGGATTCGCCGAAGAGGATCAGGAAGAGGCCCCTTCGGAGGATTTTAAGAAGTTCGCCGACGGGATCAGGTACTGGACGACAGGATCGCAGATGCTCGGATCCGCGGCTGAGCACCTCCGCGCGGAAACGAAGGAACGGCTCTCGGGCATGCTGGTCGAGATGGTGAGCCTGCTGGCCCACGTCTGGATCGAGGTCTATACGAATGTCGACTTCGATGCGCTTCGGAAGGACTTCACGTCGGACGAGAACCTGAAGCCGTTACTGAACGGATCGGAGGATAGGGCCGACCTGACTGAGACCCGGCGCCAAGTAGAGAGTATGGTCGACCTGTTGGAGTTCAGCATCCTCGCCGCTCCGTTGCGCCGCCTTCTGCATATTCTGTGCGAGCGTGCGAGGTTGCGCGTATTGGCCGTGAGCGTCGAGAAGGCGGTCGTCACGGGCGAGGTCGAAAAGCTCGCGCATGCTCTTTGGCTGGCCGACATCGATGGGAACAGAGGCCATGATGCGTTGATGCAGGCCATGAAAGTCCTCCCGCCATCCCCCTTCCTAAGGATAGTCGTCGCTACCCATCTGATGACCCGCGTGTACTGGAACCAATCGGAAACCTCTGACAGGCTCCGGTTCCTCGACGCCGCGGAGATAGCGCTCGGTCCGATAGTCACTCTTCGGAAAGGGGAGATCATCAGGTACATTGAGGCGAGCGCACCAAAAACAGAGGCGGCAAAAGCCTGAAGACGCCAGCCAGCCTTGTGGCTAGAATCCGAACCTGGTGTGTACCTTACATGCTTTCTTCTTGCCCCGAACTGGCATGTTCGTAGCCGCCCGCGGAGTAATGCTCGATATCTCGGCTAGAGATTGCGCTCGCCATACAATACTTGTCTTAGTGAGTGATTTTCTTGGCATATGGATTGACTGTGTGGGCGGACGGTTCGAACTGCGTTTCTATTCGGCACTGCCTTTCAGGCTGCGAATGACGGAGAGCAGTTCCATTACGACCTGCTCTGCCTCCGCGAGCTTTGCGGCCGCAACTAGGTCCGCGCGGCCCACCATGCTCAGTAATGCACTCAGCACCTCGTTGGAATTTCGAGCAAGCGCCACGAGATGCTCGCCATTCGGACCGTAGCGCCCGGAAAACCAGTTCTTTGCTGTCCGCTCGTTTACGCCGCTCCAGCCAGCTGCCGTCTTGATGCCAGCACGGGTGGAATCGAGCTCCCTATGCAGCGCTGCAGCAATCGCCGCAGCGAAACAGAGGGGGTCGTGCTCTTCGACCCCACGCGACCTTCTCCCGTCCTCCTGGTTCGGAAAGAACTTACCTGTCTTTGAACACGACATTCCAGATCTCCTTTGCGATAAAGCCAAGAGAAAGAGAGATCAGAGTTGGTGTTCGGAGCGCTGTCGCACAACGGAACCTACGTGAGGATCGATGGGTGAGGAGGCCGCCACTACCAGCCCGCCAACCCGGGGATGACCATACAGCAGCAGCGGCGCCAGCCGTCGCGTACGTTCGTATGTCGACGGACCACCAGAAATACTCAACCGAGAACCAACTGGAAGCAATTCGCCAGTATGCAGAGGTTCGCGGACTAGAAATTCTACGAGTGTACGAGGACTCCGGTCGGAGCGGTCTACGCATTGACGGGCGCGAGGCTATTCAGACCCTGATGGCCGAGGTCGGCTCGGGGCGAGCCGACTTCTCGGCGATCCTGGTCTACGACGTCAGTCGCTGGGGCCGTTTTCAGGATGCTGACGAAGGCGCCTACCACGAGCACGTTTGCTCGCGAGCGGGAATTCGCGTCCACTACTGTGGTGAGCAGTTCGAGAATGACGGCAGCATCGGGTCCAACCTGCTGAAGACCGTCAAACGCGTCATGGCCGGCGAGTACAGCCGCGAGCTTTCGGTCAAGGTGTTCGCCGGGCAGTGCCGGCTGGTCGAGCTCGGATTTCGACAGGGTGGGGTGCCTGGCTATGGACTGCGTCGGGTTCTGATCGACGAACATCGATCTCCAAAGGGGGAACTGGACCGCGGCGATCGCAAGAGCCTGCAAACCGATCGCGTCATTCTGGTGCCGGGACCGTCTCGCGAGGTCGAAGTGGTTCGCCGAATGTATCAGATGTTTGTAGACGAGGGCCGCTCTGAACGAGCGATAGCGGCGGTACTCAACGATCAGGGCGTATTGACCGATTTTGGGCGTCTGTGGACCCGCGCCTCGGTTCACCAAGTGCTCACCAATGAAAAATACATCGGTAACAACGTCTACAACAAGGTCTCATTCAAGCTGAAGCAGCGGAGAGTCGTGAATCCGCGCGAGATGTGGGTCCGAGCCGAGGACGCCTATCCGTCGATCGTCGATCGAGCGCTCTTTGAGCGGGCGCGTACTATCGTCGACGCACGCAGCTGTCACCATTCCGATGAAGAACTACTCTCTATGCTTCGCGTTCTGCTCGAGCAGAAGGGGGTTCTTTCGGGTCTCGTTATTGACGAGCGCGAAGAAATGCCGTCGTCGAGCGTCTACCGGCACCGATTTGGCAGTCTGCTTCGCGCCTACGAGCTCATCGGATACCAGCCCGATCGTGACTACCGGTATATTGAAATCAACCGTTCGCTGCGCCGTTCTTATCCGCAAATAGTAGCCGAGATCATAGCCGGCGTGGTGCAGGTCGGTGGCATCGCGGTGCTGAACCCGGTCAACGACCTGCTATCGATCAATGGCGAGTTCACTGCCTCGCTAGTGATTGCTAGATCGTTCCAGACATCCAGCGGATCGCTGCGCTGGCGCATTCGTTTTGACGTCGGTCTTGTTCCAGACATAACAATCGCAATTCGCATGAACGAGGTAAATCAAGCGCCCCTCGACTACTATATCCTTCCAAGCATCGACATGAGCGCGCCACACCTGAAGCTTGCCGAACACAATGGACTATCGCTGGACGCTTATCGGTTCGACAGTCTCGAGTTCTTCTTCGCCCTTGCGGGGAGGGCCAAATTCTCGGAGGCGGCGTAATGACGAGCGTAGAAGCAAACTCTCATCACAAGCACGTGGTGCTTGTACCAACGGAACAGATCAGAGTGCTCAATCCACGTGTTCGTAGCCGGCGCAATTTCGAGGAACTTCTTGAGAGCATCGCACGCGTGGGCCTGAAGCGCCCGATCACGGTCAGCGGGCGTGGCGGTCGCGCCGCCGATCCTGCCAAGTACGATCTAGTCTGCGGACAGGGGCGTCTAGAGGCGTTCATCCAGCTCGGGCAGCATTCCATACCTGCGATCGTTGTCGATGCAGATGAAAGCGATTGCCTCATCATGAGCCTGGTCGAGAACTTTGCCCGAAGGCAGCATCGGACGATCGATCTGATGCGAGAAGTTGGCGCGCTACGGATGCGTGGCTACAGCGACAGACAGATCGCGGTCAAGATCGGGGTCAGCCCAGAATACGTGAACATGATTACCGGGCTACTCGAAAGGGGCGAGGAGCGATTGGTGACTGCGGTCGAAGCAGGTTTGATCTCGCTGAATCTCGCAATTCAGATTTCGCGTGCCGACGATGAAGGCGCACAGCAAGCTCTTACACAAGCCTATACCGAAAAGAAATTGCGCGGAAAGAAACTCGTCGCAGTGCGCCGGCTGTTGCAACAACGGCAGCGCCGTGGGAAGCACGTGGGGGAAAGCCCCCTGGGGCGACGCGATGGGGCGCGACGGCCGCTTACGAGCGAGGCTCTGGTTCGGGTCTATCGGCAGGAGGCCGATCGTCAGAAATTGCTCATCAAGAAAGCGGAGGTAACCCAAAATCGCCTCCTGTTTGTCGTTGAGGCGATCCGCTCTCTTCGCACCGACGAGAATTTCGTTACGCTTCTTCGGGCTGAAGGGATGGAGTCTATGCCCGGGTATCTCGAGGAGCGTCTTGAGACGAGGGCGGGCGCATGAAACGGCAAGCTCTCGATCGACGTGTCGATGCCGTAGCCCACGCGTTCGAGGACAAATGCATCCTTGTGCCGATTTCTTCAATCCTACCGGTTCGGACCCTCCGCAAGACAGTCAAGTCGAGCATCAAATATCGACAGATCGCCGCGTCAATTCGAGAGGTCGGCCTTGTGGAGCCACCTGTTGTCGCGCGTGATGAAAAGGATTCCAGTGCCTTCTTGCTTTTGGATGGCCATCTCCGAATCGAAGTTCTGAAGGAGATGGGTGCTCGAGCGGTCGAGTGCCTTGTGTCGGCCGACGACGAGGCATTTACTTACAATAAGCGCATCAGTCGGCTTGCGGCCGTGCAGGAGCATAAGATGATCGTTAGGGCGATCGAACGCGGCGTCCCTGAGGACAGAATTGCCGCTGCGCTCGATATCAGGCCAAATAGCGTACAGCGCAAGGCACGCCTGCTTGACGGCATCTGCGAGGAAGCGGTTATCCTCCTGAAGGACAAGCCTTGTCCGATGGCAGTCTTCGAGATTTTGAGGAAGATGAAGGCCATGCGTCAGATCGAAGCGGCCGAGTTCCTGATCAACGCCAATAACTACTCTAGGAGTTACGCATCGGCGATTTTGGGAGGAACCCCTCAGGCGCAGCTTGTCGACGCGGGGAAGCCGAAGCGGATCAGAGATATGACTCCTGAGGGCATGGCTCGCATGGAGCGTGAACTCGGCCGTTTACAGGAAGCGATTAGTTCTATTCAGGAATCCTATGGCAAAGATCACCTGCATCTGACGATCATCAAAGGATACCTAGCTAAGCTGCTCGGGAATGCGCGCGTGCTCCGTTACCTGATGCAACATCATCCTGAGTTCGTGGCCGAGTTCCAAAACATTGCGGAAATAACCTCAACATTGCCTCCTGAGGCCGCGTAGCGTGGGTGTTTCAGAAAATCAGCGTGGCCCTTATGCGCTGCGCCATTCGGGCTGAGTTAGCCAAGTTGAGGAGCTGGCCCAGGGGCACCTGACGCTTCATCGACCTCGTGACGTCGTCTGTCCGCGACCGCTGCAAATGACTCGCCGGTCTCTCGATGCAGAGCTATCCGGCCAGTTTCCCGCTCAAATCGGCGAACAATGACGTCGATGTAAAGTGGATCAAGTTCGATACCACGGCAGCGCCGGCCAGAATGCTCGCCGGCGATGAGAGTTGAGCCGGAGCCAAGAAACGGATCGAAGATGATGTCGCCGCGCTTCGTCAGATCGAGGAGCGCATCCTCCAGCAGCGCCACTGGTTTGACGGTCGGGTGATCCTCTATGCCTTTGCGTGCATCCGATCCGATACTGGAGGCGCCAGGATAGGTCCACAGGTTTGAGCGCCAGCGCCCATTTTTGCCCAGCAATACATTATTGACGTGAGCGTCATCGCCGCTTTTGTACAGGGGCAGCAGCTCGTGCTGTGACCGATACAGGCTACCCATGCCAGCATTTGTCTTGGCCCAGACAATAAGATTGAGCGGCGCCAAGCCCTCCTGTTGCGCGGCGGAATGCACGATTGGATAGCCCCGCCAGTCGATGAAGGTACCGAGGATGCCCCCACTGACCAGATATCGACTGCAGATAGAAATCCAGGCCACATTGAATGTAAGGAATTCGGCATCGGTCATTTCCCCGCTGGCCATTGCAAACTCGCGGTGCGCTCGGCGGGTCACATTGCCCGCGATCTTGACGTTGTAGGGCACGTCCGTGAGGGTCAGCTGCGCTTTCTCACCCTCTAGAACACGCGCCACGTCCTCCGGGTTGGTAGCGTCTCCACAGGTGATTGCATGATTGCCAAGCAGGAAGACGTCCCCTCTGCGTGCCACGGCGTACTGGCTCGGTTCAGGTTCCAACGGCCCCTGCTCCACAATCCGGTCGTCGCCGAGCAGAATCTGATCCAGTTCCGCGCCGCTGAATCCCGCAATCTCGATAGGCGCGTCCTCAAGTATCAGTTCGTTGATTTCGAGCCGGAGCGCATGCAAGTCCCAGGTGCCCCGCTCCTGAAGGCGGTTCAGCGCCACCCGCAGTAATTTTCGTTCGCTCGTAGTCAGGTGGCTTGCGATGATGCACGGTACGGCGGGAAGCCGCAGAAGCCGCGCGGCCTCGACGCGAACAGCACCATCGAGCACGCCATTGTGCTGATCGATCAACACCGGAACACAAAATCCGAGCGCGCTGATGGAGTTGGCGACTTCCCGGACCTGAATCTGGGAAATCGTCCGAACATTCCGAGTTGGAATTTTCAGGTCGGCAGGAGAACTGTCGACGAGCTGAAGCGCCGGCAGGATGTCGTTGCGCGGCGTAGGAGAGGGCGGCTCAACTTGCGCTGCCAGCTTGAGATTCTCGCGCCGAGCGCGACTCTTGGCTTTCAATCCTGCCCGGAGTCCGTCCGCGGGAGCCGCTGGCCGGTCAGTATCGCGCATACTATTCCTCAGATGTTGCGCTCAGGCCGTTGCCCACTGCAGTGGGCGGGCGTCACGCATGATGGGTCGCAAAGTGAAATCAGGCCGTGTTTTCTCCGACGGTGCTACTCAGGCTCAACCATGCTCTCCAACAGCCGTCTTTGTTGCAATATTGCCACCTGCTGCCATTTCGCCTCCCCCAATTTGGCGACGTAGCGCTCGGGGGGCGGAGAACCTTCGCCGAACAACTGGTACTGCAGAAACCAGACTTCGGGGACGTAGCCCATAAACCAACGTTCCAAACCGTCCTCCGGAGTCCAATTGTCGTACCACGCTTGATCGTAGTGTCCCCCCAACCAATGTCCCCATCGGTCCTCTTGCCGGACAGACGTGTTTTGTTGATATTGTGCTGAGAATTGGACTGCGCCGATTTGATGCAGTATTCCGAGAAGCTGCTCGCGGTTCAGCACGGCGGGGTGCAGTGCCTCGCCTTTTCTCCGCACTGATACCTCGCCGTTCGGCAACGTCCAATGCTCGTCGGCGGCCGCCACCGACGGGTAGGCAGCGTGCCTCCACGAATCGCCACCATGAAGCAACATGCCGGTCAGGTCGTCGGGGTGCAGCCGCTGCATCACAACCAAGATCGCGCCTGTAGAGCGCTCGGTAAGCCGCGGCAAGAGGTCCGATTTGAACCACTCATTAGCTTCCGCGCGCAGCATATCGTCGTTCGCTTCGCTTGGTGACAGGGGATCATCAACAATGATGATATCGGCTCCGCGCCCTACGACGGACTTCCCGTACACGCCGAATGTCAGCTGTCCGCCGGAGCCAAGCTGCATTGGCCGGCGATTTTCCAGCCCTTTGAGTCCAGGAAAGACTGCTGCCATGGCAGGTGCGGACAACAACATACGTGCCGTATGCTCGAGCTCCTTCGCCAGCTTGCGATTGCCCGCGACAACCATGATCTTCAACGACGGATTCTGACCCAGCGCAAAGACTGGATAAGCGATCGACGTGATGAAAGATTTTAGTGTTCGCGGCGGGGCATTGATAATGGCGCGCGTTGTTCGCTTCTCGATTATCTCCGTAATCAACCCGGTAAGGTGGTCAATATGCCAGTTCTGGAGAAATCTTTTAACCGGATGGACCTGCCGAAATGCGAACCGGAGGAAGCTGGCAAATTGGTTGCGATAAAGCAATCGCAGAGTCTCCGACTGGCTGATGCTCATTCGCTCCATCGTCGCCCCTCTCGCTCTCGCAAAGCACGCTCCAGGTCCTCTATTTCCTCTGGATCGCTGCCGAGCGGTTCGGGAGCGGGTGCCTGTCGGACCAGGGTGAGCAATGCATGCAGACTTTTTGGATCTTGACGTAGCGCACCCTCGACCAACCTCTTAACGATCGCCTCTCGCTTTGTGATCCGGCGCGTTATTCCCTGCTCCGTGACTGAAATCTTCTGCTCAAGCTCTTGATTGACCAGAATGTCGAAGTTGCGCGACTTCGATGGCCGGCCTTTGGGGTTGCCGGATCGGCCCTTTTTGAAGCGACTGTGCTTGGGCGGATTTCGGTACCCTACCCCATCGTCGCGATCGTTTTTCGCGCTCATACGATAACTCCAGGTTACACTATTAAAACCTCATTGAGGGCGTCAAATATCTATGCTTATTGACGCCCACGGCGACGCACCGGCTGGAGCGGCAACACCTCGACAATCCGGGCTGCCAGCTCTGAGAGTTCGATCAGCAGCACACTCGGCGTCTCGCTCGGAATTGATTTCTGCATGAAGCAGACTAAATCCTCCCAGCCCCAGCACAGCCTATGATCAATGACGACCTCCTTAGCCTTGAGGACGCCTCTGGTCCGCGCCGAGAGTTCGGGACTGATCTCGACCTCCCGCAGCACCAGGAAGACATTGGCGTCGAGCTTGGGCTCCCGTGCTCCTGACGAAACGGTTCGGTTGTATGTTGGCAGCTTCTGAGAGGCATCAGTTACATGTCTCAGGTTTCCATGAGTCTGGAGGGCGGCGATCGAGCGCGTGAAAGCCTTCTGCAGCGACGGCCGGAGAAGACCCAGAGTTTCGACAACCTCTCCCTGCTTGAAGCCTATTCGTAGCATTTCTGCTCCGATGGCGAGCGCAAAGACGTTGAATTCGGAATACTCGATGTCCGTTCCTGTTCCCGCCGAAAGAGCATCATGGAAGGCCATGCGGAGATGGTCCAACCGATGAGCGTTCGTGGTCCCCCAGGCCCGGTCAATCTCAAGTAGGCGGGTGACCCGAGTCTGAAAGGTCTTTGGGACGCTATGCCCCACCCTCCTGTATGCGGTCCGGAACGGGCCGCTCAGAACTGCATGAAGAGCGCCATCAATCTGCCCACGCTTATATGACATGAACGGAATTCATAATAGACCCTCATCAGGGTGTCAATAACTTGTGTCCTTCCAATTGATTGACGGACGAATATCGTGCTGCTTGCGAGGAGAACGTCCCGTATAGGCGTCCTTAAACCTAGGCCGCTTGAGAAGCCCGTAATCCGCTCAGCCCGCATGCTCATCGGCGCGTTGACGCCCGCGACGCGGACGGAAGGCGCCGCCTGCGACAGCGGCGCCTTCCGGAATGCGCAGATCTATACCCGCCAGGGAGTGAATTTGGATGGATCGACGCTCGCCGACCGGGTCGGCAAGACGCAGCGCCTCGTCAAACCGCCGGAACAGACCGTCGATGGCGTCAGCCTTCTTCAGCGCTTCCCGGAACGTCCAGATCGTCCTGGGTCGGGAACGCTGGCCGCCAATCCCAGGCCGAGGAAGCGCATGAACGACAACCGATCCTTGATCAGGTGCGCTCGTCCGACAGCGAATGCATCGCCTAGAGAAATGAGGACCTTGAACATCAGCACATGATCGAAGGCGGGTCTGCCGCCCTTCGATAGATCCGCACGCGGCACGGCCGCTTCCAGCGCCGGCCGAAGCATCTCGAAATTGACGAGCGCCTTCACGCGTTCCAAATCGTCGCCCTTGGCCGAAAGTTCGGCAAGCCGATCTTCCAGATCGAAGAAACCCGGTGACCGATCCATTATGCCCACGCTCCGCTTGCGACACGATCGAGGGAATCAATCAGACGATGATTCGCCCAGATGTCTTTGGAGGCGTCGAGCTTACAATGTCCGTGAGGTGGTCGAGGGCTGCCATTCAAACAGTCGCGTAGCAATGCGGGTCCACATCCTGGTGTGGGGCCCCCTAACAGTTGGCGACCGACAACGTCCCATCCTCGCCGGTTAGCACACTACGCGAAAGGCAGGCCTTTCCAGTGAATAATAGCTGTCGTCAAAATATAGAGACCGCTTCCGATGGCACCTTCAACGCAAATTGAGTACTCATCGTCATCCCAGCTTTAGGGTTTCCGACGGTGTAGCACCGACCGGTGAGCCGATCGAGGCGAGCCGCGTCATTTTGATGTCACAGAAGACGCGCGCCCATTCTCCAGGCGCCATTTATCGTTATCACTACGCTCGTCCGTTCCCTGATCGTATGGTCGGAGGATTGTCGAGGCTGCACAGTCCGACCGCGAACCATGTGCATCAACGGTCCTCGAACTGCGCTGAAGATGGTGAAGGGAATGATCATGAGTGTTGCTCCACGCAAGGCCAAATTCTGGGACAATCTTGTTCCATTGCGGGGAGGCGATGATGGTCCACAACTCGCCGGATGGACACCCGGTCCGGCTGTCAGGACTGGACTAGGCTGTCGGCTTTATGCCGATCAGATGATCCCGGTCGACTACGGTATATCGCTCGCTGCTGACGTTTACACGCCCAGGGCAGAAGGTCGTTATCCTGCCGTCCTTGCCTATTCTGCCTATGCCAAGGAGCTTCAGTCCAGCGGAGCGCCGACAGGCACCAATGAGACTGGAAGCCCGCCCGTCTTCACGGACCGAGGCTACGCGCACGTCATAGTGGCTCGGCGCGGTATGGGCCGCTCTCAAGGCGAAAGCGAGGTCTTTTTCAACGATATCGACGTTGAGGATCATGCAAAAACCATCGCGTGGATCGCGCAGCAGCCTTGGTGCGACGGAAAAGTTGTGCTGTTTGGAACGTCCTACTACGGCATGACGCAGCCCCAGGTCGCCATTCATGCGCCGCCTGCGTTGAAGGGGTTCTTTGCCATTGAAATGTGCACCGACTACTTCCGGCACATAATGATGTTTGGCGGCGCTCCACAGCCGGACTTTCTTGCGCTTTGGATGGGCGCGAATTTCACCCCTTTCCAGATCAAGCTCCATGTGCCGCCGGTGATACGCGCGATCTTGAGCAATATCCTGAACTCTCCCCTCAAGCGCTGGTGGTGGCCGCAGGTCAAGAAGCGTATGGACCGCATCATGAAGGGGTTTCAAAAGAATACACCGACGAATCAGATGCGTAAGCTATTTGCTGCCATCGTTCTGGACGGCAAAACCCGCGCGACTAGCCCGTTGCCGGCGGGGCCGTCGGGAGCGCTCAACAAGATCACCGTTCCCTTTGTCGTGGCTCAGAATCCTGGGCACTTCAATCTACACCAGTTCGGCGCGTATGATCTGTTCGAGAATGCCGGCACATCTGCCGATCGCAAATGGCTGATCATCGGACCTGCGAATTACGAACTGCCCTGCTACCATTGGCAGAGCGAAGCGCTTGCCTTCTACGACCACATCCTCTTCGGCGCTGAAAACGGCTACCGTCAGCAGCAGCCAGTGCGATATTGGACGGAGGGCTCGGGCGATTATCGTGCCGCCGCTGACTTCCCTATACCCGGCAGCGAGTCAGTCCGCTTTTACCTCGCGTCAGCCGGCGCTGATGAGTTTATGCACTATCTTACCAGCAGCGCTGTCGAAACAGGAGCAAATCGATGGGCTGCCGTGCCGCTTGGCGGGGTCGTCACGGCGGGCTTTGATGAAGTTGCCAACCAGCTTTTGAGTTTCGAAACCGCAATCAGCCAGGATACTGAATTTTCAGGACCAGTGACGGCGAGTCTCTCTTTCAGCAGCAATGAAATCGACTCGCAGATAGTTGCTCGGCTCGGCCGCGTTGACCGGGACGGCAAACTTCATCTGTTGTCACTCGGAACCATCCGCGCGGCCTGTCGCAAGATCGACGTCGACCGAAGCACCTGCACCGAGATTGCGATCGACGACATACGCGAGCCGCTCACACCCGGAAATCCGGTGACGCTGAGATTCAGCCTGACACCGCAGCCAGTAGTGATCAGGTCAGGCGAGAAGTTGCGACTGGACATCGGCAGTCGCACGGACCTTCTCCGAAGCGACCAGAGCCATGATCATGCGCAGTTCGACATGCAGGTGCCCCCCTACTATTCGCGCAACACCATTCACTACGGGCCCGAAACCTATGTAGAGTTGAGAAAGGTTGCGGCATCCGCCACGCTGTTGCGCGATCGGCTGTGAATCGACGCGGAATAAGGACCTCGTTTCAATTCTCCACCTATGATCCCTGGCTCCGGGGAGGAGGAGAGCTCCATGAAGACGGCGCAGATTATCTTCGTGCTGAAGCAGGCTGAGGACGGCACACCGATCGTTGAGATCTGTCGGAAGGCCGGGATCGAAGCTCGATCCAGGCGGGTGCATGGTCGCTTGCGCCCTGCATACTGACGACCGCGCTTCCGCGGCCGACTATATGTTCTCGGGGGAGGACCTTTCCGCGTTGGTCCGACGCCAATGCTTAGCCAGCTCGCTTATCGCCCAAGCACCAAATCCGGGTGCCAGCGCCCCTGGTCGGCGAGTTCCTGCCTCACGCCGGCCGCCTCCAGGCGCTTGAACATTTCACTTCGTGGCAGTTTCGGCCCCGGCCGCTCCGGTTCGTTGGCGAGGGCGACGAGGAATTGCGCGAGCGTCATGGCCGAGGTGCGGGCGCGCGGATCGTCGATTTTGTCCACGGTGTCGGCGGCAGTGTGGTCGATGCCGCGTCCCTTCGCCTGCTCGGCGGCGCTCCGCTCCATGCCGGCGAGCGTCGCGGACGGAACGCCTGTGACCAGGAACGGCCAGTCGTCGGTGCTGCCCGGCAGCCAGTTCTGATTGACGAGCGGCATCGGCAGCTTCTCCCGCTGCACCAGCCGACGCAGGAAGTTCGACACGTCGTCGCGGCGGCTCAGCCGCAGCGCAGGGGCGCTGTAACGGGATAGGCCATCCACATTGATCATCAGCGCCAACCGGTCGAGGTCCTGCTCGTGCTGTGCGACGTAGTTGGTGGAGCCGACGCACCAGGACTCCTCATTGCCGAATGCGATGAAGCGGATGGTGCGGCGCAGCCTGCCCTTGAGCCGCGCCATCGCCCGCGCGGTGTCGACGGCGGTGAACAGCCCCAGCGCATTGTCGAGGGCGGCATCGCCCAGTTCGTGGCCGTCCCAATGGCCGCCGATGAGGATGTAATCCGGGTCGCTGCCGTCGCCCGGAATCTCGCCGTGGATGTTCCACGTTTCGGTGTCGGGAACGAAGCTGTTGTCGGTCGCGAAGCGCACGCGCACCGGACCGATCTCGGCCTGCCGCAGCAAGTAGCGCCAGGTCTCGTGGCTGATCCCGATGGCCGGCAGCGCGCCGACCTCGCGATAGGCCGCTGCCACGGTGCCGGTGCCGATGAGTTGCCCAGGTTCCTCGGTCGGGAAGATCACGCCGATGGCGCCGGCGGCCTTGGCCCGGCCGTACTTGCCGACACGATGCAGGGGCGGCGCACCCAGCGGCGAGCCGAGCGTGGTCATCGCGATCTTGCCGCGCACGCTGTCGCCAAGGCGCTCGAACTCTTCGCGCGTGCCCTGGCCGACTGCGATCACCTCGGCTTCAAGGCCTCCGGGTGGCGTCGGCGCAGCGTGCACCATCGAGACTGCCGTGAGCATACGCTGGCGCGGCGCGATGATCTCCAGGCTGCATGCGCCGCGCTTCCAGCTTGTGTAGCGGCACGGTTCGATGGTCACGTTCTCCATGCCGTAGCTGCGAAACTTCTCGGCGATGAAGTCTTTCGCGCGCCGCTCGCTCTCGCTGCCGGCGAAGCGGTTGCCATAGGCGTCGCAGAGTTCCGTGACATCGGCGAGAATCCGGCTATCCAGCCAGAGGTCGCCGCATACCGTCTGCATCGTCTCTTCCAGCAGGTCGTTCTTGAGAGGGTTCATCGCGCGCTCCGTCGGGACTGAAACTTAAGGCGAGGCAATTTCGCGTGTAGCAAGCGGCTCCCGGAGAGAGTACCCCTCTCTGCGGGAGCCAGAGTTACCGCCTGCTTACTTCGGCGTCAGGCCGACGCGCTCGTTGACCTTGGTCTGGTAGTCCACGTCCTCGCGCACGAACGCGGCAAACTCCTCGGGAGTCGAGCCGATCTTCCGCGCTCCGACCTTCGCGATGATCTCCTCCATCTCCGGCGTGTCCAGTATCTGCTTGACCGACCGGTAGATGAGTTGAACGCGATCGTCCGGAGTCTTGGCCGGGAACCACATGCCGTAATATCCGAGTAGCTTGACCTCCGGATATCCTTCATCCGCGAAGGTGGGTACGTCGGGCAGCGCCGGCACGCGCGTTTCGCCTGTAAGCGCAAGAGCTCGCAAGCGCCCGTCCTTGATCAGAGGCATGCCGGCAACGACC
>Ga0182739_1000783_pt1 | contig 37012 bp, 24 predicted proteins | sample eDN5th30CBELigBY_FD_128873 | JGI IMG/M metagenome (GOLD analysis project Ga0182739, IMG submission 128873) | Enriched backyard soil microbial communities from Emeryville, California, USA - eDNA 5th pass 30_C BE-Lig BY (version 2) (version 2) | ecosystem: Environmental > Terrestrial > Soil >... | reverse complement strand
GGATGCCGTGCTGTTCCTTCTCGGGGGCGAGCCGTTCCCGGACGAGATCGTCATGTGGTGGAACTTCGTGGGCCGCAGCCACGACGAGATCGTCGAGGCGCGCGAGGAGTGGGAGGCGGGTTCCTCCCGCTTCGGGCACGTCACCGGCCACGGTCCCGAGCGCATCCCCGCCCCGCCCATGCCCGCCGTGCGCCTCACGCCCCGACGCCGCCGCCTCTGACCCGCATCCGCCCCGGTGCGGCGCCAGCGCCTCACACCCCGGCCGGCGCACGCCTCAACGTTGAGTTGCCCCACTTTGCTGGGTCTCCGCGCCGGAGACCGCAAAGTGGGGCAACTCAACGTTAGAAGGGCGTCACCAGAGGACGATGAAACCCGACAGGCCGGTCGACGGGTCGACGGTGTCACTGCCCGAGTAGGTCGCGATCACGACCTTGATGCCGGCCCGTTGCTTGGGCAGCTTCACGGTCGCGCGGCCGTCGACGAGGGTCGCCGTCACGTTCGGGCCGCCGAGGATCGACAGCTTGACCGTGCCGGTCGCCGCCGGTCCGCCCGAGGGCGTCACGACGATCGACGCCTCGTACGACTGCGACGAGGTACCCAGGTAGCGGTTCATCGAGACCGACGTCGACGAGGTGTACTTCACGAACACCGCATTGCTGTCCGCGACCCCCGCATTCGGGTTGCCCGCGGCCGTCGCGGTCACCCGCACCGACAGGCTGGTTCCGATGTCGGCCTTCGCGACCCGGTACGACGCCCCGGTCGCGCCCTCGATCGGGGTGCCGTCGCGAAGCCACTGGATGCTCGTGCTGACCTTCTTCGGATCCCACGTGCCGGTCGTGGTCTTGAGCGTCTTCCCGACGGTCGGCGAGCCCGTGACCTTCGGCGCCTTCGTCGCGACCGGCGCGGCCTGCCCGGACTCGACGGTCACGAGCGTGCGCACCGCCGAGTCGCCGTACTGCACCATGGCGTAGTACGTCGTCTCGGGCTCGAGCCCCGTCCACGAGGCCGTGTACGTCGCGTCGACGCCGCCGGTCACCGGCACGGGGTTCGGGGTCGCCGTGAACGATCCCTCCCCGACGCCGGGCACGAGGTTCGTCGTCGTGAGGTCCCACGTGAACGGCGTCGTGTGCGAGTACCGGTTGACGATGATGTAGTACAGCCCCGGATCCGGGTCATTGACGACCACCAGTTCATCGCCGGATACGGTCGCGGAGCTCCCGACCGGGTAGGCGACGTTGCCCTCGATGATGTAGACCGCCAGATCGAGGTCGACCTCACCGGAGCCTTCCGCGTGGGTCTCGTCGAGCTGGAACCGGGCCTGCATCGTGCCCTCGGGCACTTCGGCGATGAAGTAGTTGTTGAACTGCCCGTCCTCGTCGTAGAACGAGTCCTGGTCACCGGTGTGCCCGGGGACGTCGAACTCCGGGTCGGTCAGCAGCTCGGGCTGCACGAGCCCGGCCGTGACCAGGGGAAGCTCGCCGGTGAGGGCGGGCGTGAAGGGCACGTCGACCGACCCCGTGATGCCCGAGCCGGCGACCTCGGTGGGCGCCTGCGCGGTCACCGGGTAGACGGCGATCGGCGAGCGCACCGTCGTCGGGCCGGTCCACGTGAGGAATCCGGTCGTCCACGTCTCCTTCGCCGCCGTGGTCGGCGTGAGGGTGACCGTGAACGTGACGGAGTCGCCCGCGTTGGCGAACTCGATCGTCGAGGGCGAGACCTGCGCATCCACTCCCGGTACGGAGACGGATGCTTCGTACGTTCCCGGCGCGACGGCCGTGAGCGTGCGGGTCACGGTCTGCGTGATGCCCAGCGATCCGATCGAGATCGAGGCGAGGTTGAGGTCGCTCGGGTCGATCGGCTCGACACCGAGGTCGAGCTCGCCGGTGCCCTGGATGTAGGCGAGCCAGTCGGCCGGCCCGTTCAGGTACACCGCGCCCGGGTTCAGGAACCGCGTGCCGTCGACCTGACCGGCGCCCTGGTCGAACGGGTCGGTGTCGGGCGTGCCGTCCTCGTACACGGTGTCGAACGCGGTCGTCATGATCGCCGACTTGACCTCGGCGGGCGTGGCGTTCGGATGCGCGCCCAAGTACAGCGCGCCGAGCCCCGCCACCTGGGGAGCGGCCATCGACGTTCCCGTGAGGAAGTTGAACTCCGGGTCGGCGTTGACACCGTTCGCGACCGCCGCGAGCACGTCGGTGCCGGGGGCGGCCACGTCGGGCTTGAGCACATCGCTGCCGCCCGCGAGCGCGGGTCCGCGGCTCGAGGAGGCGTTCACGGCGGGCGACGCCGGGGCGACCCACGTCGTCTCGTTACCGGGGGTGAGGGATGCCACGGGCTCAGCCGTCGCGGAGATGTATCCCGTGATCGCGTCGAAGAACTGCGACGGCACGTGCACGGTCGGCGTCGAGTAGGAGCCGCCGAACACCGTCTGCGCCGATTCCGGCGTGTTCAGGATGATCGTCGCGATGCCGCCCGCGCGCTTGACCTCGTCGGCCTTCTGGTACAGGAAGTTGCCGCCACGATCGCAGACGACGATCTTGCCGGTGGTCAATGCCGGGTCGAGGGTGTTGTCCTGGCACTGGGCGAGCAGCGTCGCATCCGCCCCCGAGACTCCCGACAGCCGCGACCAGGCGATGCCCTTGTCGGCGAGGTCGAGACCGTCGGGCAGACCGATCGTGAGTCCGGCGGCCTTCGCCCCATCGCCGAGCGTGAGCGTGGCCGTCTCCGACGTCATGGTCGAGTTCGCGACGGTCGTGTACCACGGCGAGGCGTGGTCGAGCGTCGAGGTGCCTGGTCCGTCGTTGCCGGCCGAGACCGAGACGAAGACGCCCGCGGCAGCCGCGTTGAAGAACGCCTCGTCGAAGACGTCGACGACCGACGTGGCCGCGCCGCCGCCGATCGAGAAGTTGATGACGTCGACGCCGTCGCTGACGGCCGCGTTGATCGCGGCGAGCAGGTCGCTCGTCGCGCAGATGTCGTCGGTGCGCAGATCGAGCAGGTCGCCCGAGTAGCACGCCTTGTACGCCGCGACCTTGGCGGCGGGGGCGACGCCGGAGATGTCACCGTAGTCGTAGCCGTTGACGGCCGCGGCGACACCGTGGTTGCCCGCGGCCGTGCTGGCCGTGTGGGTGCCGTGTCCGTCCCAGTCACGGGGCGAGGCGAACTCGTTCGTGCTGGTGGGGCGGTCGAACCATCCGGCCGCGTTCGCGCCGTCGGCGAAGTACTGCGCGCCGATCAGCTTCGTGTTGTAGTCGCTCGCGTCCCACGCCTCGCCGGTGACCATCTGGCTGCGGAACTGGGTGCCGTCGGACTTGTCGAAGACGATCGTGTCGCCCTCGAGGTAGGGCTCGGCGCCCGGCGTGGTGGACAGCGCATCGCCCGCGAAGGAGGGGCTCTGCGGCGAGATGCCGGTGTCGATGACGCCGACGACGATGCCGGCACCCGCGTTGCCGACGCCGCCGAGCTGGGTGGCCCACGTGCCGTCGTCGCCGGAGAGTCCCATGAAGTCAGTGCTCTTGGCGACGTTCGTGTGCAGGACCGCGTCGGGGTAGACGGCCTTGACGCCGCGCTGGCTGGCGAGCTTGGATGCCTGTGCTCCGGACAGCTGTGCGCTGAACCCGTTCAGGGTGACCTGGTACGTCGCGGCCGGAGTGGCGTCGACGGATGCGGCGACCTCGTGCTGCACGTTCTCTAGATGCGCGACGTACTCCTTGACGGCCGGGTCGTTCGTGTCGAGCGTGTCGCCCGCACCCGGAGCCGTGCGCCGGAGTCCCGCCTCACCGCCCTCGTACGTGGCCGCGGCGGGCTCGTCGAGCACGACGACATAGCGTCCCGCGGGAAGCAGCAGCTCTGGAGGCACCTCCCCCGGCGCGATCGCGTGTGCTGCGGTGGCGGTGCTCGCGAACAGTCCGGCGAGGGTGACGACCGCGACTGCCCTTCTGCTCCTGCGGGTGCTGATCCGACCCATGAACGGCGCTCCATCTCCTGGGGGTACTGGGGAACGATCCACCTGGCGGCGGCGTTGCCGCACAGACCGGGCAAACGTAACTCACAGCGAATCTCCAGACTCGTTAGATGAGAGTCTTCTCTCTCTTTCGGAACGCCGAAAGGTCGTAGTCTGAGCAGGTGGCCCGAACGAACCCGCTCTCGACGCGCGTTCTGCTCACCTGTGCGGCCATCGGCGTGGCGACCGGCATCCTCGGCGGCATCGCGGGTCTGACGACCGTCGTCGTGCTCGGAGTGATCCCGATCGTGTACGGCTTCGTCCTCGGCGTGCACGTGCTGCCCGGGATCGTGGCGCAGGAGACGCTGCGGCTTCCGCTCGTCGCCATCGTGACGCATCTGGTCGCGGCCCTCGTGAGCTCGGCGTTCATGCCGTCGTTCTTCCCGAGCTTCCTCGGCACGGCCGTGCTGTTCGGCGGGATCCAGGAGCTCGTCGCCGCCGTCACCCGTTATCGGGCGTGGGGTCCGTGGCGGTTCTTCATCTCCGGAGGGATCATCGGCGTCATCGTCGCGGTGGCCGTGTACTTCGCCGCCGACCTGCGCGCCCTGCCGCCCTGGGCGCAGGTGCTGTACCTCGTGCTCGCCGTGCTCGGCCCCCTCGCGTGGACGGCGGCCGGTCTCGGACTCGGCGCGGGTCTCCGTCGCGCCGGCGTCGGCCCCCGCATCCGCTGACCCCAGCCCACCCGCATCCGCTGCGCTGCCGGCGTGTTCACCGTTGAGTTGCCGCACTTTGTTGGGTCTGCGCAGGAAAGGCAGCAAAGTGCGGCAACTCAACGTTGGGGGTCGGCCAGCGAAGAGGCAGAGGCAGGTGAGGTAAGGGTGGGCTAAGTTAGGGAGGTGGATGCTGCGACGACCCCGGAGGACAGGGAGACCCTGACCCTCGCGCGCGTCGGCGTCACACACGAGGGCGCCGACCGGGCGACACCGAGCGACGTCTCGTTCACGGTGAGACCGGGCGAGGTCGTGCTCCTGCTCGGACCCTCGGGTTCGGGCAAGTCGACGCTCGCGCTCGCCATGAACGGGCTCATCCCGCACGCCGTGCCCGCCGAGCTCACCGGGTCGATCCGCGTCGGCGGCATGAACACCGCCGACGAGACCGTCGCCCGGCTGAGCACCCGCGTCGCGATGGTCTTCCAGGATCCGGATGCGCAGTTGGTGACCGGCACGCTGCTCGATGAGGTCGCGTTCGCGCCGGAGAACCTGCGGATGCCCGTGCCCGAGGTCCTCGCCCGCTCCGAGGCCGCGCTGCGCCGCGTCGGCCTGTGGGAGCGGCGCGCCGAGAACCCCGACCGGCTGTCCGGCGGCGGCCGCCAGCGTCTCGCGATCGCGTGCGCCCTCGCGATGGGTTCGCCCCTGCTCGTGCTCGACGAGCCCACCGCGAACCTGGACCCCGCCGGCATCGAAGAGGTGTACGCGGCGCTCGCCGAACTCGTCGCCGACGGCGATCGGGCGATCGTGCTCGTCGAGCACAACCTCGACGCCGCGATCGGGTTCGTCGACCGGGTCGTCGTGATCGACGACGCGGGGGGCGTCGTCGCGGACGGGCCCGTCGGTCCCGTGCTGCGCGAGCGGGCCGACGAGCTGCACGCACTCGGCGTGTGGCTGCCCACCGCAACGCTCGCCGCCCTGCGGCTGCGCGACGCCGGCTACACGCTCGACCCGCTGCCGCTCACCCCCGCCGAACTGCGGGAGTCGCTCGAAAACACCAAGACGCCGGCGCACCCGGCCCCGCCGCCGGCGCGGACGTCCCAGCATCCGGGCACCGGCGCGTCATCCGATTCGATCATCCGCGTGCGCGACCTCACGGTGCGGCGCGGTCGCACGCCCATCCTGCACGGGATCGATCTCGACGTCGAGGCGGGCGAGTTCCTGGCCGTCGTCGGTGCCAACGGCGCGGGCAAAACGACGCTCGTGCAGGCGATCGCGGGGGTCGTGCCGCCGCCGCGCGGGACGGTCCGGGTGGGCGCGGTCGATCCCGGACGCGCCGACGTCGCGACGATCGCCTCGCAGATCGGCTTCGTGTTCCAGAACCCCGAGCACCAGTTCATCGCGCACACGGTCTTCGACGAGCTCGCGCACGGTCTCCGGCGGCGCGGACTCGACGACGCCGCGATCGCCGCTCAGGTCTCCGACGTGCTGCGCCGTTTCGGTCTCGAGGGACGCGAGCAGACGCATCCGTTCCTCCTCTCCGGCGGCCAGAAGCGTCGACTTTCCGTGGGGACGGCGCTCGTCGCCGGCGCGCCCGTGCTCGCGCTGGACGAGCCCACGTTCGGTCAGGATCGCGCCCGCGCCGACGAACTCCTCCACCTCCTCGACGGCCTGCACCGCGACGGCACGACCGTGATCGTCGTCAGCCACGACATGCAGCTCGTCGCCGAGCATGCGACGCATGTCGCGGTCCTCCGCGATGGGCGGATGCTCGCGCACGGCCCCACCGCGGAGATCTTCGCCGACGCGCAGCTCATCGCGGCCGCGGGGCTGCGTCGCCCGCCGCTCGCCTCCGTGTTCCAGAACCTTCCCGCGCACCCCGCGCTCGAGGGGATCGTGCGCCTCGCGGATCTCCCGGCGGCCGACACGCAACCCGCCGACACGCAACCCGCCGACGCCCGCCCCGCGCGGGCGGAGGTCGCGCGATGAGCGCCGTGGATGCGGTCGCCCGCACGGGTACGGCCGCGCCGCCGGCGGCCGACGACCCGTACGCGGCCGCACCACCCGCATCCGCCTGGCGCTTCCTGATGGCGCTGAATCCGCTCGCGAAGCTCGCCGCACCCCTGCCCGCGATCATCGTGCTCGTGTTCGTGCGCGATCTCATGACTCCTGCGGTCTTCCTCGTGCTCGCGTACACGCTCATCCTCGTCGGCGCACGGCTGACCGCTCGCGCTGTCGTACTCCTGCTCGTCGCGGTGCCCGCGTTCCTGCTCGTCCTGTCTCTCGGGTTCGGAGTGTGGACGGATGCGTCCCGCATCTCGCACGACGTCGTGCTGCTCGAGCTCGGCAACTGGACGCTCTACGGCGCCGCGATCGAGACGGGCCTCGCAACGGCGCTGCGGCTGGGGGCGATCCTCGCGCTGTCGCTCATCGCCGGTCTCACAATCACAGGCCCCGACCTCGCTCGCTCGCTCGTGCAGCAACTGCGCGTGCCGTACCGCATCGGATACACCGCGATCGCCGCGTTCCGCTTCGTGCCGCGCTTCGGGCACGAACTCGAGGTCATCCGTGCCGCGCATCGCGTGCGCGGGGCGATGGACGGGCGCGGACCGATCGTCGCGGCCCGTCGTCGCCTCGGATACGTCGTGCCGCTGCTGGCCGGCGCCATCCGGCACGCCGAACGGGTCGCGCTGGCGATGGATGCGCGTGCCTTCGGCGCCTATCCCGACCGCACCGAGCGGCATCTCGTCCCGTTCCGCACGCGTGATGTCGTCTTCATCGTGCTGTTCTGGGTGGTCTCGGCCGCGATCCTGTGGCTGCTGTATCCGTGGGGGCGCTGACCCCCGCATCCCGCCCCGTTTCGGCCTCGTTTCGAACCGCACCCGCCACTGTCCGATCCGCCACTGCCCGATCACGAAGGAACACCGATGGCCCGATTCTCGAAGCTCGTCAAGCCGCAGTCGCAGGAGTTGATCCATCTCACCGTGCTGCGCGCCGAACGCCTCGGTCCGCACTGGGTGCGGGTGACGCTCGGGGGTGGCGAGATCGATCGATTCGTGCCGCTCGGATACGACCAGTGGTTCCGCCTGTTCCTCCCGCTCGGCGGTGACGCGGGGTTGGAGCGTCTGCCGGCCAAGGCGAACAAGCTGCTCGGCTACCTCCGCTACCTGCGCATCCCCGACGGCGTGCGTCCCGTCATGCGCAACTACACGGTGCGCGCGTTCCGGCCCGCGACGGCGGATGCGGGAGCCGAACTCGACGTCGACTTCGTCCTGCACGGATCCGCCGAAGACGGCACGGCCGGCCCCGCGTCGAGGTGGGCGGCCGCCGCCTACCCGGGTGAGAGCGTCGTCATCATCGACGAAGGACTCGGGTTCAACCCCGACCGCGGTGTGGACCGCGTCGTCCTGGTGGCCGACGAGACGGGCGTCCCCGCCGTCGCGGGCGTGTGCGCATCGCTACCGGAGCACGCGCAGGGGATCGCGATCCTCGAGGTTCCCACCGCCGACGATGTGCTGGAGTTCCCGCATCCGGAGGGAGTGCGGGTGCAGTGGCTCGTGCGCGGGCAGGGCACGGATGCGCCGGGCGCGCTCGCGCTCGCGGCGCTGCGGGAGGCGACGCTGCCCGCCGCGCCCCTGCACGCGTTCATCGTCGGCGAGCAGTCGCTGCCCACGGGTGCGCGGCGGCACCTGGTCGGCGAGCGCGGTGTCGACAAGGATTCCGTGAGCTTCGTCGGGTATTGGCGTGTGGGCGCCGCCTCGCCGACACCGAAGTCGCAGCTGGCGAGCGAGGCATCCCGGTGAGCGACGCGGAACGCACCACGGCCGACCGCCGGCGGGCCCGCACCGGCCGGGTGACCACCGCCTACCTGCTCACGTGCGCGGCGATCGGGGTCGCCGCGGGCGTGCTGCTGTGGGGTGCCGCGTGGTTCTCGTCCGCGCTGTTCGCCGTGTTCCCGTTCATCTCGGTCGCCCTCGCCGGCATCTGGCTGCTCCCGGCGACCGTGGCGCTCCGACTCCTCGAGCGCCCGTTCGCGGGCATCCTCGTCGGCGTCATCTCCGGGCTCGTCGCGTTCCCGTTCATCGGGGCCGCCGTGTGGTGGGCATTCATGGCGGAACTGGCGTTCCTCGTGACGCTCTACCGCTTCTGGCGGACGTGGCAGTACTACGCGGGCGCCGTGTTCGTGGGCGTGCTGTACCCGATCCTGGCGGCGGAGTCGTTCGACCTGTGGGCGATGCCCTGGGGCGTGCTCCTCGGCTTCTTCGCCCTCACGCTCGCGTCGTGCGTGGCCGGTGTGGGCCTGGGCATCCTCGTCGCCGACCGGCTCCGAGCGACGGGCGTCGCCGCGCTGGCCCGCCGCCGCGCCTGATCCGACCTGGTCCGGTCTCCGCGCCGGTCCTGGCCCCGACCGCCGCCCGGTTGCCCCGACGATCTGTTCACAACTCAGGAGAACCGGAAGTCACGCTGGCGTGTCGAGCCGCCCTACGGGCGATTCTCCTGAGTTATGAACACCGAACAGCGAGCATCGAATGCCCGACGGCCTGACGCGGGTTACTTGCGGCCGGTGACCGCCCGGGCGACGATCTCGCGCATGATCTCGTTCGTGCCGCCGTAGATGCGGTGCACGCGGGCATCGAGGAACGCGCGGGCGATCGGGTACTCGGTGATGTAGCCGTATCCGCCGAAGAGCTGCACGCACGTGTCGAGCACCTCCCACTCGCGCTCCGTCGCCCAGAACTTGACCTTGGCGGCCTCGTCTGCGGTGAGCGCGGATGCTCCGTACAGCCCGATCGCACGATCGACGTACGCCCACAGCACGTCCACGGTGGTCGCGACGTCGGCGATCCGGAAGCGCGTGTTCTGGAAGTCGATGATCGGCTGCCCGAAGGCCTCGCGGCTCGCGGTGTACTCGAGTGTCCACTCGAGCGCGGCACCGGCCGCAGCGGCCGCGGCGACACCGATCGACAGACGCTCGAGCGGCAGGTTCATCATCAACTGGACGAAGCCCTTGCCCTCGACGCCGCCGATGAGGTTCTCCTCGGGCACGAACACGTCGCTGAAGCTCAGCTCGGCGGTGTCGTGGCCGTGGAAGCCCATCTTGTTCAGCTTCTTGCCGTGATCGAAGCCCTCCATGCCGTTCTCGATGATCAGCAGGGAGAACGCGTCGGGGCGATTGCCCTCGCCGGTCTTGACGAACGTGACGATGATGTCGGCCGTCTTGCCGGAAGAGATGAACGTCTTCGCGCCGTTCACGATGTAGCCGCCGTCGACCTTCTTGGCCGTGGTCTTGATGCCGCGCAGGTCCGAACCGGCGCCGGGCTCCGTCATCGCGAGGGCGCCGAGCACCTCGCCGGTGGCCATACCCGGCAGCCACTTCGCCTTCTGCTCCTGTGTGCCCATGTGCACGAGGTACGGCACGGCCAGGTCATCCTGGATGCCGAACGCCCCCGCGAGCGAACCCGCCCCGGCGCGGATGGTCTCCTCGTTGACGATCGCGCGGAAGCGGTAGTCCTGCAGCATGCCCGCGCCACCGAACTCCTCGGGCACGCTCAGCCCGATGATGCCCGCCTCGCCCGCCGCGCGCATCGTGGCGCGGTCGATCTCGCCGTCGGCGTCCCACTGCTCGCGCTTCTCGTTCGTGACGTAGCGCTTGCAGAATTCCCGGACGACCTCGCGGAAGGCGTCGTGGTCCTCGTCGTACAGTTCGCGTTCCATGTGCTCGGAATCCCTCTCTTCGTCGAGCGCGCCGCGCAGACCGATCGGTCGGCGGCACCGTCGATTGTAGGACGACGACAGGCATTCAGTCCCGTCCTTTGTGGGATCGGATGCCTGTGGCCTCGCATCCGCCCGTTCTCCTTGTCGGTGCCGTCAATCGACGTAGGCGGGAGCGGCGGGCAGTTCGAAGAACTCCTCCAGCGAGTGGTAGCCGCCGGCGTGATACGCGGCGGCGAGTTCGGGGCCGATGAACCGCAGGTGCCACGGTTCCGGCGTGTAGCCGGTGATCTCCGTCCGGCCCTCCTCGTAGCGCACGATCCAGCCGTACTCCCACGCGTGCTCCTGCACCCACGGCCACGTGGACGTGCCGCCGAAGGCATCGGGCGCGGAGCATCCGGGAGTGCAGCCGAAGACGTCCATCGCAATGCCGGACTGGTGCTCGCTGTAGCCCGGCCGCGCCGCGAGCCGTTCACCCTCCTCGCGCCCCAGCTGGGCGACGCGATCGCGGTGGATGCGCTGCTGCACGGAGTAGCCCCGGTAGCCGTTCTGCACGCCGATCCGTCCGACGCCGGCCGCGACGCCCGCATCCGACATGGCCTGGATGCTCGGAGCGACGTCGGTGCGGATGGCCGCGAGGTTGCCCAGCGGCACGCCGGGTGGAGCGACCCAGTCGTACGGGGCGTAGTCGATCGGCTCCATCGGCATCGTCTTGTTGACGACGAACCACACCCGCGCCGGGTCGCGCAGGTTGACGCACGGCGCGGCACCATTCACGACCGCCCGGCGAAAGCCCTCGCCCCCGCCCGCCGCGGCGATCACTCCCGCATCGTCACCGCTCGCGAGCGCCGCCTGCACCTCGGGTCGGTCACACAGCGCGGGCTCGCCCTGCGGGGCGTCGGTCCGCACCGGCACGGGCAACGCCGTGGCCGCGGGTGGGGGTGTTTCCACTGCGGTGGATGCGGCGGGCTCCGGCCCCGCACCCTCGGCCGCGTTCCCGCCCCGGGAGAGCGCACCGGCGACCGCGAGGACGCAGGCGACGAGCACGCACAGGAGTACCACGCATGTCGCGGCGAGCGCGACGACGGTGACGCGGCGAGTGTCGGCGGGTACGGGCATCGTCTCCATTGTCGTCCGCCGCGGCCGATCCCACGCACTTCGATACTCCCAAGATTCATCTTGACATAGTATCGCATGTTTGTTCTAGAGTAATCACATGCGTTGGCAAGGACAGCAGCTCGGAGTGGCGGACAGCGCGGCCCTCCCCGGACTCGAGCGGATCGACGGACTCGTGCGGAGCGTGACGACGCCCGAGTTCGCCGGGATCACGTTCCACGAGGTCATGAGCCGCTCGGCGCTGAACCGAGTGCCCGGCGCGTCCGCGATGCCCTTCGACTGGACGATCAACCCGTACAGGGGCTGCAGTCATGCATGTGGCTACTGCTTCGCCCGCGGCACGCACACGTATCTCGACCTGGATGCCGGCAAGGACTTCGACTCACAGATCGTCGTCAAGCTCAACGTCGCCGACGTGCTGCGCCGCGAACTGCGCGCCGCATCGTGGGCGCGCGAGCACGTCGCGCTCGGCACGAACACCGACCCGTATCAGCGCGCGGAGGGTCGCTACCGACTCATGCCAGAGATCGTCCGCGCCCTGGCCGAGTCGGGTACGCCGCTGTCGATCCTGACGAAGGGCACGCTCATCCGCCGGGATCTGCCGCTGCTGGCGGAGGCACGCGAGCAGGTCGCGGTCGACCTCGCTTTCTCGATCGCCGTCTTCGACGATGTGCTGCAGAGCGCGATCGAGCCGGGCACACCCACGACGACCGCGCGACTGGATGCGGTGCGCGCGGCCACCGACGCCGGCTTCGCCGTCACGGTCTTCCTCATGCCCGTGCTCCCCCACCTCACCGACTCGATCGCGATGCTCGACGACGCGCTCGCCCGCATCCGCGCGGCGGGGGCACGCCGGGTCGTGTACGGCGCGCTGCACCTGCGACCGGGCGTCAAGCCGTGGTTCATGCAGTGGCTGGGGCGCGAGCATCCGGAGCTCGTCTCGTCGTACCTGGGGTTGTACCCGGGTCCGGTCGCGAACGCGCCGCGCGGGTACCGACAATGGCTGGCGAAGCGCATCCGCCCCCTTATGCGCGCCCACGGACTCGACGGTCGCGACGAGGATGCCTCACCGCGAACCACGCGCGGCCGCACTGGACCCGTGCGGACGACCGGCGCCCAGGCGCCGCCCGCCCCCATGCTCTTCTGATCGGCCGCCGCGAGATGGTGCGGAGGAAGTTCGACGACGGAGGCTCGACGACGGAGGACCCGTTTCGCGGCGGGTGAGGCTCTTGCACTCTGAAGGAGGAGACGATGCGAGGAGGCGGTCATGGCGCGGATCATGCTCGCCCCCATGCCCTTCACCGGGCACGTGACGCCGCTGCTCGCCGTCGCCGAAGCTCTCCTCGCGCGCGGGCACGACGTGCGGGTCTACACGGGTTCCACCTTCCGTGAGCGCGTCGAAAGGATCGGCGCCCGGTTCGTGCCGTGGACGCGCGCGCCCGACTTCGACGAGCACGACCTGCCGGCGACGTTCCCGCGACTGCGGGGGAAGAAGGGCCTCGGCCAGGTCCTGACGAACATGGCCGACCTGTTCATCGGGACCAGCCCCTGCAGGTCGCCGACCTGGCCGACGCCGCCGAACGGGAGCCGTGGGACGTGCTCGCCGCCGACGAGACGTCGGTCGCGGCGGCGTTGTACGCCCAGCGCAGCGGGTGCCGGTGGGCGACGATCGCCGTGCTGCCGCTGAATCTGGCGGGAGCCGAAGGGCCGCCCAGCGGACTCGGCCTCGCCCCCGGTCGTGGTCCGTTCGGCCATGCGCGCGACGGCATCCTGCGTTCGCTCGTCCCACTCCTGATGCGACCGCTCGCCGCGCCGCTCGCGGACGCGCGGGAGGCCGTCGGACTCCCGCCGTCGTCGCTCACGATAGACCGGATCGTCTTCTCGCCGCAGCTGATCCTCGCGTCGGGAGTCGGGGCGCTCGACTACGGACGCGAAGGGCGACCGGGACACCTGCACTTCGTCGGGCGACTCACCGCTCCCGACGCACGCTCCGCGCAGACGAACACCGTGCCCGAATGGTGGGGCGATCTGGAGGGTCGCACCGTCGTCCACGTCACGCAGGGCACGCAGAACACCGACCCCGACGATCTGATCCGGCCCTCACTGGCCGCGCTCGCCGACCGCGACGTGCTCGTCGTCGTGACGACCGGGGTTTCCCGGACGCACCGAACTCCCCTTTCCCTTGCCTGCGAACGTGCGCGTCGCCGACTGGATGCCGCACAGCCTGCTCCTGCCCCGCACACACACCGTGATCACCAACGGCGGCTGGGGCGGGACGCTCGGCGCGCTCGCGCACGGCATCCCGCTCGTCATCGCCGGGGGCGACCTCGACAAGCCCGAAGTCGCCGCCCGCGTCGCGTGGGCGGGAGCCGGCGTGAATATGCGGACGGGACGTCCGACGCCGTGCGCCGCGCGTTCGACCGGACGCAGGCGGATGCGGCGTACCGAGCCGCCGCGCGGAGCATCGCGGACCAGCTGGCCACAGCCGGCGGCGCCCCGCGCGCGGCGCAGCACCTCGAAGACCTCGCCGCCCGCTGAGCGGACGGGACGCCGGGATCGGTAACTCCTGTGCGACGGACACGCCGTTGCAGATACGGAGTCGGACATGAACACCACCACCTTCGGCCGCCACCTCGGACGTGCGTACACCTGCCGCGGCTGCGGCACGTCGATCACGACGCCCACGAGCTTCCGGAAGTGCCCGGTGTGCGGCATCCGCATCAACTGATGCCTCGCCCGACCCCCGCACCCGCACCAGACAGGAGCATCATGACCCGCTCGACCCTCCCCACCCGCTCGACCCTCCCCACCCGCTCGACCCTCTCCCGCCTCGCCACGCTCGTCCTCGCCCTCGTGATGTTCGCCCTCGCGCTCACGGCGTGCACCGCCGCACACGCGGAGGGACCCACCGCCGCCGAGTGCGCGAAGATCTTCGGCTACGAGCCGGCGTCCGACGGCCCGGCCGGCGTGCTCGTCTACGACGCCAGTCGCAGCCGTCCCGGCGGCGGTCTGGCCGCCGAGGCGGCCACCCTCATCCGCGACCTCTCGGAACGGAAGGGGTCGTTGTCGGTGCTGCTCGTCGACGGCGAGGGCGCGAAGCCGCAGTGGATCCTCTCCGGCGCCGGCCTCAACAGGGACGACGTCGGCGTCGACACCGCCGTGCACCGCACGGCCGTCTCACGCAGCGTCCCCTGCGTCGAACGCGAGCTCGCGGGCGTCGCGCCGACCGCGCCGGGCACCGACCTGGCCGAGGCGATGCGGGCCGCCGCCGAGGCGGGCACGACCTCGGGCGCGACGCACTACGTGATCGAAACCGACGGCTTCGCCAACACGGGCGCCCTGAACCTCGTCGACCGGGTCAACGAGGCATCCGTCGCGGATGTCGTCGCGGGGCTGACCGCCGCGGGCTGGGATCCGCGGTTCGAGGGCGCATCCGTCGCGTTCACCGGGATCGCGCGGACGTACGGGGAGGTCGTCGCTCCCGTGCACGCGGCGTGGCTCCGCTCGCTGTATCAGGCGCTGTGCGAGCGCTCGGGCGCCGCGACGTGCGCCGTTCCGGTCGCCGACCAAGCCGTCGCGGCGGGCGGCGAGAGCGAACGCTCCGGCGCCCCCGCGGACGCCGGTCTCGCCCTCGCCGCGATCGACACGCACACCACCGACGCCGGGCGCACGGTCGTCGTACCCGGGTCGCTGCTGTTCGGTCCGGACTCGGCCGTGCTCGCGGCGGAGGCCGACGCGACGCTCGTCGAGGTCGCCGAGTGCGTGCGACAGGGGGCGACCGTGACCGTCGTCGGACACGCTGCCCCCGACCCGGCCGCGCGGGCGGGCTGGGCGGACGAACTCGCGCGAGCGCGGGCGGACGCGGCGAGCGCACGACTCGTCGAGCTCGCCCGCGGCGATGCGGGCAGCGGCACGGACGGGATCACGGGCGGGAGCGCGGAGCGTGTGTCGGCGGAGGGCCGTGGCGACACGCAGCCGCTGCCGGGCGGCAGCGCCGCCGAGAACCGCCGGGTCGAGTTCGTCATCGTCGGGGGGTGCTGAGGATGCGCGCGATCGGAACACTGCACGACGCCGGCGTCCTCCGCGAGACGACCGGCCGCCGCCGCTGGCCGTGGTTGCTGCTCGTGCCGCTCCTGCTCGTCGCGGTGGCGGCTCTGCCGCATCCGCGTTCGGATGATCTGGCCGATCTTGCGCTCAGCGGCCAGCGCGGACCCGCGTGCGTGCGCGTGATCGTCGCGCCGGACGTGAGCGGGTCGATGACCTCGTTCGAACAGGTGCGCACGACCGCGCTCGCCGAGGTCGCGCGGTGGGCTCCGGAGAACCTCCGCGCGGACGACGAGCTCGCCGTCATCGTGTGGGACGACGCGGCCGAGATCGCCCTCGCTCCCGTCGCGGTCGGCACGGGGGGCGAGCTCCCGACGAGCCTGAGCCAGCCCGGCAGCGGCGGATCCGAGATCGGTCCGGCGGTCGCGCTCCTGCCCGAGCTGGCCCCGACACACTGCCGGTCGGCGCTCGTCGCAATTTCAGACGGAGCGATCTCCGACGACGGGAACTCCGGCGGGATCTCCGTCGCGTCGATTCTCGCCAGCGTGTTCGGCACGGAGACGCCCAGCATCGAGCAGATCCTGCGCGGGGCGGGGGTCGACCGGGTCGCGATCATCCTGCCCAACGGTGCGAGCGCGCCCGAAGCATGGATGCAGGCGTTCCCGTACTCGCTGCAGTTCCACGCCGATCCCGAGAGCGCCGCGCAGACCGGGCGCGCCGTCGCCGAGGCGATCGCCGCCACGACCGACCAGCAGCTCGTGGAGCGCTGACCGGGATCGGTTATCACTCCGACCGACCCGCGAGCGTGCTTCTGATGGACGAGGTGTTGGGTGTAGCGCCCGCATCTCGTCCGCCAGAAGCACGCTCGCGGATCGGGAGACCGGAACCACCCCGCCGCACGAGGAGAGGAACACCATGTTCGAGAAGATCCGCGGAGCCGTCGCCGGCTTCTGGCACGGCCTGACCGGTCCGTCCCGATCGGGGGTGGCTCGGCAGTTGCGCGCCGACGCCACGCCGCACGAGGCCGGGCAGGCGACGAACCTCATCGCCTCGCTGTCGACGCTCGCCGTCAACGCGCTGCACGCGCTCACGGTGCGGACGCGCCGCATCCGGACGCGGCTCCGCCGGCGGGTGCTGCACACGTCCGGAGCGCTGACGGACGCACTCCTCGCTCTCACGCGGTTCCGCACCGACCCCGCCGTCGTCGCCAACGCGACGCAGGCCGAGGTGGCCCGTGCGTACGAGGCGAGCGGCAAGGCGCACTTCCTCGACGTGCGGGTGTGGCGCGGGCTCGTGGTGCTGATCGCCGCGATCGTCGCGATCGCCGACTTCGGGTTCATGTTCGCCGTCTACCGCGACCTGTTCGTCCTGTCGGTCGCCTCGTTCCAGATCGGGCAGCTCGGCGAGTGGGCGGTCGCGATCACGCTGCCGCTGCTGTTCCCGGCCGTCGTGATCGCCCTCGCCGAGTTCGGCGGCCGCAGCGTCGGGCGACGCCTTGCACGCCGCAAGCACCCCGAGCGCGCGGAGCAGATCCTCGGCTCGCGCATCGCCGAGTACGAGCGGTCGTGGGGCGCGGCGTGGGTCGTGCTCGCCTACGCCGCGACGGCCCTCCTGATCGGTCTGTTCTTCTTCGTCATGGCCATCCACCGCTTCGGGACGGCCGCGAGCGACGCAGGCCTGGACTTCCCGTCGTGGGCGCTCGCCGTCGGGTACGGCGTGCTGCCGATCGTGGCGCTGCTGGTCGACATCGCCTCGCGCGACGTGGTCCTCGAGCACGACCGCCGGACGCTCAAGACCTTCGCGCGCAACGAGCGCACCCGTGCGGGACTCGAGCGGAACGTGCTGGACTCCCGTGCGACGCTGACGACGGCGTGGCTCTCCCTGAAGTGGGTGCTCACGCGCGTCGTGCAGGACGCGAACCAGTCGCTTGTCATGTTCGAGCAGCTCGTCGCCGACGGGTACGCGCGCAGCGGCGCGATCGGCGCGCTTGCCCCGCTCGCGGGCGGTGCCGAGATTGCTCAGTCCGCCGAGAGTGCTCAGTCCGGTGCGGATGCTCGGGTGCAAGCGGATGCTCGGGCGCAGGCTACCGGGGACTACGCCCTGCCCTCGCTCACGCAGCGCCGGTCGCTGACGACTCCGATCATGCGCTGGCTGACGGTCGAGCTCGAGGCGGACCTCGAGGTGCTGCGACGTCACGCCCCCGACGCCGCGGCCGGGGAGGAGGCCGTCTCCCGCGTGCTGAACGCCGCGGGTACACCCGGCGCCGCGACCGCCCCCGCGCACCCCGCGACGGCCGAGTCCGAGCATCCCGATCCCGTGCATCCCGAGCCCGAAACGGCGCCGCACGAGATGATCGAGTTCCCCGACCGCCGCACCGGGGAACCGGACGCCCGAACGGCCGACGAGAACGCGATGGAGGAGGCGGCCGGATAGTCCGGGCGAGGATCGGCGGATGCGCGTGAGCGACCGCCGATCCTCGCTAACGTAGCCGTGGAGAGGGGCGCGGATGAAGCTTCGCCTGGTGCTCGTCGAGGGCCACCACGAGGACCGCCACGAGCGAGATGTCGTCGTGTCGGCAGAGCCCGAGGCGACGATCGGCGAGGTGGCGGCCGCGCTCGCGGGAGACGACGATGCCGCACTGACCCTCGTGGTCGAGAGCGGGAACGAGGAGATAGCGCTGCCCCTCGCCCAGCGGCTCGGCGACGACTTGCTCGCGCAGGGTTCGCGGGTGCGTGTCGCGTCCGCGTCCGTCGGGTCCGACTCCCGGCGTCGCGTGGGCACGCTTGTGCTCGTCCAGGGCGCGTGGGCATCGACGCAGCGCGAGATCCCGCTGTACGAGGGCGCGACGACGATCGGCACCGATCCGCAGAACGACGTCGTGCTGGAGGATCCGACCGCGGCCGCGTGGCACGCCCGCGTGTTCGCGGGAACACCCATCGAGGTGCTCGACCTCGACTCGGGCGTGCCCGTCGAGCTGGACGGCGACCCTATCGTCGCCCGCGCGCGTGTGCACGACCGCGCAACGATCCGGCTGGGACGCACCGAGATCGCGGTCATCGACAGGCGCGCGGCGGGTGCCCACTCGACGGGTCCGCGCGAGACGTGGCGCCCGCCCCGTGTCGTCCCCCGCTTCGAGGCGCGCGAGATCCCCGCGCCGAACGACACCGCGACCCTCGCCCCCACCCACGCAGTGACCCTCGAGGTCGCGACCGAGACGGTCACGCAGCGCATCGCGCAGCAGCGCGACGCGGCCCTCCGGCAGTGGCCCGGGCCCGCGGAGCTCGCGGAGGGCGTGATCGCGGGCACGGACGTCCTGTGGACGCGTCGCCCGGACCACGACGAGTACGGCAGCGTGCGCATCGGCGTCGCCGACGCGCCGCGTCAGGACATGTTGCTGCACGGGTCGGCGGAGGCGTCCGTCGCATCCGCCTGGCGCGCGTTCGACGAGCGGACGGCGGTCGTCAGCGGAATGCCGGTGTCGGTGTCGCTGCCCGCACACGGGTCGATCGGGGTCGTCGGGGACCACGCCGACACGGTCGCGGTGGCCGGCGCGCTGATGCTCCAGTTCGCCGGGCTGCATACTCCCGATCAGGTGGCGCTCGCCGCGATCGTGCGTCCGTCGCTGGCCGCCGACCTGGACTGGCTGAAGTGGCTTCCGCACACGTGGCCCGAGAAGGGCTGGCTGGGCGACGTCACTCGGCTGGTCTCGAACCGGGCGGGAGCCGATGCGCTGCTCACGGCGCTCGAGTCGGCGCCCGCGGCGGAGGACCGCTTCACGGTGCTGATCGTCTCCTCCGACGCCCCCGTCGATCGGGCGCGTGTGCTCCGCCTCGCCGAGCGGGGTCCGCGGGAGGGCGTCCACGTCGTGTGGGTCTCGGACAGTCTCCAGACGACACCGGGCTCGTGTCGCGCGGTCGCCGACCTCCGCGCCGGCACGCTCCTGCTCACGGCGGAGGGGCACGCGCATCCGGTGACCTTCGACCGCGCGGACGCGGCGATCGCGCGCGATGCCGCGCTCGCGCTCGCCGCGACGCGGGACGTCGCGAGCGTCCACGGCACCGTCGCCCCGCCCGACCGCATCGATCTGGTCGACCTTCTCGGTCACGAGTTCGCCGAGTCCCCGCAGTACATCGCGGGGCGCTGGGAACAGGCGGAGACGGATGCTCGCCGCCGCCGCCGCTCCCGCATCCGCGCCGTCGTGGGCTCGACCGGGGCGCGTGGGCTGCAGCTCACGACCGATGGGTCGGTCACGGTCGTCGGCGGTGCAACGGGTGCGGGCAAGAGCGCACTTCTGCGCACGTGGCTGACGAGCCTCGCGCTCTCGTACGGGCCGCAGCAGCTGAACTTCCTGATCATCGACGTCCTCGGCGGAGGCTTCGTCGGCGCCGATCTTCCGCACACGGCGGCCACCATCACGGAGCTGAGTGCGGCGGGCGAGCACCGCCTCGACCTGCTGCTGCGGGCACAAGCGCCGCGCCGGACCGCGCGCTCCCGGGACTACCCCGGTGTCGAGGCGCGGCTGGTCGTCGTCGTCGAGGAGGCAGATGCCCTGCAGACGGAGCGTCCCGGCATGCTGGAACGTCTCGTCGAGCTCGCGTCATCCGGCGGCCCGCACGTCGTCGTCGCAACGGCGCGGCCGCGATCGCTCCCCGAGGCGGTGCTGCGCGCCGCGCACCAGCGCGTCGCGCTGCGCATGTCCGCGGAGGACAGCCTCGCGCTCGTCGGCAGCGAACGGGCCGCCGCGATCGATGTCACCCGTCCCGGACGCGCAATCGCGAGCATCGCCGGCGGGATCGAGGAGTTCCAGGTCGGCTACCTCGGCGCCCACGCCCTCTCGGACGGCACGATCGTGAAAGCCGCCGTCGCCCGCTTCGGATTCGGCGACGAACCACCGTTGCACGCGGCACCCGACACGGACCCGTCTCGTGAGAACCGACACGATGGCGCGACGATCATCGCGCATCGCCCAGACGAGGCGATCATCGCGCGAAGTATTCTCGACGCCGCCGGCCCTGAGGTGACCCGCGCATACCGGCTCCCTCCCGCGCTTGCCGACGAGTACGACCTGCTCCGCCTGACATCGGGCGACGGCCAGCGCCTCACGTTCGGGGTGCTCGACGACCTCGACCGCGCGGTGCACCGGCCCGCCGTGTTCACTCCCGACGCCGACCGGCATCTCGTCGTGTCCGGACCCGCCGGATCGGGACGGACGACCGTGCTGCGCACGCTCGCGGTGTCGGCCGCGCTGACCTCGCCGAGCCATCCGGTCGAGGTGTATGCGCTGGGCGACGAGTTGGCACACCTCGCACAGCTGGCGAACGTCGGCGGGGTCGTCCGCGACGACGATCCGTACGGTCGCCTGCGGATGCTGCGGATGCTGCGTGCCCGGATCGCGGAACGCGAGACCGAACGAGAGACCGGACCCGAGGTCGTGCAGCGCGCAGCGCGAAACGCCGGGCGACTCCTGGCTCCGGAGGAGTTCCGCCCCCGCACGCTCGTGCTCTATGACGGCGACCTGCCGCTGGGGACGGAGCGGCAGGAGGAAGAGCTGTGGCGGACGATCCTCGCCGCGGGACCGGCGGTCGGCGTCCACGTCGTCGTCGTGCACAACGGACCGCACGGCGTGCCGTCGCTCCTCGCCCGCCATGACCCGGCCGTGCTGCGCCTCGGTGCAGACGCCGTCACCGAGCACACGCATGAGCTCGGGGGGCCGCTGCCCGGGGCACCACATTCGGGAGGCGTCGCGCGCTTACCCGCGGGGCGCGGCGTCTGGGACGGGCAGGAGGTGCAGGTCGCGACGGCGGGTGCCGCCGCATCCATCAACGACAGCCTGGACCGTCTCGCGGACGCGCAGATCAGGGCCGACCGGGAGCGCGCGGAGCGTCTGCCCGTGCTTCCCGATCCGCTCACGGCCGGCGATCTGCCTCCCACCGCGGCGGGGCGTCCCGTGCTCGGGGTGCGACTGGACGATCTCGAACCCGTCGCCTTCGACCCGGTCGGCGCGCTCCCCGTGCTCGGCGAGACCGCCGGACAGCGTACGGGCGGGATGCTCGCCGTCACGAGTGCGCTGCGCCGCGCCGGCGACACCCGTCGCCGCGTGCTCGTCACGACGCCGGCCAGCCCACTCCTGCAGGACGGCATGCTGTGGGACGAGGTCGTTACGGACTCCCCGTCGCCGGAGACCGTCCTGGAACCGCTCGCCCGCGGGGAGGCGGTGTTCCTCGATTGGACGTCGCTGAAGACGGCCACCCAGACGGCCCTGGAAAAGGCCCTGGAGACGGCGCTCGAGGACGCCCCGTGGGCAGACGAAGCCCTGCTCGTCGTCGGCCTGAACCGCCTTCCCGGGTGGGGGTGGACGCGACGTCTGCGCGAACGACGGAGGGGCCTGGTCGTGCAGACGGACCGCACCGCCGTCGACGTGAACTTCGGCACACCCGACACCCCGCGGATGCTCGCCGAAGCCTCGCACCGCGGGTATTGGGTCGAGGCAGACGCAGCCTCCGTCATTCAGCTTCCGATCTCGGGTTTCGCCGATGCCGGCCCGCGTGCCCGCGATGCCGTCGGAGGCGGGCTGGCACGGGTCGCGCTCGACGAGGCGCCGACACCGAGACAGGCACCCGCATCGGCGAATGCGGATGCTCGTGCGACGCGGAACGGGGCCTCCGGACCGGTGCCCGCCTTCGATGTCTCCCGCGGGTCACGCCTCGATGGACGTCCCGCTGCGGACACCGACACCGAAGCGTGACTTCGCCGCCGCGATCGCGGCGCGCAGGGCGAAGTCTCCGCGCGGGGCGATGACCAGGGGCGCGAGTCCGAGACGGATGCCGTCGCCGCCGAGGATGCGCCACGTCGCGGATGCGGCGAGCGCGTGCTGCGGTGCATCCTCCGGGTCGATCGGGGGCACGCCGCTCACCGCGCCGCCGGCACTCGGCGCGGTCCCCGCGTCAGGTGACTCTCCGGTTTCCTCGCCGGGCGCCGCGACGGCGTAGGTGCCGACACTGCGCGCATCCAGGACGAGATCGGCCACGAGGCGGTCGTCACCGGCCTCGAATGCGAGCCGGAACGCGGCGTTGCGGGTGTCCTGCACGACGTTGTGCGACCACGACTGCCGGTCGGCCGACCGGTTCAGCTCGTACCGGCCGGCGTCGAGCGCGAGCGCGGCCGGAATCGCGATGTCGGCCGCGCGGTGACGCATCCGACCCGCGGCCGCACCCGTGCGCCGCAGCGCCGCGCGCGCCCACATCTGCGCGCGTTCGATCTCGCACGTCGCGGCGTCCGCGCGGAGCCCGAGCCCGCGGAACACGGTGAACGCCTTCACGAACCGATGCTCGGCCGCGTCGCGCCGACCCTCCATGCCCTCGAGGACGGCCAGTCGCAGATCGGCGTCCGCCTCGCCTCGGGCCGACTCCAGGTCCTGGTAACGGGCGCGCGCCGCGTCGAGGTGCGTGCGGGCGTCACCCAGCCGACCCAACCGGGTGAGCAGCTCTCCCAGTCGCAGTTCGCACTCGGCGGTGCGCTCCGGAAGCGCACGCACATCGATCGCGCGACGGATGCCGGAGTAGGTCTCGACCGCCTCCTCGAGGCGCCCGAGCGCGACCGACGCCCGGGCGAGCTCGAACTGGCATTGCAGGTCGCCCGCGCGGTCGCCCGCGCGCCGGTACGCGTTCGCGGCCGCACGGAACAGGCTGCGGGCGCGCGCCTGTCGCCCCCGCATCCGCAGGTAGGTCACGCCGAGCTCGTAGGTCGCCCGCGCGAACAGTTCCGGTGTCGTGCGACGGACGCGGTCGATCACATCGGCGGCTTCGTCGTACCGGCCGAGCTCGCGCACCGACAGGGCGCGTTCGAGTTCGACCGTGGTCCGGCCGCTCGCGGAGGGGAGATCGTCGAGCGCCGTATCGAAGTGCGGCACGGCCTCCCGGTGGCGGTTACGCAGGGCCGCGACCCGGCCGAGCTCGAAGGCCGTCTTGCGGCGCGTCTCCGCGTCGGCGGCGTCATCGGCGAGCTGACGGGCCTCGCGCAGCGGATGCTCCGCCGCATCCGCCCACCCCAACCGCGCCCGCACCATTCCCTGCGCGATCAGCGGATTGATGAGGCGGACGGGGTCGCCCCCGGACTCCCGCAGCAGCTCGACGACCTGGTCGAGCGGCGGCAGCGCCTCCGCCCACTCCTCCGCAGCCGTGAACTGCTGAACCCTGGCCCAGGTCCGATCGATGAGGCGATCCACATCGGCTCCGGGGCCGGCGCCCGCCCCGACGTCCGTGCCGGTGGGTAGCTCGGGGTCGGGCAGCAGCGCCTGGCGGATCGCGGACAGCTCGTCGAGAACGTCCCGCATCGATGCGGGACGCTCCTGGGGGTGGTAGGCGAGTCCGCGACGCAACAGTGCCCGCAATCGCGGAGGGATGCGCGGATCGTCCTCGCTCGCATCCCCGGGCATGAGGGCGCGCAGCGTCGCCGTGAACGAGAAGATGTCGGCGCGCTCGGTGAGGATGGCGCGCTCCGATGCGGCCTCGGGAGAAGCCCAGTCCGGCGAGTACCCGTGCGAGCGGCCGGTCGGCGAATCCGCGACGTGGGCAGCGCTGCCGAAGTCGGTCAGCACGATCGATCCGTCGGCGCGGATCAGCACGTTGGCGGGCTTGATGTCGAGGTGCACGATTCCCGCTTCGTGGAGCACCGCGACGGCCGTGCCGAGTCCGTGGGCGAGCGCAAGCGCGTGCCGTACGGTCCTGTCGCGGTCGCCGCGGGCGATCCGATCGGCGAGCGAGTCGGCGACGTACTCGAGAACCGCGAAACGTCGACCCTCGGCCGTCTCGCCCGTGTGATGCAGCGCAGCCGTGACCGTGGCGGGCGCGAGGCCCATCATGCGCAGCTCCCGGTCGAGAAGTGCCGGGTCGACACCGCGCCGCAGCACCTTGATCGCGACGGGCCGCTCCGGTGTCAGCTGCTGGTAGAGATAGACGTCGCTCGATCCGCCCCCGCCGATCCGTCGCCGGAAGCGGTAACCCTCCAGTTCGGGCGGCGCGGAGGGCCGCGGGGAGCGTCCGGGAGCAGGCCGCGCGGCGGGCGCGGGTGCGGGCCGCGAGGGCTCGGGTCGCGGGGCAGACGCGGGCGCGGAGCGGGGCGCGCCCTCACCCGCGTCGCCGCGCAGCAACGCGTCGACGCGGTCCCACGCATCCGTCCGCTCGTCGACCGCGTGCGCCCGGGGACGCGACTCGGGCCGGACGACCTGGCGGACCTCGGCTCTCACGGAACGGGGCGGGCGGGTGGGGTCCGGCGACGGCTCGGTCTCGGGCTCGGGCTCCATCTCGGGCTTGCGCTCAGCGACGCGCGGGAGGTCACTCGGTACGTCACGGGGCGTGTCGCGCGTCAAGTCACGAGGCACGATGGTCTCCCCGAACAGGTCCGGTTCCATCGATGCCATGATCGAATCATCATGGCATCGCGAGGAGGATGACGGGTTCATGTCGCGACCGACGCTGCTCTACTACAGCGAGGATGCGGGCGATGTCTACGGCTTCTGGCAGTGGGTGGACGGGCGCCGCTCCGAGCCGCGCGCGTTCCGTGTGGACCGCGCCGCGTTGGATCACGTCCTCACCGAGCTGCGAGCCGCGCTGCCGACCGAACTGCCGGGGGAGAGCGTCGCGGACGGGATCGAGCGGATGCGCACCGGCGCGTTCAGCTCGCCCGCGAAGGAACGTGCGCTGTCGTCGCGACTCAGCGATCTGCTCATGCCGCCGGATCTGGTGCGCGAGCTGCTCGCCGAAGCGACCGCGACCGGATCCCCCGTCCTGGTGCGCATGCTGCCCGCGCCCTCGCACGCGCATGTCCCGTGGGAGCTGCTGCTGCTCCGCGCGGACGGCCCTGACGGGGCGACCGGCACCGCGGCGCGGCGCCTCGCCGAGGTCGCCGACGTCGTCGCGGATCCCCCGGCGGGTGTGCACGCGGGCCGCGCACGGTTGCCCGAACCGTGGAGCGATCAGGTGGCGGCGCGTCCCAGCATCCATGTTCTCGATCCCGCACCGGCGCGCCGGCGACTCGGCCTGGTGCTCTCGCCGGCGCAGCGCGACGCGTTCGCCGCCCGGCATCCGGACGCGCGCGCCGTGACGGCGCGGACGGTGACGCGTGCCGACCTGTCGGCGCACCTGCGAGACGACCCCTCGCCGTCGCGGCTCTTCTACGTGGGGCACGTGGTCGGCCTGCCGTCGCATCCGGGCACGACGTCTCTCCTGCTCAGCGACGATGACCGCGCCTATGGTGTGCTCCCCGCCGTCGGCGGGAACCGACTGTTCAGTGCGCTCGATGCCCTGGAGGGCACGCTGTTCGCGGCACAGCGCGTGACGGACGAAGACGGCGTGGTGTGGCCCACGGGGCGTCGGGAGGTGCTGGGGGGTGCCCAGATCTGGCCGATGCCGCCGCGCGTCGCGCTCATCGCCTGCGCGTCCGGCGGCGACCTGGGTCACCTCGAGCCGTTCGGCCTGGCCATCGCGTTCATCAACGCCGGCGCGGAGATCGTCACCGCATCGCGCTGGGCGCTGCCCACCGATCGCGCTTTCCGCGAGAAGGACAGCTTCCGGCCCGACATCGACCCCCAGCCACTGTTCGACATGGCGGTCGCCGTCGATGACGCGCACGCGACCGCCGATCCGGTCGCCACCCTCGCCGCGTGGCAGCGCGCGCGGATCGCCGCCTGGGACGCCGACGACGACGCCCCGATCGCGCTCTCACCGGTCACGTGGGGCGCCCTCACGACGTTCGCCGCCCCCGCCCGCACGACGCTCCCGCTGACCGCCGACGAGACCGAGCAGCTCGCGGGGATCCCGGCGGCGTGACGACGCGAATCCCTCGCAACCTACGCGCGGGGACTCGACGCGGCGGGGTCGGCCGATGTGCGGTGCGCGAGCCACGCGTCGAGCGCCGACGGCGGGGCAGGCAACACGATGGGCGTCGGCCGCGTGTCGGTCGAGCCGGCCGACGCGGGGTCGCCGTGCGGGGCGGAGTCGGCCGTCGGGGATGAGCCGGGCGACGGATGCGAGGGTGTCCTCCGTGCGGGTCGGGTCGGCGTGAGAGCCCGCTCGATGTCCTCATCGCTCACGACGGGGCGTGCCGCCGCGGCGCGCGCCTGCGCGGCGCAGCGTTCGTCGACGGCGCGGGCCTGGGCGAACGCCTCCGGCGTGTCGATCGGCGGCCGCCGCACGGTGAGCAGGAACGGGTCGCTCTGCACGCCGTCGCGTGTGAGCGTCGCGGCGGCGGTGAGATCGGGAAGCCGCACGAGCTCACGCGGATCCCAGCCGTCCAGCCGCAGCGACGCGCGCGCCACCGTGTTCAGCCCGAGCCGGAACGAGAGATGCGTGCCCACGTTCGCCTCCACGGCGGACTGCAGGTCGGGCGAGAGCGCATCGATGCTCTGACCCAGGACGACGACACCGATGCCGAACTTGCGCGCTTCCGCGAGCATGGCCGGGAGTGCACCCACGGTCATCAGGTGCGCCTCGTCGACGATGATCACGTGGGGGCGCCCCCGGTCGGCGCGACGCCCCATCGCGACCCAGTGCTTGAGCAACCAGAGGGCGCCGAGCATCCGCGCCGATCCCGTGCCGACGACCGGTCCCCCGAGGTCGATCAACAGCGGTCGCCCCTCGTCGATGACGCGCGTCACGTCGACCGAGTCACGGGGTCGCCCGACGATCTCGCGCATCACCCGAGAGCCCACGAGCGGCTGGAACTTCGAGATCGCCCAGGCCGGCAGGTTCGCCGCCTCGTCGCCGCGCAGCGAACCGATCTCGCGGTGGAGGCGGTGCGAGAGGTCACGATGACCGGATGCGAGCTTCGCCGCCAGCTTCGTCACGAGAGCCGGGTCGGACGCAACCGCGAGCACGTGCAGCAGCGTCGCCTCCGCTCCCCAGTACGCCACCGTGCCGTCGCACAGCAGCGAGAACCACCGGCGCCACCGCGGCCCGACGATGCCCTCGGCGCGCGGGTCGAAGATCCGCTGCACAAGCTCGATGAACTCGGAGATCGTCTGCTCCCGCACCGCGTCGATCCCGGCAGCACCCGCTCCGGCGGCGACCTCGTCGCCGCCGACGTCGAACAGGTTGACGGATCCGGGTGCCGTCGGGTCGCCGTGGCGCACCACGACGGCCCGCGCGGCCTGCGCGGGCGCGAGCGCGCGCAGCGCCTGATCCACACCAGAACCGTGGTGCTCGAGCAGCGTGAACCCGATGCCGCGACGCGAGAACTCATGCGCAAGCGCGACGGCGAACGTCGTCTTGCCCGTGCCGCTGCGTCCCTCCACGAACACGTGTCGACAGAGGTCGGCGGCGGCGAGCAGCGCCGGACGGCGTCGACCCGACGGCGTCGGCGCGACCCCGAGCGGCACGGCGTCGGGCTCGCGCAGCGGCGGCAGGTTCATCGGACGCTCGGCCAGCGGACGCGGGCGCGACGGCATGCCCTGCGTCGCGCGGTCGCCGGCGACGGGCAGGCGCAGACCGGCGAGCGCCCAGCCCTCCGGACGAACGTGACCGGCCAGGAGACCGGCCTCCGACGACCAGAACCGCGTTCGCCCGGATGCGTCGACGTCGTGCAGCACGAGTGCGCTCCCCCACCCTCGAACAACGGCGCGCAGCCCCGCATACCCGCTCCCGTCACCGCCGACCCCGACGAAGGTGCGCATCCGGATCGGTGCACCCAGATACGCGTCGAACGCCGGATGCGCGAGGCGGTCCCAGCCCTCGCGCAGCTGCTCGTCGAGCATCCCTCGCTCCAGATCCGTGGGAGCGGCGAGCAGCGCCCGCACGAATCCCCCGCGCACACGGCGCAGCGCGGTCAGCACATCCGCACCCGGCTCGCGGACGACGACGGGCCAGGAGATCGCCGGCGCGCGCAGCGCCTGACCGTCGGCGGGACGCAGCAGGTCGCCGGCGGGCGAGGTCTGCGACCGGGCAGGGTCGCGCAGGAGCTCCGCGAGCGCATGCGGCGCCTCCCGCTGCGGCCGACCGCCGGTGCTCGACAGCTCCGCGATCTGATCGAGCGCCCCGCGGACATCCGCCTGCCACCCCGCGCGCACCGGACCCAGGGGACGCAGTTCGATGCTCACGCGGTCGCCCGTCGGTGCGGACGCCAGCACGATGTCGAGGCCGGCTCCGGGCGTCCACTCGGCGACCGTCCGCACGAGGCGACGCTCGGCGATCGCGGCGCGCTGCTCGGGCGCGTCGTCACGGATGAGTGCGCGAAACGACAGTCCGGATGCCGAAGCCGCCACCTTCCGCATCGTCCCGCGCTGCCCGCGCTGCCCGATCTCGACCTGCTCCATGGTGCCCTCCTCCTCGCGTCCCGGCGGACGCCGTCGCATCGATGACCGATCCCGGCGTGGGTGTGCCCCATCGTCACCGGTGCGCGCGCACCAGGCGACGGATGGTGTCGACCGGGTCGGCTGCGAGCTCCTTCCGGAGGGCGCCGAACACGTCCGCCACGCGATCGCGGTAGTCGGGACGATGCTGCTCGAGCCACTTGGTCGCGGCGTACTCGGCGAGCACGGCGACGGAGCTCGCGCTCGGGTGGCCGTGACGGATGCGGTGGAACAGCGGATCCCGCTCGTGATCCGCGGCGTGCGCGGCGACCCAGTGGCGCACCGTGGGTTCGTGCGCATCCTCAATGCGTGAGAACTCGTCGAGCTGCGCGGTGCTCAGGCCGCTGACGAGCACGGCGCCGACGCGCACCTCGAGCTCCGAGCGGAGGATCGTCAGGACTTCGGCCGTGGCGGTCGGATCGAGATCGGTCAGACCGCACTCGCGGAGCAGGGTGTCGTCGAGAGAGATCATGTCGCCGCCTTCCGTGGCGCACCCTGCGCCTCGGAGGGATCTCCGATCCCGGCGGCCTGGTCAGTCCGTCTCGGGTCGCTCCGTCACCAGCAGCGGCTGGATGCGTTCCCACGGCGCCCGCGCGAAGCTGAACTCGGGCTCGTCCCAGAGCGTGCGGCGGACTGCCGTCCGCGCGCCGGGGTCGCGGGCGAGCGCGAACAGCACGCCCGCGCAGACGACCGCCCGCACCTGGGACATGGTCGCGGTACCGTCCTCCACTCGCGCAATCGTCGCGCCGACCCGCCCGCTCTTGCTGCGCGAGAGTCGTCGGCGCAACTGCGGATCCGCGAACCCGTCGCGGGCGGCCTCGGCGACGGCGGGTCCCAACGTCGCCTCCCAGGCGTCGTCCACGGGACGCACGCCGACGAGCGACTCCCACGCGACCTGGCCGAGTCCGCTGAGGACGACACGAACCTCGGCGGCACCCGACTGCACGCCCGCGTCCGGCGGTAGCCGACGCGCGACCGCGACGGCGAGAGGGTCCTGCACGCGAGCGGCGGCGGCGTTGACGAGGTCCATGATCCCGACGCCCTGATCGGGCGAGAGCCGCTCGAACCCGCCCGGCGCGCCGAAGCCGCGCAGGAGCGCGACGGAGGACGGCGGGATCACGAGGTAGTACCGGCCACGCTCCTCGTCGTCGGGGATGCCGTCGACGTACTCCACGAGCATCCGATCGCCGCCACCGATGAGGGTCGCCGCGACCGTCTCGCCCCTCTTGCGTCGGTTCTCGTCGTCGCGGATGAGGCGCAGCTCGCCGCGGTTGCGTCCCCACGGCACGTCGGTGTGCTCGACTCGAACGCGCGTGCCGGGGCTCACCTCGATCACGCCGCCGAACTCCGTGAGACGCCACTTCTTGCCCCACGGTGTCTCGGACGAGTTGGCACGCGGCGTCTCCCGGTATTCATGTCCGCGCGTGCGCACGAGCTCCTGGAGCGCGGCCACCGCACCGTCGACGACCTTGCCGTAGCTGCGCACGACGTCGGCGGCGACGCCCGCGCGCTCCGTGAGCCACGCGTGAATGAGGGCGAGATGATGCAGCATCTGCCGTTCGCGCTTGGCCTCCAGTACTGCATCCCGCCGATGGAATATGTTCTCCGTGTCGAGCAGGATGACGGCGTTGGTGCTGTCCCCCACGGCGTTGGGGCTGTCCCCCGCAGCGGTGACGTCGGTCACGAGGCGTCGGTGCCGGTCGCGTATGTGCCGGTCGCGTCGAGACCCGCGGCGACGCGCTCGAACGCATACGGCGCCACGGCCGCGGTGCCGTTCCGCACGTCGGCGGCGCGTCTCGTCGCGACCGCCATGACGGTCGCACGCACGACGTCGATCTCTTCGGCGGATGCGGCCACCCGGCCACCGCTGCTGTAGAGATCCGAGTAGACCGTGACCAGCGGCGCCGCAGCCGCGCGGCCGGAAGGGACGATCCAGCGCGCGACGTGACGCTCTCCCGCGGGGTCGGCCTCGAACGCCGCGGCATACACTTCGCCGTCCATCTCGATTCGGGCATACAGCTCACCCGGTTCGATCGGGACGCTGACCTCGGCGACCGGCGCGGATGCGACGACCACGAGCACCGCCTCCTCGCCGCCGGTGTCGAACTCCCACGTGAGCGCGTCCGAGTCGGCCGAGAGCTGACGCGGATGCACCGCGGTCCAGTCGACGGGCTCGCTGCCCGCCGACGTCTCCGTGAACATCCCCGCGAACGAATCACCCGCCGCGAGCGCGTACTCGCTCTGGCGGCCGTCGTCGATCGCCGCGCGCAGGTCCTCGAGCGATGCCGACAGCGCGTCCAGCCCTGCATCGGCATCCGCGTCGGCACCCGCACCCGCAGCGGGCGGGGTCGCCTGGTGGCTCTCCGCACGCATCGTCCCCCGTACAGCGTCGCGTACGGCGTCGCGTACGGCGGCGACGGATGCGGCGAGTCCGGCCGCGCCCGGAGCATCCGGCTCGAGCAGATCGACGGCGGCGAAGGCGGCACGTTGGACGACACCCGCGACCGTCCCCGGCACGAACGCGGCGGCGAGCGCGGAGGCCTCGGTCGTCGCGAGCACGTGTTCCAACTCGGCGGAGAGTCGGGCCTGCGTGCCCTGCAGCAGCGCCACCGCGATCTCGTCGCCGCCGAAGAGCACTTCGCCGCGCGCGGCGAGTGCGCCCAGTTCGCTGTCGAGGAGCCACTCGGCGACGGGGGCGGGATAGACGGCCGGGGGCAGCCATCGCCGCAGCCACAGTCCGTAGACCAGCCGCCGCGCGGTCTCGGCGAGCTCGACGTCCCGCGGCGCCACGGCCACGACCCGCGCGCTCGCGTCGGGATCGGCGGCGAGGTCGACGAGCGCCGTCAGCACGTCGTCACCGAACACGAACGGAACCCACCATGCCGCATCGTCGACGTCCGCGATGAGGGCGCGCAGCCCCTGCTCGGGGGCGCCGATGTGCAGGTCGAGCATCCCCCCGGCCACCGGCAGCCCCTGCACGAGCACTCCTTCTGCCTCGCGATAGCCCTGCGGAGACACCAGGAGGCCCCCCGCGGCGGCGCGGTCGACCACGACGGTGCGCACCATCACCCTTCCTCCTGTGTCTCGTTCACGGAGCGGCGCCGGGATGCGGCGATCCGGCGAGCACGGACCTGTTCCCGCGCCTGAGCATACGTGGGCAGGCGCGCGATCTCTGCTGCGCGCACGGCCCCGGCCCGTGCGACGTCGAACGGCCCCTGTCGCGCAGCGCGCTGGGCAACGCGGGCGGCGGCCGCCCCCAGCACCCAGCTCTCCCACACGTCGGGCAGCTCGTCCTCGGCCTGCGCGTCCACGACGAGGCCCGCCATCGCCGCGATGACCTCGTCGACCCGGGCGCTTCCCACCCGGCCCAGGGCGTGACGCAGGACCTCGCCGAACCCGCTCCGAGTACCCGCATCCCCGCCGACATCGGTGCCCGCATCGGTGCCCGAGGGGTCCCGCGCAGCCCGATCATCCGGCGCAGCCGGTGCCGCCATGCCGTCCGTCGACCCGACGAACTCGGTCTCGATGTGCGACTCGTCGTCTGTGGAGACGAAGCCCAGCCCCTCGCGGGAAATGCGCGCGGCCAACTCGCTGACGTGGTTCGCCGACGACTGCAGCGCCTTCGTGAGATGCCACCACAACTCCGACGGAGACGCGAGGTCGTGTCCGTCGTAGTCCGTGCGCGACAACCGCACCCACAGCCGCCCGATCAGGTACTCGTGCGGGTCCTCGATGTAGTCCTGCGCATGCACGAACCCCGCGGCACCGCTGCGCTCCACCTGCGCCGACACGGCCTGGGCGTTGCGCCAGCACGCGGCGAGATAGGCGATCGCACCCGCGGGGAGGCGGCCGGATCGCCCCTGCCGGTCGAGCGTGACTCCCGCATACGCGAACGCGCCGACGACCAGGGCCGCGGCAGCGGAGGCGCTGCCCAGACCCAGCGGTCGCGCCGACACCGTGACGGCACGCTCGAGGCCCTCGCGTGCGCTCGGGGTGCGGTCGAAGGCAAAGGGCGGGTTCTTGAGCACCTTCATGAGCCGTCCGCGCAGCGAGTCGTCCAGCGGTCGGTACGCCGACACGGCGAGCCCGAGGGGCCCGCTCTCCTCGCCCCCGCCGATCAGTTCGGGCTTGCGCACCGGGTCTGCCGTCGCGAGACCCAACCGCGCCGGAGTCGTCCAGCGCATCACCGTCGGGTCGCCGGCCAATCGCGTCCACGCCTCCTCGACGTCATCCGAGAAACCCCCGCGCGTCGGCACGAGGTCGGCGCAGAACCGTTCGAGTTCCCGCGTCAGCCCGCGTCGCTCCGCATCCGTCGGCGCATCCGGTTCATGTGCGTCCGGCTCGTGCGCGTCGGCCCACACTCCGTCGAGGAGCCGCTCGAACTCGGCGCGCACCTCGGGATCGGCGAGCAGGCGATCGACCTCGATCGGGGAGAAGCCGGGTGCTCCCTCCCGCATCCGGGCGATCACCGCGTCCGCCGCACCGGGACCGTCGGGAAGAGCGTGCTCCGCCTCGTCCCACGCGGGCGCGAAGAGGCCCTCGACGGGATCCTTGATGAACCGCTCCGCCTTGGGCAGGCGATAGTACGCGTCGCGCAGGGCCTGGTGCCAGAGCGCGGTGCGTTCGAGCCGGTCGCGCACCTCGCCGATCTGACGCATGACGACGGCGGCGACCGCGTCGGAGATCTCGGCGCGCCGCAGCTCCGACTTCGTCGACTCGTCGAAGACGCGGGTGAAGAGTGTGCGCCGCGTGCGATCCGTCGGCAACCCGCCACGGCTCATGGGTTCGTACTCGCGCGCACCCGAGCCGAGCTGCGCCCACGCGTCGCGGAGCACCACCGCCTTCAGAGCCACGTCGACGCACCCACTTCCCGGAGCCACTTCCGGAACCGGCGAGCGCGCCCACGGCCATCCCCCACGTTCCTCGCCCGATCGTAGCGAAGTCCGTCCCACCATCTCGTCCCCTCCTCACATGGATGCCCCCGGCGCACGAGCGCACTCGCGACGACCGGGGACAACACGAGGAGGACCGATCCCGGCGGTTCGGCAGCAACGGATCTCTCCCGCCGGGATCGGTTCTCTCCTCGAGGCGGCAGTCGGCGTGACTGTCGGAGGTCGGGACCATGATGCGCGCAAGGGGGAGGGGACGATGATCGAGGATGCGGCGGTCGCGGGCGTCCACGACCGTGCCCTGGCCGACGTGACCGACCCGCCCCCGCCGCGCGCGGAGATCGAGGCGGCGATCGGCCCCTGGTACGCGGCGGTCGGGCTACCCGCGCCCGCGCACGTGCTCTGGGCGTCATCACCACCGAAGGCGGAGCAGCTGCTGCACGCGCTGCGCGTCGCCTCCCGAGCATCCGATCGGGCGGACACGATCGCCTTCGTCGCCGTGCATGACGCGGTCGCGCGCGCGTTCCCCCGGCTGCCGGGCGCGCGGGTCACGGAGATCGCCGGACTGTTCGCGGGCGACGGAGCGGACCCGCTCGCCCCGATCGCCGGACTCCACACGAGCGCGCTGGATGCGGTCGCCTCGCACGCCCGCGTGCGATTCGGGGCCGCGGCGGTGCGGCGCATCGAGACCGCGCAGGCGCGACGGCTCGCGACCGTGCGGACGGCGATCCACGACACCGCCTTCGCGGGGCTGGGCGCCGCGCTCACCGAGGACCGGCTCCTCCCCCGCCGCGAGCCGCTCAGCGCCGAGGGCCTCAAGCTGTTCGCGGAGCACGGACTCCCGGCGGCCCGGGCATGGACGGCGTGGGCGACGATCGCATCCGGCACGCTTGCCTGCTGGGCGTTCCACGGCTGCGTCGTGGTCTGCGAGCGTCCGCGCACGGTGCGTGTCGACGCGCTCGGGCGCCCTCACGGCGAGGCGGGTCCGGCGCTCGAGTGGAGCGACGGCCACACGGTCTTCGCGTGGCACGGCACCCGCGTGCCCGAGAGCCTGATCGTGACGCCGTGGCCCGGTCGCATCATTCTGCGGGAGCGCAACATCGAGGTCCGCCGGTGCGCGATCGAGCGACTGGGGTGGGAGCGCTTCGTCGCGGATGTCGGTCTGCAGCAGGTCGGTCCCACCGTGCCCGACCCCGCCAACCCCGGACACACGCTGCGCCTCTACGACGTGCCGCGCGGCATCGCCGGCGAGGCGTTCCGCGTGCTCCTCTGCACGAACGCGACGACCGAACGCGACGGCACGCGGCGTCGCTACGGACTCATCGTCCCCGTCTCCCTCTCCGACCCGCTTGCCGCGGCGGCGTGGAGCTTCGGCCTGCCCGCCGCCCACTACCGCGCGCTGGCCGCCGCATCCTGACTCGTCCGCACGACCCACATACCCTGCACGACCCGCACACCCTGCACGAACCTGGAAAGGAACCCGCCATGACCACCACGCTGGCCGCCGTCTTCGACCGGTACGACCTCGAGGCGCTCGCCGACCTCGACCTCGCCGCGAGCATCCCGCTCGTGGACTTCGCCCGTCAGGGAGACGTGTTGGTTGTGCCCGAACGCCTCGACCGTCGGGCAACGGCACGCATGACACCCGACACGGCCGTGCCACCCGAGGGCATCGCCGTCGTGCGGGGCGAGTTCGGGGGCCACACGCACCTGCTCGTCGCCGAGGGGCGGGTGCTGTACGACGCGCGCGACCCGCGCACGGGCTCCGTCGTCGCCGCGTTCGAGGTCGCCGACGGCGCGACGGCCTACCTCCTTCATCCCGAGCACGGCGGCATCGGTTTCGTGCCGGGCTCGTACACGGTGCGTCGCCAACGCGAGTGGGACACCACGATCCGCTTCGTCGCCGACTGACCCGACCGCGAGATGGTGCCTGTCACCGCGAGAAGGTGTCCGCCGCCGCGAGATGGTCGACCATCTCGGCGGCGAAGGCACCTTCTCGGCGCGGCGGGCACCTTCTCGCGGGGCGGGTCAGGCCTCGAGGTCGGCGAGCGTGAGGCGGCCGGCCACGGCGTCGATCACGTCGTCGCCGGGGCGTGCCTCGTCGAAGGGGGCCTCGATCTCGGCGCGGTCGAGCATCTCGGTCATGCGCCGGCGACGCTGGCGCGTGATGAGCGTGACGACCCGGCCCGCACGGCCGGCCCGGCCGGTACGGCCGGCGCGGTGCAGGTACGTCTTGTACTCATCCGGCGCATCCGCCTGCACGACGAGGTCGATGTCGTCGACGTGGATGCCGCGGGCCGCGACGTCGGTCGCGACGAGCACACGGACCTTGCCGTCGGTCAGGCGCTGCAGGTTGCGCGTGCGCTTGGCCTGATTGAGGTCGCCGTGGAGGGCGACGGCGGCGATCCCCGCATCCTCGAACTGCTCGGCGAGCATCTCGGTGTAGGCGCGCGTCCGGGCGAAGACGAGTGTCTTGCCCTCGCGGTCCACGAGCGCGTCGAGGATCTGCGCCTTGTCGCGGTGGTCGATCACGAGCACGCGGTGATCGATCGTGCTCGTCTCCTGCGTCTCGCCGGCCACTTCGTACACGGCCGGGTCGACGAGGAACTCATCGACGAGGGCTGCGACCTCGCGGTCCAGTGTCGCCGAGAACAGCAGCTTTTGCGCGCCGTCCTCAACGAGGCGAAGGATGCGCTGCATCGGCTCGAGGAACCCGAGCTCCGACATGTGGTCGGCCTCGTCGAGCACGACGATCTGCACCTGCGAGAGGTCGAGCTTGCCCTGCTCGTGAAGGTCCTCAATACGCCCGGGCGTGCCGATGATGATGTCGACACCCTTCTTGAGCGCGCCGACCTGCCGAGCCTGGGGGACGCCGCCGTAGATCTGGGTCGTGAACAGGCCGACGCTGCGAGCGATCGGCTGGATCGTCCGATCGATCTGCAGCGCGAGCTCGCGCGTCGGCGCGAGCACGAGCGCGCGCGGGCTGCGGCCGAACTCACGGCGCTTGCCCGCCTGTGCGCGCAGGATCGACTCGACGAGCGGAGCCCCGAACGCGATCGTCTTGCCCGAGCCCGTGCGCCCCCGCGCGAGCACGTCGCGCCCCTCGAGGATCGGCGGGATCGTCGCGGCCTGGATCGGGAACGGCGTCTCGGCACCGAGATCCAGGAGCGTGTTCACGATGTTCTGCCCGAGTCCGAGATCGGCGAACGACGACTGCGCGACCGACGACGCATCCACGGCCTCGGCCTGCAGCCGCTCG